>CAIGRU010000006.1_pt1 | contig 187207 bp, 152 predicted proteins | sample 7351341 | NCBI WGS metagenome assembly CAIGRU01
GCACGTCAAAGGGAACGACCCGCATTTGCCGGAAGGACTCCAGCGCCTCGTAGATGGGCGCGCGGTTCTGGTCGGATCGGTTCGGATGGGTACAAGAAATTTTCAATTTCTTTGTGGTTCCTCCCTTCTGATGGTTGGCAAAACAAAACCGCAAGCTGTGCTGCCTGCACGACTTGCGGTTTTTATCCATTATACTTCGCGGCTCCCATTTTCTGCAAAATCTCCGTTGTCAAAAAGACAATTCGGAAAATGAAAAAATGGAGAGAGGAAGCTGCTTAGATAAGACGGAGAGATCAGAGTCTATATAGCAATACTACTTTTACCACTCTTATTGACCGTTTCACAAGTCTGTGCGCAAGGCACATTTCGGTTATGAAGTAACCAACTTATAAAATTTGAGCTTTTAACTCAATCAATAAGGCAACGCAAGGCTGCCAATCGGCAGTGGACCCGGCTGTCCGTATGGCCTCGACTCCCAGGGGAGTGGTCCAAGTAATTGCTTTGAAAAGACTCTGAAAAGGACCTTTTCAACTGGTGATATGCTATCACAGGATGAGCGTTTTGTCAAGGTTCAAATTGCAGGCTTAATATACTTAATATAGACTCTATAGTTTGTAACCCTTTTTATCCGTTGTCCGGCCGAATATCCCTGTCCGCTCCAATAGCATATTCTGTCTGACTGTCTCCATAAACCTTCTCCCCTGCCGTTACATCATGAAAGCGTCTCGTATACTCTGTTCCCTCCTTAAATTTGTGCAAAGAAAAAGGACAGATTGTATCAACCTGTCCCTTTTGCCATCGTGAAAACTCCTGTGTCAGCACTCTGCTTATAATACACAAAATGATATTCTTTGAAGGTTTCCTTAATAATAATGATATATATTTGAACTCCCCTATTTTTTTACCCAGTTATGAGGCTTCATCTTACCATTTTTATCTTTCTGACAGTTTCCGCCTGTCGGTTTTGCAGTCGGGGCGTTTGTTGTCATGGTCTTACCGCAGTTTTTACAAATCCAGTTCATATAAAATCTCCCTTCTAAATCAAAACCTTATTCTCGAAATCTTATCCGCAATGCCTGAAAACATATCTGCATCTTATAGTTTTTCAAGCAGTACTGCTTTCTTTTGGTTAAATTCTTCCTCCGAAATTATGCCGCTGTCTTTTAGCTTACTAAGTTTTTCCAACTGTTCAAGCACATCCGGCTCTTTCTGCTGAATGATTGTCTGTGTAGCCTGATTGCCCTTTTTCAGCTCTTTGCGGTATTCATGGTAGATGGCAATGACTCTTTCCGCTTCAATGGTATAAAGGGTACTGATTTTTTCCTTTGTACCCGCCACCATAATGATCAGATCACATACCTTCAGGGCGGCAGTCAACGCCGAATCAATCACTGCAACAAGCAAATCATCCGACTTGGAATTTTGCTCTGTTGCCATAGAAGTAATATCCTCATAATAGAACTGCTTGACATTGGAAGTAGCTCCCAGCATTTCTCTGTTGACAATGATGATCTGCTTTGTGGTACATGCGATATAATCCATAGCCGCCAGTGAATCAAGACCGCCCGCATAATACATTACAAGCTCATCCTCGTAAGTCATGTACTTCTTAATATGCTGATAGATTTTGTCTCCAATCTTTTCATGAATCAGCCTGTCGATTTCTTCGGGGGCAATTTCAAAATCCTGCTCCACGATATTTTTGAAATACTCATTTAAGGTGATGAAATCTTGCTTGTAAGAATCCCTTATCTTGATTGTGGCAAAATCTACCTCATTGACCTTTAAGATACACTCACTATTTCCATTCTCAATTCTGATGCGGTCAATATCCTTGCAGTCAATCGTTCCCTGTGCATAGAACTTCTTATCTTCTGTAAGACACACTTTGAAATAGAAATGGTCTCTTGTGAGAAGGAACTGCTGCCCCTCCGCTTCATTCATGTAAAGAATGATTGTTTCCTCACCACCATATATTGGAATCTTTTTCTGGATTGCCTTCACCTTTTTCTCGTCGATATACGGGTGCATGATGATGCAGGAAACACTTGCCTTACTACCCGGCAAGACCATCTTTTCATAAAAATCTTTTGTGAACGCCAAAAGCTCTTTTTCAGGAACCTGAGACATAAAACTTTCCGGCGTTGTACTTCCTTTCTCCTTCACCACACTACAGAGGGACTTCCCATATTCCGCAGCTTTGCCTTCCATCTCTGCAATGTAGGCTTCTTTCTGCGCCTTCTTTTCGGCGTTCTCCTGCTTCACCTGCTCATACTTTTCCTTGGCAACCTGTGCCGCACTCTCCATTGTCGATTTGGCTTTTCCCGCCATATCTTTCATTTTGTCCATAAATGCCATCCTGTTTTTCCTCCTTCGGATTCCGCGTCTTTTTTCTGGCATTAAGATAATATGTATTTATCTCTTGAAATAGTAAATATAGTTTGTTGTTTCACAAATAACTATATCAGTTTGAATAAAAATTGTCAATAATCTAAACTATATTTATGGATATGAAAACTAATTTTAATATAGGTGACAGGATTCATGAGCTGCGGGTAAACAGCGGGTTAAGTCAGGAAAAACTTGCACTGCGGGCAAACATCACCACGACCTATCTTGGCTTACTGGAACGGAACCAGAAAAATCCCACCGTAAAAGTGATCGAGCAGTTATGCTGTCAATTCAATATCAGTCTTGGGGATTTTTTTTCTCCGTCTCAGGCTCCTAAAAAGCCAGGGGACGCTGTTTCTATGCAGATCCTTGCACAGATAAGCGACAGGACTGAAGATGAAAAGCTGCTGATCCTGCAGACGATAAAAGATATGATGCGGTTATGCGACCTGTCAAAGAAAAATGCACAAAACAGCATACAGGCAGATGCAGATATGAAAAAGGATAACATGCCTTAAAAGCACATTATCCTTTTTGTCTTGTTCCGCCTTTATTCCATTTTTATTTCAGCTGTGGCGGCTCTGCGACCAATCCTGCGCCAGACTATTCTCCCCTGACTTTTCAGACTCAAAACCCGATCCGGCCCACTGCGTACTTACTTGTAGCACTATTCCCCCCTCATCTCATGGCATTTCCTGTCAAGTTTTGATGTGCTTCCCCGAATGAATATGTTATAATAACTTTGCTGTGTCGCCCCAGTAGAAAGGGGGTGTCTAAATGCTTGGTTATCTTTTATCCTTTTTAGTCTCCATATTGGCAAGTGTAGTTGCCTACTACATATGCAAATGGTTGGATGGAGACAATAAGTAACACAGCCCAGCCTTGAAAAAAGAAAGCCCCGGGATGCCCCCCGGGGTTTTCTCTGTCTAAATGCCTTACCTTTTATCCTTGCCTACATGTAATATAACATCCTTTTTTCTGTTTGTAAAGAAAAATTTGTGCTACAAGTTCATGCTGCAGCGTACTTCTACAGGTGGTTTGTAGCACAACTAAATATCGGTGCCGGTTGATCCAGTCCCAGAAATTGATGATTCGAGTTCCCGGGCTTCGTCCTGGGCTGTTCGAAAAATACTTCGTTTGCCCCGATCGTCCGCCTGGCGGTATAGATTTACTCGTTGCTGCTCCTCGAAGATAAGATTGCCTGGTTCTTTTCCAGTGATTAGGTTTTCTATCGATACAGAGTGAAAATTTGCTATTATTTCAACTTTATCTATTGAAGGTGAATTTGAATTCCACCTCCCTATTACACCATGTCCTAAACCGCATTCATTTTCTATAGCCGTCATATTAGTGCCTTTTTCGGCGGCTTTTTCTTTTGCTCTTTCTACAATACCCGTAAAATAGCACCTTATGTACAAGGCGTTTTAAGGGTGATTGTAACACAGATTCGATCTAAAGTTCTGGATGCAGCTGCCCTGCCAGAGGCCCGGGAGTGAAAGAAGAGCGGAAGATGAAGTTACCGGCGCTGAAATTGCCAAAACGTGAGGAGAAGTTGACATCTCTTATGAAGGAGATGGTTGTTCTTTCCATGGATTTGTGGTCTCCGGCATCCATATAGAGATTCAAGAACAGGATAAGAACTCCGTCTGGTACTATGTGTGCCGCCAAGGTATATGATAATCTTTTTCATGGTACTTGTCTGTACGTGACCTCATGTCTGAAGTACACCCTGGACTTTATCAGGGAGCACCTTGTGCCCTACGAAGAGTCGGGGGAAAGCCTAGATCCTATGGAAAGACAATGCGCCGCACACTGCCCTGGACACCTTTTTCGCGAATCCCAGGACTTCTGATGCACCGCCAGGGGCTCGAACCCTGGACACCCTGATTAAGAGAAAAGGTGTCCAGACCTGTTTTTTGTAGCACAAGTTCATTCTGATCAACCCCGATCCGGCCCGCTGCGTGTCTACTTGTAGCACAATCTCCCCCTCGTCTCATGGCATTTCCTGTCAAGTTTTGATGTACTTCCCCGGTATGATATGTTATAATGGCCTTGCTGTTGACTCTTTCCAGCAGGAAGGAGGTGAGCACAATGCACGATCTCATAGGCTTTATTTTTTCCATCATAGCAAATGTAATGTCACATTACATATGCAAGTGGCTGGATGGAGATGAGTAGCAACAGCACATCTACAGAGAAAACCCCGGGAACGCACTCCCGGGGCTTTCTTTTTGCTGTTTTGCACAATGCAAGATCTCAACTTTGCACCTTTACTATAGCACTCCTTAGAATTCTCGTCAAGCATATTTGTGCTACAAGTTCATGCTGCAGCACACTTCTGCAGGTGGTTTGTGCTACAACTAACTACTGATGCCGATTGATCCAGTCCCAGAAATTGATGATTCGAGTTCCCGGGCTTCGTCCTGGGCTGTTCGAAAAATACTTCGTTTGCCCCGATCGTCCGCCTGGCGGTATAGATTTACTCGTTGCTGCTCCTCGAAGATAAGATTGCCTGGTTCTTTTCCAGTGATTAGGTTTTCTATCGATACAGAGTGAAAATTTGCTATTATTTCAACTTTATCTATTGAAGGTGAATTTGAATTCCACCTCCCTATTACACCATGTCCTAAACCGCATTCATTTTCTATAGCCGTCATATTAGTGCCTTTTTCGGCGGCTTTTTCTTTTGCTCTTTCTACAATACCCGTAAAATAGCACCTTATGTACAAGGCGTTTTAAGGGTGATTGTAACACAGATTCGATCTAAAGTTCTGGATGCAGCTGCCCTGCCAGAGGCCCGGGAGTGAAAGAAGAGCGGAAGATGAAGTTACCGGCGCTGAAATTGCCAAAACGTGAGGAGAAGTTGACATCTCTTATGAAGGAGATGGTTGTTCTTTCCATGGATTTGTGGTCTCCGGCATCCATATAGAGATTCAAGAACAGGATAAGAACTCCGTCTGGTACTATGTGTGCCGCCAAGGTATATGATAATCTTTTTCATGGTACTTGTCTGTACGTGACCTCATGTCTGAAGTACACCCTGGACTTTATCAGGGAGCACCTTGTGCCCTACGAAGAGTCGGGGGAAAGCCTAGATCCTGTGGAAAGACAATGCGCCGCACACTGCCCTGGACACCTTTTTCACGAATCAGGTTGTCCAGCCGGCACAGCCTCTTTTACAGACAAAAAAAAGCCCCACAACCCGCATGTATTCGCGAATCCCAGGACTTCTGATGCACCGCCAGGGGCTCGAACCCTGGACACCCTGATTAAGAGTCAGGTGCTCTACCAACTGAGCTAGCGGTGCGCTTTCAAAGGATTTGTTCTTGTTTCCTTAACACAAGTGATATAATATCATATGGTTTACAGAAATGCAAGTATTTTTTCAAAAAAATTTCACAATTTTTGTCTATGCTTTTTCCTATAGATCAATATCAAAAATATACTTTTCAAATGCGTTGATTACCTGCGTATCATTGTAGGAAGATGTACGCGGGAACGTTCTTCCGTAATTCATATGCACATGTCCGTGGATAAAAAAAGCAGGCTTATATTTGTCCAGAAGATCACGGAACGCCTCAAACCCCCTGTGAGGTAAATCCTCACCGTCATTAAACTGATAGGCGGGCGAATGGGTCAGCAAAATGTCGAAACCCTTCCTGTATTTTAAACTCCACCAAAGTTTCCATATCCGCCTGCGCATCTGAAACTGAGTATACTGATGCGCACCGGGCTTATAGCGCATGGAACCACCCAGACCCAGAATCCGAACGCCATTGTGTATATAGATCTTGTCCTCAATGCAGATACAGCCGTCGGGCGGGGTCTCTTCATAGCGGTCGTCATGATTGCCATGCACATAGAGAATGGGCGCATGGGCAAATGTTGCCAGAAAAGATAAATACTGGGGTTTTAAGTCCCCACAGGAGAGGATCAGGTCGATCCCCTCCAGATAACTTCTATCAAAATAATCCCACAACAGCGGAGATTCCTGGTCAGCGATTGCCAAAATTCTCATCAGATGCTCCCTCTTCCCTTTTCCATTGTATGTAAGACGTCAGATCTCGGACGCCCCTGTTCTTCCCAGCCCCTGCATCTTTGTGACTGCCTGGGCTTCTTCGGTAAGATCGGCTATATTGGGGATGCTTCCCACCACGTTTTCCACCAGCCAGTCCATGGTAATAATATCCCTGGGGGGAATGACCTGATCCGCCTTGTTCATAACGGTCCCGTCCTGGGCGCACAGTTCACCGTAAAACGGAACCAGCGCATCCGAACAGATATTGTTGCGCAGAAGGCTTACCAGCTGCTTGGTACCCTGGGGCAGATCCTGAGAACAGATCAGGTCAACCACGCCGGAGGACATGCCCCACCAGTAATTGATGGCTCTGTTGCCCACCCCATCGGTCTCCTCTTTCCATGTGCCGTTCAATATGATGCGGACTATCTTTTCATACAATTTTCCCCAATGCCAGGTGGTCATGGCCAGATTGTCCGGCGTCTCCCCACTGATGCAATAGAGACCGAAATGCCGGGTAGTCTTGCCCGGTGACCTCATATCCTGATCCATGATATAGTTGATCTCGGGATCATCGGTGATCCTGACTTTCCGATCCTTTAAAGTGCTCCAGTCCAAATAGACTCTGGCGTGGGGATTTACCATCCTTGCGCCCAAGGCAAAGGCGTTGATATTCGCCGCCATACCATATATGGGATAATTGGCAATATAACCAATCTTGTTGGTGGTGGTCATGGAACCGGCGATGGCCCCGGCCAGGAACTTCGCCTCGTACATTCTGGCATAATAAGTGCGCAGAGTGGGATGGGAAATATTCTGGGAGCAATTCAATATTTTCACATCCGGGTGATTGGCCGCAATCTTCAGGCTGGCAGGGATCATCACCGGGGTGGTGGTAAAGAGCACATTGTAGCCGTCCTTAATCACCTGCTCCATCTTCTCCAGGTCGTTTTCGCCCGCTACGATGTTCTCAAACGCCTTGGTCTCCACCTGGCCCGGGAACACATTCTCCAGATACAGCCGTCCCAGTTCATGGCTGTAAGTCCAGCTGGAAGACCTGTGATCCTTTTCATATAAGAAAGCGATCTTCACCCGGCTGGCATTGTCAGGCAGAACCAGATTCAGCAGGTTTCTGTACAGATTGTGGGACACCTCCTCCTTGGGAGGATCCATGAGCAGTTCAATGGACTGTTCGTCGGTCAGCACCAGGAATTCATCCCAGATCTTGGAAAGGTCTTTCTTGATTTCCTGTTCCGTCTTCTGCCGGGTCTCCTGGTAGCCGAACACCGTGATAAAGGCCAGGAAAGCGTCTCCCACCGTAATGGGAAGTTTGCTGCCTCCCTTCGCCTCAAAAGCGTTTCGGAAATGGAAAAATACGGAATCAAATTCTATGCGGTCGTCATAGCTCCACTTCTCTCCCTTGGGAGTGCCCACCTGGGCCAGCAGTTTGGCAAACCGCCCTTTCTCGCTGAAATTCACATTGTTAAGACCCGTAATATCATAGAAATCCAGGAATTCATAATAAATCTCGTTTTCCCTGGCATCCGTGCGCTTGGGCACGATCCGTATAACAGAGCAGGGAATGCTGTAAGCATTCAGGAATTTCAGAATGCTGACCCGCTTGTTGCCCTCCTGCACATAAAACCGATTCATAAATTCATAGACCTTCACCGGGTCTCTAAGGCCCTCCTCCTCCAGCATGGTATACAACCGAATCCATTTGGTGGCAAATTCGGAGGAAGCATCCAAAAGGGGCATATAATTAGCGGCGAAGGAATTGGTGCGTCCCTTGGTCTTGGTACCTACGATCAGTTCCATGGGTACTTCGCACACACCCAGGTTCACCTCATATTCCACCTGAGCGAAAGACAGGGTTTCATCTAAAGCTGGCAGATAGGGGTATCCGCCTTTCAAAAGGCAGGCACGGTATTCTCTTCTTCCGGCGCTTAAAGCATTCTGGTATTTTTCGTATGACATATCTGCCTCCATTCTATATTGCGTCCAGCCTCTACCTGGAGAAAAACCATCTCCCCGGAATTGCTGTTATTATATTTGCCCGTCATCCATATGTTTCGCCCTGCACTCCTTACAATACCCATAGAGTTCCAATTTATGCCCTGTCACCACAAAATCTCCGGGCAGCCCGGGCAAATGATCATGGATCTGCTTAAAAGGACAATTTTCCAGGGGGACCCGCCTGCGGCAGTCCAAGCAAAGGGCATAGTGGGTGTGATCGCCCCTGTCCAGTTCATACAAAAGCGTATCCTCTCCCATCCAACTGCTTTTCCGAAGCATGTCATGCTCCTCAAAAGCCGCGAGTATCCGATATACGGTGGATAAAGCATAACCGGACTGCCCGGCGGTCTCCTCCAGCTGCCGGTAAATCTGCAGGGCGCTGAGGGGTTCCCCTGCCTCCGAAAGCACCTGATATACATCTCTGCGCTGCCGGGTCCACTTAATACCGGCAGGATAATCCCGTTTATCCATACTTTCCTTTTCCCAGAGTAATACGGGCCGTACCCATATTACCGCGTCAATCGGTGTTTGGAACACGCCTCTACACTCCGGGCAGCAGACCTGCCAGGAGACCACCCGCCACACTGATTCCATAGAGCAGAGCAATGATTCTCAGGTTCTCCCCTCTATGGCGGTTTACCCTGCACAGCACCAACAGGCCCACCCCCGTGTTGGCCAGCAGCCCGCTGATCATGGCCCCGAAGTTCATGGCCCCCTCCAGATAAAGCTGGGTGATGGCCACAGAAGAGGCACAGTTGGGGATCAGCCCCAGGGCCCCGGACAAGAACTGTCCCGCCACCGGCTTGTTCCAGATCCAGCGGCTCAGGTTCTCCGGGCCGGCCCAGGTCAGCAGCAGATTGAGAACAATGTTAATAAACAGAATAAACAGGGCGATCTGCGCCGTGTGCAGCAGCGCGGATTTCACAATCCCCTTCTCACAGCCGCAGTGGTCATGTTCACACAATTCATGAATATGCTCCCGCTCCTCCGTTTTTCCCCTGCGGCACAGGTCTACGCAGAAACCGGCCGCCAGCCCCGCCGCCACCTTGAAGCCCAGGATTCGCCCGATCAGCAGAGGGCTTGCATGGGCCGAGACCAGGATAGGAAGCATCTCGTCCGAGGTGGAGAGAAAGATGGCCAACAGAGTTCCCAAGCTGATCACCCTTCCCGCATACAGGCCGGAAGCCGCTGCCGAGAACCCACACTGGGGCACAACGCCCGCCGCCGCGCCGATGGCAGGCCCCCATTTTCCGGCCCGCCGCACCAGCCCTACCGTGGCTGCGCCGGCCCTGTGCTCCAGATATTCCATGGCGATATAAGTCAACAGCAAAAAGGGTAGTAACTTTGCCGTGTCCAGCACGCTGTCCAATATAATATCCCACATATTACGTCCGCCCTGCCCTCTCGCTCAATCCCTGCTGAAATTCATTTATTGCCGCAGATGCAAGCCATTCGCATCTGCAATTTGACCGTATTTAGAATCATACCACAAAATCCGGCTTTGTCAAGTTTTTTCTCACGCCTGGGCGCCTACTCTTTGTTCTGAGGATCCTGAGGCGTACCGTTCTCCTTTTCTATTAGCAGAAACGTCTTTTTGCTGAACGCGGCCAAGGTGTAAATCATAAACCCGGGACCCAGCAGAATGGAAAAAAACATCATGGTTTGGTTAAACTGAAAAAGAAGGAATTCCAAAGACAGTACAAATACCAGAAAAAGCGTCCTTCCCACATATCTGCGGGTAATATCGATGGAATTCTGTATGGTTCGGAACAATGTATTTTCGTACCTTGCTGCCAGGGGATAGGCGTACAGAAGCGCCGAGACCACCACCACAATAGAGAGGATTCCCACCAACAGAAAAATCATGGGATTCCCTTCCAGAGCCTCAAAGAACTGGAAATCCAGGTAAATGGCATAGAGCGCAACCAATGTAATCAGCCACAACACCGTTCCCTGTTTCCAGTTTTCCCTGAACGCCTTCAAAAAACTCCTCCCGATATAACCCTCCTCATCGTCCGCCATCTTAAGAGCAACCGAAAGCGCCGCCACCGTAGAAGCACCTATGGTTACCAACGGAATGCTGAAAAGGATCCACAGAAAATTCAACCGTATCACATCCAGCAGCTTGGAAAGAAATCGGTACAGAGGACTGTCCACACTGAAAAATTTCATAACCGCCACATACCTTTCTTTTATTTCTTATGATTAGGAAACCCACAAAAGGAAGTAAGCAGGAAACAAGAGGGCTGCCCTTGCAGACAGCCCCCTGTTATTTTGCTACTTGCCATGCTTTCGGAATTACTGCGCACTCATAGCGGCGTCCTCAGCGGCCGCTCTCAGCTTGGCTTCGTTCTCCTGGAACTCCACACATTGTTCATAGCCATACTCTTTGGCCTGGGAGATCATGTTGGCCACGATGGAATCAAATGCCGCGTCATCCTTGGCATAGATTGCTTCCCAGGAACCGTTCTTGATACAGGTTGCCACCTGCTGCCAGATCAGATCCAATTCTTCGCTCCTGGGCGTAGCCGAATACATGGTGCCGGGAGCAAGCCTGTAATTCCAGTTGTCAAACAGGCTGTCAAAGGTGGTGGCATTGTTGTAGGCTCTCCAGTCGGCTTCGATCTCGGAACTGGCCTCCGCCGCATTGCAATCCCATTTCTTGTAGTTGAACACATCACCGTTGGAATCCAGATTTTCGGCATCAATACCCCATGTGGTATTGTTCATCTTAAAGTTACCGTCCTCAAAGGTTCCGGAATAGCCATCCGTCATCTGGGTCTTGCCGTCCAGCTTGGCAGTTCTTCCCAGATCGGTGAAGCAGGTCTTACCGTTTTCGTCATAGTACCAGCACACGCCTTCGGGGCCGTATTCGGCCGTCATGCGTCCCTCGGGAGTGGACAGCCAGTTGATGATGGCCATGCACAGTTCTGGATATTCCGTCTTGGAACCGATGGTCCAGGGTCTGTTGCCGCCATAAATATTCTGTCCATAGCAGATCGGGGTTGCCTCCTTGGGAGGGCAGGGAGCCATCATCTTGCCTTCCGCCGCATGGGCCTCACTGTTGTATGACGCAGAACCCAGGAAATTAAACACGTTCAGGAAAGCCGTTCCGTTCTGATAGTCCTCTGTCATGCCGTCAAACTTCTGGGTCTGGGAATCCGGATCCAGCAGCCCTCTCTGGTACAGAGTGTTGTAGAACTTCAGGCAGGTGAGATAAGGTCCGTTCTCCTCCAGGCAGGGATGGAAAGTCTGGTCTGTGGGATTGTACAGGCCGAATCCAAACTCATCATATCCATAATAAGCGCTTGCGGTTCCCTTTACAAACATTACCATATCGCCGTCCCAGTCATTGAACAGGGACACGCCATAGGTGGTCTTACCGTTATCATCCGTGGGGCAGATCTCCTTCATCTGCGCCAGCACTTCCACCATATCGTCCAGATTGTTGATTTCAGGATAGCCCAATTCCTTGTACAGATCCCAGCGCAAATCCCACTCATACATCATCTCCTGACGTTCCTGGGCGTTTTGTGCCATATCATGACCGAATCCGTAGAGAGTGCCTCCGGATATCGTCTGGTTCTTTTCCAGTGCCGCCGTGAAATGCTCCTTGATGTAAGGGCCGTACTCCTCCAGCAGATCATCCTCGTTCCAGTCAAACAGCATGCCCTTCTCAATGGCCTGCAGATACTGGTCGGAATCATTGCCCCAGATTACCAGATCCCCCAGATTGCCGGACTCCATACGGGTCTGGAAAGTACCTTCCGCCTCCGGGATAATATTCAGTTTTACATTGAATTTCTCCAGCATGACCTGGCCGAACCAGCCAATCTGCTCACCGGAATAGTTGGCCAGCTGATCATACACGTCAAGGGTAACGGTCTCCGTGGGAATGACATCCGACAGATCCACCTCGGCCGCCGGCTCTGACGCGCCGCCTTCCTCACTGCTCTGGTCCGCAGGAGCACTCTGCTCGCTGCTCTCCTGATTACCACTGGAAGCCGGTTCGCTCTGACTACCTGTGTCAGCTTCGGACCCTCCTCCGGTGGTCGGGTTGCTGCCGCATGCCGCCAATGACAATGTCATCATGGCCGCCATGCACAACGCCATAATTTTCTTTGCTTTCATAATAAAATCCTCCTTACTCTATTGCTAAACCACTGCGGAATTGCAGCAGGTTTTGCCTTTCGTCACCCTTTTACAGCCCCAAGCATAATGCCTTTCTCGAAATACCGCTGCATAAATGGGTATACCATCAAAATGGGGATCACCGTCACCATGGAAATTGTATATTTGATTACCTTTCCGCTCAGGGCCGACTGGATTGCCGCATCGCTGACGGCACCGCCGGACTGCATCAGGGCGCTCAGGTTGGATGCCTGATTCAGATAGATATACAGCCTGTGCTGTAAGGTATACAGTTTGGGCGCTGACTGCATGTAAATCAGGGAGTCCGTGAGGGAATTCCAGTTCCCCACGGCGCCGAAGATCGCTATGGTGGCCAGAATGGGCTTACTGAGAGGCCAGATGATCTTGCGGAACACCGTCATATAAGAGGCCCCGTCCATGGAGGCACTCTCCTCCAGTTCCGCCGGAATGGACTCTATGTAAGTCTTGACCAGTATGATATTGTAAGGCGCCACGATGCCGGGAATAATATATACCCAGAAACTGTTGGTCAGTCCCAGCATCTGCATGTTCAGAAATACAGGGATGAGGCCGGCGTTAAAGTACATGGTGATTATCAGGAAGCGATACCAGAACTTCCTCCCCCACATTTCCTTCTTGGTGACCAGATACCCCACCAGCCCCGAAGCCGCCACCATAAGAGCCGTTCCCAGAATGGTTCTGGACATGGAAACCATAAATGCGGTGGACAGATCCCCCACGTTCAGCAGGGACATATAATTCCCAAAATGAATCCCCCGGGGAATAAAGTTGATCTGTCCCTTTATCACCAGGTCATTGTTACTGATGGTATTGATGAACAGATAGTAAAAGGGGAAAATGCATGCCAGCGTAAACAAACCAAATACCAGATAGTTTAATATGCTGAATACAATATCTCCGATCTTAATCCTGTATTTATGCTTATGGGTTTTCTCATATCTCTTTTCAGCTTTCAAATCCGCTTTTTCCTGCGCTGTTTTAGCCATATTCCCACCTCTTTATAAAATGTTTCAAGATTTTACCCTTCCACCATATCGCGCCGGGATCTTTGCCGGCGGCGGGTTATATGATACTCTCCCCCCGCAGCAGCTTGGAAATGCCGTTGGCGCCAAACAGCAGGATCACGCTGATCACAGATTTCAGCATGCCCACCGCCGTGGTCAGCGGAATGGAGCCTTTTCCTATACCCAACTTATATACATACAGATCCAACACCATGATGGAAGAGGTATTGGTGGCATTCTCGAACACCAGATACTGTTCCATGCCGTTGCTCAGTATGTTGGCCACGGACATCAGCAGCAGCACGAAGAAAGTGGGGAGCAGGCCCGGCACCGTGATGTGCCACATCCGCTGGAATCTTCCCGCGCCGTCCACGGTGGCGGCCTCATATAACTGCTGGTCGATGCCGGAGATGGCGGCTATGTATATGATGGCGCTCCATCCGATGCCCTTCCAGGTGCCCCATGCCCACATCTTAATCCACATGTGGTCACCGTTCATCAACAGATTTCTGCCCTCGTCCCAGATACCCATGTTGACAAACATGCTGCTCAGGAATCCGTCAGTAGAAAAGATACAGAATGCGATGGCATATACCAGAACCCAGCTTATAAAATTGGGAACCGTGGTGAAAGTCTGCACAAACCTGCGGAATCTCAGGTTTTTCATTTCACATAGGAAGATTGCGAACACCATGGGCATCCAGCTGGTCAGTATACCGATGCCGCTCATGGCCAGGGTGTTCTTCATGGTATTGGCAATGTCCCTGACCGTTGCCTTATTCTTTACCAGTTCCTGAAACCATTTAAATCCTACAAACTTTTCCATGGACAGTGTATCACCGGCCTTGTAATCAAAGAAGGCATAACGCCAGCCCGTGAGCGGCAGATAGGCAAACACTGTAATCAGAGCGATAAAGGGCAAAAACAGCAGGAACAGTTTGTATTTGGACTCCATGGCAAACTTTTTCTCGGTGGTGCTCCCGGCCAACAGCGCGATCTGTGCCAGAGCCAGCACCAGCACCATGCCAAAGATAATCACAGCAGGCCAGAAGCCGGAGGCAAACATGGGCTCCACCCGGTCCGGCTTGCTGGTCTGGGACAACTGCCCATAGGCCATATAAGTGCCCGCCATGCCGGCCAGTTCCGCCGCGCAACCGATTACCGAAATCAGGTTGCCCAGCTTCTTCAGCTTATGATTGCCCAGTGACATACATCCGCTGGCAATATTGGCGGCGATGCCAAGGCAGATCACCAGTGCGGATCCATACAGAATCCGCAGGGAGGACTCCATCACCCACTCTTTTTTCAGCGCACGTCCAAACTCCGCTGTCAGGGCGGAATAGGAAATACCCGATGTGAATAAGGACAGATTCCTGTTGATCATGCCGCTGATACGCACCGGATTTAAGGCGGGAATAAAAAGAAAGATCACCGATATCAGGATTGCGATCCGAAACGGATAATAAAGTTTATCCGAAATGGTTTCCTGCTTTGTCTTTGCTTTTTTCATCTTGACTCGTCCTTTCTTCTCAGATAGCTTATATATTAAAAATATACTCTCCTTTGGGATTTGTCAAGCTAATTATGCAGATTGTTGAATAGAAAACGATTTAGATTTGTATTTTATAGATATATTGCTTATCATTTTGGGCTATTTACTAAATGAAGAATGATTAAATCAATAAAACAGGGTATCGCTTTATGCAGAATTGCTTATAAGCGATACCCCTTATAGTATAATTTGTCTTTTTATCTTCAGGACCGGCAGATGAGCAGCATCCGGCCGGCAGTATCTGTATAAACCCCGAAAACGGTTGCGCCCCGGCGATACAATGCATATCACTGGGGCAGAGGCAGCAGCAGCTTTATTTGGAAACATCCGTTCTCCTGGCGGATCAGACATTGGCCGGCGTACTTCTCCACTGCTTTTTTGATATTCCTGATCCCAAAGCCGTGCAGAAAGTCGTCTTTTTTGGAAGTCCTGTCAATATCTGCCTCTTCCGGCACACAATTGTTTTCCAGTACAACGGACAGCATATCCCTCACGCGCTCCGCTTTCACCGTGATCAGCCGCTGCTCCGGGGGGAGTTTCAGACTTGCCTCCAGAGCATTGTCCAGCGCATTACCGAAGATCGTACTGATATCCATCAGTTCCATAAATCCCCCCTGCTCGAAATGAACCGCGGCAGAAAAATCCACCTGGTTTTCCTTGGCCTGCCGAGCCTTGTCCCGGAGAATAATATCCAGAAAATCGTTCCCCGTATGTACATAGTCCTCATACCCGGCAATCTGCCGGCGCAGATCCGCCGCCATCTCCCTGGCCTCCCGGCTGTCCTGTTTCTCCAACAGCAGCAGATGGTTCTTCATGTCATGATACAGGCTTCTCACCTTCTCCTCCGCCTTCAGCTTTTCCTCGTAATAGGCGAATTGTTGAGAAAGCCGCTGTGCCTCCCGGGCCATCTGCTCCGATTGGCTCATATAGGCAACAAGAGAGACGCCTACCAAAGCCCCCAGTATGATCACCACAAAAAGCGGATACACAACATAATTAGCCTGATTGACAAAAAGGATGGTGGTAAAAACCGCAATCGTGGAAACCAGCATCATAATGTCCGCAATCAGCCAGGTTCTCCTCTCGATCTCCACAGAGGCAATCTGCCGTTTCTTCCTTCTCATAAAAAGCAAAACGCCCATCCAGAACAGTACCTGGGTCGTTTCGGACAGAAAGTAAAACACCCAATTCATCAGTAAAATCTCCGAACTCCAGTTGATCAGGCGGTCCGCCTGATCATAGACAGGATTGGGCGCATGGCTGAAGGCAAAGAACAAATCGCCGGACACATTGTACTGTAAAAAATTGACCGCCACAATCATGGGATAGAAGATGAGTACGGCCGCCAGTTTTTTCTCCCATTTGCCCGAATAAAAGACAAATATACACAGGCCGAAGCCCAGCAGTCCCAGGGAAATATTCCATGGATCATCCAGATAAATCGGCTGTGCAATGATAAACCAATAGGGCAGCAGCACCAACAGTCTGGGAATCCAGTGCTTTCTCAGAGGAACAAAAGCAGCTATGGCGAAATATGCCAGAAGGATATGGGCCGTTCCCTGTACATAGTTAAACTTGTCCAGAAATCCGATTATTTCCTCCATTCCAATCTCTCCCCCCAGCAAACCACAAAATGCTTCCTCACAATCTGTCCCCCCAATAGTCGGTCAGCTTTTCCATCACCATCTTACGTTTCGGCTGACTGATGGGTATGATCTCCCCGTCCGTCAGCGTAATCTCCAGCTTTCCCACCCGTTTCACAAAAAACGGATTCACCAGGTAACCGGAATGGCAGCGGATGAAATGAGCGTCCTTAAGTTCCTCCTCCAGCTCTTTCATCTTCTTGTAGGAAATGATCTCCCCTCCGTCCGTATGCATCTTTACATTTCTGTTATAAGTCTCCAGATAACGAAGGCTGCACAGATCCACACGGTGACGTCCGTCCTCGTTGGTCACCAGGATATACTTTTTGTCTTCCCGCCTGCAGGTCTCCAGCCATCGGTCCAGTTCCCGCTTCAGGCGCACATATTTTATGGGTTTGACGACATAGTTTACCGCCTGGTATTCATAACCCGCCAGTGCGTACTTAGTCAAAGAAGTCAGGAAGATTATGCCCACCTTCCCGTCTCTCTCCCGGATCCGCTTCGCCGCCTCCAGGCCGTTCATCACATCCATTTGGATATCCAGAAAAATCAGATCCAATTCCATCTTTTCACTGTCGATCAATTCCCTGCCGTTTTGAAACAGGGTGGTACGGATCTCCGTGCCGGTCTCCCGGGCATACTGCCCGATCATTTCCTCAAGTTCCATGGCAAAAGCCTGTTCATCATCGCAAATTCCGATATTGTACATGGCAATCCCTCTCGCATATCATATGTTTTGCGCAGCCCCTGTTCCGGCAGGTTCGTTCCGCCCGACAGAGAACCAACAGAAGGGAGCCTGAAATACTGCTCTCAGGCTCCACTTCCCATGGCATATATAAACATGTCTTTAATACTCTTCCGCGATATCCAGTTCTTCCTGTTCCTCCTCCTTGGATACAGGACTCAGCGGCGTGTGCCGCAGATAGCCCAGCCAGTAACCGCAGCCCACGATACCCGCGCCGCCGATCACATTGCCCAGGGTCACGGGGATGATGCAGTTGGTGAAAAAGCGGGCCAGCGTCAGACCTTCGGCCGCAATCCCGTACTCCCGGGAGGCCAGCAGCGCCGCCGTGCCGAAATACATATCGGCTATGCTGTGCTCAAACCCGCACAGCACAAACAGCATAATGGGCCAGAAGCTGGCCATCAGTTTGCCGGAGATATCCTTGGCTCCAAAAGACATCCATACCGCGATACACACCAGCACATTACACAGGATTCCCCGGACCAGGCCCTCAGAAAAACTGAGATTGCATCTGGATGCCCCCGCCGCCACAATGCTGCCCGCCAGGTCACCGTTGAACAGGTCGGGAGTATGCCCGCAGACCACGCCAAAGGCCACCAGTGCGGCTCCCAGGAAATTGCCGGTAAAGACAAAAAACCAGTTCTTCAGCATCTTGTAAACCGGAATCTTCTTCTCCAGAACGGCCAGTATGATCAGCGTATTGCCTGTAAACAGTTCGCTTCCGGCCACCAGTACCATGGCCATGCCCGCCGGAAACACCACCGCCCCCAACAGCTTTGCCAATGAGGGATTGGCAACGGTGGAAGACGCCGTAGTGGACCCGATCCCCGCGAAACCGATAAAAATTCCGGCAAACATGCCGAGAATAATCATTTTGAAGGCGGACAGATGGGTTTTATGTATGCTGACGTCCACATAGGTTCTGGCGATCTCTAAGGGTGAATGCATAGGCAATACCTCCTGAATATGTGTTCCGCAGACTCCCCGCCGACGCGGCATGCCGGAGAAAAACGGTGCTCCGGCCGCTTAGACGTTCGAATCCCGATACATGCGTTGTGGGAAAATCTGCCGCTCTGTGACATTTCCCAGTCGTATAGAATGCCGCAGTCCATGATCTGCCGCATAATGATATAGATATTATATGTGAATCCTGGAAATTTAGCAATACTTTCTTACGCAAATACGCAGGCCATGACATTTACCACGCAATGTCATGGCCTGTGTGGGGTCTTACCGCACAATAGGTAATATCCAGTATAAACACCGCCAGCAGCACGCCGCACAGGGCCAGCCGCCAGCCAGGTTTGATCCGATGGTACAACTTCATATAGCTGGGCAGCAGATAGCAGTTGAGCAGCATGCCCCCCAAACCAAAACAGACCGCCCCCAGCAGGCAGATGCGCCCGTTCAGATTCAGGAAATATCCGCTGTAATCCCACCAGCGCATGCCCCATTTCCACTCCAGCAGGAGGCTGGCGCCATACTCCAGCACGGAACAGAGCAATGCCGACAGCAGGAATGTGACAAAGGGCCTTCGGTGCAGCCCCTGAAGCAGAAACCAGAGCACCAGGCCTCCCACCCCATAGATGGGCAGATAGGGACCATAGTACACCCCTCTGTTGACCAGAGTCTGCCTTGTCACCAGATAGATTGCTGCCTCCCACAGCCAGCCTGCAAAGGCCAGCAGGAAAAACAACAGCACATAAAAGTCAAATTTTCTCGCGTTTCCTTTATTTTGTTTCCTGTCCATGGAATTAGGATACCCATTAAGAGCAGGATAATCCCTCTGTGCATAACCTATCTGCTAAAATCAATGTCATATCTTCTCCCTTGGGAAAACAGCACGCCGTCCGTCAGACGGATACACAGAATGCAGGTATTTTCGTCCTCAAAATTATTATGCCCATTGTCAATCCAGGCCGCAAAGGCTTTCCGCAGTTTCCCGGCAATCTCCCCGTTTTCCGGTTTTCCAAAATAGCCCAGATTAACACCCTCCCCATGGGCAGAAAACCAGTCTCCGCAGACACCCACCCTGGGATTTTGAGCAATCTGCCGCATCTTGGCCGAAAGGCCATAGGTAATCACATAAAACGCGCCGTCCTCATAGTAACCGTCAACCTTACGCACACTGGGCCTGTCCCCTTCCTGGGTAGCCAGGGCGATCACCGTGTCCTGCCCAAACCTTTCTGTCAAAATCGCTGCCACTTCATGGGTAAGTTTCTCCATTCCTTCATCCTCCATTTTAATACTGCCTGTTCTTTTTTTAATCAGTATACTTCTGCCGCTTCCATATGTATCCTGTAGATTGCTAAAAACGCCCCCTGCTCTCCCACATATTTCTGTTCCAGAGAGGGGTACTCGGACAGAGCCAGTTCATGGCTGACACATGTGTCATCCTCCTGGGCATGGCCGCTGATCCGAATCCATTTTCCAGTGACGGAATTATAACTTGCCAACTCTACCCGGGAATTCTTCTTCAAGTCAGAACAAACGCTTTTGCGCCTGTCTGTGACAATATATAACGATTCTCCGTCCGAGCAGATCATACCCAGGGGCCTGAGTCTGGGACATTCCGCCACTGATGTTGCCAGGAAAAAGCAGCCGCAGTCCCGGATAAACGCCGCACAGGCATCGGCCGAAATCCCCTCCTCCGTCTGTCTATTTCCTTCCAGCACCTCACTGAGGAGAAAATCAATGCTGCAGGAAAACAGTCCTGCCAGCCGGATCAACTTCTCCGTCTCGGGAAATGCCTGGTCTACCTCCCAGCGGGACACGGACTGCCGCGATACTCCCAGTATTTCCGCAAGCTGTTCCTGCGTTATATTTTTTCTCCTGCGAAGCATGGCTATCTTTTCGCCGGTCGTCATCCCTGCCCTCCTCGGTCTTATCCGCCCCCGGATTATACGGAGGCTCCTCTGTCCCGCACAGACATTGCATCCCTGTGCATAAATCGATTATACCCTGACGCGGTTCCTGCGGGAACCTCTTTTTACGTGCGTTATGCAACATTGTGATTGCGTCCCCTCCCAAGGCAAAACAGCAGAAGCGGCCAACACAGGCAGAATGCTTTCTACCCTGTTGTCCGCTCACCGGCAGTTCTTCCCTTAATAATTCTCTGCATATATCTCGAAGTAAGCCTGGGGATGAAGACATACCGGGCATACTTCCGGCGCGGCGGTGCCCACCACCACATGGCCGCAGTTGCGGCATACCCAGACTTTCACCTCGCTCTTCTCAAACACGGCTGCCGTCTCCACATTCTGGAGCAGGGCCCGGTACCGCTCCTCATGGTGCTTCTCCACGCCGGCCACCAGGCGGAATTTGGCCGCCAGTTCGGGAAATCCCTCCTTTTCCGCCGTCTTGGCAAACTCGTCATACATCTCGGTCCACTCGAAATTCTCCCCCTCCGCCGCCACGGTAAGATTGTGTTCGGTACTGCCGATATCCTGCAGCGCCTCCAGCCATAGCTTGGCATGTTCCTTCTCGTTGTCGGCGGTGACCTGGAACAGTGCGGCGATCTGCTCGAAACCCTGTTTTCTGGCCGCCGCCGCAAAATGCATATACTTTGTGTACGCCTGGGATTCTCCCGCAAAAGCCGCTTTTAAATTATCCTCCGTCTGTGTGCCCGCATATTTGTTTTCCATGTCTGCATCCTCCTGGTTTATTTTCAACGATAAACTGCAAATACAAGATCAATATGCCCGAAAATAAACCATTTTATACCAGAACGGAAATTAAAGCCGCCGAAGTCCCTTTTCCAGCAGACGTTCCACCGAATTTTTAAAGCCCCAGGCCGCCGGCAGCAGCACCGCCAGCAGGGCCAGGAAGACAAGAAGTACGGTCAGAGGATAGCTGAGTCCCATCCCCAGAAGCCAGTCCCGCAGCGGCCGTCCCGCAAACTGCATTACGGTGACATGCAGGACAAAGACCCCCATGGATACGGAGCCCAGCCACCGCAGGGGTCTCGCTGAAAGCCCCCTCTGGACAGGGACGCTCATAAGGATTCCCAGAATCAACAGTCCCGCCCCCAGGATATGATAGGTGGCAATCCCCTTCCCCCCGTAAATATACGGACATAATTTTCCCAGATATCGGTAAAAAAACACCGGGGTGGCGTAACTGGGATACCCGCCCAGGTAAAGCCCTCCCAGCAGAGGGAGCAGCGCCAGCCACCTGTTGCGCCTGTTGTCCGCCAGAACCCCGCTGTTCATAAGCCATGCCAGAAGCACGCCCACCACCACGCAGAGATAATACTCATCCCTGGCCCACAGAAGCAAGGATGCGATTGCGAAGAAAAAAGGCAGCGTCCATTTTTGGGTGTATCTGGTGGCCAGGGAAAGAATAATGGCCATGAAGGTTCCCCAGAAAATAATATACAGCATCCAGTAGGGCCCCAGCGCCTCCTGATCCGGCACAATCCACATTTTTACAAAGGTGTGCCAGAGCATTTTCTCAAAGGACAGTATGTTTTCCAGGCCGCGGTAACAGGTGAACCGGGGGACAAGAAACTGTCGGAGCAGCCAGTACAGAATCCCCGCCGCGCCGCAGGGAACGGCCAGTCTCACATAGCGTTTGATGATCATGCCGGAAAGTTTCTCCTGCCAGTCCCCCCGCTGGGACGCGGCGCATTGGCGCAGTACCCCGGCCGCAGTCAGAAACGCCGCCAGGGTCACAAAAACACATACCCAGAAATTCCCGTTGGTGAGAATCCCATAGGGCTCATAAGACAGCCGGATATCCAACCGAAAGGGAAGTCTGGACTCCATTACCTCTCCGAAGTATGCCCCGTTGAAGTATTCCAGGGAAAAATGATGGGTAAAAATCAACAGGCAGGCTATCCCCTTGAGCCCGTCTATCCATGTAATCCTTCTGCTGTTCTGCTCTGCCATAGCTATCCCCCTGCCCTGCTATTCTTCCATGAAAACAAGCAGCCCGCCGGTGATTAACCGAGGGCTGACCCTGTCCTTTAGTAATTTTCCGCATGTACCTCAAAATAACTCTGAGGATGGTTGCATACCGGGCAAACTTCGGGCGCATTTGTACCCACCACAATATGTCCGCAATTACGGCACTCCCATACCTTTACTTCACTCTTGGCAAATACCGCCGCCGTCTCCACATTTTTCAGCAGGGCCCGGTACCGCTCCTCATGGTGCTTCTCAATCTCGCCTACCATGCGGAACTTGGCTGCCAATTCAGGGAATCCTTCTTTCTCCGCCGTCTGCGCAAATTCCTCATACATATCCGTCCACTCGTAGTTCTCGCCGCCCGCAGCTGCCGCCAGATTGTCCGCCGTGCTGCCTATGCCCTGCAGTTCCTTGAACCACATCTTGGCATGTTCCTTCTCGTTGTCGGCGGTTTTCAGAAACAGGGATGAGATCTGCTCATACCCTTCCTTCTTTGCCACGGAAGCAAAATATGTGTATTTGTTACGCGCCTGAGATTCTCCGGCAAATGCCGCCTCCAGGTTCTTCTCTGTCTGTGTGCCTGCATACTTGTTGCCCATCCGTCTGTCCTCCTGTTTTGGGTGTTAATTCCGGCCTGTAATGGCTTGTCCAAAAGTATAACACATTTGGGATGGGTTGAAAATAGGAGAGGAGAATATTTAATGATCCTTTTCTATTTCATAGAAATCCAGGTTCCTCAAATGTCAAACCTTTTTCCAATAGATGCTCAATAAACACTTTATAATATTCCGGCAGCATTTCCTCCGTCTCATCATGCGCATGCAATAGAAGGATATGTCTGTTATTCTCACCAAATAAAGCCGCTCCGACTTTGGGATCTGCGTCATGCATCTTTTCCCATACGGATTCCCTGGTAAAGTCAGAATCCGGACGTATTTTATACTCCTCGAAATCAAATGTCCAGAATGTATCTATATCCGTATCCAAATTGTTTTCTTTCCACCATGGATATGTAATCTGCGTATCATCCACTTTGTGAAACCCGCTTTCCCTGAGATACTTCTGCAGAGCCTGCCTGTTACCGCCGCCTTTATCTCCATAGGGAAACCGAAACGGCTTAACCGTCCGTTCCATGCCGGCGTCCTGATATAATTGAGCAAGGATATTCTCACATTTTTCCATTTCTCTGATACACTCTTCCACAGACAGAGTGGAAAACGCAGGGTGAGAATAACTGTGATTGCCCACAACCATTCCATTTTTCACAGCGTAAAGCGCTTCCTCATAATATTGTTCCACATTTTGCCCGGTTGCAAAAAATATGGCTTTTATTCCTTTCTCGTTTAGATAATCTACTATCTCGGGAGTATTTTTAGATGAAAAATCATCTATCGTTAATAGTGCGCTGTTCATGCGTTTTTCCTTTCTATCGGCCTATATAACTTTGTTATATGCCAAACAACTTGATCCAAAATAAAAAGTCGTTTTTAAAACGGGAATGTCTGCTATGTTTTTACAGTCATTTTCTGAAATATCAGGGTATTTTCTGCTAAAGATATTGAAAATTATTTTTAATATAAGTATTATTATATCACTTAAATTGAAATATACAAATTATATTACTGTATATAGAATTTATCTACTGTTTAGAGTAAGGGTATTTAAATAGAACTGTTTATGCTGAAATGTATTATCGTCTAATATGAGCAGGAGGAATGAGTTATGATAAGATGTACTATACTGTATAAATCCGTATATCGAAGAATTTATTTTCCTATTCATTTTGGGAGGTTGCGGCTTAAAATCTCCTGTTAAGCGCATGGTTCATATGATATTTGCCCATGGACTATGCGCGTTAGGGGCAACAAAAAATAAAACATGAAAGGATACATTATATGAAAAAGATAATTTGTATGATATTAACTATCACAATGCTGCTCGCTTTAAGCATAACAGCTTTTGCTGCGGAAAATCACATCGGTGTAAAAGTACAGGCAAATTCCGAAAACAATATCAGCGGTGAAATTGTCTTGACCGAGCAGCAGTATGTTGAATACTTGGCAAGCCTTTCAGAAGACGATTTGCAAAAAATCGCCGCGAAAGAGTCTACCTCTGCTCAATATGCTGGGAACGCGGCAACGCGGGCTACCGGAACTTTAATACAGGTTCCCGGTACATTTACAATGTATCAGCAGGAAACTGATAACTATTGCATTCCCGCAACAGTCAAAAGTATTTTGACGTATATTACTGGCAGTTCGCCGACCCAGTCAGAAATTGCAGGTACAACAGGGACTGATCCTTCTAAAATACCGGCCTACCTAAATGACCGTCAAGATGAGATTTACTATGTATATGTAAAAAAGAGTGATTTTACTCAAAACGGAATGTGCTCCAAATTGTATTCCACCATTGTAACTAACAAAATGCCTGCATCCATGGGGATTTCGGGTACGAAAACTACAAATTGGTATTATCCCACTAGCGGACACAGCTTGGTTGTGCATGGAATATATGATGACTATTCCTATATTCGGATTGCTGATCCTTTGGGGGACAGGGTTGCCGGCTGTCCGTATTTTTACAACAAAAGCGCAAGTGAGTGTTACAATGTATGCACGCGACTTGTATGGTAATCTTTTCCGTACGGCTGAGCAGGTATTCTGCTCAGCCTTTTACAGTGTAACCGAGGGAAGGGAAAAACATGAAAATACGATTCAGAATACTAACATTAGTCTGTGTACTAATATTTTCGTTATCCGGCTGTGCAGTTATATCATCCAGCAACAATCGTTCACCTGAGCAAGAAAAAAATTTAAATGAGACAATTTCAATTTATGACAAAGATGAGAATTTAATTACCGATATAGAACATTTTGGCTCCATCACTCAAACAGATGATGGCTTTATCTATTCTAAATTGTCTTCAAATTCTACTAATCAATTTTATGTGATGGAATATTTTCACTATATTTTTTCCACAGATGAACATAAAAGATTGGGTACTATTGAAAATTGGGTGTATGAAGCCACTTATGATTCGTTTTGTAAGAACAACCATACATATATGCTCATTACTACAGGCAATGCATATAATTTTGATGAGACAGAAAATTATCTTTATGACATCGATTTATTGAACAACACTATGACCGGGGTTATGCTGGAAAATGCAACTTCTCCATATAATTCAATGACATTTTTTAATGATAGAGTATTTATTGTCACACCGGGGCGGGAAATGTGTTTTGTTAGCAGTTATGATATTGGAGATAAATCTGTATCCGAATTGCGGGAATACTATTTTGATCCAGATACCAATTCCGGCGAGACCATAAGGCATATATCATCCGATGATCAGTGCCTTTATTTGTTGCGTTTATATATGGAGGGAGAAAATCAGGCTAAAATGTATATCGATGTATTCGACTTGAATTTGGCGCATATATCCTCCCTTGATGTTACGACCGAAATCACGGCTAATACCTTAGAATCTGAAGATAAAAATAATGAATTACGGCAACTTGTTTCACACTTTGACGTGAATAACAATTTTATTTATTATGAAAATTTCAGTATAACCAGGGCTCTGTTTGAAATACAAAATATAAATCTAACAGATACAGAACAAGTACAATCAAAACAAGTATTTGAGGCCTCTCCTGCTTTATATAAGGCATTGAGTACTTCTGCAAATAATGAATTAAGTATTTTCTATGAGGCTTATCAAAATAAGATTTTTGTTATGGATTCAGTTACCAGACAAATAAATGAAAATAGCTTCTATGTTAAAGGCTTAAATTACCGTATCACATATATGACATATGATTCGCAGGGAAATGCATTGCTTTTTTTGGATTATATCGACCCTGATAGTTTTGAAACGATGCCTTCCAAAATCTACTTTGTCAACATATCTGAGATTAAGAATTCCATTGTAGATTCTTCTGAATGACAATAAGACTATTGAACGCTGAAAGCCTACATCATGCCCTCGTTGCTTTGACACCGCACCAACCGTTACGTTGGTGCGGGTTCTTTTTATATTACAGAAAGATTTGCAAAGAGGCATTAATCTTCTTTGTGGGTCATTTAATTATCGCTTTTTACCATGAAAGCAGGAAAAAAATAAAGATATTAGAAAGACATGCCGATATATAAGTTTGTAGTATATAGAATAATAGGAATTGGTTGCTATTAAGTTAAATAGGTAAGAAGGGGGCAAAATAAATGTTCAGGATTGCTATATGTGATGATGAAGTTCTTTTTACAGAAGAACTGAAAGAGCTGCTCTGTGGTTATATGACGGAAAAAGGCTTTGTTTTTGAAATAGATACATATAGCTCCGGTGAAGCATTGATAAAGCTGGGGATCGAGATCGTGCAGTATAAAGTTCTGTTTTTGGATATTAACATGACAAAGATTAATGGTATCATGACAGCTGAGAAGATTAGAAAAATTAGCCGGGAAATAATTATAGTATTTGTTACTGCATATGTGGATTATTCGCTGGAAGGATACCGATTAGATGTTGTTAGGTATTTGTTAAAGGGTAATGCCAACTTTCAGAATAAAGTTAATGAATGTATGGATGCCATAATGGATAGAATGAATTATTCCGTGATAAAAAGAAAATTTGACTTTAAAGAGGGCAAAAAAGAATTGTCACTGGAAAGATTATTGTATATCGAGAGCAATCTGCATAAGCTTGAATTTCATGTTATGGAAGATACCATGAAAATTTATACTATGTATGATACATTAAATATGCTTGAAAAAAAACTTTCAGAACACAATTTTATAAGGATACACCAAAGTTATCTTGTGAATATAAAACATATAAAAAATGTTGTTTGCTATAAAGTGATATTGACAAACGGGCTTGAGTTATCTATTCCAAAAGTAAGATATACAGAAGTCAGAAAGAAGTTTATAGCGTGTCAGGGAGAAGTGTAGATGTTTGATTTAATGCAGAGTACTCTGTTGATATTTATTGAAATAATATGCTGCAGGATTTTTTATGAATCATTTGGAGAGATACAATATAAAGGATGGATTAATATATTACAATTTGGATTGTTGTTTGGCAGCATGTGTTTTCCTGCCTATGGCCTTTCAAAACATTTTACAATAAGACAGATTGCCAATATTTTATTATTTTCAATATTTATGCTTTGGCATGTAAAACTTAGTTTAAAAAAATCAGTCGTATTGGCTATATTATTTGATGCATTGTTACTGGCAATAGATTTTCTGATTTTTTTGATAACCAGATGGATACCTCTGGATATTGAATTTCTGGGGCAGCGGTATGAAATTGGACGTATTTTGATATATCTACCGGGGAAACTCATATTGTTTGTTCTAATTGTTTTTATTAGAAAACGATTCAAAAAAGAGTCGCTGAAAAGGATGTTGGATACAGAATGGTTAAAGTTTCTGTTTTTTCCTGTATTTACCCTGGTATCAATCTCAGCATTGCTGTCTGTTTTTGAATATGTGCAGACAATAAAACAGGCGAACTTTCTGGCAGTTATTGCATTTGGGATGTTGGGAATGAACATCGTAGTGTTCTATTTAATTAACGATATTGTTGAAGAGGAAATAAAAATTCATGAAAACATGGCATTTCATATTCAAGTGGAAAATCAATTGGAAATGTACAGGTCTATCTCTGAAAACTTTGATCACCAAAAAAGAAAAACACATGAATATAAAAATCAGATTGCATGTATAGAATCCTTGCTAAGTAAAAAGCAATATTCCAAACTGGAGGAATATGTAAAAAATCTTTATGGTTCTTTGAATAACGAACCGGATGCCATTAACACAAATAATATTATAGTAAATGCAATACTAAATGCAAAGTACCGGGAGGCAGATGCAAAGGGAATTGTTTTTGTATTCAAAGTAAATGACCTTTCCGCATTAAGGTTAAGCGATGAAGATTTAGTTACTATTCTCTCTAATCTTCTGAACAATGCGATTGAAGCATGTGAGGCATGTGAGGATAAGAAAGTAATTAAGTTTAAGTTTGTTAAAGATGAATCTTTGATAATTATTGGGGTTAAAAATACATCTAATTATGATATTATATATGAGGACGGAAAAATAAAATCTACTAAAACATCCGACACAGATGAACATGGTGTAGGAATCAAAAATATAGTAAATATTATTGAGAAATATGGTGGCTCATATATTATCGAAAATAAAAATAAAGAATTTTATTTTTCTATTGTGATTCCTAGTCAAAGCACCACCGCAGAGATATGACCACCAACCAATGTATTAAGGATATTAGAGCAACTTAAAATCCTCCTATTTGTTTGGGAATCACACGTTCTGGGGCCCTGCCTATGATAAAAAAATCTCCTCAATCTCCTCCGGCCGGTCCACAAACCGGCGGCCGCCCTGACTTTCCAGGTAGGCCCGGTCCCGGAAGCCCCAGGTGACGATGATGCTGTCCAGGCCCGCATTGACCGCCGTCTGGATGTCCACCTCGGAATCCCCAATGTATACGGCATGGGCGGCATCCACCTGCAGGCGACGCAGCACTTCCAGCACGGCGTCCGGAGCAGGCTTACGGCCAATGCCCGGGCGCTCGCCCACCGCATAGTCGAACAGACCGTCATAATAGCGCCGGCACAGGGGCTGTACGGCCTCGTCCGCCTTGTTGGAGACCACCGCCGTAAGGCAGCCTGCCGCCCGCAGACGCTGCAGCAGCGGCAGGATTCCCTCATAGGGTCTGGTCTTGTCCGCGCAGTGCTGTTGATAATAGACCGAAAAGGTCTCATGTACCCGGTCAATCTCCTCTTTTTCCAGACCCGCCGGAACTGCCCGCTCCATCAACTTACGGATACCGTTGCCCACAAAGCGGCGCACCTCGTCAATGGTGCGCGCAGGAAAATCATGCTCTCCCAGGGCATAGTTGACAGCATCCGCCAAATCCTCCAAGGTATTGAGAATGGTTCCGTCCAAGTCAAATATTGCCAGTTTATATGCCATTTTGTCCCCCCGTTATTCTGTCCCTCTCCCGGATATCGCCAGCCGCATCCGGGGCATTTCCCTTTTCCCGCATGTTTTTATCCTCGTTTCGGGCCTCTCTTATAACTATCTTTTTTCACTGTTTTACTCGTATCGCAGCGCCTCAATGGGATCCATCCTGGCCGCCTTATTGGCAGGATAATATCCGAAGAAAATACCTATGGCCATGGAGAATCCCAGGGACAGCAGGATACTTCCCAGGGAAGGCGTGGCCGATGCCCCCAGCAGATTGGCGGCGCTCATGCCCAGCACCACTCCCAGCACAATGCCGATCAGGCCGCCGATGAGGCAGATCACGATGGACTCAATGATAAACTGGAGCCGAATGGCACTGTTGGGCGCTCCCAGCGCCTTACGGGTGCCGATCTCCCGGGTACGCTCGGTGATGGACACCAGCATGATATTCATGACGCCGATCCCCCCCACCAGCAGCGCTATGCCTGCGATCACGGCAATGGCCGTGGTGATGGTGGACAACATATCCGACATGATCTCCACCATGGAGGCCATACTGAAGGCCATGGGTTGGAAATCCCTGTTGTTGCGATAATAGGGGGCAAAAAAACCTGCCGTGGTATCCGCGAAGGCATCGCTGTCCAGTCCGTCCGCAGTGATTACGGTAAACTGGGCAAATCCCTGGGAATGGCTGATCTCCTGGGCCGTTTTCAGGGGAATGTAAAAGTCCGTCTGGGTATCTTTCTCCGACACCAGAGACAGGCCCATGGCAGACTGCTCATATTTGTACACGCCCACCACCACAAATTCAAAATATTTGTCCCCCAGATTCACCTGAAGCATGCTGCCCAGAGCCTGTTCCTCATCCCCGCCGAACATATTGTCCACCACGATACTGGAAACCATGGCCACCTTGCGGCCTTCGTCCATTTCCGTCCCGCTGAAATACCTGCCCGCCAGCAGTTCCAGATCATTGGCCAGAAAATATCCCAGGCTGGTGCCTGTCACATACACATTGGCATACAGGCCCCTGTTCTGCAGTTTGCTCTGACCAAGACCCTCTGTGACGGAGATACCCACCACGGAGCCTTCATAGGTATCACAATAGTTTTCCAGCATCTCCCGGGTAAAATAGTCCTCCTCGCCTGCCATGGCCCTGCCCATGCCGCCCCCAAAGGACATGCCCTCCTCGGTGGTCTCTTCCTCCTGGGGCTTCTGCTGCAGCGCCACCGTGATATTGTTCACCCCCAGGGAACTCATGGACTCGGTCATGGTGTAAGTAAGGGACTGGCCCACGGTCATAATGGCAATGACGGAGGAAATGCCGATGATGATACCCAGCATGGTCAGCAGGGCACGCATCTTGTTGGCCTTCAGGCTGAACAACGCAAGCCGCACGTTTTCATAGAACATCATCATACGCAAGCTCCCTGCCTTTCCCCCATAATACTGCCATCCTTAATGGTGACCACCCGCTCCGTCTCCTCCGCCAGTTCCGGGGAATGCGTGATCAGCACAATGGTCTTGCCCTGTTCCCTGTGCAGCTTGTGAAACAGGTCCATCACCAGACGCCCGGTATTGGAATCCAGCGCCCCGGTGGGCTCATCGGCCAGAATGATGGCCGGATCGTTGCCCATAGCTCTGGCAATGGCCACCCGCTGCTTCTGCCCGCCGGAGAGTTCCTCCGGCAGATGCTTCATCCGATCCTCCATTCCCACCATGGTCAGCAGTTCCCTGGCCCGCTCCACCCGTTTCCGGCCCGTGACGCCTCCATAGAGCATGGGCATCTCCACATTTTTCAGAGCGTTGGTCTTGGCGATCAGATTATAGGTCTGGAACACGAAGCCGATTTTGCGGTTGCGTATGCCGGACAGTTCCCGGTCCCTGGCCGCCACCATGTCCACGCCGTCCAGATGATACTGCCCCTGGGTGGGCCGGTCCAGCGCGCCGATAATGTTCATCAGCGTGGACTTGCCGCTGCCGGAGGCCCCCACCACGGCCACAAATTCTCCCTCGTAGATGGTAAGATTGATACCGTTTAACACCGTAAGTTCATTGGGCGTCCCAATGTAAAAACGCTTGTAGATGTCCTCCAGTTCAATCACCGCCCGCCTGCTCATCAAAATCCTCCCATGGGGCCCATCTGGAACATCAGTTCATTCAGATTATCCAAACTGTTGTCCGCAGGCACGATAACTTCCAGCCCCTCCTCGATCCCCTCGCCGGAGATCTCCACATAGTAATCGCTTTCAATACCCTTGGTCACAGGAATCCGCCGGGTGGGCAGGGAACCCTCTGCAGTTTCCCCGGTTTCCTCCACCACTTCCACATAGAAGCTGCCGTCCTCCGCTGTCTGCACGGCGGCATAGGGCACAGTCAGTACATTTTCCCTGCTGCTGATAATAATACTCAGCTTGGCGGTCATATCCATGCGCAGATCTTCACAGGGAGTATCAATGCTGATTTTCACCGTATAAGTCACGCTGGCGCCCCCGGTGGCCCGGGGTGCCACGGAGAGTACTTCCCCCTCCAGCTCCAGATCCCCGGTGCCGTTGGTCTTGATCACTACTTTCTGGCCTTCCTTGATCCGGCTGATATCATATTCGTCAATCTCCACGGTGACTTCATAGCTGCTGACATCCTCAATGGTTACAATGGCGCCGCCATTGTAATTATCCCCTGTCTCCAGGTTCACCGCCGTCACCACCCCGGAGAGAGGCGCCGTCACCGTACAGGCGGCAATCTGCTCCTGGTAGCGGTCAATCTGCTGCTGGTCGCTCATGCCCGTGGTGGAAGCATTTAAACGGCTGGAAGTCACGCTGTCCTGCCTGCTCTGCAGGGTACTGCTTCCGTTTCGTATGGTATCCTCCTGGTTTTGAAGCTGTCTGTTGTAGGCATCATAGGCATTATTCACCGCCGTTACCGCCTGGTCATAGACGGATTTCAGACCCCGTTCCGTCTCCTGGGCCGTGGCATACTTCATCTGATATTCCGCAATCAACTGTTCCAGACGACGGGCCTCTGCCTCCAGAGCCGTTCTGTCCGAAGCATCACCTCCGGATACGGAGGCTTCCGCGCCGGACATGCCCGCAAGTTGTTCATGTATCCCGGCAAGCTGGGCCTGAGATTCCTCCAGGGCCTTGCGGATCTCCGTGCTGTTGTGATTGGCATTGCCATAGCTGGAACCGGCTTTGTTCATGCTCTCCCTGGCTTCCTCATAGGTTTTCAAGGCGCTTTCCACCTGTTCTTCCATCCGGGACATATCCACCTGAACGGAAATGCCCGCCTCCGTCAGATTGCGCTGGGCGGCATCCAGATCAAGCTGCGTCCTTCTCTGGGCCACGCTCAGAGAAAGTTCGGAATTGGCCAGGTTTTCCTCCAGATCCGCCGTATCCAACAGGCACAGCAGATCTCCTTCCACTACCATATCTCCCACCTGCACCGGCACACTGAGGGCTTTTACCCCTGTTACTTCCGCCGTCACGCTCTTGCTGCCCGCGCTGGTGACGGAACCTGTGGCGGATACGCTCTCCACCAGGGACCGGCGCTCTATGGCCGCCGTCTCCTGCCTGGTCAGCATGGTCATCATGGCCTCCGCCGCCTCCTGCACGCTGCGGACACATCCTCCGATCAGGACGCCCAGCACAATGACAATCACCAGAAAGATGCATAGTTTTTTATGCTTTTTGATCCATTTCCAAACAGACTTCATAATGAAGCTCCTCATTTCCGTGCCGCTTTTTCTATGTATATGCAGATCCTGCACCTATTTTACCCTGCTCCGGCCATGCGGCACATGAAAGGGCCGGGGTCAATATCTGGCAATCATTTTACCCCCGGCCCTTCGATTCGTCTATAGTTATCACAAAAATTTCATATAATTTATGGTATTTTTATACTCTGTAATCAGTTTTTCTTTTCCTCCTGTTCCTCCCTTTCCCTCTCTTCGGAGCCGGACTTGTCAGGCCCGTTTTCCAGCCACCAGCCCCATACGGCCACTCCGGCCACAATTACGCACATCGCACCCACAAATATATCCTGCAACATATTTTACCATCCTCTCATCCTGCATCCGGGAAATCCCGGATCCGTTTCCACAGGCCATCCTCCGCCCCCGGAGGACCTGCCTGTCTCCGCGGCAATTCCTGACACTGAAAGAAATTCCCCCCTGCCCCATTGCCAGCGGAAATAATAAAGTGCCTTATTTATGATGAAAAAATGATATCTTTTTGTCCGTCCTGATCATGTATGTATGAAAGAATCCTGCGGCGGCAGGAAGACAAAGCGATCTGCCCGTTTTCCCGGCTCCGACAGATCAGAGCGATCTGCCCATATTCTCCCGGGCTCCCCGCCGCCGTCTGCTCCACAGGCTCATGACTGCGTCTCCCCAGCCGGGCCCGTTGCAGCAGTTCCGAATGGGCCTGGCCAAGCCGCTCCCGGGGCTGCGCCCCATCGGGCAGCCGGACAGAAGCGTTCTGGTAGAACCGCTGAATCGGCACACCGATTCCGTGCGCCGGGGAAACCTTGCCCCCGGCTTCTCCCCCAGCCTCCTCTGCCGCCTGACAATTCGGCCGGGCATGGGAAACAGAGGCATATACCGGGATATCGTCCGTAACTCCCGCCCCGTATACGCCTGTCAGGCATAAAATGATGACCAGCGCCAGGCTGATCCATTTTTTCCGCCTTTTTCTCTGTTTCACTCCCGCTCCTCCGCCAGGTCACCGGCATCCTTTATGGCTGCCATCCAAAAAAGTTTTCCACTTTCTGTCGGTATCTTTCATTATCATAGAAAAAACTGCGCACATGGCCCGCGCCTTCCACCAGCAGCAGTTCCTTGGAAGAAGCACAGGCTTCATAAGCCTGCCGGGTCATACGGCAGGGCACGAAATCATCCTCCAGCCCGTGGACAAAGAAAACAGGCAGCCTGGTTTTTCTCAGGGAATCCAAAGTGGAATATTCCCTGATATCATAGCGGGCACGGAATTTAATGAGCAGTTTCACATAATCCATAGCCGGATGCCGCCGCATCCGCAGGGACCTGCTGCCCACCTCAAAAAGCATGTCATAGGGGCTGGTGAAACCGCAGTCTGCCAGCACCCCCTTCACAAAATCCGGCATGGGATCGCCCGCCGCCATCAGCACCGTAGCCGCGCCCATGGATACCCCTCCCAGATATACGGGCAGGGTATTGTGGCGCTCCTGCTCCAGATACTTCATCCACTGAGCCACGTCCCCGCGTTCCAGCACACCGAAGCCCATGTATTTTCCTTCGCTGGCCCCCTGGGCCCGCTGCTCCGCCAGAAGCAGATCACAGCCGGACTCAAGAAGCCATCTTCCCATACTGCCGAAGTCCCCGGTCCAGCTGCCCCGCCAGCCATGGAAAAGCACTGCCAGACGCCTGGGTTCCCCCTGGGTATGGACATAATGCCCCACCAGGCGCAGCCCGTCCCGGGACAGAATCTCCAGATCCTCCCGGGGCAGGGATGCCAGCCATTCCCCGTCCTCCCGCATCTGTCTGCGAATCTCCTGCTCTCTGTCAGACAAAGTCTCATTTCCCCGGGCAGCCAACAGGTTTTTGGTTCTGGCATTTAGGGCCAGATTCATCAGGATATGATATTTCAGGATAAAAAAAGCCGTCGCCAGCACAATGGCAACGGCCAGCATAACACACAAAATTTTCATTTCATTCCTTACCTGACGGTTATTTCTTCGGATAAACAATCAATGCTTTCCCACCGTCATAAAGATGCTGTCTGGCAGGGCCCCCGAAAAACTGATAGTCCTGGTCATCCCCGGTCTCCCCACGGCAGAGTTCCGACACGCCCTCCCGCAGCCGCTCCATGAGAGATATTGGCAAAAACTGCCCATAGTGACCGTGCAGGATATAGTCTGCCTGCTCTTTCAGATACATCACCTTGTCAAGCGCCTGCAGAAAATCCGGAAGAGAGGAACTATCCTCCAACTGCATCCACAGATGGGTATTGATTGCGTCCCCGGTGAACAGTACCCGGTCCTCCCGCAGAAGCAGCAATATGCTCCCCTGGGTATGTCCGGGCAGATGGACCACCTCCACGGTCAATCCTCCCAGATCTATCACATCGCCGTGGGCAATGGGGCGAAACGGCGGCATGCACAGCCCGCGCTCCTTCATCCTGTTTACAAAACCGTCAAATCCCGAATGTTGCCGGGCCAGTTCCATATCCAGCGGATGCAGATATGCCTCCTCAAAATAAATATTGCCGTATATATGGTCGCAATGTCCATGGGTGTTCACCACCATAAGAGGCAGATCCGTGACGGACCTTGCCACGGCTTTTACATCCTCATAGCCGTTCATGGTGTCGATCACCAGGGCTTTCTTTTCTCCCACTACCAAATATCCCACGGCTTCCCCTGCATCGTCCATGGAAAAAATATGGTCGTTAAGCTGCTGTAATTTGATTCTCTCCATAAGTTCTCTCCTCTCCGTTCCGGCTCAATCGGCAAACAGTTCCCTGGCCTTTGCCATCCGCTCCACGATCCCCACTGCAAAAGGACATCTGCTCTCACAGCTTCCGCAGGCGATACAGTGGGAAGCGTTTTTCTCCAGCGCCCTGTAATGGGCTTTTACGGAGGCAGGCACTTCCTCCTGCATGACTGCCAGATCATAAAGTTTGTTGACCATGGCTATGTCAATGTCCATAGGACAGGGTTTGCAGTGGTTGCAGTACATGCATTTTTGACCATAGGCGTGATGGGGCGCAGCCGCCAGCACACTGGCATAATCCTTCTCTTCCTCTGCAGCCGTCTCGTAGGCCACAGCAGCCGCCACATGTCCGGGCTGGGAGAATCCCGCCATGATGCTGGCCACCGCCGGTCTGGTCAGCGCATAGTGAATACACTGGACCGGTGTAAACGCCACTCCGAAGGGAGATGCCTTTTCATCAAAAAGACGTCCGCCTGCATAGCCTTTCATCACCGTGATACCCACATCCTGCCGCTCACACAGTTGATACAGTTCCGCCCGCTCCGGGTCCATGCCCGCCAGAGAGGCATCATACTGCTCCGCAAAATAATCGTCCAGATTCTCTGTGGGAGGCACCAGGTCAAAGGCGGGGTTGACAGAAAAGAGGAGCATCTCAATCTTGCCGGAGAGAACCGCCTTTTTGGCCACTTTGGGATTGTGAGAACTTAAACCCACATGTCTTATGATTCCCTTTTCTTTCAATTCATACACATAGTCCATAAAAGGGCTGTCCTGGATCTCGTCCCACTCTTTCTCCGAGTCCACATAGTGGATCATGCCCAGATCTATGTAATCCGTCTGGAGCCTGGCAAGCAGATCCTCAAAAGCCGCCTGTACTTTGGGCAGATCGCGGGTACGCACATACTGGCCTTCCTGCCAGGTGGAGCCGATATGGCCCTGGATATACCACTTTTCTCTGTTTCCCCTGATGCACTCCCCGATGGCGGACCTCACATTGGGCTCAGACATCCAGCAGTCCAAAATGTTGATTCCCTGTTGCTGACAAGCCTTGAAGATGGCCCGGCAGCCTTCCAGGTCCATCCGTTCCAGCCACTCTCCGCCGAAGCCAATCTCGCTGACCATCAATCCCGTTTTACCCAGTCTCCTGTACTCCATCCCGCTACCTCCTAATTTTAGTTCCGTATGTTCCCTTCTGCCACACACCATAGTGATGAATGCCTGGCCGCTTTGGCGTCCAGTCCTTCATCAGTGCGCCTTACGGGAACATACTGTTTTTTAGTTCCGTATGTTCCCTTCTGCCACACACCATAGTGATGAATGCCTGGCCGCTTTGGCGTCCAGTCCTTCATCAGTGCGCCTTACGGGAACATACTGTTTTTTAGTTCCGTATGTTCCCTTCTGCCACACATTTCAGTGATGAATGCCTGGCCGCTTTGGCGTCCAGTCCTTCATCAGTGCGCCCTACGGGAACATACTGTTTTTTAGTTCCGTATGTTCCCTCCTGCCACACACCATAGTGATGAATGCCTGGCCGCTTCCGCGTCCAGTCCTTCATCAGTGCGCCTTTTTACGACCTGTGCAGATATTTGGCCAGCAGCCGCGTCAGCACATCCATGTCGATGGGCTTGGAGGTGTGATCGTTCATACCGCACTCCTTGCACTTTTTCACATCTTCCGAAAAAGCGTCCGCCGTCATGGCGATGATGGGCAGCTCAGCGTCCCCTCGCTCCAGCTGCCGAATCTGGCGGGCTGCCTCGTAGCCTGTCATAACCGGCATACGGATATCCATCAGGACGGCATCATAATACCCTTCAGGAGATTTCTGGAACATGTCCACACAAATCTGCCCGTTCTGCGCCCACTCAATCTCCATGCCAATATTGGACAGTAATTCGTTCGCAATCTCGTAGTTGATATCGTTATCTTCCGCCAATAGGACTCTGACCCCGCTGAAATCCCTGGCGGGAGCCTTCTGGTTCTCCTCCTCATTCTCGCCGGGATCCATATATTGCAGCAGCCCGTGATAGAGGGTGGACTTGAACAGAGGCTTTGAGATGAATCCGCAGATACCTGCCTCCCGGGCCTCCTCCTCAATATCGCTCCAATCGTATGCCGAGATCAGAAGAATGGGCATCTCCTCTCCAAACTTATCCCGCAGTTCCCTGGCGGTCTCTATCCCGTTCATCCCCTCCATGCGCCAATCCAGCAGGACAATCTGATAGGGATCACGCTGCCTGTGGTGAGCCTCCACCATCTCGATGGCGGACCGGCCATCCATAACCCAGTCACAGTGAATCGTCAGCTCCGCCAGTTTATCCGCCGTTTCCCTGCATAACTGCTCATCATCGTCCACCAGCAGCATATTCCAGCTGGGAAGGATCATCTCGGACTCTTTCACGTCAGCCCGCTCCAGGTCCAGGATGACATGGAACTCCGTCCCTTTGCCTGCTTCGCTCTGCACCTCTATGGTTCCGTCCATGGCGTCCACAATATACTTGCTGATGGCCATGCCCAGCCCTGTACCCTCCGTCTTATGTACCCGGGTGCTGTCCTCCCGGGAGAAGGATTCAAAAATCTTCTTTTGGAACTCCGGCGTCATACCCATGCCGCTGTCCTTTACCCGGAAGTGCACCCGCACAAAATTGTCCCCTTTCGGCGACTCCTCCTGATTGAGATAGACATGGATTTCCCCTCCCTCGGGCGTAAACTTGTAGGCATTAGACAGGAAATTAATCAGTACCTGGTTCAGCCTCACCCCGTCACAGTATACATCCTCCGCCAGAATATTGGAGATAAATACGTCAAACACCTGGTTCTTGGATTTTATCTGGGGCTGGATAATGGTCACGATACTGTCCATGGTTTCCCGCAGGGATATCATATCCAGATTAAGCGTCATCTTGCCGCTTTCGATCTTGGACATATCCAGAATATCATTAATCAGTCCCAGCAGATGGCGGCTGGACAGTGTTATCTTTTTCAGGCAGTTGGACAATGCCTGGCGGTCCTCCAGGTTGGCCGTGGCGATCGCCGTCATACCCACAATGGCATTCATGGGCGTCCTGATGTCATGGCTCATGTTGGACAGGAACTCACTCTTGGCCTTATTGGCCCGGATCGCCTCGTTTCTGGCCTCTCTAATGGCAAGATACTGTGTCCTCATAATTCTGTAAAAAAGAATAAACGCTACAACAAAAATCACATACATCAAACCAATGGCTGCCAGGAATTCCTTCAAACTCTCCCTGTCCATTTTCTGTATAATACCACTCAGCGCCTCATAGGACATGGCTGTAACCAGATACCATTCGGAGTAGGGGAGGGGCACCACATATACATATTTAGTCCCCTCGGTGGTGGATGCGGAAAAATTGGTGAAGGACTTATTGTCTATGGTGTCCTGGATCATCTTAACATAGACTTCCGCTCCGCACTCATCCGTATCTAAAACAACACTTCTCAGGCGTTCATAATAATTGTCCCGCACGGCAGACCCGCTCCTTATCACAAAGTCGCCGTTTCTCCTTATAATATGGGAGTAAGTTTCCTGGCTCTGGCTGTCCATAAAAAGGGTGGTATTGACATAATCCACATTAATGCCCGCCACCATTGCAATGCTTTTCTCCCCATTCTCCATGTCATAGGCGCAGGGAACCCCCAACACCACAATTTCCTCGGCAAGACCTTTCATTCTCGCCGCGGCAATCTTATTGTTTCCGTCCTTCAGGGAAGCGAGAAAAGGCTCCTCATCCGCCATCACCACTTCCTCACCCAGGATCAATTCCAAACTCCCGTCCTCGGCCAACAGCGCCAGAAAGATAAAGTCTCTGGCAGCGCCGCTGACAGCCATGGCCTCCCGCAGTTCCGTTCCCTGCAGTTCTCCCTCCGGCGGCATGGTCTTTATGATACTTTCCACCTGAGCCAGCTTAATGTCTACGGTGGTATCAAAATGGCTGATGATCTGTAAATTCATCCGCTCCATATAAAAGTCGCTGATCTCCATGGCCGTATCCCTGCTGGCTCTCATCATACGGCTCATCAACACCATATATATGCCTCCGCACAATATGAACATCAAAACAAAAATGGTCACAAGTACTCGTAAATTTCTGTTTTTCATTTCGTTTATTACCTCGCAAGTCGTGATATATTTTTGATTATATTATAAAAAGATAAAAAAAGCAACGAGCCAATTTCATCATCCTTTTTATTTGGAAAAGATATGTCATTTGGAGGTATGAATACGAAGAAAAACAGGTCACGACCGCTTTATGCAGGGGGCTTTCGCCCTCGGTGCCGTTCCATGGGTTTACTTCCTGCCGCGGCTCTGGATCACTGCCCGGTATATACCCAGCAGTGCCACAAAAAGTAATGCAGCCACCGGCCAGATGAGCCAGGTATCTCCCCAACTGTTATAATAAAAACTGACGCACAGATAGACGGCTACCACCAGGCACCAGTACGCGCCGGCCAAAGGGCTATATTTTCGACGTTCTTTCTTTTTTTCCGCGGAATATTCCCCCTCCTGCAGCAGTTTCTGAAAACTTTCCCAGATACAGCCCGCCTGCACCACCAGGAAAACCCCCAGGGACACAATGGCCAGAAGTACACATGTGCAGTATATCAGACAGATCTCCGGGGCGTCCAGTCCTGCGGCGAACATAAGGGGCAGTACACTGAGAATGCACAGGACCACGCCCAGCACCATTTTTATTTGATAGCGGCGGGTATAGGCCTCCTTCTGCTTCTCCACGATGCCCCCAACGCCGTATTGCAGTTGGATTTCCTCTTCTTCCAGATACTCATAGCGCTCCAGCTTCATACCATATATGAGGAACAATACCACGGCCCCTGCCACCATCAGCAGCAGGATAACCACTCCAAGTCCCGTCGCCATGTTCTCTGTGACAGCCACCGGTCCGTATTCCGACCAGCCGCCCATAAGCAACAGGCTGATGGGGGAGAGAATGCTGATCAGCACCCCTGTGGCGATGGGATAACTGGTTTTCCGCACAGTCTCCAAATAGGTATTGGCTTCTTCCAGAGAGAGGGAACGTGCTTTCCGGAGATCTCTGTCCCCTTCCGCAGAAATTTCCGGCAGTTCCGCCTCTTTAAGTTCTCCTTCCTGCCCGTTTTTAGAAATGACGTCTATGTCATACTCATCCTTTAACAAAAAATCGGTGCTGACGCCAAATATCATACTCATTCTGATGATTTTATCCAGTTCCGGTATGGACGCCCCCGATTCCCATTTAGATACGGACTGCCTGGATATTTCCATCTGATCCGCCAATTCTTCCTGAGACCATTCTTTCTGCTTTCTTAAATACGTAATTTTCTCTGCCAGAATCATTCTGAACCTCCTGCTTTCTCTTTAAATTTAGATTCGGCGGTATGCCGTTTTGTCTCCTGTATTCTAGCAAAATCCCCGGTTGACAACCACCAAGCGCGCAGTACATTTTCCCGTTTTTTTGTCAACCCGCAGTTGCAGTCCGGCAAAAATACCCTTTCGGTTATCCGATGCTTTAACGCTATTATATAAGGAAGAGTCTGCAGGTGCAACCTTATTCCACTGGTTTTCCCGCCGCAGATGTGCTATACTGGGCAGGGTTACAGAAACTTGCCGGGAGGTCTGAAAATGCAGACGCAGGATACATTGACTTCTTTATGTGAAAAATATTGTCTGGGAAAAATGCAGGAAGAAGCCCTGCCCGCAGAGGGGGGGCTGCTGCACCGGATGTACCATGTGGTCACGGACCGGGGGGCCTATGCCGTAAAGCTGCTTAATCCGGATATCATGAAAAGGCCGGCGGCCCTGCGGAACATGACGACTTCCGAACGAATCGCCGAAGCCATGGCCGCATACGGTCAGAAAGAGGATACCGGTTTCGGAACCTCTCAGTCCGGGGACGCCATACCCGCAGTGCCCGCACTGAAGTTCCAGGGGCGGCATGTGCTTGTCCTTAAAGAGGATGATGTTCCCCAGTATGCCCTTGTTTACCCCTGGCTGGAGGCCCGTTCCCTGTTTGCGCCGGATATCGGCGTCACACATTGCCGCAGGGTGGGCCGCATACTGGGACTGATCCATCACGCGGATCTTCAGCCAAAGGAGATTGGAGAACTGCCGGCGAAAGAGGAGGAGATGCGGCCTCTCTATGACTGGCAGGGCTATCTCTCCCTGGCCGGGCAGCAACAGGCTTCCTGGCGCTTTGATTATGAAGCCATGCTGCCGGATCTGCAGCGCTGGGACCGGGCGGCAGTGGACGCCATGAAAACGCTGCAGTCCCGCCAGGTGATCAGCCACCGGGACCTGGACCCCAAGAATATCCTTTGGCAGGGAACCGACCCCCTGATCATCGACTGGGAAGCCGCCGGATATGTGAACCCCTGGCAGGAACTGCTGGAAGTACTCAATTACTGGGGACGGGAAGAAAGCGGCGGTTATGACCCCTGCCTCTGCCAGGCAATCTTACAGGAGTACCGGCAATACATGGATTTGAGGGAAGTGGACTGGACGCCTGTTTTTGCCTGCAGCTATGACGGGATGCTGGGCTGGCTGGAATATACACTGAAAAAGGCCCTGGGCCTGGAGGGGGACGACCCGGTCCAGGGTATGAACCAGCTGCTTTCCACCTATAAGGAACTGAGGCTTTATGACGCCCACGCCCAAACACTGCGGGAGATGATAATCGGTTGAAAGAGAGGGAAAAATGTTGAAACATATAAACCGCCGCAAACTGTTCCGATATGTCAGCCTGGGAATTCTGACTGCCATGATTCTTTTTCTTCATTTCTATAAACTGACGGAGATCCCTTACGGCATGTATGTGGATGAGGTGGGCTCCGCCTATGACGCTTACAGCATAGCAAATTACGGCGTTGACCGCTATATCAAAAGTTATCCTGTCTATTTTACCAATTACGGAGACGGGCAGAATGCGCTGTATACCTATATTACCGCCCTGTTTTTCCGGCTGTTCGGCGCATCCAAGCTGACGGTCCGAATGGGCATTGCTCTCTCCTCCCTGACCGCCGCCTTCTTTGGCTATCTCTATGCCTGCAGGAAATGGAAGGGACAGGAGGTTCCCCTGCTGTTTTTATGCCTGTATGCCATCCTGCCCGTCTTTACCATGACCCAACGCTTTGGACTGGAAAGCCATCTGATGCTGTCGGCTTCCATCACAGTGCTGTATACCACCGCCAGAGCCCTTGAGACGGAAAAATGGCAATATTACCTGTTGGCCGGCATCGTTATGGGGCTTTCCCTCTACACCTATGCCCTTATGTATATTGTCCTGCCCCTCTATCTGCTCCTCTGGCTCGGATACGGTATTCGACTGGGAAAAATACGCCTTCGCAAATTGCTCCTGCTGCTCCTGCCCCTGGGCCTGCTGGCCGCCCCTTTGCTTATGGTACAGATCATCAACGCCTTTTCTCTGCCGGAAATGCGCCTGGGCCCCTTTACCCTCACCCGTCTGGAAAAATACCGTTCCGCAGAACTGGGCTTTCAAGATCTGTTCCGCAATTTGAAGCAGATGTTTACCAACACTCTGTTCTTTGACAATCTGACTTATAATACTTTTTCCCGGTATGGGACTCTGTATTATATTTCTCTGCCCTTCCTTTTCATCGGCCTGGTGAAAACCGCCAGGGAAACCTGGCTTTCCTGGCGGCAAAAACAGTTGGATTACGCCACTCCCGTACTCTTCTGGCTGTTGGGGGAATTTGTCATGGGATGTATCCTGAAAGGATGGTCCACTCCCAACACCACCCGGATGATCGGCATTTTCATGGCTTATCTGTACCTGATCACCGCAGGCATCTGCCGGGTCTGTAACTGCCTGAAAAAAATATGGCAGAAACGTGCCTTTGGGGGAATACTGGCAAGCCTTTACGCCGTCTCCTTTTTGTCCTTCGCCCATTACTATTTTACGGATTACAATCGGCTGGCCTATCCCATGAACTGGCTGTTTTATGAGACTTATGATGATATCCCTGCCTTTCTGGAGGAACATCGGGACCAAAGCTGGGCCTCCCGGGGCGTATGCTATCCCAGTAATTATATGTACTATCTGTGGTCGTTCCGGGTAAGTCCTTATGATATGAATATCCCCGTCAATGGCATCCAGACTTTCGGAAAGGACTCCATCAACGAATTTCCCGAGAAAGTTCTGGTTCGGAATAACTATGTGGTGTCTAATCTGGACCAGCCCTCCATTGAATTTTTGACGCGGATCGGGTATATCCCCGTTCAGATGGACAAGCATATTTTCTTTATCTGTCCTTTTGAGAATTATGATGTGGCAGTGTCCCAGGAGCAGCTTTTCTATCTGGATAATATACATGTATTGGATCAGGATATCAAATTTTTCGGATGGTGTGTGGACCCGGAAGCCGACGCGCCCTTTGCCGAATATCTCCTGGAGATAGACGGCGCCATGGTGGACGTCCAAAAGACGCCCCGGACAGATGTGGCGGGGGTATTGGGAAGGGAGGATTATCTGGAGAGCGGCTTTACCGCAATCATCCCCCTGGACACGCTGGGAACCTGCAATTCCCTCACTCTTACAGGGGTACGTGCCGACGGCTCCCAAAGCGTCATATATCAGATCCTGCGAAAAGAAAAATAAGATGATTTTCACGGTGGGGCTGCTGCCTCCCCCTGGCTTACCCAAAAGCACGGGCAGAGATGCAGGCGTTGGCGCTCCCGCTGGATATGGGAGGGAATCGCTTCCCATATCTGGATATGAGTTTCAGGTAATAAAACCATCTGAAATAAAACTGCCTGTTTCTGTGGCGGGCAGACTCTCAAATTGGCTAAACACTGTTTCGCCAATCTGGTCGTGCACGTAAACACGATAAAACTGCCGGATGTTTTTCAAATTCCCTACTGAAAAACCTTTTTCCCGACAAACTGGAATTCTGATAAGACACTTTTTATAGCATTTAATAACTGTTATATCTTATCTCCAAAAAGTCTGCAAACCCTTGAAAATGCTAAATTTATAACAAGTGAGTTTGCCCTTATGCTTTCCCTTGTGTTGTATCCTTTTCCCTCATGTTTCGAACTCTCATAAGGGCAAAAATAAGGGAAAGAAAACCTGTAACAAATTATAACATGAGATGAACAGGACAGGAAGAACTGGTTGGAATGCTTTTACAAATTTCTCCAAATCACTATAACTGCATTGACGCAGCCACTTTTGACGGATATGTTTTACGGATAGACTGCAGAAAAGTGGAAGAAGGATTGAAAGCAACACCATGCTCTGAATGTGCCTTAAATGCATTGGCAATAAATAAACCACTCGAATATGCAACACTATATCTTGATGGTTGTATGCAGATATGGGTAGATGCAGAGGATTTATTAAAATTATGGTAATATAGTTTTATCTATATGGAGGACTGGTCAAAATATAAACCAGTTCTCTTGTTATTAGAGAGAATGAAACTGCTCCTGTATACAAAACAAAATTATGCCATAAGGAACTGTAAGTACCAAAAGACATAGGTACAAAAATAGTCTACAACTTGCAGACTATTTTATATCCATCATTTTTGCAACTTCAGATTCCAACGTTTCTATTGTAGGAAGACTGCGTTGATATTCTTTGCTGAGAGCGTTGCTTAATTCATATCCCGCAATACCAATCGGTTGTGAAACTTCTTCCAAAGAATATTCTACCACAACATTATCCTTATCTTTACCGTCCTCGGCTTGCGGTGACCGATAAAAGACTTCGGAACGGTAATTACCGCACAAAAAAAGACTATAACTGTGTGACGTCATAGCCTATTAAGGATTGAGGAAGTCCCTTTTTTATTTGTATTTGTTTGTCGCCCCTCCGCACTATCCAGCATCTGTGGTACTGGACGATGCGAAGGAACTTGCTCCTCTCCTCTTTATGTCTGAGATCATCCACACCATACGCCTTCAGAAAAAGCCTATGCTTAAATGATAGCCATCGTCAAGGAACCTCCCGGACTATTCTTCCACACAGCGCTGCTGCTTCACAGCCAGCATAATCACCGTGGCCGCCACCAGCACCAGGGTTACGGCCAGGCCGCCCTCCAGGCCGAAATCGCCTCCGTTGATCAGTTCCCGTCCTGTCACCATGTTGGAGGAGAATACGGTGCAGTGGGTCTGCATGCCGCTGACACGAATGCCATATATATTGCCCTGGGCCAGATTCCATACGGAGTGCAGCGCTCCCACCCCCCAGATATTGCCCCGCTTGATGAAATAGATGGAGGCAAACACGCCGAAGAGCACCAGATTGACAAAAGCCAGCACGGTAATGCCCTCATTCAGCAGATGCAGGGCCGCAAACAGCAACGCATTGGCAAAAATACCCACCGCCAGAGGATAACGTCGGCTCACGGACACCAGAAAATACCCCCGGCACAAAATTTCCTCCGCCATGCCCTGGATCAGAAATCCCACCACAAACAAAATGAAAATCCCCAGGGAGAATTCCGGCGACAACCCCTGGAATTCTAAAGAGCCCGTTATCACACATAGAAGCACCGCTGCGGAAAAGAGTACCAGCCCGGCCCCCAGGCCGCAGGCATATTCCTTCCACATGCCGGATTTCTGAAAACCCACCGTGGACATCTTCCGCTTCTGAATCAATTTACAGAACAACAACGCCACCAGGATTAATCCCACATTGGCAAAAAGCATGGCAATCGTCAGCGCATCCGTCTGCAATATGGCCTGGGTAGCCTCCATAGCGGCTTCCATATCTCCCACGGCAATCGCGCTGAGATACTCCTGATTGGTGAACAGCAATACCATCTGCGCCGGAACCATCACTATCAGTTCCGCAATGTTGCAGACCAGAAATACAACCACAAATATCAGAATCTCCAGAACGATATGCAGCCCCTTCCGGGCTGCCGCCGCCTCCGCCACCATTACAGGTTTTTTCATTTTCCACAAATCAGTCATCTTATACAACCTCCTTCCAAATGATTCCCTCTCTGTTGACAAGGGTAAGCCTGTTGATCGTCCAGGACTGCTCCAGATCCTCACATGCATGGCGCTCCAGGGCCCGGAACTGCTTTTGCTCTTCATTCCAGGTCAGAGCCGTAGTCCGATACTCCCCCTGCTCGTAACCGTATCCGTCTCCCCGGTCCTCATACAGCAGGAATTCACCATCTCTTCCCGTATAGACAAAGACCTCCAGTTCCGGGGAGAGTTCCTCCGTGGACGGGGCGTATGCCGCCCTTGGCAGAATGCTCCCTTCCCGGACAAACAGGGGAATCCGATCCAGGGGCGCTTCGGTCTCTATCCACTGTCCCCCCTGGTAGTATACATTGGTCCAATAATCGTACCACCCGTTTCCCTGGGGCAGATACAGCCTTCTGACAGCGGGTATCCCGGAGAGCGGCTCCGAATCCCTGCCATAGTACATGGGCTCCAGTACGGGACATACCATGATGCTGTCCCCGAATAAATACTGATCCATAATACCCCAGACCTCCCGGTCTCCGGGATAGGCGAAGGCCAGCAATCTCATCATGGAACCGTCCTCCAGCCAGCAGCGGCCGGCCAAAGAGTAGATATAGGGAAACAGAGTATAGCGCAGGCGGTTGGCCGCCAGCAGTGCCTCATAGAAGGGAACTTTGTCATTGGCAAAATGCCACAACTCCCTTCGGCAGTCTGTTCCGTGCCCCCGGAAAACCGGAAGAAAGCATCCCCATTGATACCATCGTACAAACAGTTCCCGATATCCCAGGTCCTGGGTGGCCCTGGGGTAATCTCCTTTCCAAAACCATGCCGTCCCCCGCTTTACAAAGAAAGCGCCGATGTCCACCGTCCAGAAGGGAAGCCCGCTGGCGCTGAAATGCAGCCCTGCGGCCACCTGCCTGCGCAGCGTGTCCCAGGAGGCCTCGATATCCCCCGACCAGAGAATGGCTCCGTAACGCTGCTGCCCGGTATAGGCGCTCCGGGTCAGATTCACCAACCTTCTGGTATCGCAGCCTCTTTGCCCCTCAAATATGGTCCGGGCATGATACAGCCCGTAGGCGTTCATTTTTTCCGCGGGAAGATGCTGCCACACCGTCTGACAGTATTCCTCATACATCCTGGCAGGCTCCACTCTCTCTGTATGATTCCACTCGGGAGTAAAGGGCTCGCTGTTGTCGCACCACCAGGCGTCCAGGCCGCTTCCCAGAAACCCTTTTTGAATCTGCTCCCAGTACAACTCTCTCGCCTCCCCGCTGAGCGCATTGTAAACGCCGCAGCCCGGCAGCAGCAGTTTTTTCTCCTTGAATTGCCTGTAATTGTCCGTGTTTTCCCCCATATTGGGCCAGATGGACAGCATAAAATGTACATGGGCTTCATGGAGTTCCCGCACCATGGCCCCGGGATCGGGGAAGCGGCTGCCGTCAAAGGTTTTCTGCCCCCACTGGTCCCCCTCCCAGGAACACCAGTCCAGCACCAGCCCGTCCAGGCCGATCCCCCTGTCCCGGTATTCCCGCATGACGGCAAGTACTTCTTCCTGGGTCTCATAGCGCTCCTGAGACTGTATATAGCCATAGGCCCACCGGGGCAGCAGAGAGGTCTTGCCTGTCAGCATGCGGTATTTTTGAACGACTCCGTCCAGGCTTCCCCCATTCATGAAATAGAAATCCATCTCCGGGTCCGCCTCGGTGTAGAGATAAGAGCCATAAACCGTATCGCTGAATATCATAGGACTGTATGTGTCTACCAGTATGCCATATCCCAGCGTGGACGCCAGCATAGGAATCGCAATCTTGCGGTTGGCCTGGTGCAGATAGACGGTCTGCCCCCGCAGGGAGCCGAAACCCTCCTCCTGCTGCCCCAGCCCGTACAGCGCCTCCCCCTCTCCCCATTCCAGATACAGCCTGGTATGGCAGCTTTTTCCCAGAGGGATCCTGGACGCTTCCCGAACCACATCCTTCACACCGTCGGGAGTAGCCACCTTCTCCACCCGGGCCCCTTCTTCCAACATGCGATAGGTGGTAAATTCCTCCAGCGTTTTGCTGTCATGATCCCGCTCCCGCAGAAGAAGCCTCCCCTTGCCATCGTAATAGCGGTAAGCAGCTGTATCGCGGCAGATGACTACTTCCAAATGTTCCATCTGCAGGCGGATCTCCTCCGGGGTTTCCGTGTAATCCCAGTGGGGGAATACCTCTCTGTGCACGACCCCCGGCTTATCTCCCTCCCCAAATTCTTCCTCCAGGGTATAGGTAACTCTGACTGTGGCAGAATCCCTGGGCTCCAGTCGGTGGGTTCCCGCATCTGAACATAGATAAAGCCTGTCCTCCTGACGCCAGACCTTTCTGATCCGATTGCTTTTTGCCTCCGTAACACAAAGCATAGCCTCTTCTCCCTTCTTTTCCGCATGCGGTGCTTACATAATAAAAAAGCCATGCGGCCGTCTCCGGCCACAGGCATGGAGGTGATTCATTCAATAATCAGGCTGGCGCATCTGATATCCTCCGACAGATCGTAGACCTTCCCGGTGCGCAGGCCGATAACTTTGGGGCGCAGCGGGTACTGGGGATTGTTTTTCAGCACTTTGGCCTTCTCCCCATTGCTCAGGGTGACGGTGGTGTTCACAGGATAGAGAATAACAATTCCCAGAAAGTTCCTCATATAGGTAATATCCAGTTCATCAGTCATGGCCATGATCATCTCTATGGCGTCCTGCTGGGAAAATGCTTTCTTGTAAGGCCGCTCTGTCACAAGGGCGTCGTAGATATCCGCAATGGCAAGGATCTTCGCAAAGGGATAGATTTTGCCGGAAGCCACTCCCATGGGATATCCCTTCCCGTTCAGCTTCTCGTGGTGCTGCAGTACCCCCATCAGCACCTCCTGGGGAATCCCCCCCTTCTCTTTCAGAATCTGATAGCCAAAGAGAGCATGGTTTTTCATCACGGCAAACTCTTCCTCCGTCAGTTTCCCGGCCTTATTTAATATTTCATTGGGGATTTTGGATTTGCCCATATCGTGAAGCAGACCTGCCATGCCGATCTTTTGGATTTCTCCTTCGGACATATTGCTGTTCTTCGCAATCAGCATGGCAATGGTGGCCACATCCACGCTGTGCTGGAATGTGTATTCATCGCTGAATTTCAGCGTGTCAATATTCAGCGCCACCGCCTCGTTCTCCATAATGGAGCCCACCAGACTGTCCGTGACATTGGTGGCAGTGTCAATAAAATTGGGGGCGGAAGTATCATTGTAGAGAAATTTGATGCCCTGGGACACCCGCTTTTTCACACTTTCGGACAATTTCACCTTTGACCGATCCGCCACCGTCAGCTTTTCGATGGCCACCCGGACTTCCGGAGAGATCTCTATGTCTCCCTCCATCTCGGGGTCTTCCTCCCCCTCCCGGATATAGATCCCGGTAATCTTCATTTTCTGCAGGGCTTCAATCAGAAAATCGTCCAGCCCGGTCTTACGGGCAATCAAAATTCGCCCGCTTCTGTCTATGATGGACTGGTCGATCACCATGCCCGGCTTGATTGCCCTTGTACTTATAAATTTTCTTTTTACCACAGGCTCCACCGCTACTTTAATAATATGCTAACAGTTACTATACTTTTACATTATAATTCATTTTCCGTTAGAAATCTACTCTTTTTATGCGAATTAATAGGCAGATTGTGCGCATATTTGTATAAATGAAACTTTCTGACAGGTAAAATATAAAACCGTATCTTGAAGCCGGGGAGCCGGACGCATATAATGATACCAACCCCAGTCAGGGAAGGAGCGTAATCATATGAAGCAGATTCTCATTGTCGAGGACGACATTACCATGAACAAAATGCTGACAAATATACTGTTGGCCGAAGGGTATGGCGCTGTTTCTGCCTATACCGCCGAAGAAGCCCGGCGTTGCTTTCAGTCGACTGTATATGATCTGGCCATTCTGGACATTAATCTGCCGGACGGTTCCGGCTATGAGCTTTGTAAAGCCATCCTGGAAACCGCGCATATCCCCGTTATTTTCCTGACGGCCAACGATTTGGAACAGGATATGATAAAAGGCTATGAGTCGGGAGCCGCCGACTATATCACAAAGCCCTTTCCCAACAGTGTGCTGCGCCACAAGGTCAAAGCCATCTTTTCCATGTTGGAAAGCCCGGAAAAAGAACCGCCGCACAAAGTATATGATGACGGGCTGCTTATGATCGACTTTTCCTCCCTGCGGACCGTTTTGGCCGGAGAAGAAATTATCCTTGCTCCGCTGGAATATCGGATGCTGGAAATCTTAACGAGTAATAAAGGCATTCTGCTGACCCGGCAAAAACTGCTGGAAAATCTGTGGGACAGCCAGGAGAATTATGTGGACGAGCACACTTTGACAGCGGCGATCAGCCGTATCCGCGGAAAGATTGAAAGAGGCGGTCATAAATATATTCGAACCGTTTACGGCATGGGCTATATGTTTACAGACGGAGGTACCAGATGAAAAAGATACGTTTATCCCTTTCCGGCATTTTCCGATTGATCGGAGCAGGTGCTGTTATAACGGCCCTTGTCCTGAGCATCGGCATATTTTGCGCTACCCGGGATATGACGGCGGTTATGGGCTGCCTGATTACCGCCGGGGTTCTGTCTGTATGGGCGGCTGTTTTAATCAGGATGCTGCAATACCGCCTGGTGCTTTTTACGGACGAAGTGTGCCGGACCATTGACGATATGATGCAGGGAGAAGCAGCGCCAAGAATGATTTTTGATAATGATACCCTGTTAGACCGTATCAGCTACCAGTTAAACCGGCTATACCAGATGGAACAGGCCGGTAAAAAAGCCATTGAGGAGCAGCAGGCCGATTTGCAAGGTTTGATTTCCCACATATCCCATCAGGTCAAAACGCCTGCTGCAAATTTGAAAATGGCAGCCGATACGCTCCTGGAACAGCAGCTTTCTCCCGGGCAGCAGAACGCATATCTGCAATCCATGAACACGGAGATTGACAAACTGGATTTCCTTATGCGTGTGTTGGTAAAGTCTTCCCGTCTGGAAACAGGAGTAATAACATTGGAAAAGCAGCTTGCCCCCATCTATGAAACACTGGCTTCGGCTTTGGGCGGCATTTTTTTGAAAGCGGAGGAAAAAAATTTACAGGTGGCGGTGGACTGCCCGGAGGATCTGTCTGTCCCTCATGACCCAAAATGGACGGCCGAAGCCCTGTTTAATATTTTGGAGAACGCCGTAAAATATACCCCGGCAGGCGGAACCATCCGGGTGTCCGTTGTCCGCTGGGAGGCTTACACAAAGATTGATATAACCGATACAGGGCGAGGCATCCCGGAAAGCCATCAAGCTGCCATTTTTAAAAGATTTTACCGGGAGCCGGAAGTACACCATATGGAAGGAATCGGTATCGGCCTGTATCTCACGAGGGAAATCATTGCAAAACAGAACGGACAAGTCAAAGTAAGTTCCGGGACCGGAGCCGGGTCCACTTTTACCGTTTTTCTGCCAAATAATTAGGACTTTCAGAAAATATTTCGGAAACGGCGACATTCTCGTGACCTTTGTATTTTATCATCAGGATATAAAAACAAGTGGAAAGGCGGTATACAGAATGCCAGTATTACAAACGGTCAATTTAAAAAAATATTATCAGCAGGGCGAAACTGTGACAAAAGCCCTGGACGGTGTGAGCCTTGAAATCAATGGGGGAGAATTTGTTTCAATCGTGGGCACTTCCGGTTCCGGCAAGTCAACACTGCTTCACATGATGGGCGGCCTGGACAGTCCCACATCCGGCAGTGTGATTATCAACGGAGAAGATATTTCACAGAAAAGCGCGGAACAGCTTACTGTGTTTCGCCGCCGTCATATCGGCTTTGTTTTTCAGAATTATAATCTTGTACCCGTTCTGAATGTGTATGAAAATATCGTGCTGCCGGTTCAGTTAGACGGGAAGAAGGTAGACAAAAAGCTGATGGACGAAATAGTGGAAGTACTGGGGCTGCAGGATAAACTTGAAAATCTGCCCAACAACCTGTCGGGGGGCCAGCAGCAGCGGGTATCCATTGCCCGCGCCATGCTCACCAAACCGGAGATCCTTCTGGCCGATGAACCCACGGGAAATTTGGACAGCAAAACAACTCAGGATGTTCTTTCTCTGCTGAAAATTTCCGGCATGAAATTTCACCAGACAGTGGTGATGATTACCCATAACGACGCGATTGCCCAACTCGCCGACCGCATTATCCGTATAGAGGACGGAAAAATAACAAATTAAGGAGAGCGTAAACCCATGAAAAAATGTATATTGCTTCTTACCGTTTTGATTGCTTTGTCTTTGGCCGGCTGCGATGCGGCAGATAACGGTGTGACCCATCGGGACGGAAACCTGATCGTTACAAATTATTCCGATTATGAAATTACAGACATAACCATTTCCCACCTGGGAAAAACCGTTTCTGTTTCTCCCGCACCGATTAAAAATACGCAAATCTGCTATTTTACCCTTGCCCCCGCCTCTGATTATGTTTATAAAATTTCTTTTATGGACAGGGAGGGGGAGGAGCATTGGCGGGAATTTACCGATACTTTTTCTGAAGATACGCAAATCCTGATCGCAATACAATACTCTGACAATGGTTGGACCATTGACTATGACAAATAAGGAGACCCATTCATGTTTTATAACGACACTCGAAGACAAATGAAAGAACTGGCCTACAAAATCATGTCGGGAAACCGCCGGCGCAATGCCTTTGTTATCATCGCTGTCGCAATGACTACTTTTCTTATTTCCACAATTCTCTGCATTGGCAGCGGCTATTTGAAAAGCGCGGATAAGCAGCGGGAAATGTTGAATGGTACAACGGCAGACATGATCCTGACAAATCCAACGGAATCACAGCTGCAGGCATTGCGGCAGGATCCCAATATCGCATATATGGGTATCAGCCGCCAGATCGGCTTTGTTGACACGGAGCATTATCCCCGCATCAATGGCATCCTGCTTCGCTGGTGCGATGCGGTTGAATGGGAACAGCATATTTCTCCGGCCATCGGAAATATAAACGGACACTATCCCGCTTCCCGGACCGAAATCATGATGCCCACATGGGTTTTGGAGCAAATGGGGGTGGAACATCCGACTATAGGTCAAACAATCACGCTTTCCTTCCGTTATGGATATACGGATATCCATTGGCCGCCTCTTTCATCTGCAGCAACCTTTTCTTTTACATTGTGCGGCTGGTATGAGGACTACAGCGGAAACAGAATGTATGATAATGCCATAGCGTATATTTCCAATGATTTCTGGAATCAATCCGCAGCCAACGAAACGAATACCAAAAGCGCGCTTTCCCTCACGGTTTCCGGGGATATGGGAGACAGAATTTATTCTTATCTGGAACCTCTGAATGAACTTCAGGAATTTACGGATCTATCAAAAGCCGGAAGGGGCAATAATAGTCTGAGCCCGGTCCTGGCAGTTATGGGGCTGATTGTTACAATAATGATCTGCGGGTACTTGCTTATATACAATGTGCTTTACATTTCGGTGACAAAGGACATTCGCATGTATGGACAGCTTAAAACATTGGGGACCACACAGAGGCAAATGAGGAAAATCGTTTTTTGCCAGGTCCGCGTATTGAGTTTTTGGGGAATCCTGTCCGGCCTGGCCTTAAGCGCGGCAACCCTGTTTTTCATTGTTCCTTTTGGAATACGGGCTTTTGCGGGCGACATAATTATGGACAGCGCCATCTCCCCCTCCTACTCTCCATTGGTTTTCGCAGGAGCAGGGCTCTTTTCATTTGCCACGGCATTGATCAGCAGCAGGAAGCCGTCAAAGATCGCGAGTATGGTATCCCCGATCGAAGCCCTGCGCTATTCCGGAATAAATACCGCAGGGAAAAAAAGCCGTAAAACCTCTGAGGGCAATAAAGTTCTCAGAATGGCCGTCGGCAATATTTTCCGAAATAAAAAGGGCAATCTGCTGGTACTTGCCTCCTTATTTTTGGGTATCAGTTTATTCATAATTGTTAACGGAGTACTGGCGGGGCTGGATGCCTCCTACCTGGCTGACGAGTATATGCGCGATGATATTGTGATTGAAGTAAGCCGGCAGACCGAACTTGACGACCATCTTCTTGACCGCCTGCAGGCTGATCCCCATGTGAAGGAAATAACCTATACAACCGGACTTTATGAGCAGTGGTTTATGGATAGCGATAATATCCTGGAAAAGTATATCTCCGATTTCCGCAATACAGGCACGGTTCCCCAGGAAGCGTTTCTCCAGTATGCTGACGGAAATATGTATCAGACATATATGTACGGAATCGGAAAACAGGACTTTCATGAAGCTGTCTCATTGATAAACAGCCCCCTCTCATATGAAGATTTCTGTAACGGAGAAATCGCTTTTCTGGCATCGGCCACCATTGTACCTTATGAGGGAACCCCAGTCAGCGGAGACATTCAATTAACAATAAATGGCCAAACATATACGCTGCGCACAGCTCCATACTATTTGCCCGCCACATTCAGGGAGGATGGCAAAACCCTCATTGCTCCCAATATTTATGTCAGTCAGGAGTGGCTGGAAAGGATCGGCGCCGCCGGGCCAGTCAACAGAATCGCAATACAGACCGACCATCCGGAGCAGGCCCTTAACGCTGTAAAAGCACTGTTGGAAGAATACAGCGGGATCGTTATTACATCAAAAATAGAAAAAATCAATGCATTGAAAGCCAGTTTCAGCGGAATCACCTTCCTGGGAAACGCAGTCAGTATAATTCTGTTGGGAATCGGCTTAATGAATTTCATCAATATGATGTATGTGAGTGTAAACAGCAGAAGTAAAGAACTGGCTGTCCTGGAAAGCGTGGGTATGACCAAAAAACAGATCTGCCAAATGCTGCAAATAGAAGGAAGCGCTTATGCCATTGCTACCGCCATATTGGTTTTCACATTGGGCAGCGCAATATTGTACGGCGCTTTTCGAATCGTAAAGATGCAGGCTGCTTACGCAGTATTCACTTATCCCCTGTCTCAAATAGCCCTGTCCCTGGCTCTGGAGATAATGATCTGTAATCTGGTCCCTGTTCTTGTTTATAAGGCCGAAGCCGGCCACAGTCTGATTGAGCGATTGCGGGTAAATGGATAAAAGGTTGGGGGACTGTCCTAAAGGCAGAGCCGAAAAATCCGGCTCTGCCCACTCGTACCTATAATAGACTATTCCATATTAGCGTTTATTTCCTTTATTATTTCAATTACCGTTATTGTACCATCAACTAACATTTCGCAAACAGGTGGATTGGTGATATCGTTATGCTTATTTTCCCAATATACATTAGCAAGTCTTAAGTTTTCTTGTTTGTCTAAACTGCCGTCAAAGCATTTTGCGGCATCACCAACGAAACAGTTGCCCTCTGTCTCCACTTTGGCAATGCTATACGTTGGACGACCTATTTCTGCGAAATACTTTGCCCAATTATCAGCTTCTTTAAAAGTCTTAGACACATATAAGCAACTCATTCTGGATGGGTATGCAGGATACTTTTCCAGTCTGACTTCCTCAAGTGCCAATTCCCTCAAAGCAACCTTAACAGGGTATTCTAAAGAATCCGGTTTGTATTTGGCCGGATTATTATATATATCATTTACAATTTCTATTTTATCATAAACCCTCTTATACACTCCATTATGATGTGTTTCGTCAAAGATAATTTGCTCACCTAATTGAATAGGCCTGTCTGTGATAACATGATATGCAAACATTTTTGTTTTCTCCTACAAATAAAATTAACAACCTGTTTCTGTTCTTAGAACATAATCAATCATATTATTTAATCCAAAATTATTTCAATCTCGTTTTTATCTATAATAAAAAATGAGCCTGCACATCACAATAATTTAAATCATGTGTCCAAACTCATTTTCTCGTTCTTTCCTTAATCGGAGGTTTTGATCAAGCCAATGAGGTAACTTTCCGTAACGCCATTTTGGTCAGCAAAGGAGAGTATTACCAGTAAATTACTGTTGTCTATTCAGCATAAACCATCCCTGTTCAATATGAAGTATTATATTATCTTTATTAACCAACACACAGACAACATCCTCTCCATTATCACACTTTATTTTACATACGTTAATTTCATCATCATAAATGCTAAGTCCATCATGAATTCCATTTTCTTTTTCAAAGTTTTCCCTTGATACTCTGTTTTCTTCCACTTCCTTTATTTTAAAGGACAAATCAGATACATAAAGTGTCTCATCAGAAATATAAACTGTTTTTCCAAGCCACTCATCTGCAGTAAAATCAGTGCCTTTCAATGAATTCCATTCTTCGTTTAAGTTTGGATATATATGCTCTTTAAGCTCTCCAATTTCTGCAAAACTGCCTACATAAGAGTCCTCGTAGCTGTCCAAGTATATAATTTCCCAATTCCCTTTTAAATCGTTTGAACTTGTTTTTGGGGCGCAATACCGAAATGGTTGTAGCAAATAATAACCTCCAGGCGATGAATACACTAAATGCGTATTGTCTAAGACAATAAAATAGTTTGCACAATAAAGACTTTCATCCTTCCCTTTTTCAAGATACCGAATAAGCTGTACCCTATCACTTTCCACAAGTTCATCAATCTCCCAGGAACAGTATGCCCAAACCCAAGGATCATTCTTGGGAAGCCATACCACTTCAGAAGAATCATATTCCTCTTTTGACCACTCCAAAAAATGAGGCCACTCTAATATGCTTTGTTCTACGGATTTTTCCTCCAGAATAATTGTTCTACCAAAATAATGATGAGGAAAAAAAGTTGTTCTATTTCTAAAATACTCTGTAAGCAGCTTTGTAACTTTCCATTTCCCTTCATACATCACAATGGCATTTAAATCTTTGAGGGGAGTCATATTACTGATTGTAAGAACTATCAATGTTACAAATACTACACAACTCTGAATCACTTTCTTTTTCATTTTCCTATACCTGCCGCTAATAGTAGCGTTACATCTATAGCTTGCCCACTTAATACAAACTATAGATGAACACTGTTCCAACATTTTCACTCTCTCAACACTACTACTTCCAACTCATCTCTTTGATACCCAACTTTTTCGTTTCTAAATACAGTCTTAGCAAATGTATACGGAATAATTGTTATTGATAGGAGAATTACCGTTTTATGGGGTATCTTAGCTATATTTTCATTTCAAGTATTCTATCATATCCTCACGATCATATTTAATCAAAAAATTTATATATTTATCCAAAACATCTGGATCACTGTATAAATCATCATAGTCTATAAAGTAATCATTTTCCAAAAACAAGATTGCCTCCGCAGTACCCCTCTTCACTAATCCCGGCAATACCTTGTCACCTTGTAGCTTATAAGTCAAAAACTCATTAACAATCATCTGCTTGACATCTTCTTCTGAATAGTCCTCATTTATTAATATTCTTGTAAAATTTGGAGACTTTTTAATTGTAAACGTGGGATTATTATACCTCAGCGCTACCAACGCATCTAATTGATTTTGCGTTATTGGACCATGTACCTCTAGTACCTTTTCCATTATATCGGTAGGAAAATGTCCCTTAATATCTTCTTTTAAAACACTGCTTGCTTCCTCTTCCGACATAATGTATTGGATAGTATATATTGTTTTTTCATCTTCTCTTATTACATGTCCATAACCAATCGTCAAGATGCCTCTTTCCTTTTCATCAGCTGTCGCGTAGTATAGCGTAGCACTAAAATTCTCAAATTTCTTTATAAAATCTACCACATATGACATATCATAAGATTCTACCTGGCATCCAGCTATATCCAGCAAAATACACTCTTCCGTATTTAATTTACTCTCTGCTGTAATTGTTCCTGATTCTAAATAATTATCTCCCGGTATACTACTTTCTCTTTCTGCGTCAGTCGGAGCAGGAACTTCTGTTGGTGCAGGAGATGGTGTAGGTATAGGATATGACCTAATTTCTGGAAGTTCAGACTGGTCAAAAGTGAAAAGCCATACAATCGCATCCCAAATATCGCTAAAAAAATCTTTAATTCCATTAAAGAACGGGATATTCCCACTCGGGTCCGCATAATTCATCGGATTACCCAAACAGTAGTTATACCGGTTCAGCGTCAGCGGCTCTGTGATTCTGCCCAGATAGCTGTCCTCCGTCAAGAAATCCGCCGTCACCACACAATAGTATCTGGCCCGCAGATACTGGCTCTTGATGTTCGGATTATAGCTTTCCCCGTTGTAGGTATACTCGTTCTCATACTGGGGTGCGCCAAAGGTTATCTCGCCAAATACGCTGTAGCGGTAGGACTGATAAATCTGGCCCTCCTCGTTGGTAAGTCCTGTCACACTGCCTCTGGGGTCATAGAGGTAGTAGCCTGTACTGCCGTCAAAGCGATCCAGGGATAAGCGGTCTGAACCTGTGCCTATGGCTGCTCCGTAGACATAGGCTGTATCCAGTGCTCCATTAATGTTCTGTTCCACCAGGACTTCCGCATATTCACGGTTTACATCGTTGATGTACTCGATCAGCTCATAGTTCTTTTCTTTGCCGGAGGTTTTGATCAGGCCAATGAGATAACTTTCCGTATCGCTGGTCTCGCTGGCAATGGGGAACAGGATACCGCTCTGGTTCTGGCTGTTGTTTGTCTCAGCGTTGGTGGCGTTACCGTTCCCGGTGCTGTTGCCGCTGGAATTACCATTACCGCTATTGCTGTTTCCGTTGCCATTATTGCCATTTCCGTTATTATTGCTGGTCAAGTCAGCTTAATCTTAATATCTACTGTATTCCATATGCCAGTAATACTTTTCCCCATGCTCCAATCATCATTGTGTTTGAATTGAGAAGTACAGCCTGTGTTCCCACGGGTATAAAAGGATAATCCTGGTAATCAGTTTCATAATCAAATTTTACTTCTATCCGCATCAGTTCGACTTGTGATAAATTGTGAGTATTCTCAGCCCCTCCCACTTCTATTTCTTCTTCACGCTAGGGAGCGCCACTGCGGGCAATCCAGATCATGGCGTTCATCATTAAACGATTATCCCTGGATGGCCGTCCGGGTTTACTGTTTTTTTCCGTTGGAAGCAGATGAGCAATTTGTTCCCATTCCTGGTCGGTTAACTCATAACGTCTTATCATAATGACCCCCCCTTTCTTTATTCTATCATAAAATTAGGGGTAAAAACATTTGTTTTGTGCAATTTTTAATTTTCAGACACGCTCTAGTAAAAATCAATTTTCAAGCTTGACATCTGTCAATCAGTGTAATATCTTGCTACACCATTGATAAAGTCAATGGTGCAGCTATCCTTAAATAGCATTCATAAACTAATCTTACATAAAAAATAGCTTTACTTCTATTCCTTCTCTTTGACTCAATGAATCACACACGGCACCCATTATAACCTTAATTTCTTCCTCTGAATGAACATCGCAGAATTCAATCCATATAACATCATTTTTGTAACAGCATTCCTTATATCCATCTATGTCCTCCTCTACAATTTCTTCATAGGGAATGTCCTTTGCCATAGCACTTTTCCATATGCCTTCATCTGTCTGCACACAAATTTTCATAAATGAAAATAACTCACAGATTATCCGAATTCTCATGATCTTTTCCGGTAAAGATCTACAAAACAGTGCCAGATTCATAATTATAAATTCGCTAAGTTCATTTTCCCAAGATATTTCATTTTCTATCTTTACAGCATTCTCTTCTACATCTGGCAATTTTATGCTTAAGGGTTTGCTGTTAGATTCTATCTCCTGTTCAACAACAGATATTTTCCCTCTACTTTCCACGATCATTCGCAAATGATCCCCCCATACATTTGCGTAAATAATATTTTTCTTTACATTGCTTTTCAGAATATTCCTCCCTTTCGCATTATATATTGAGAGGTCTTTTCCATTCACCAAAAGAATATCTTTTGCGGACGAAATATACAATTCATTCCAGTCTTCGCATGTATTCCAACATATTTCTCCGTTCTCATCGAGCACATAAAGTACAGAAACATTATTCTCATTACTTATGGTTTTTAGGCATATTCGGTTGTGTTCACACGCTATTATTCTTAATAGTTTTTCTCCTCTACCTGCACTGAACTGCCATATCAATTCCCCTTTTAAATTATGGCAAAACAAATTGCCTGATCTCAAATCAATGAAAAGAATACATTCCCCACAGACTTGACATTGGATAGGTTTATAGGGAAATTCATATATCAAATAACTTTCTTCCACATTTCCGCTCAGCGATATCACATATAATAGCCCACATGCAATTACAAATAGCTTTTCTTGGAACGCCCAATATTTTTCTATCTCGCATACACCTGCGACGGGGAAAATCGCTTTCCATTTCCAGAGCAAGGTTCCCTTCGGGCTTAGGCAGAAAATCCATTGACCATCAACAGACAAGATTATATTTCCTAACGCATCAAATACTGGACCTCTTACGTCCACCATTTTACCTGGTTCAACTCTAAAAACTATTTCTCCTTGAAAACCTAAACCGATAACGCAGGCAGTTCCTGGATATTGAATTCCTATATATTGCAGATCTATATCCCCATTTTCCACCGGATATTTCCATAATAGCATACTGCCTGTAATCTCGAAACAACGATGTAGTTTCAGGGTATCCGCCTGATATTTCCACAAAGCTGTGTTGATAATCCCAGGTGGATTTGTTGGTGTAAAAAATAAGAGTTGCTCTTCATTCGCATATACCAAATAGTTTGGATTAATGCAGTATCTTTTCATTTTTAACTCCTTTATTATGGTGGCTTTAAATCTTGCGCATTTTTCTCTTACATTTAAAGAATAGTATTTTTGGCGCACAAATTAAAGAAAAACTTTGTGCGCCAAATAACCAAAAGCATTATTTTGGTGGCTTATAGCGATGCAATTATATAGCCAATATATATCTCGCCAATGCTGCACCGCCCAAAATACTTGGTATATCATCCACTGCGCCTGCTCCACCTGTTAAGATATCTTCTATTAAGTTTGCCACCGCTGCTGCTCCAATTATCACAGTTGCTTTTACTAATTTAGCTTTTATTTCACTTTTCACCTCCGCATTAGTAAGCACTAGTTCTGGCTGAAATAACCTTGTCTTATAAAATTGGTAATACACTAAGCCTGGCCTTTTTTCATCACTAAATAGTCTCATCTTAATATCACCAAAAAACTCTATGCCATCAATTTTGATTGCACTTCCTTCGATTAGACCGATTGCCGCATATTCATCCATTTGATCTAATGCATCATTTCTGTTTGAAACACTATCTTTATATGTAACTGGTTTTATTTCCCAGAAGTAATTTACTAATCCCGCTGAAGCTACTACATCTACCTCTCCACAAGATCCATTTTTCCCATTTTTTGCCGCCTTCCTTATTTTATATTCCAATTCAGTTACATAGCCTTGTCCGGTTAGATACTTGGCCAAATTTAACTGTGCAAACTCATGAAAAGCTGTAAATATTCCCGAACCATTTAATGTCAATGTAGTTAATGCCAGATCTTTCGAGGCATATAATCCAGAATTATACATATAACTTAAGGCATTCAAAATTAATGCTGGCATGTTCCCACTCGGGTCCGCATAATTCATCGGATTACTCAAACAGTAATTATACCGATTCAGCGTCAGCGGCTCTGTGATCCTGCCCAGATAGCTGTCCTCCGTCAAGAAATCCGCCGTCACCACACAGTAGTACCTGGCCCGCAGATACTGGCTCTTGATGTTCGGGTTATAGCTTTCGCCGTTGTAAGTATACTCGTTCTCATACTGGGGTGAGCCAAAAGTGATCTCGCCAAATACGCTGTAGCGGTAGGACTGATAAATCTGGCCCTCCTCGTTGGTAAGTCCTGTCACACTGCCTCTGGGGTCATAGAGGTAGTAGCCTGTACTGCCGTCAAAGCGATCCAGGGATAAGCGGTCTGAACCTGTGCCTATGGCTGCTCCGTAGACATAGGCTGTATCCAGTGCTCCATTAATGTTCTGTTCCACCAGGACTTCCGCATATTCACGGTTTACATCGTTGATGTACTCGATCAGCTCATAGTTCTTTTCTTTGCCGGAGGTTTTGATCAGGCCAATGAGATAACTTTCCGTATCGCTGGTCTCGCTGGCAATGGGGAACAGGATACCGCTCTGGTTCTGGCTGTTGTTTGTCTCAGCGTTGGTGGCGTTACCGTTCCCGGTGCTGTTGCCGCTGGAATTACCATTATTACTGGAAAGATCACTATTAATACCGCAAATAGTATGTATTATAATCCTTGAAGTACAGCATCGTCTAAATACTCATCCTCTTGCACTGCCCGAAACAGAGTATTTCCCTGTATTAAAAAAATTTCATGTTCGCTCACTACAATTGCAGAAGAATATTCATTATCCTCATCCCATATCAGCAAATAATATTCCTCCTCAAGTCCTAATTCACCTGTTGTCGGCATATGGTAAAAGATCCTGTCTTCACCTGACTCAATGAAATTAATGTCAAAGTAATCAACTCCAGAATTGTGATAAAATACCGTTTCCCCAAGATGGGTTTGTGCCTCTGCTATATCCTCTGTATAAATCACTTCTTTAATCGTCCAATTACCCCCCCAAACATTACTAAAATATCCATGACTTCGAATTCCCTGCTCTTCCATACGCCTTCTGATATTTTCCTCAAATGATATATTTACATCATATGCATGCATTTGTTCTAAAATTTTTCTCGTCCTCCGCAATTGATATATACCGCAATTTCCCTTCCACACCAACCAATCGTCTTTGTCTTTAACAACAAGGCAAGTATTCGTTCCATCCCATTCATCTTTCTCTATCCAAAACATGGCATAGTAATATCCTGTCACCCCCAGTTCATACAAATACCCCTCCCCATGAAAAAAAGGTTGCAATTCCATATCACGAATCGGAACAACTCCTCCTGAAGGCTTCTCATCCGATAATTCAGAAAAGTCATAATTTGTTCCCACATAACTCTGTACCATATCCCAGCCAGCACTTACGGGAGTTCCACCCCATGCTATCACCTTCTCGATCTGCCACTCTCCTTCTAGCCAAGAAACGTAACTAATCGGTTCTTCTATAACTTTTTTTCCACATCCTGAAAGCATCAATAGCGATATGAATGCTATGCTCAATACTACTTTACCATTCATTAGTTATTCCCTCCACATGAACCCCATATAATGGAGTCACATATTTTCCGCTCTCTATATATTCTCCTCCTCCAAACATGATTGTATTTACCATCCAGTCTGTACGATTAGTGCTAATTCCAGCATTTATAAAGACCCTTTTCCAATCCTCCGGATTTCTAGTATTGGAAATTATTAGATCTTGCCCTTCGGCTCCCAATGACCCTGTATTATACCGAGCAATCATCAATGCATCATACTCCCTTTGCGTATAGTAAAGAACAGCTTCATTTCCCAATTCTTTTCTCAGATTCTTTCTCATACTATCTTCCATCCCTCGTATGTCATCCAAATATTTTTCAACCACAATATTTATCGGAATATAGCCAACATCATTAATTTCACCATCATCTTCCTCGCTGGCATCAAAATACACGAATGATTTGATTTTACCATTTACCTTTATATCCAGTTTTTTCATTATGTATCCTTTGCTTTCATAATATGACATATCACTTTCTACTAGATAGTCTCCAAATCCTGATGTCGTACTATGGTCTCCTACCTCATGTGGTTTGACTCCTGATAAATATACTTTTTCTCCTCCTTCATTCGCCTGTTGTATTATAATCTTCAGTTCTTCCCAGTCAGTTATTTCCCTAATAGTAAATGTACCAGAATCCGTATCACTTCTCTTAGTAAATTCTAAATATCCTTTTTCTAAAGAATATGTATTAACCGTTTCCCAATACATTAATGCAATTACTCCTTCTCGAGACATATGAAAATTATCGTCAATTATATTATACGAGAAGTCTACTATTTCGCAGTCATATATCTTCTTTATTTCTTGCGCATTTTCTACCTGCTGATTCAAATATCCATCTGAAAACTGTCTTTTCAATGCCTCAAATATGTAAGAAATCCCCCCCTGTGGTAATATCCCTTGCTCATAAGATTCTACTCCCTCTGGTAATGATAACGGTACTTGAGTCGGTCTCGGTTTGGGTGTAGATGTGGGAGAAGGAGTAGGTGTAGACGGTATGGGATACCCTTTAATTTCTATGGGTTCATCTCCATCACTACCTCCAAAAAGTATATCCCATAAACTCTTAACCGCAACATTCCCACTCGGGTCCACATAATTCAGCGGATTACCCACACAATAATTATACCGATTCAGTGTCAGCGGCTCTGTGATCCTGCCCAGATAGCTGTCCTCAGTCAAGAAATCCGCCGTCACCACACAGTAGTACCTGGCCCGCAGATACTGACTCTTGATGTTCGGGTTGTAGCTTTCGCCGTTGTAGGTATACTCATTCTCATACTGGGGTGCGCCAAAAGTGATCTCGCCAAATACGCTGTAGCAGTAGGACTGATAGATTTGGCCCTCCTCGTTGGTAAGACCGGTCACACTGCCTCTGGGGTCATAGAGGTAGTAGCCTGTACTGCCGTCAAAGCGATCCAGGGATAAGCGGTCTGAACCTGTGCCTATGGCTGCTCCGTAGACATAGGCTGTATCCAGTGCTCCATTAATGTTCTGTTCCACCAGGACTTCCGCATATTCACGGTTTACATCGTTGATGTACTCGATCAGCTCATAGTTCTTTTCTTTGCCGGAGGTTTTGATCAGGCCAATGAGATAACTTTCCGTATCGCTGGTCTCGCTGGCAATGGGGAACAGGATACCGCTCTGGTTCTGGCTGTTGTTTGTCTCAGCGTTGGTGGCGTTACCGTTCCCGGTGCTGTTGCCGCTGGAATTACCATTACCGCTATTGCTGTTTCCGTTGCCATTATTGCCATTTCCGTTATTATTGCTGGTCAAGTCAGCTTAATCTTAATATCTACTGTATTCCATATGCCAGTAATACTTTTCCCCATGCTCCAATCATCATTGTGTTTGAATTGAGAAGTACAGCCTGTGTTCCCACGGGTATAAAAGGATAATCTTGGTAACTAGTTTCATAATCAAATTTTACATCTATCCGCATCAATTCGACTTGTGATAAATTGAGAATATTCTCAGCCCCTCCCACTTCTATTCCTTCTTCTGCTATTATGGTATATAAATCTGGATTTCTAAAATCTCCCCCCTCATTATATTCCGCTACTGTTATTTTGCTCACTAAATAGCTAGGGTTCGCAAACTCCACATCTCCTAATGAAAAACTTTCCTCTGAATACCTTAAAATATATCCCACATAATCTTCTGGATCAAATATGTTATTCTCAAAATCACCATCCAATGGTGTTCCAGTATACATATTCGATTTAAGCACAGCCCGATCAATTTGCCATTCTCCGTATAACATTTTTTTTCCCTCTATACTTACATCTTGAGGCAATTTGTCTTCAACATCGATAGGCATTCTTACTTTATCAATATTTTCCGATGTGCTTTTCGCACAACCACATATCATTAAACAGACAAGTACAACTATCATTGCTATTTTACTCATATCCATTGATAAATATTTCTGCCTCCTTTGCCCTTCTTGTTTTACTATCATGTAGCCCAAATACATCCCTAACTTTATCTGGGGAATAGTCTCCTTCCTTAATAAATATTGGTAACTTTTTTTCAGGTTCAATACTCCACCAATTTGGACCATATTGATGAGTAAAGGACACAAGCACGTCAAACTGTGCTTGATCTAGTAGTATTCCGTTTTTTTGCAAAAATGTGTTAACGGCATTTTCCGCAACTCTTAAATCTTCTTTAAGTATACCCTCAGCCACATTTATCGGAACAAGTTTTGCATTCTCCACTCTATATGCTACTCCATCCGAGGGAATGTACTCAGGGGTAAAATTTGCATTCGAAATATAACTATCTACTAAATTTTTCTCGTCCTCATTCTTTAAATATTCATTATATGATACATAATGTCCATATCCAAAGGTAATCCCACCATCACTCACCCATTCACTTTGATTATTCTGTTTAAACACATAATAAGGATATATCCCTATTAAATTACCATTTTCATCAATCTCTCCAAGTCCATGTTTTTTTACATAACTTACAGATAATTCGAACTCTTTTATCATTTCAATGCCTTGAGTACTTGTAACCAAAATTCCTTCCACATTTGGAGACGCACATTCGTTTCTATCTCTATTTTCTTCTGCATTTTCAACCTGCTGATTCAAATATCCATCAAGCAGATAAGAATTATTTTTCTCAAGCTGTCTCCAAATAGCCTCCAACACATATGCAATCCCACCATTAGGAAGTATCCCTTGCTCATAAGGTTCTACTCCATCTGGCAAGATCACTGGCACTTCTGTAGGCTTAGGTGTAGGCGTTGGCGGTATAGGATATGCCACAGGAAATGTAGGTTCTTCTCCATCATCTCCAAAAAGCAAATCCCATAGGCTTTTAACTGCAACATTCCCACTCGGGTCCGCATAATTCAGCGGATTACCCAAACAGTAATTATACCGATTCAGCGTCAGAGGCTCTGTGATCCTGCCCAAGTAGCTGTCCTCCGTCAAGTCTTGTCATAGGTGTAGGTATAACGGCTCACCACCCAGCCGCAGTCGTCGCAGATGTTGGTCAGTTCCGTGATCTGATTCTCCCCGTTGTAGGTGTTGTAGGTGCTGATGCCATTGGGACGGTGAATCTCGGTAATCCGGTTGATGGTATCATAAACATAGGTAGTGGCAAGACCCTCCCTGTCAGTCACTTTAATAAGGTTGTCATTCAGGTCGTATTCATAGCTTACCTGTATGCCGTCAGGATAGAGGATGGCACTTAAGTTGTCCGCACCGTCATATACATAGGTGACAGTATCGCTCTGCCCTGCTTCATGGGAGAACTCTCCCTTCCCTTCTCCCGGTGTCCGTTAGGTGGTCACGGAGGTAATCCTGCCCAAGCTGTCATAGGTGTATTCCGTATCCCCCGTGCTGTCGTACATTGCCACACGTTCTCCCAGGGCGTTCAGCTTATCATAATCGTAGGTGATGGCATTCCCGCCGTTTGAGGTATAGGAGGTCAGCCTGCCCGCCTGCTTGACTATTCAACCCCCGCTATCATCTCATCAATAGCATCTCTAAGCCAATCCCAAAAACAATCATATTCTCTTCTTTGCTCAAATCCTTCACCTGCAAAATCGTGAATGATTTGAACGCAATTTCCTTTTCCTACTTCAAAACAGGCTATATCATCATTATCATCACGTCTTGCAAAGGGGATTAAATTTCTACTCGGATATCTAGACTTTAACCCTTTTATTCTAATATCTACTTGTTCATTGCTCATCAAATACCACATATCAAAGTCTACCAGATTTAATTCAAGAATTTTTATATATTCCACAGGGTATACATACTCACTATAAATTGCATCAATATTATATAATTCCATATTCTCCTCCACTATTACTTTATATTTTCCATTTCAAATGAACCATATGGATTTGCATTTCTAAAGGATGCTTTTTGTTTTCCTATTCTAAGTTCAATAGCCTCACCCCATGTTGTCGGAACACCTGCTTTAGTGGTAAATCTTTCAATATGCTCTATCGGTAATGGCTCATTATAATTATGTATTTTGGCTTGTACATCGATTCCCACTTCTCTCGCAGCAACCACACGAGTATTGTCAATAGTAGTATATAATCCATCAGGCATTTCAACAACATCTATTGGTTCGCCTTTCCAACCACTCTGTTTCATGCTATCAATTATTTCGCTTGAGCCATTAACAGATGATTGGCTATATCTTATTTCATTAGGATTTATTGTTATTATACTACCCTCTGCCAACACTTGCTGAGATGTATTGGTCAGAATGTCATGTGTTTGATTCCTTAAATCTACTATGTCACTTCCACATCTCTCATTCCTAATCTTTTCACGTGCCCGTTCCGTAACTTCCCTGACAGAAGTATTTGTCTTCTGACTTCTTACATATGAACGGTATTCATACGCTGCTGCTATATCTGCAACAACAAGTGTCTCTAATCCTCCTTTAATTCCGGATACAATGATTTCCTCATCCGTTACTTCACGATCCTCAATTCCTGCATCAGTAAACGTAGACGCAACACTGGCTCCGGCTCCAGCTGTAAAAAGTTTTACTGCCATAGGGATTCCCACAGGCTCCATCACTGTCATACCATATGTAAAGGCTACCGCTCCAGCCGTTGACACGAAACTATCCTTTACAGTCTCCCTGGCTATAAACCGCGCTGCATTCGAATTAATGTTGCCACTCCTTACTACCTTTGATGTACTGCTCAAGAATCCATATGTTGCTCCTCCTGCCGCTCCAGCTGCAATCAGGTTTCCTGTTGCTCCGAATACTGCTCCGCCCACTCCTCCTGAAATTGTCGTATTCAGGATTCCTGTAACTCCGCCATACCAGTCTATCTCTCCACCATTCTTTTTTGTTTCATACGCAGATATAGCAAAATCCACGCCGCTGATGACTAATCCTCCTACGGCACCAATTATAAAACCTCCCACCGCAGTAATAAACTGTCCACTCGGGTCCGCATAATTCATCGGATTACCCAAACAGTAATTATACCGATTCAGCGTAAGCGGCTCTGTGATCCTGCCCAGATAGCTGTCCTCCGTCAAGAAATCCGCCGTCACCACACAGTAGTACCTGGCCCGCAGATACTGGCTCTTGATGTTCGGGTTATAGCTTTCCCCGTTGTAGGTATACTCGTTCTCATACTGGGGTGTGCCAAAGGTGATCTCTCCAAATACGCTGTAGCGGTAGGACTGATAAATCTGGCCCTCCTCGTTGGTAAGACCGGTCACACTGCCTCTGGGGTCATAAAGGTAGTAGCCTGTGCTGCCGTCAAAGCGATCCAGGGATAGGCGGTCCGATCCTGTACCTATGGCTGCTCCATAGACATAGGCTGTATCCAGTACTCCATTGATGTTCTGTTCCACCAGGACTTCCGCATATGCACGGTTTACATCGTTGATGTACTCGATCAGCTCATAGTTCTTTTCTTTGCCGGAGGTTTTGATCAGGCCAATGAGATAACTTTCCGTATCGCTGGTCTCGCTGGCAATGGGGAACAGGATACCGCTCTGGTTCTGGCTGTTGTTTGTCTCAGCGTTGGTGGCGTTACCGTTTCCGGTGCTGTTGTCACTGGAATTACCATTACCACTATTGCTGTTTTCGTTGCCATTATTGCCATTTCCATTAATTCCGCTGGCACTGTTTCCATTACCGCTGTTGCCCTTATTTCCTACATTCCCGTTGTTTTTCCCGTTTCCTCCTTTTCCGTTGTTGGCAGAACTGTTGCCGCTGTTTCCGTTGTTCGTATTCTTACTGTTGCCATTCCCATTATTACCGGAAGCATTACCATTGTTGCTGCCGGAATTCCCGTTCCCATTTCCATTGTTTCCAGAAGAATTCCCATTACTACCGGAGTTATTGCCACTTCCATTTCCGCTGTTCCCGCTCCCGGCATTGTCCTTATTACTGCCGTTCCCATTCCCGCTGTTGCCTTTCCAGTCCTCATCGGTGTGCAGGTTGTAATTCAGCATAAACACACGGTTGCCGTCTCCGTCATAGGCTGCCGCCATCAGCAGTTCCTCTTTGTCGTATACTGCCTCCAGGCGGTTTTCCACGGTGTAGAGGTAGGTTAGCATCACCTTGTCCGTGCCGTCCTTCCCGATCTCACTGATCAGATTGCCGTCCACGTCATAGGTATAGGAAACAGAGGTGGTCTTTTTTCCGTCGAAAAGCTCCACCGACACTAACTGATTACTCTCATTATAAAGGTATTTGCGGCTTTCTACAACCTCTCCGGCCTCATTTGTCTTGATCACAGCCGTGCGGTTGCCCATCCCGTCATAGGCATAGCTGTAGACACAGGTGCCGTAGTTATCCTCTGTCTCTGTGGCGGAGAGCAGTTTTCCAGCGTCGTCATAGGTGAAGGTTCTGTCCGTCTCCACGATCTGATAGGCAAATGTAGCATCCTTGTCGTGCTTTCTGTGCTTGCTGCCGTGAGGGTACAGCTCGTCGTGTCTGCCGTCCTCATGTCTGCCGCTATGCTTATCATCATAGGCGTAACCTGCCAGAGACTCCACGGCTTTCTCCTCTACGATAAAGCCGCGGGCATCATAGGTGTAAGCATACCGGCTTACCACCCAGCCGCAGTCGTCACAGATATTGGATAACTCCGTGATCTGGTCCGCCTCGTTGTAGGTATTGTAGGTACTGATGCCGTTAGGACGGTGGATTTCGGTGACACGGTTGATGGCGTCGTACACATAGGCGGTCACCAGGCCCTCCCGGTCTGTCACTTTGATCAGGTTGTCGTTCAGGTCATACTCGTAGCTTACTTTTGTCCCGTCCGGATAGGTGATGGCGGTAAGGTTGTCCGCGCCGTCATAGGTGTAAGTCACCCTATCGCCCTGGGCTTTTTCATAGGAAAAACTGCCCTCTTCTTCTCCCGGCGCACGGTAGGTGGTCACGGAGGTAATCCGTCCCAGGCTGTCGTAGGTGTACCGGGTGTCTCCCGTGCTGTCATACAGGGCCACCCTCTCCCCCAGGGCGTCATAAGCGTAGGCTACCGGGGCGCCGCTTTCCTCTCCCTGGGCGTCCGTATAAGCCATTTCCACCAGGGAGTCCAGCTTGTCATAGTCGTAGGTGATGGTATTGCCGCCATTGGAAGTATAGGAAGTCAGCCTTCCCGCTATGTCGTAGGTCATGCGCTCTGTCCTGCCCTGGGTGTCCGTCACGCTGGTCAGGTTGCCCATGAGGTCGTAGGTATATCGGGTTCCCCGTCCCAGGAAATCGGTGACGGCGGTCAGGTTGCCCATCACATCATAGGTATAAAAGGCCGTGCTGCCCTGGGCATCCGTCACGCTGGTGAGCCTGTCCATCAGATCGTAGACGTAGGTGGTGGTGAGGCCGCCGGTGTCCGTGCGGGAAAGCACATTTCCATGGGCGTCATAGGTATAATTCTCCGCCAATCCCCGTTTATCCGTGTAAGAGACCAGCCGGTTGGCCTTATCGTAAACATAGCCGGTGGTCTGTCCCAGCGGGTCTACGGTGCCGGTCAGTCTGTCATCCTTGTCATAGGTGTAAGCATAGGTGTATCCCATGGGGTCGGTGACGGAACTTCTGTTGTAGTTCCTGTCATAGCCGTATTGGGTGGTGCGCTCTCCGGGGGTGGTGATCCGCTCAATGTTGCCCACCATGTCGTATACTACGGCGGCGGCTTTCTGCTCCGGATCGGTGACCGTGACCATCCGGTCCACTTTATCGTAGGCATAGGTGAAAGTATTTCCCAGGGCGTTGGTCATGGCGGTGCGGTTACTCCTCACATCATAGCTGTAGGAGGTGACGCCGCCCTGGGGATCGGTGACAGAGAGCAGGTTGTGCAGCACATCATAGGAATACTGCGTGATTCTGCCCAGATTGTCCTCCTCCCGGATGATATCGTCTCCGGCATTGTAGGTAAAGGTGGTCTCGTATCCCAGCGGGGTGGTGATCCCTGTCAGCCTGTGGGCCGCGTCATAGGCATAGCTGTAGACACCGCCGCCGGGCAGGGTTTTCCTTTCCACCTGGCCGTTTGCGTTCACCTGGTACTGCGTCACGCTGCCCTGGGCATCCGTGACCTCTGTTACCACGTCATGGCGGTCATAGGTATAGTTCTCCTGGGCTCCCAGGGGAGAGATCTGTTTCACCATCCGGTACAGGGAGTCATATTCATACTGCCAGGTCTCCCCCATGCCATTTGTCACGGTGAGGATATTTCCCACGGCGTCGTAGCCGTACCGCTCAGTGATCCCCTCCGGGGTAGTGATGGCGGTCAGGTTATTCCTGCTGTCATAGGTGTACCGTGTCTGTCCGCCGTTTCCGTCGGTATATGCTGTCAGGCGGCTCAGAGCATCGTAGCTGTACGCCGTCCGTACTCCGTTTCCGTCTGTCCGCGCCGTCAGGTTGCCATCGCCGTCATAGGCAAATGTGGTAGCGGCTCCCTCCGGATCTATTTTCTGGGTAAGGCGGTTTAAGGCGTCATAAGCATAGGCATAAAGCGCCTCTCCGGGCAAAGTCTGTCCGGTCAAGTTGCCCGCCGCGTCATAGGTGTAGGCGGTCACATTTCCCGCAGGATCGGTGACGGAGACCAGCCTGTCCAGAACGTCATAGGCGTAAAGGGTCTCGGCTCCGTCCACATCGGTGATGGAGATCACACGTCCGAACCCGTCATATTTGTAGAAAGCGCTGCGCCCCAGCACATCCGTCTGCTTTATCAGATTTCCCGCTGCGTCATAGGCGTAGGTCATCCGGTTTCCGGCGGTGTCGGCGGCCTCTGCCACCCTGCCCATGGAGTCATAGTTCAGCGTGGTCTGTATGCCGTATCGGTCTGTATAGGTAGCCACTTCCCCTGTGGCCAGGTAGGTATAGCTGTCTTTTTCCCCGTTGGGGTAGGTGTCCGTCAGCAGGTTGCCCTCCGCATCCACCTGGTAACTGTGGACATTTCCCAGAGCGTCCACAGCCTCTAAAAGATTGCTGTTCCCATCGTAGGCATAGGCCATAAAGCTGCCCGCCGTATCCGCTATACAGGTGATCCGGCTGATCTTATCGTAAGTGTAGGTACTGCTGTTCCCGGAGGCGTCCCGGGCCTCCGTCATCTGTCCGATGGCGTCATAGGTGAAAGCGGTCTCTCTGCCCTCGGGTGTAACCATGGAAAGTACCCGATCCTCCCGGTCATAGGTATAGGCGCTGTTTCCGCCAAGGGCGTCTGTCACGGACACCAGACGGCTCAGAGCGTCATAGCCATAATCCGTGGTATTTCCCAGTTCATCCGTCACGGACAGCAGGTTGCCCAGAGCGTCATAGGTATACAGCACTGTGCCGCCCATGGGGTCTGTGGATTTTACCAGACGGTTTAACTTGTCGTATGCGTAGGTATATACCCGGCTCTCGTCATCCCAGAGCCGGAGCAGGTTGCCGTTTTGGTCATAGGCAAGTCTGGTGGTGGTGCCAAGCGGGTCTGTCACCCCGGTCACTCGTCCCAGAAGGTCATAGGTATAGGACACTGCACTGCCATCCGGGTAGGTGATTTTTGTGGTTCTGCCACACACATCGTTTTCGTAAGCGGTCACATGGCCCCGCTCGTCCGTCTCTGTCAGGAGACTTCCTGTCACAGCGTCATAGGCAGAAAGGCTGGTATGACCAAGCCGGTCGGTCTCGCTGGCCACCCGGTCTCCACGGTCATAGGTATAGGCAGTCTCACCGCCCTCCGGTCCGGTCACTTTCTGCCGGCGGTTCATGGCGTCGTAGGTGTAGGAGGTCACATAGCCCTCCGCATTGGTCTCCGTCAGTCGATTGCCGTTGGCGTCATAGGTATAGCTGAGGGTATTTCCCAATGGATCTGTACCCTGCAGCATCCGGTTCATCTTGTCATAGGTAAAGACGCTCTTCTGTCCCTCTCTGTCCGTGATGGCCGTCACAGCTCCCGCCGGGTCAAAGGTATAGGCGGTGGTGTTTCCGGCCGCGTCCGTCTCGCCCACGCACCAGCCTTTTGCGTTGTAGGTCCGGGTGGTTACCCCGCCCAGAGGATTGGCGGTGCGGGTCAGGCGGTTCATGGCGTCATAGGCAAAGTTCCATACGCCGCCCTCGGGGTCTGCCATGGATGTGACACAGGCGCCGTCGTAGGTATAGGAGGTCACGGCTCCTCTGGGATCTGTTTCCTCAGTCAGACGGTTCTGTCCGTCATAGGCATAGCGGGTCACGCCGCCCTCCGGGTCCGTAACGGAGGACAGGCGTTGTTTTTCATCGTATGTATAAGAAGTCACGCCGCCGTCATACTCCGTCACGGAGGCGATCTGCCCGTCTCCGGTGTAGGTGTAGCGTCTCACGGCGCCGTCCTGTCTGGTCTGGGTCAGCAGGTTTCCGTTGCCGTCATAGGTATAGGCGGTGGTTACCCCCTGCCTGTCCGTCACGGAGGACAGATACCCCTCCCCATTGTAAGCGCGGCCTTCCGATGTGCCGTCGGGATAGGCGATCTGGGTGGTACGGAATTGATGGTCGTAGGTATAGAGGGTGGTATTTCCGTTGGCGTCCACGGCGGTGGTGCAGCCCTCGCCGTAGGAGAGGGTTATAACTGCGCCCTCCGCGTCGGTCTGCTCTGTGATACGACCCTCCCCGTCATAGACATTTGACACCACGCAGTGTCCGTTCTCGTCCTGCCACGCCGTCATCCGGTGCTCTGCGTCATAGGTATAGCTGCGCCGGTCTCCCGCTGCGTCTGTCACAGTGGTCAGGTTTCCCGCCCCGTCATAGGTATAGCCGATATGGTTGCCGTCCGGCAGACTGATTTGTGTGATCCGGTTTTTTTCATCCAGCGTCACGAGATAGTTCTTTCCGGAGGGAGATGTGACGGCGCTCAGGCGGTAGTCCATGTCGTAGGACAGAATGGTTCTGTTGCCATAGATATCTTCCAGCCCTGTCAGCATCCCATAGGCGTTGAACAGGTGCTTTTGAAGGCTGCCCAAGTCTGTCAGGACAAAGCCGTCTCCCTCTTCTGCCAGCGCATAGTCGTAGCCGTCGGGAGCCGCATACCCCTCCGCCGTTTTTTGAAAGGCCACAATGCTGCCGGTGCCGGAAAGCCATAGAACCGTGCCGTCGGAAAGTTCTCCCAGCCGCTCATCAAAGGGCGTACTCCACCCATACCCCAGGCTGCCCGCATAACCGGCACCCTTGGAATTGTACTGTCTGGCAAAGGCAAAGCTGCCCCCGATATCCGCGATCTCCGCATCTGTCTGCTCCATGTAAAAGTTACCGGTGTTCAGGTTCACCGGCTCAAAGCCAAAGACGCAGTTTTCCGCCCGGCCCAGGAGCAGTCCGTCCAGCACGGCTCTCCAGTAGTCGGACAGTTCTCCCGCCTCATAGGATGTTGTATTCTGAGGGTTGCGGATAAAGAGCCGGTTCCCCTCCACAGTCAGGGCGTCCTGCATCTGCATATCCGCCATGATGGTATTCACATCCACCCCGTAGTGCAGGGCAATGCGGGGGATCAGATCAAATGCGCCCTCCTCATAAATCAAGAACGTATCGCTGGTCACCGTGGCTCCCACGCCCATCACGCCCTCTGAGCCGGGGAGCAGCGGATCAGTCACCAGGCCCTCGGCATAGGCGGTAATGTAGTAGATCTGGCCCGGCGTCAGGTTCGAGAATACCTCGCTCTGCCAGTTGGATAAGCGTCTGTTATAGGCAACAGCCGTGGGGAAAGCCCCTGCATAGAGTCCGGAGTCGGGATAGATCAGGCTGGTCTGGGCCTCCACTTCTCCGGTGCTGCCATTGACAAGCTGATAGTGTACGACACTTCCGGCTTTGGCCTGGCCGTGGGCCACAACCCCCAGTGTGTTGGTGGATTTATCCCCTTTTCTCTCCACAACGGGGTAAATCTCGATAGTGGTATCGTCCAGGCTCAGGGAATCCAGATCCGTCAGTTCCCCGGTCCAGGACAGGATCAGTTTGGGGGCGTACTTGGCGGAGGCGCCGTTATACAGCACCTCGCACTGCATCTTGACCCCCGCTGCTGCCTGTTCCTTATTAGGCGCCTCCACCTGGGCTTTCATGACAAAACCATGGTTTTCTTCCATGCCGTTGATCCAGGCACTGACTTCCTCTGTCACGTCATAGGAGACCGCCTCCCCTCTGACGGCGCTGGCATACTGGGCATCCAGGAAACGATGGGGATAGTTCACCTGATTGTTCCAGGTAAGGCTCCTCACCTCCCAGGGTTCTTCCACGCCGTAAATACCGAATTCGCTCTTGCCCTTGCTCCATCTTGTCTTTTGTGTTACCTGGAACGTGGCCGACACGATTTCCGCCTCGGACAACAGGGAATTGAAGTCATAGTCTATGGCAAAATAGGTTCTGCAGTTAAGGTGGCGGCTGCCAAATCCCGCATAGGTGCCGGAGGTAACACCATCGTCATAGCCCACAAAGGGGTACTGATTGTCGCCGATTATGGTATTGGGACTTCCCTCCTCCGCGCAGGTCATGCGGATGGCGCTGCCGGTCACCTGGATGGCCGTGGGGTCTATACGCACGGGATACACTCTCTCCGGCGCGGAGAGCCACTCTTCATCCGCCGTCACCGTCACCAGCAGCAGATCTCCCTGCTCCTCCATGGACATGCTGACGCCAAAACTAATCTCCTCGGCGCTGTCCATCATCTCCGGAGCCTCCACCACAAAGACGGCCTCCTCCTCCGGATCTGTCCCCGGCTCATACAGGTACAGGGTGTTGCTGCGGATTTCTCCCGCCAGACCGCAGGGATCGATCAGATAGGAAAAGCGGTTCCTCTCTCCCCTCTCCAGCAGGATGATATCTTCTTTTACGCTGTTTCCCAGCACGGTGTACTGATAGTCCACGCCGGGGAACACTTCGCTGTAGCGGACGGCGTTGTCTTTTGCCAGTCCGCCTGTAAAATCGCCTTCCGCCGGGTATAGGGTGATCACGGCCTCGTCGTTGGCAATGGTGATGCCTTTTCCCTGCTCCCTGTCAAGATTTTCCGGCAGGACTACCGTATAATCATTGGCCCTGTTTATGTAGCTGGTTTCTTCCCCGCCGAACAGACCAAAGACTGCGGTGGTATCTTTTTCCAATGTGTTGTCCACAGGCCGCAGACTGCCGTCATCGTCTATGTAGGTGGCTCCGTCGTTGCCCACCACGGTCACATAGCGATTCCCGTCCACGTGGTAGGTGCGGCTGTATTGGTCGTAAGAGACCAGCGTACCATAGGATTCCGGTATCTCCTCCTCATAGAAGGCCTCCGGCAGACGGCCGGGTTTCAGTGCGTCTCCGCCGGAGACCGTTCCGGCATCTCCCCCGGAGACGGTTTCGGAAGTGTCTTCCGGACTATCCGGTTTATCGTCAGTATCTATAGTATTTCCTGTATTTTCAGCAGGCTTTTCTCTCTTTCCAACGGTTGTGTTATCCCCCACATCACCATCGGAGACAGTCCCCGCCTTCTCTTTCGGTTCCGTCTGCAGTTCGATGCTCCCAGAGGCGCTCGGGGAAACGACCGCCTCTGCGGCATACAATACCCTGTGATCCGACAGGAGCAGTACTGCCATCAGCAGGATGGCCAAGGTTCTTCTCAATCCGATGCTTAAGTGCCTGGTTTTCATTTGAATATCCCCTCTCAATATGTAATATAAATTATTATAATTTATATTATCAATCGGGTCAATCCATTTATTATGTTGTTTGTGCAAAAAAATGCCGTCGGATTTTTGTTTTGCTATAATGTGCCTGTATGACACCCTTTATTACCCACACAGCAGAACTTGTCTGCAAGCGCTTTCATTCCTTTCACTTCGATACCTTTATTTGATTGCTGCCGTTTTAATATGTAAAATCCATAAACAGCCATGCTTCTATATACCGAATACATTCACCCACACTGTAATCAGAAAGTTATACAATCCATGGCCGATAATCAGGGACAAGGTGGTACAGTTTTTTACCTTGCTCCTGACCAGACAAAAAAATATACCCATCAAGGTGGTAATGCCGATCTGTACCATCGAACCGCTGAAGATATGAAACAGCCCGAAAGCCAGGGAAGATACCAGAACCGCCACACCGGAAGAACCGCTGAGAACATGAACTTTCCGGTACAGGAAGCCGCGGAAAATAAACTCTTCCGTAAGTGCCACCGCCCCCACACAATAGACGATTTCATAAAGATACTGCCATAAAAATTGGTAATGTTTTCCGTTGTCACTCCACTCCCCATGCCCTGTTAGGAAAAGCGGCAGTGTGAGCACCAGAGACATGGCTGCGCCGATTGCGATTCCCACCAGAATCTGGACCCCTATCTTCTCCCGGGAAAACAGGTAATCGGTCCAAGTGTCTCCGGCGATCAGCATAACCACCAGAGGACCTAAGGCCATGCACAGATACATGTTAATGGAAAGCACCAGCCTTGCCTGCAAAGGCAGACTCATCAGGACATATCTGTTAAAGCAGACCAGCCCCCACAGTGCCAGCATACACCACCCGATTCCCATGACTATTTGAACAGGCAAATTCTTCTTATTTTTATGCATAAACCCTCCCTCTTTACTCATACTTTCTGGCCGCCGCATACATGGGGCCAAACAGGACGATAAAAAACAGCGGCAGACAGACAAACACAAAAATACTGTTCACAATCGTCGGAGCCAGTAAACCGCAGAGAAAATACAGTGCGGGAAAAGCCATGGCAGAGATTGACATCCCCCGTATGGCCGCACGCTTAATGGGAAGCCAGTTCCGATTGTTAAAATGGATTCCCGGCATATTCATGCGAAAAATACCGTCACTGTACGCATCAATTTTGTATTCGTCATAGTATTCCGGCAGTTTATCTTTCATAAAGAAACAGAAATATCCCCCAAAGATAAAAAACAGCGATTCATAGATAAGCAGATGCAGGCTGATATCCTCCCAGCTGTATCCAAACACCCGCAGTCCCAGCAATTCCAGCACTGACACGATCAGGCTTATAACGAACAATAGTGCCTCCTGTCTGCGCCTCTTCTGCCGCTCCGCAGGAGACTCCTCAGAGTAGGTGATTACCTTATGCATCAATTCCTCTACCCGTCCCGATTCTATGACGGCCTGTTCCAGACGCTGGCATTCCAGCAGTTCCGTAACCGTAACTCCCAGAGCCTGGGACAGGGGGATCAGCACCGTGATATCCGGCATACTCAGCCCCCGCTCCCATTTGCTCACCGCCTTGTCGGATACAAATACTTTCAGCGACAGCTCCTTCTGGGTCATGCCCTGCTCCTTGCGAAGCTGCGACACAAAAGTGCCGAATCTTTCCTTGTCTATCTCATACATATGATACTATCTCCTTTCCCGCATGACTGCGGTATGGGCAAAGTCCCTGTAGCCTATGGGTCTGCCCGAGACAGCACCGGCCGAACGCTTTGGTCTCTGTCAGAACTTATTATACATTTTATACCTGTTTACTGCAACCGACCGATGGTAGAATGCCGGGGAAACGACGCTGCAATCCCCGTAAAACCGCCACTTTGGCAAAGCCTATTGACTTTAAACCCTTGCATGATATAATCGTACCAATAACATGGAAAAATTTTGCATAGATAAAAGTGTTTACCAGGGAAAGGAGCAAATATGCGTATCGAATGGAAAACATGTCTCAAAGTGGGTATTACCGTAATACTGCTGTTCATATTTATACGGTATTGGGATGTCTGTATGGGAGTGACGGGCACAGCCTGGGCAGCGGCATTTCCACTGTTTCTGGGCTGTGCTCTGGCATATGTCCTCAACATATTGATGTGCTTTTATGAGCGGCATCTGTTCCCCCGCAAAAAAGGACGCGTATGGAGCCGTCTGCGCCGCCCTGTCTGTATTCTTCTGGCCATGACCTCCATCGTATTGATCCTGTTTCTAATCGTGCGCATGGTCATACCGGAACTCTCCTCCTGTCTGCAGCTTTTGTTCAGCCAACTGCCGGGAGCGCTGGAAAGCGGGTTCCTGTGGCTGGAGGAAAATTTCGGAGTCACATCCTTCCTTCAGGAGCTTATGGCCATGCTGCCGGAAACCGAAGCCGAATGGCAGGAGGTTATCAACCGCTTTTTAGAAACCTTTCTTTCCGGTGTGGGAAACATTATGGAGATAGCCACCAATATTATTTTCTCCACTGTTTCCATAACAATTACATTTGTGGTTGCATTGGTTTTTTCCATTTACCTTTTGATGGGCAAGGAAAAAATCGGGCAGCAGATCCGCACGCTCATGAAAGTCTATCTGCCCCAGAAAATGACAGACGGCATACTGTATGTGGCAAAAACTTTTGATAACTCTTTTCACCATTTTATTGTGGGACAGTTCGTGGAGGCTTTCATTCTGGGCCTGCTTTGCACCATCGGCATGTTGATTCTGCAGCTTCCATATGCCGCCATGATCGGCTCCCTGATCGGCGCCACCGCCCTGATTCCCGTGGCGGGCGCCTATATCGGCGGTGTGGTGGGAACCTTTATGATCTTCACCGTCTCGCCGGTGAAGGCAATGATCTTCCTGCTCTTTCTGGTGATTCTGCAGCAGTTGGAGGGCAATCTGATCTATCCCAAAGTGGTTGGCTCCTCTATCGGACTGCCCGGAATCTGGGTGCTGGCCACCGTGACCATCGGCGGCGGTATCGCGGGAGTCGGAGGTATGCTGTTGGGGGTACCTATCATTGCCGCATTATACCAGCTTTTAAAAGGAGACGTGCAAAAGCGGACCCGTCCTGTAAAACAAGTCAAAAAGCAATGCCCTCCCAAGCCTGAATAGTTTCCTCTGTATCAGCGCGTGATGGGGAGCAGCAAACTTATTTAAAAAAGCAGCCGGATCATTTCTCCGGCTGCTTTTCATATTGGGCGCGTTTATCTTTATACATAAGGCAGTCCGCCTCTTTCATCAGTTGGTCCATGTCCGCTTCTCCATCTGTGCGCCATACGCAGCCTAGAGCCATAAGCGCATTCCTTGCTTTCATCTCCTGCCGCAGCATTGCCATTCCCTCCTCCAGTTCCCGCAGAGTAATCCCTTCGCACAGGGCCAGGAACTCGTCTCCTCCCACTCGGAACAGAGCCTGGTTCCCGAATGCTTTTCTCAGACACTCACTGGCACGGATCAGAAGATTATCTCCCTCCAGATGCCCTTTCTCGTCATTGGTGCGTTTCAGCCCCATCACATCGCAGTATATCACGCCCACACTCCGGCCGGGCTGCATGCCGCTTATGTATTCGTTCATGGCATGGCGATTGCCAAGCCCGGTGAGCTGGTCGTGAAAACACAGTTCCTCCAGACGGCGCACATGATCTCTTCTGTGCAGCAGCGCCGCAATAAAATGGCCCAGGATCTGGAGCAATGTAGTGATATGTTCCAGATACCGCTCCGGCGGATTATCCACGCCGAAAAACCCTATGATCTTTTCTTCCTCCACCAGTGGGGCAACCACCAGCGACTGAATCTTCTGGGGTTTCAGATACTCATAAACGGTGGGATCTTCCTCCCTGATCTGCTCCGCGTTTTTAATAATCACGCTTTCGCCCTTCAGGAATTTCTGATACCAGAGGCTCACCACCTCATAAGATACTCCCTGCAGATTATCTTTCTGGGGTTCCACACCGCTGGCGCACCACTCATAGGTGTTGTCAAATACCTTCCGGCCCGTCTCTTCAAAGATATAAACTCTCTCGCTTTTTAAGGAAAGGCCCAGGTACTCCAGCAGCACGGCCACGGATTTTTCCGGCGAAGAAGCCGCCAGTGAAAGACGCAGCCCTTCGTTCACCATGGCCTCGTTATCCTCATAGCCATTATTCTGCTGTTCCCATGCGCTCAGATCCACTGCCATAGAAAAACGGTATCTTTTTCCGTTGTCCTCTATGATGGTATCTTTCAATGCCAGTTTTTTCCCAAGAACGGGATTGTAGCGCACTTCCTCCAGAAAGCTGCCCACACGCAGTCTGTTGTCTTCGCAGACGGCGCAGGGCATGGAACTGCCCCGAAGTATCTCGTAACACTTTCTCCCCCTTATGTCCTCCAAAGATGATATCCCATACACTTCACGGGCATGACGATTCATATATACCAGTTCATGGGCTTCCAGTTCCAGTACATATACGATCTCCTGCATTTCCTCATAGATTTCCCATATTCTTGCCACCGTCCGGCATGAAGACTGTTCTCTTTCCACACTTACTCCTATCCGCCCGTCCCATAGAGCCTGCAATAAATTAAATAATAACCGGAATGCGGTTATTAAAAATCGCCTTCCGTCTCCGACGTATTACATATTATATCATATCCCTTTACAAAGTCGCACGCTAAATTTGCCTTTAAAATTGTCAATTTTGTTTCCTTCCCGGGCGGACAGACATAAAAAGGCCGCGCCCGATGCGCGGCCTTTTACAATCTTTAAATATAATATCCTTCTTCTACTCCTTCACGCCACCGATGGTAAGGCCCGTGACAAAGTATCTCTGCAGAAAGGGGTACAGGCAGATGATGGGCAGCATGGTGACCACAGTGGCCGCCGCCCGGATGGTGATGGGGGTGACAGCCGCAGAACTGTACTTGGCCGAGTCCGCGCTGCCGCTCTGCTGCATCACTGAGGACAACAGCTTCATTAACTCATACTGCAATGTGGTATACTCGGTTTTCATGCGGTTATACAGCATGGCGTCAAACCAGGAATTCCACTGCCCCACCGCCACGAACAGGGCGATAGTGGCATATACCGGCTTGCACAGGGGGGAGATGATTCTGACAAAGATAGTCCAGTATCCGGCCCCGTCAAGCTGCGCCGATTCCTCCAGGCTGTCGGGCAGCCCGGTCATATAAGTGCGGATCACCAGCATATTCCAGGCGCTGATCATTCCGGGCACCACATACACCCAAAAGCTGTTGGTCAGCCCCAGGTTACGATAGAGCATGAAAGTGGGGATCATACCGCCGTTGACATACATGGTGATCACCCAGAACAGGGACAATTCCCTCTTGAACAGAAAGCGCTTCCTGCTGACCACATAGGCAAGCAGAGCGTTTACCACCAGGGCAGAGAGAGTGCCGATCACTGTCCTGGCCACCGTAATCTTAGCCCCGGTAAGCAGATTCTGCATACCCAGAACCGTGGTATAGTTCTTGGTGGCAAATTTTCTCGGCCACAGATATATGCCGCCCCGCACGGCGTCTATACCGTCATTGAAGGAAATGGCGACCGTATTCAGCACCGGATACAGCGTTATAACCACAAACGCGATCATAAACAGCGCTATAAAAAGGGAAAACAGCCTATCCCCGAATGTATGCTTGATTTTATTCTTTCTCATGGTCTGGACCTCCTAGAACAGGCGCTCTTCGCCGGCTCGTTTCGCCCATGCGTTGCTGAGCAGGATCAGCGCAATACTCACTGCGCTCTTAAATATGCCGGCTGCAGTACCCAGGGAATAATCATTCTGGCTGATACCCCATTTCAACACATATATGTCGATGGTCTGAGACACACTCTGCACCAGTCCGTTGCCCAGCAGATATTGGACTTCAAACCCGGCGTTCAGCACATTACCCACATTCATAAGCAGCAATATAATGATGGTGGGCTTGATCCCCGGCAGGGTAATATAGCGGATTTTTGCCAGCCGCCCCGCGCCGTCTATGGACGCCGCCTCATACAGGCAGGGGTCAATGGAGGTAATTGCGGCCAGGTAAATAATCGCGTTCCAGCCCGTCTCCTTCCAGCAGTTGGCAAATGCCACTATTGGCCAGAAATATTTGGTATGGGCAAAGAAATTGATGGCCTGATTGATGAAACCTGCCCGCATTAGCAGATCATTGATGATACCCGTGCTGGACAAAGCATCATGCAAAATGCCTGTAACTATGATCCAGGAAAGGAAATGGGGCAGATAGGATACCGTCTGTATGGTCTTTTTCACCACGGAATTGCGGATTTCATTGAGCAGAATGGCGAACAGAATGGCCATCACCGTGGTGGTCAGCAAATTCAGCGCACCCATGCAGAAGGTATTTCGTATAACCTTTATAAAAGTAGCATCGGAAAAAAGAAATTTGAATTTGTCCAGCCCTATGAACTCGGAACCCAGCAGGCCGTTTTTGGGCTTGTAATTCTGGAATGCCATCACCCACCCGGTCAAAGGCAGGTAGTAAAAGATAAATCCATATACCACCACAAAAAAGGAAATAATCAGGAGGGTCTTCTGCCTCTTGATCTCCTTCCATGTGATCCTCTTGTCTTTCTTGACATTGGAAACTTGCGCTCGAGCCATAGCATCACTCCTATTTTAAATATGAAGAAGGGGCGACAACAGTCCTTTCTATATGAAATAACCATTGCCGCCTCTCTCATGCAATTACTTAAGGTCTACGGCCATCCTATTTGAAGGTGTCCAGGATTGCCTGCATCTCCGCAATGAAGTCCTCCGGCTTGCATGCGCTGTATGCTTTCATGTAATCCGCCCATCCCTGCTCAAAGTCAGGCGCCATTACCACCTTGGGAAGCCATTCATGCTTGCACTCGCCCATCAGCGCCCAGGCAAGGCCGCCGGGAGTCTCGGTGGTAAAGTTGTTGGAGTAGCTGTACATGGGGAACCAGGGCGCATTCTCTTCTACCACGGAACCGATCATTTCAGGGTATGTAGTTACGCCGTAAGCGTTAAAGCAATCTACCAAAGGCTGAGCCATACCGTTCATGAACTCGGAAGGCTGCTCGGTGGGAAGCATGGCATTCTTGCCGTCCTGGCTGGTGCCGCCCCACTGAGGGAAGTAAGAGTATCCGCACATATGGGATGCCTTGTAGGCGGTGTCGGCGCATCTCTGCCTCATCTCGTCAGTGCGGTAGTACAGGCCGTTTTCGTCCACCATGTAGTCCACGCCTTCCACGCCCCAGAAGCGCAGATCATGCAGCTCCTGATCCATGCAGATGTCCACCATGAACTTGAATGCCTTCTCGGGATCCTTACAGTCCACGGAGATTGCTATGCCGCTGGCCTGGTTTACGGTATCGCCGTAAGTATGCCATCTGTTCTCCATGCCCGCCTCAGTGGTCAGACCAAGAGGCACATAGTTGCAGCCCTTCTGATCCAGGCCCTGGGATTTGAATACATCGTTTACCGTGTTGGCGAAATTCCACCACTGGTCAACCATGCCCAGCACGCGGCCGGTGGAAAGTTTCGCTATGTACTCGTCATAGGTCTGGGTGAAACTCTCCGGATCCACAAAGCCCTTCTGATATTCCTCGTTCAGCTTTTTGAAATAAGCGATGGTATCCTCGGAGGTGTTGTAGTCCTCCACCGTCATGGTAGCCTTATTTACCAGTACGGAACCGTCATTGGGATAGCCGCCCAGGAACTGGCCCGCATTCTCAAGGCAGAAGTATCTCCAGTCCTCACACAGAATGGTATAAGCAATGTTGGCAGTGCCGTCCTCCATGGTGGGATTGGCCTCCATGTATCTCTCCAACAGGTCAAAATACTCATCCATGGTCTGGATCTTGGGGTAACCCGCCCATTCCAGAACTCTCACCTGAATCCAGAAAGCCTCATCGTTGTGCGTGGTGACCTTGCTCTCACCATAGGTATTGCCGAAGGGATTGATCCAATAGATATGGCCGTCCGGCTGACGGAACTTTTCCCACTCCTCCTCGGTAAACCAGGTATTCTTAAACTCGGGATATTTATCGATATAGTCGTCCAGAGGAAGCAGTGCGCCTGCATCAACCAGCATGGACATGTCATCACTGTCGATAAAGTCAGGATATTCGCCGCCGGCGATCAGAGTACCTGTCGCTTCGGCCGCCGACTGGCCTGTGAGCCAGGTCTCCTTTACTTTGACGCCTGTCTTTTCCGCGATAATCTGGGCGATCTCATTGTCATCATTGATCTCGGAACCGGGCATGGTGATGAAATAGGAAAACTCGGTGATCTCTGTATTACCTCCGGCGTTGGATGCGTCTTCGGAGCCTCCGTTGTTCTCGGTGGCAGTGCTGCCGGCATTACTGCCGCCTGCGTTGCCGCCTCCATTGTTTCCCTCTCCTCCCTGGTCTCCGCATCCCGTCAAAGCGGATATTGCCATAACGGAAACCAGAAGCATGGAAAGTAATTTCTTTTTCATAAATTTCTCCCTCCTACTGTTTGATTTTGTTTCGTCAGTCAGTATACTTCCTACACCAATATTGTAGATTTTCGCCGTCACTTTCACAACCAGACAAACTATAGAAAAAACCCTGTAAATTATAGTTGCACAATGCTATTCATAATTTACAGGTGTCTTTTCGTCAACATGCACTACTGCCGATTCTGTTTTCTGAACTTGGTAGGGGTACATCCTACCATGGCCAGAAAACGGTTGATAAAGTAATCACTGTCTCTATATCCCACTTTTTCCGCAATCTCATAGATCTTCAGGTCCGTATGCAGCAGCAGTTCCTCCGCATACTCCATGCGAATACGGTTCAGGCGGTCTTTAAAAGATTCTCCGTATTGCTTTTTAAAAATCTGCCCCAGGTAAGCCGCATTGATAAAATACTTGGCCCCCATGTCCTTTAATGTAAGATTTTCCCTGAAGTTCGCCCTCATATCGCTCTCGATCTGTCCTAAGACCGCCTGAGACTGGTTCCTGCGCAGCTGCATCAGATATTCCCCGTAATCCAGCAGCATCCTGGACATGGCCTTTCCGCCGTCCTCCATGTCTGTCTGCTCAAAGGCGCAGCGGCTTATAAAGCGCAGTACCTCATGCTGGTCAATATTCTCATCAACCCCCGTTGCCAGCCTAAGCAGCTTGATAAACAGGTAGCGGAAAACCATATTCACCTGGTGACTCTCCAGGCTGTACAGTTCACCATACAGCTTTTCTGTCGCGACAGCAATCTCCTCTTTCTGGTTATGCTTCACCATCTGAACCAGTTCGTCCACTCCCTCCCTGTCCACCTGCTTTTCCAGCAGCCCCCAGTCGGTCTCCTCTATGCCTTCCAGGTCCTCCCCGGATTCCAGCCCCCGCAGCAGTCTGGCCATCCGCACTGTCCTGACGGAATCCGAGATCTGCTCCAGTCCCTCCACTTTGCTGCCCGCCACCAGACGGACAGGAAATCCCATTCCCCGGGTGATCCGCTGCTTCAGCCGTCCCAGATATTCCTGTTCCGTGAGCCCGCCTGACGCCTGAAGAAGTTCCTCGCTGTAAAGGATAGCCACATCATGGTTTTCCCCCTGTACGGAAATATCAAAAATACACCGGTATTCCTCCCCCGGCAGTTCCTTCAGACATTTCTGGTAAAGCTGCTTTTGCATCCTTCTTCTCTCCTCCCTGGAAGGAGCAGGATTCACGGCGCCGTCATTTACTTCCACACAGATATAGCGGCAGCCATGACATTCCCCCAGATACTGCCTGACGCATTCCATATTCTCCTCGTCATATTTCCCCCGGATCAGGGCGATCATGTTGCGCGAGAAGAATTCCTTGGCAATCAGGGAATCGTCCCTCTCCCTGCGCTTTTCTTCCTCTTTCAGCGCTTTGACTTTCCCCAGCACATGCACCAGTTCCTCACAGCTGATAGGCTTTAAAAGATAATCTATACAGCCGCATTTCAGGGCCGTTCTGGCATATTCGAAGTCACTGTAGCCGCTCATCATGACAAAAAAAGCATGGGAAATTCCCTCTTTGCGCACTTCCTCCACAAAGTCCAGCCCGCTCGTCTGGGGCATTCGGATATCCGCCAGCACCAGATCCGGCTGCTCCCGCCCTATGGCCTCCAGTGCTTCCCGGGCGCTGCCCGCCTTCCCCACAATCTCAAATCCCTCTTTTCCCCAGTCAATCAATACGGACAATCCCTGCAGGATGTAAGGCTCGTCATCCACCAACAAAACTTTCAGCATACTCCTTCTCCTCCTCCGCCTGCCTGCAGGCAACGTTTCCGCCGGGCCGCTTTAAGCGGAATCCGAATGGTCACCAGCGTACCCACGCCTGTCTCGCTGTCCATCTCAAAGCCCACCTGACCGTCCAGAAACAGCTTCAGACGCAGGGCGGCGTTCAGCATACCCACACGCCTGCTGTCCTTTAATATCTCAATGCTGGCCTCGTTCATCTCTCCGGCCAGACGGCGGCATTTTTCCTCCGTCATCCCATGTCCGGTATCCTCCACCTCCAATATCAGATTTTCCCCATCCTGAGATACCCGCACAAACACCCAGCAGGCGGCTTCTTTCTTTTCCATCCCATGAACGCAGGCATTCTCCACAAAAGTAACCAGCGTCAGCCTGGGAATCCGGAATTGTCCGCATTCGCCGGGCGCGCTGATTTCGTAGCACAGCCTGTCGCCAAAGCGGTATTTTTGCAGTTCCAGATAAGCCTTTACAAAGTTCATCTCGTCCTCGATGGTCACATAATCGTTGCCCCATGTAACATTCTGCCGCTGCATCACCGCCAGCTTCTCCACCATATCGGCCGTCTCATATTCCTTCTTGATCACGCTGTGCATGCGGATACTCTCCAGGGCATTGAACAGGAAATGAGGGTTTATCTGGCTGTGCAGTGCCAGCAGTTCGGCCTTCTGCCTGGCAATATCCTGCTCCTGACGTTTTAAGCGGTTCTTGTATTCATTCTGAATCAGATTGTTCATGCGCCCCGCCATCTCATTATAGGTCCGCATCAGCAGGCTGATCTCATCAGAACCGCTGATTTCGGGAAGCTGGTATAGTTCGTCCTTTTTTACCTTCCGAAGCACTGCTTCCAGGTCCTGCAGACGCTCTGTGAAAGAACGGTTAATCAGATTCATCAAGGCGAAAGGCAGAAAGATATTAAAAAAGATCAACAGGCAGAACAAGGGCATATTTTTGCGCATTGCTTCGTAAGCCACATTTCTTTGAGACATAATATAAATATCCCAACTGTTGTCCAACATACGGATGGTCTTATGCACTCCCGCTTTGGCTGCCGTGGAAGCGGGCAGGGTCTCAAAAGGCACATAGATGCCGCCCCGCCCCTCATTGGAAAAAAGGATCCTGTCTCCCTCACAGACATATACCGTGGATGCGTACTTGGAATTGACGATGGCCCTGAGAATATTACTGTAATCCCACTCCAGGCGCAGCACCGCCCCCCGGTCGCCGCTGGCCAGATAATCCATATGGCGGATGAAAGAAATAGTCCTTCTATTTTCCCAGTTGACCTTGGCAAAATCCGCAAACAACAGAATTTTCTTGTCCTGTCCCCGAAATGTCTGATACCAGTTTTCCCCTTCTGCCTTTTCCAGCCTTTGGAAATTCCCGCCGTTGACGATGCCCTCCGCGTCCGTGTAGATCACCACATTGCAGTCGTTGTTGTTCATAAGCAATGTGAACAGGGATACCTGGGCAAAGCTGAAATGCCTGTTGTAGTAATCCAGCGGAGAGGTGTAAGTACTGCTGATAAACTCATTAACCTCCCGATTCTTATAGATGTCCTGCATCAATGTCACCAACTGGGCGCTGTAACTCATGATGGTATACTCCACAGAATCCGCAATGTTGCTCATTTCCTGCAAATTCTCCTGCCGTTCCGCGTGCATGATGACAGCCGCCACCACACTGTCTGTCAAAAGCAGCGGCAGGATCACGCAGCATATCTGCATGATCCCCAGCTTCTGCTTCAGTTTCAGCCGGTTCAGCCAGGCCACCAGGCGGCTTTCCTTTTTCCTTTTTCTCATGGCGTCCTTTCCAGGATCCTTTCTACTCCTCCACCTTAAAGGCCGATATCTCCGTTTTCAATCCGTCCATGTTATCGTTCAGAGCATGGGAAATGCGATCCAGTTTTTCTGCGCTGTGCAGCAGATTCTCTGCCATGCCGTGAACCATCAAAGCGCTGCTGGCCGTCTCTTCTATGATGGCTGAGATGTTCTCCACGGCATCAATGGTGTCGTTCCGCTCTCTGTCCGCCGCTTCCGTGCCCACGGCAATCTGCTTCAATTCCGACAGCAGCTCCGTGATCTGTTCACTCATGCCTCCGAATACATCTATGACCTGCCGCACGGCTTTCTCCTGAATGTGCACGATCTCCTGTGCATAGTCCGCATCCTTTACGGTCTGCTCCGTATATTTGGTAATCATATTTACCTGGTTGCGAATCTCTCCCGCCGCTCTGTTTGAATCCTCCGCCAGTTTGCGGATCTCCGAGGCCACCACGGCAAAGCCCATACCTGCGGTGCCTGCCCGGGCTGCCTCTATGGAGGCATTCAGGGACAGCAGATTGGTTTGTTTGGAAATGCTGCTGATGGTTTCCACAAACTCGTTGATGGCCTGGGATTCTGACTGCAGCTGGGTGATGCTGTCTCCCACTTTCTGAGTCACCTCCCAGGTCTCCTGGGCCTTATCCCCCAGCACCCCAACGATCTCCGCGCCCTGTCCGATCATTCGCTCTGTCTTATCCGCCAGTGCCTGGGTATGATCCACTCTTCCCCGCACTTCCTTGATCCTCTCGGACAATGTGTTGGTCTTAACAGCGCACTCCTGAGCATGTTCCGCCTGCTTATCCATACCTACGTTGATCTCGTTGATGGCCCGGGTAATATCCTGAGAACAGGTATTTATGTCCCCTGACGCATCGTCCACCTGCCCGGTGGATTGCTCCAGCACCTGAATGGTCTTGTACAGCCCCTTCACCAGATTCCGATTATTTCGGATCATATTATTGGCTACCTGGGCCAAATCCTGAAACTCGTCTTTGCCGTATGCTTTCACTTCCGTGCGAAGATCCCCATCAGCCACCTGATTGAACCTGGAAGATATGGCTTTCATGTTTTTCTGGATGCCAAGGGTGATGCTAAGGCCCACAAATCCTGCCACCACACAGGCCAAGATTACCACGGCGGCCGTAATACCCTTGATTTTCTGCGCCTGCCCGGTGATCACTTCATAGGGAACCAGAGCGCAGAAGTTGATCCCGGCTCCTTCCTCACTCTTTGCATGGATGTACAGATAGCTGGCTCCCCGGAAGCGCACTTTCCGGGCGATGCACATCTCTTCCCCCTCCAGGCTGTCCGCAAAGAATTCCGTATCTGCGAAAACGCTCTCCCCCTGTACAAGGCTGCCGGTTCCACCTTCCTTCACATTTTCGTACAGCAGTTCCTTTCCGTTATCCGTTACAAACCCGCAGATACTTCCCTCTCCGAAATCAATGGCCCGGAGGCGGTCATACAAGGCGCTGCTGCTGATGTCCACCACAATGTATGCAGCTTTTTTGTTGGTGGGAATCTGATACACGATAAAGGTGTCCGCCCCATTCAGAGAAAGCGCACTGTCCAGGGCCTCATGGCCCTCCGCCCACTGGGACATGGTCCTGCCGTCTTCAGACTTGGCCTGCATCTCCGCGCAGTATTCCTCATAGATACCGTTCTGCCGCTCCGGCGCATTGGTGCTGAACATTTCAATGCCCTTCTTGGTTACGATATGTATATTGTGGATCATATTGTTCATGTGCTGGATTGCCACCAGGCCGCTGCGGGTATCGTTCAGAAAATTGGTTTTCGCGATCTGGTCTCCCTCCATGGAGCCCAGGCCATAGCTGACCAGGCCTCCGTCTACCATATACTGCAGGGCTTCTCCCTTGATAAAAGCCAGGCTTACGTCCACATAGTCCATAGCCATCTGAGATACCTGCTGGCTGGAATCCCTGAACTTTTCGGACAATCCGTCGGCAGCGGCATTATAGGACACGATTCCTATAACCACTACAAACAGGATTGGCAGAAGGAAGCTGACAAATATCTTGTTTCTCAGGCTGAGCAGCCTGCGCGGCCCGGAAGCCGCGCTCCCGTCAGGCCCGGAAAGTTTTCCCGGAGCCGGCATTTTCCTATGTGCAGGTTTTCGGCTAGCCGGTCTGTTTTTTGCTTCTTTCTCTTTTTTTTGAGTTTTCATTTTTACACCCCCGTGCCCGCCTCTGGTGGGCACTGATTTCAACATTTGGAAGTTTACTTCCAAACTTCTCCGCGCTTTCTTTTTTCTCACCAAAAATTCTTTCTTATCAGTGATTGGAAAATTAAAGGGTAACTTTAAGACAGCCCATCCCTAAACTAGGCTTCCTGGTTTTTGATATAAGAAGTAACGACTCGTAAACATGTATTATTTTATCATACGCTCACAAAAATGTCCATTATATTCTTTTACTTGAATTATGGACCTTGAATTATGGATAACCCATCAATCAATTCAGAAAAGAATCCGAAGGAATTGGTGACTACCTCAATTCCCCCGGATTCTTAAATTTTTTATAACTGTTTTTCCCGATATTTTTGCAGTTCAGCCCGCAGCCTGTTATTCTCGGCGGCCAACTGCGTATTATGAACCTCCAGTACGCTGTTCTGGTTCTCCAATTCGCTGTTTTGATTCTCCAACTCGTTTTTTCGGTTCTCCAGCCGACTGTTCTGGTTCTCCAACTCACTGTTCTGAGATTCCAGCTTTTCCGCTTCTATCTGTAGACTGGCAAGCCTGCTCTCCATCTCGTCCATCATATAGCGCACAGTATTCTGATCCATGATTCTGAGTTCTTCTGAAAAAAATCCCATCGCTTTCACCATATCCTTATTCATATTATACAGCGTTTCATACATAGCGATAAACTGCGGGAATGCCTCGAACAATTCCACCAGGCGTTCGGGATTGTCCTCGCATAGAAATGTGAGCCAGGCTTCTTCCAAAGTGTTGATCGCTTTATTCTGCATATTCTTTCTGAATATGTCAAGAGAAATCAAAACGCACCTTTGCAATAAGTCCATCTCCAATCCCGTATCAAATATATGGCGGGACCGATGCAGGCATGTCTCCGGCATGTGACGCAATTCCGGCGGACTGTTCTCATATAGGACAATTAAATACACTTTTTTGATCTTTCCATATGAAAAAGCCCTTTTCTCCCTGGCTCTGATCCGCTTGTACTGCCGCAGCATCATATCGGACAAATAGCAGGAGCAGCGGGGTCCTGTGAACATATACCCAATCTTCTGTACCTCCACATTGGCTATGGAACCGTCCCCCAATTCTACCACAATATCTGTCACAAGCAGTGAGTTTTCGTCTTCCAGGCGCACACCGTCATTGGGTAGTTGCTTTAATATCTTCACAGGTTCTCCCAAGACCACCTCCAGAAATGATTCCAATCTGGAGGGATCGTACTCCGGATTCAACACTTCTTTAAAATAGGAATCATACAGCAGATTATGCCCTTTTATACCGGTACATCGATCCAGATATTCCTTCTGTTGTTCATCGCTCCAGGACCCAAACAGTTCTTTTAATTCACCCCTCCTTTCAATTTTGTCCTTCAGCTCCCCAACTGAAGGCAGGTTGAAGAAATTGTTCATCGTTTTGTATACCATTTTTCCTCCTTTAAATAACAAAACTCTTCACAATGCCTTCTTCCCATGTACTTCCCATGTTATAAAAAAATAGAGAAAACATAAACCCGGCATCCGTAGATGTGAGTTTTTGTTTTCTCTATCCCTTGTGTTATAAGTGTATTCGATCTTTTCACCGCTGTCAAGTATTTATATACTTTCAGAGGACTTTTTTTCAAGTATTTTTCCCAGAAGAGCCTCCTGCAGCACCTGCGAGAAATTCAGGTTTATGGAAATTGCCGCCTCGTTCATCCACTCAGGTATACTCAGGGTTTTCTTAACCGCCCGCGAATTTGTACGCTTCTTATAAGCCAACATGTCAAACTCTATCACCACCAGGAACAAATCCTGCCCCGCAGCGACTGCCCTGGGATCTGAACTGTCCGGAAGCGGTCTCCCTTCCTTATCATACTCCGCCAGAACCAGGCCCAGCGCTTCCACAGCCTTCTCATAAGCCTGCGCCAAATCCTCACCCTGGGTATGGCATTCGGGTATGTCGGGAAATGAAACCCGGAAACTGCCGTTCCGGGCGATCTGAAACAGTGCGGGATAAAATAATTTTTTCATAAGACACCTCCATAAAATCGGATTGTTTTCCACAAAAAAAGAGAAAACCCAGACCCGGCATCCAAAGATACGGACCTTCTGTTTTCCCTTTCTATTACAATCCAGTGTATTCTCTTTTAGGGGATCTGTCAAGAAACTGATGTGAAAAAATGATAAATAAAAAATTAGTACTGGAAATATTCAGGCCGATGTGGTAAAGTGTATTGGTAAAGACAGGAGGAGGAGCAATGCGGAGATAATCTATTAACAGAAATTGCACAGGGATTCCGGCATTATGGCAAACATGTTTCGTGGGCCGTGTTCTTTGTGTAACCGTTGATAGATATCTGGCCATATGCTTAATCCTGTGAAGAGGGGTTTCCTTTGCCCGAAACATGGAATAACATGCGGAGTCTGCTTTCGGTTACATATTGTAGCCGGAGGCATTTTTTATGTGGCAAAATATCTTCTCCGGCAATATGCCCTTCAATGGCTGCATCCCGAAACAAAGGGATGGGAACCACAGGAAGCCGGCAGAAAATACAGGAACCACAAGACAGGAGGTATCTATGTTACAGGTTAAAAATTTAAACATCTATCATAAAAAGGATCTGCGCCCCCTGGCGTCCGACCTCTCCTTTACTCTGAACAGAGGAGACAAAGCCGCCATAATCGGCGAGGAGGGAAACGGCAAGTCAACTTTGTTAAAACTCCTATGGGATCCGGCCCTGGTGGAAGACTATATTGAGTACGAGGGGGAAATTCTGAAAAACCAGGAAGTTTGCGGCTATTTACCCCAGGAATTGGACCCGGAAGAACGGCAGAAAACCGTCTATGAATTTTTGTGCGGAGAACCCGCTTTTTTGGAGACGGATTACCGGGAACTGGCATCCATGGCAGGACAGCTGGGGCTTTCTCCAGACCTGCTGTACAGCGACACAACAATGGAAAAGCTCTCCGGCGGCGAAAAGATCAAGATCCAACTGATTCGGATCCTGAGCATGCGCCCCAGCCTTTTTCTGCTGGACGAACCCTCCAATGACATTGACATTGACACTCTGAAATGGCTGGAAGACTTTATAAACCACTGTTCTTCTCCCGTGCTCTATATCTCCCATGACGAGACTTTGTTGGAGCACACCGCCAACATGGTTCTGCATATGGAGCAGCTGAAGCGCAAGACCGAAAGCCAGTGTACCCTGTTCCGGACAGGCTACCGGGAATATGTGCGCCTTCGCCAGGAAGGCCTAGAGAGGCAGGAGAGACTGGCTCAGGAAGAGAAGGCCGCCTTTGAAAAACAACAGGAAAAATTTCGCAGAATCTATGAGAAAGTGGAATACCGGCAGGACATCATTACCCGGCAGAACCCCGCTGGAGGAAGGCTTTTAAAGAAAAAAATGCATTCCCTCAAATCCATGAAGCGGCGTTTTGAACGTCAGGAAGAAAATATGACCAAACGGCCGGACACAGAGGAAGCCATTTTCTTCCGCTTCGCCCAGGGAGAAGGTGTTCCCGGAGGAAAATGGGTCATCGACTTCGAACTGCCTCAACTCATGGTGGAAGACAGAGAGTTAGCCCGCAATATCCGGCTGCAGGTCAGAGGGCCGGAAAAAATCTGCATCATCGGGAAAAACGGCGTGGGCAAAACCACATTGCTGCGGCTCGTGGCACAACAACTGCTGGAACGGACAGACATCCGGGCAGCCTACATGCCGCAAAATTACGAAGAACTGTTATCCCTGGACAAAACCCCGGTGGAATATCTTTCCCGAACCTGGGACAAAGAGGAAAACACAAGGATCCGCACTTATCTGGGAAGTATGAAATACACGGTCCAGGAGATGGACCACGCCATCCGTGAACTCTCCGGCGGCCAGAAAGCCAAACTGCTGCTGCTGAAAATGAGCATGGAACAGCGAAACGTGCTGATTCTGGACGAACCCACCCGGAACTTCTCCCCTCTGTCAGGTCCGGTGATCCGGGAATTGCTGCAAAATTTTCCGGGTGCAATAATCAGTGTCTCCCATGACAGAAAGTATATCCAGGAGGTATGCGACCGGGTGTTGGAACTGCGTGAAGAGGGGCTGCTGCCTGTAAACCCGGAGTCAAATACCTAACCCAGCAAAATATACAGAAGCGTCAACCCCAGGCCCAGACATACAAGCAGCAATCCAAAAGACAGACTGCGGCGGATGATAAAACCATCCTCCTTGAGCCGGGCATGTTTCATGGCCGCCAGATGCACATAATCCCGCCTGGTGGGAAACCTTCGCTTCCAGGTGTGATTCCCCAGCCACTGTATGCCATTGAGCACATGTCCGGCAGCCGCCGTCATAACATTGCCTTCTGCCCGTTCCCGGGGGAGCGGGCTGTCCCGGTACAGAGTCCTGCGCAGCAGTATCACTGTCAAATCCAGGGCACTGTCCAACAGCCTGCACAGAATCCCCCACACCAGCGGTAAAAAAGATAACAGCAGGGGCCGATACAGCAATTCCTCCAAATCCAGCCAGGCAGGCCAGGGGTTCACATACTCCCCTGGCTGCTTCCATTTAAAAAACCGCCTCACCGGCCCTGTCAAAGCAGAGGATTCTCCCGGCGCAGTCCCGGTTTTCATCAATATTCCTCTCACAATGACAAAATATACCGCCGCTCCGATTCCCATGGAAACGGCTGCTCCCGCCAGATTGCCCGGGCTGTAAAATGCCACCTGCTCCCCGCTTTCCTTTAACCCCATAAAGCCCTGCCCCAGCCGGGCCACAGGGTCCATGGTGAACCCCGGCGCCAGCCCCCAGAGTACCAGGATTCCGGCGCTGGCTGTGAGGGCAAATCCCGTCCCCGGATTCCAATAGCCCTTTTTTACCTCATAGGAAGCCTGCCTTGCACCATCCCCGTTTTTTTCCACAAAAATCGCCACAAACAATTTGGTCATATAAGCAGCGGTCAGCCCGCCGGAGATCAGAAACAGCCACTCCAGTATGGTAAACATCCCTCCGCCGCCATATTCCACAATACTTTCATGCAGCAGCGTCTTGCTCACATACCCTGCGGACAGCGGTACACCGCTGACGGACAAAGCCCCTGCCAGAAAAATTCCCTTCAGCAGCGGTTTCTCTCTCCCATATCCCCGCAGTGTATTCAAATCCGACTCATGGACATTCAGGTAAATCACCCCCGCCGCCATGAACAGCACCAGCTTAATCAAAGAATGGCTTACCATATGCAGCAATGTGCCATGTACCGCCAGGGCCTTCTCCTCTCCCGCCAGCCCCTGCATACCCACTCCCACCAGAATAAAACCGATCTGGGACATGGTGGAGCAGGCCAGCGTGCGCTTCAGATCCAGTGAAAAAACAGCCAGCACCGCTCCAAGCACCATGGTGACGGCCCCCAGAGTCAACAGCAGCCTCCCCCATTTTTCGTCCCGGTGAAACAGTTGGCTTCCTAAAATCAATATCCCGTAAATCCCGGTCTTGGTCAATATGCCGGACAGCAAAGCCGAGGCGGGAGCCGGAGCCACGGGATGGGCCCTGGGAAGCCAGATATGCAGGGGAAAGGCCCCCGCCTTTGCTCCAAATCCCACCAGCATACATGTCCCGGCGGCATACAGGATTCTCTTATCCCGGAGGCTTTCCGCTGCCCGGGCCAATTCTGCGATCTCCAAAGTACCCAGTTCCCGATACAGCAGAAATATCCCCATCAGCAGCACCATACCTCCTATCACCGCCACCGCCAGATAAGTTTCCGCCGCCCGCAGGGAGGCAACATTTTCCTCCTGGGCAACCCACACATAGGAAGTAAAAGACATAAGTTCGAAAAAAACAAAGGTTGTCAGCAGGTCTGCAGAAAGAAACACTCCCATGACAGTTCCCTGGGTCCACAGCAGAAACAGGTAAAACCGCTCCGCATGCCGCCGGCGGGCAAAATACTCCCCCGCAAATAATGTGGTCATAAACCACATCAGCGCCGACACCACACAGCAGATTAACCGCAGGCCGTCCATGCAGAACCGCAGCCCCAACCCGCAGATGTGGGGAACGGAATATTCCGGCATCTTCTCCATCCCCTGGAAATGCCTGAAATAAAAACCCGCCAGACACAGCACCAGCAGCATTTCCGCCGTCACGGCGCAGACAGCCAGGAGGCGCCCGGCCCGGGAGATTCCCCGGCCAGCCCTCTTTTGGCTCCCCGTCCGGCCAGCCCCATATACTGCAGCCCCCATCAAAAAGGGCAGCAATACCAGGATCACCAAACTTATATTACTTTCGGGAACTGTCCCGGCCGCCATACCCATTATGTCACGCCAGCCCATATCACATTCTATCATCATTACTCCTGTTCTCCTGCATTCTGCCGCGATTCAGATCCCTTTTCCCTGAAAATGACAAGGGTACTCTACTGCGGCGGCATCGCTGAAGCCACATCCCACAGAGCCTCCGTAAAGGGTCGGGAATACAGTCCGAACAACAGAATTGCCGCCGCAAATACCGCCAGGGGCAGCAGCATCTTCCACCCCGGGTCCCTGGCCTCCGGAACCTTACTGTAATCAAAGTCTTTTCCCGGGAAAAAAGCCCTCACGGAAATCGTCAGCATATAGATGGCCGTGAACAGCGCCGACACCAGCAGGGCCCCCACTCCCGCCAGAGCCATGGGATTATCGCTGGCCACCGCCGCCTGGGCCAAATGCCATTTACTGACAAAACCAGCCAGTCCGGGAACGCCCATCAGCGCCATGCCGCAGAGAGTAAAAACTGCCAGCACTTTTGGCATTTTCCGGCCCAGACCATTAAGTTCCTGTATAAAGCTGCAGCTCGTCTCATGTATTACAGCGCCTGCGCAGAAAAAGGAACCGATTTTCATAAAGGAATGGAACAACATATGGCAAAGTGCCCCGGCCAGCCCCAGGGGCGACATCAGCACTGCGCCGAACAGGATATAGGACAGATTGCTCACCGTAGACCAGGCCAGCCGCCGCTTGATATGCGTCTCCTTCAACGCCCGGCCGCAGCCGTATACAATCGTAAAAATCACCAACAGCATTACCGTATCCTGGGCCCAGGTACCCCTTAACATCCCTGCGCCAAAGCTGTAATAGGTAATGCGCATTACAGCAAAAGCACCTGTGTTGACCACCGCCACCGCATGCAGCAGCGCCGTCACCGGTGTGGGAGCCACCCCCGCCCTTGGCAGCCAGTTGGAGAAAGGCCAAACAGCGGTTTTGACCCCAAATCCCAGAAAGCACAGCACATACATCAGAAGCATCAGATTGGTCTTGTCTCCTATTATGGCCGCATCCAACACGCCCCCGGGCACGAAAGCGGAAGTGACGCCATAGGACAGGATAAACACCATGCCGATAAAGGCAAAAGCCGCCCCGCCGATCATATAATATAAGTAACTGCGGCTGGCCAGCACCGCCTCCCTGATACGGGAGTGCAGGATCAGGGGCAATGTGACAAGACTCATCATTTCAAAGAAAAAATACATGGTCAGAATATTATCCGCCATGGCGATACCCAAAGTGACTCCATAGGTAATAATATAAAACATATAAAAAGATTTTTCGTTGTTGTCTTTATCCATATATTCAAAAGAGTACAACACCGCCGGAGGCCAGAGCACCGCCGCCAAGGCGGCGAATACCCTTCCCAGCCCGTCCAGATGGAAACTCACCCGCAGATTGCCGGTAAAGCGGAACAGAACAAATGCCTCCTCCGGTTGAAAAAACAGCATGGCCGCAACCAGTATGGAATTGAGCAGCACCAGAGCCTGCACATACCAAAGCAGGTCCCTCCTGCTTTTAAAAGGAAGCAGCGGGATCAGGATGCCTCCCAGGATGGGAAGCAGCACCACTGTGATCATCACCGCAATATGCATTGTTATTTCTCCTTTTGCTTATAGTGCTCACATTGTCGATTGCGCGATTATACCTGCGTACTCCGTAAGGATTCCGGGTAAAAGGCCCAGGACCATAGACAGGGCTGCCAAAACCAGCAGGGGAAGCAGCATAGCCGCCCCGGGTTCCTGCCGCTCTGTCTGCGGTGCCGGACCATTCCCGAAAAAACCTCTTGTTACAATGGGAAGCAGATACCCGGCGGTGAGAATGGCACTGAGCAGAAGTACCGCCGCTCCCACATATCCCCAGACGCCCAGGCCTGCCTCCAAAGCCCCCTGGGCCAGATACCATTTGCTGACAAAACCACAGGCGGGCGGGATTCCAATAAGGGCCAGCGCCAATAGGGTATAACCCCACAACGTTGTCGGCATTGTACGGCCAATTCCCCTCAATTCCTCCGCTTCGGTCTTTCCGCTGCAATGCAGAAACACCCCTGCCGTAAGAAACAGGCCGCTTTTTATCACCCCGTGAAACGCAACATGCAGCAGCGCCCCCACAAGCCCCTCAGGAGATAATACAGCCAGACCGAAGAGAATATAGGACAACTGACTGACGGTGGAATAGGCCAGGCGCTTTTTCAGGACCGGCTCCCGACAGGCCAGCAGGGATCCCATACCTATGGTGATAAGCGCCAGCGTCATCCAGACATACTGTACCCAGGTCCCCCGGAGAAAATCCGGGCCCACCACATAGTAAACCACCCGAAGGATGGCCAGTACCCCGGATTTCACAAGGGCGCCGGACAAGACTGCAGAAGCCGGGGAAGGGGCCACGGGATGAGCCGCAGGCAGCCAGGCATGCAGAGGAAACATACCCGCCTTGGCCCCGAAGCCCACCACCAGCAGCAGCACCGCCGTCAGAAGAAGCTCCTCTTGTCCCCGTACCGCCTCCTGCCTCAGTATCCCTCCCGGAGAAAATGCCGCCGTTCCGAAGACATGATGGAGGAGAAAGATCCCAAAAAGCCCCATATAGGCACCACACAGAGAGTAAAACAAATATTTCAGTCCCGCCATGATGGCTTCCCTGCTGCCGTTATGCAGCACCAATGGGAATGACGCAAGTGTCATAAACTCATAAAACAGGTACATGGTCACAAGATTCCCTGCAAAGTACAGACAGACCAGCGCCCCATATACCAAGAGGTAAAAACCATAAAACCGTTTTTCCCCTCCCTCCCGCCGCATATATACAATGCTGTAGATTCCCACCGGCACCCACACTGCCGTGGCCAGGGTTATAAACCATCTGCCCAACGGATCTATTCGAAAATACACGGGAACATCTTTCATCAGATGAAATAGTATTACCTCTCCGTCACCGCTCCAGGCCACCACCATTGCCAGCGCTGCCGCCGTCAGCAGCGCTCCCAGAGCCGGCGCCCCTACCCTGCTGAGCCGCAGCGTTCTGCTGCCGGATTCTCCCTCCTGCGGCTCCTCTCCTCTGTCTGCCAGTTCAGGTAAGGAAATATATTCCGTAAAAGAGGCTGTCAGAAAAAATACCCCTGCGGCGCCTGCTGCCAGGGCCGGACTCAATATCCACAGACTCTCCATATTTCCTCCCTTCTGGAATCCAAATCCGCCATTTTCATTCCCGGGTTCCATCCCTATAAAGTGTTAAACATCTCCAGTCCCTGCCGGATCAGTCCAATCAGCGGTTCGGAATTAAGGCCCAGCACAATGTTGAGCAAAATGAACAGAATCATGGCCGCCGCCTTTAACGGCTGCTGCCTCAAAGTGATATTCTCATATTCCCGGGGCAGCGCACCGGCAGTTCCGGGAACAGGGGATCCCGAAGGCGAATAAATTCGAATCACCGTTTTCATAAAATACATCGTATTCAGAACCGAACTAAGAGCCAGAGCCATCAGCGTAGGCAGCATTTTCAGATCATGCCCCACCGCCGCCTGCGAGAAAAACAGCTTGGAAATAAAGCCCGCGAACACGGGCACCCCCACCATGGAGAGGGAGCCTGCCGTGAAAGCCACCCCCGCCAGTCTGTTGCGGAAACCCGCGCCGTTTAAATCCTTAAAATACCTGCTCTTGCCGGATACTTCCGTAATGCCCGATGCCGCCACAAACAGCAGGGACTTGGTGGCCGCGTGGCAAATCATATGGTAGATGCTGGCAATGACCCCCGCCGTGGTCCCCAGTCCAAATCCCATGTAAATATAGCCGATCTGCGCCACGGAAGAGTACGCGATCATCCGCCGTATATCGCTCTCCCGAATAGCGTCCAACGAGCCCATAATCATTCCTGCAATTCCGAATACGAACAGCACATGGATCACCTTACTGTCCCTGATTACGTCAAACCCGATCACCCGGTAAAATATTTTCACCAACAGAAAGATATACCCCTTGGACACCAGAGAAGACAAAATCGCCGCCGAGGACAGAGTGGAATATCCATATGCGTCCGGCAGCCAGGTATGGAAAGGAAACAGGGCACTTTTGATGGCCAGACCCACGCACATAAGACAGATTGCCACCAGCAGGGGCGTCTGGTACTGCCCGCCGTCCGCCAGCGCTTGTACGCTCTCCCTGATATTGCTCATCAGCAAATGTCCTGTAAGATCATAGAGAAAGCACAGGCCCAACAACAGCAGGCCGGATCCCAGCAGACTCATGATCATATAACGGGTGGCCGCCTCAATGGTCCGCCCGTTCTGCCGGATCATAATCAAACCGCAGGCGGAAATGGTGTTGATTTCCACAAATACATAGGCGGTAAACAAATCGTTGGTATAAAGGAGCGCCAGCAGGGAACAGAGCAGCAGATCCACCATGATATAGTACAGGTTTTGTTTGCCAGACTCGATCTCCGCCTCCCGCTCCCGGGAGCCTCCCCACATACACAGCAGCATGATTACACAAAAAATTACGGCCAGCAGCGCCTCCAATATACCTGCCCGGAGCTCGTTTCCCCAGGGGGCGGGAAAATGCCCCATGGTATAAACAAAGGCCTCCCCTGTCCGCGCCGCATACCACAGCACGGCCCCGGACAGCAGTCCGCACAGCGCAATCACTGCCCCATTCGCCCTTTTCGCCCATTTTCCATCCAAAACAGAGGACAGAGGCCCGGAAAACAGAGACAATACAATGGAGAAAAAGGGAAAATTGCGAATGAACTCCATTACTTTTCCTCCCTCTTCAACAGGGTGGAGATCTCGTCCAGATCCAGGCTGTGATACCGCCGGTACAGCCGGATTGTCAGGGACAACAGCAGCGCCGTCACCGATACGGACACCACAATACCTGTCAGCACCAGGCCGCTGGGAATGGGGTTCACATAGGCTTCCGCCCTCTGCACGCCGTCCGCCGCCACCGGCGCTTTCCGCCCTTCAATATAGCCCTTCAGCGCCAGGAACAGATAGGTGGCCGTATCCATGATATTCAACCCGATGATCTTCTTGATCAGGTTTTTCTGCAAAAGCAGGTTGGAGAAACCGATGCCGAACAGGATCATAGCCACCGCCTCCCCATAATTGCGAATCAAATTCCCCAAGTCCATTTATTTTCCCTCTGCCCTCCAGGCATTCTTTCCGTGCAGGACTGGAAGTTCTTTCTGCACTAATAGCCCCCCTTTCGAAACATCCCATAAAAGGTGTACATCGTGCCCGCCACCACTACACCCACACAGATATTCAGCGGCAGGATCAGGCCGCTGCTCAGGATGGCTCCCGGCGTGCCCAGAGGAATCACGCTCTCCAGGTGATTGGCCCCTGTATAAAAAGAATAGGTTTTTAACACACAGTAGCAGGCCAGGGCTCCAAAACTCATCCGCTTATAGGTTCTGGCGGTGAAAAAGCGCTCCGCCCTGGCAAATCCAAATGCGCTGACATACAGGATCAGCCCTGCGCCGATTACCGCCCCGCCGGAAAAGCCGCCCCCCGGCCCCAGATGGCCGCAGAGGATGATATAGATCCCAAAAATGAGGATAAAAGGCACCAACAGCCTGGCCGCTGTCTGCAATATCACATCGTTTTTTGGCTCGTAGGCCCTGTCATGGGCCTCCGCCTCTTCCTCGCTGTTTTTGCCTTTCTTACTGTCTGCCCGCAAAAGAATCAGCACCGTACAGGCGGCGATAAAAAGTACATGAGATTCTCCCAGCGTGTCAAAGGCCCGATAGTCCAGGATCATACCCGTGACAAGATTCACCGCCCCCGTCTCCTCCAGTCCCTTCTCAATATACCGCCGGGACACTTCGTTATTCACCGGTCTGTCCGCCTCCCCCAGAGGGGGCAGATCCGCCACCCCCATAAGGAGCATGGCCACCAGCAGGACGCAGAACAGCAGACTGAATCCCCGATACATTTTTTGAAACAGGACCACCTCCCGGTTGTGTTCCGTGTCATAGACCCGGGCGCGCACCCGCTTTCTGTCTTCCTGCATCCTCCGCAGGGCAGCTTCATCTTCCTGGCGGGGCTCCCGGGGCCTTATCTCCAGATTGCCCAGATAGGGATCCCTGCTGCCCTCCAGCCAGATTTTCAACCGATAGGAAAGGGTTTTCTCGTACCTCTCACGAGGCAGTTTTCGACTCATAAACTGCGCCTCCTTCTATGCTCCAACTCACTCTCTGCTTCCCTGCCCGCGGCCTCCGCCCCCATAATGGCATGAATTTTCTTCAGTGTCAGCACAAACAGCACCGTGGTAATACCCGCACCTACCGCTGCTTCGGTAATGGCCAGATCCGGCGCTTCCAGTACCACCCAGACGATGGACATCACAAGACTGTAGGACATAAAGATCAGCACCGTGTTCAGCAGACTCCCGGACAGGCTGGCCCCCACCGCGCACACAATCAGGAACAAAAACAAAATGCATGTAAAGACTGTCATAACCCTTCTCCTATATAAGATCCGTCCGCTCTTTTTCATCCGGAAAAGCCTGCATGGCATGGGACTTTCCCTGGCTGCTCTGATCCTCTTCCTCCGGGGTCAGGGACTTCTCCAATAAACGGTAATGTTTCTCCGGTTCTTCACCCGTGGTCACTTCCAGCCGGGCAATCAGATGGGAAGAGGTGGGAGAGGAGAGCCACAAAAATAAAATTACCAAAAACAGCTTCAAAGAAGTAAAATTCCACCCGCATATAACCATCAGTCCCAGCATGCAGCAGCCGATCCCCAGCGTATCCCCCATGGCCGCCGCATGCATTCGGTTCAGAATATAGCGGAACCGAAATACCCCTACCATCTCAATGACAAATATGCCCAATCCCGTCAGCAAGAATGCCGCTCCTGCCAGAAAACGAATCCATTCCCATACCGCCATGGTTTACACCTCCGGCCCTTCCCCTCTGTGCTCTTTCCATTCCGTATATACGCCCATATACACCTTGGTCAATATGATGACAGCCAAAAAGCTGATCATGGCATAAATCAGGCAGATATCCACCAGGTATCCCTCCTCCAGGAGCAGGGCCAATACAGAGATGATCACCATGACCATGGTTCCCATCATGTTCACCGCCACCACCCGGTCCGCAATCCGGGGCCCGATGATGGCCCTGATCAGACACAGTACCACCATCACCGCCAGAAACACCAGCGCCCCAACCAGCAAAAATGCATATGCCTGCCCCAGACCCGGTATCCTTTCCTCCATGTCGGCCTCCTTCCCCGGGACATGGGCCTCTCCCGCCCCATCCCGCTTTCAGACAATTTCCGAAGCTGCCGTCCCCTGCTTCTGCTCCAGTTCCCTTGCCAGTTCCACAAATATACTGCTCTCCATACCCTCTGCAAAATCCTCGTCCAGGCAATGCACCGTATACTCTCCGTTTTCCAAAGATACGGTAATGGTGCCCGGCGTCAGCGTGATGGCATTGGCCAGAAGCGTCCGGACCACAGGGCCCTTTAACGCACTGTGAAAGCTGACCAGCACAGGCTGGATTTCCTCTTTCTGGGACAGGATCAGCCGCACCGTACCCAAATTGGCCCTCACCACCTCCCGGACCAGCACCAGCCCATATCTTGGCAGCCTGCTCAGTTTTCCATAGAATTTTAATTCCTTTTTCATACTATAATCCAGAAATTTGCAGCTAAAGGCCAGCAGCAGCGCCGCCACAGCCACTCCAAATACACAGATTTCCCCTGTCACCTGCCCGTTGAAAATAACCCACAGCACAAAATAAAGTAAAAACACAGCGTACCTCCGCCCCGGAAAAACATCCCCAGAAGAACTTGATATTATAACCATTATTCCCCAAAAACAGTGGCCGGAATTCACAAAAAGACAAAAAACAGATCCCCCCGCAAATTGCAGGGAGACCTGTCTATCTGTTTACCATATTATTATTTCCCGGCTTTTCTTTTCCTGATCAGATGCGCCGCATAAGCGGCCAGCGATGCCAGGGTCAGTCCCAGGGCTATCAGGAGCAGCAGCTGCCATGTTACATGCCACACATGGATCAGCAGAATAGAAGCCACCATCAGCACAAAGGCCCAGTAAACATACATCAATATACCCACCAGCAAAGTGAACAGGATATCCTTCAGCAGGTCTGTCCTGGTGTACCGCTTATCCATTCTTCCATCCCTCCGCCCGGTGTCGGATATACTGTAACCGACACATTTTCCTTACCGATATCCCCCTATAAACGGGTCTGTCAATATTTTACTCCCCAGATGCTCTCATTCACTCCCACGGCCGAGAAAGTCATCACTTCCGTACCCGCCTGGTCTTTCATGGCGCAGAACACACCGCTGTACTCATGGCCGTCATAGCTGATATGCACATAGGGCGTACCCTCGGAAACGGTCCAGGTGCCCACCACGGATCCCGTAACCGTGCCGTCCTCGTTCAGGTCAATCATCACCGGCTGGGCAATCTCGCTGTCGATCTTCATGCCCTGATTGATAAAGAAATACTCCCCCGCCAGTTCCGCACTGTCGTAGCCGCTTTCAGAAATGGTCTCCCCGGTGGTGGTATAGGGGGCCAGCACCGGCCATCCTTCCTGGTTCATAAAAATCTGTTTTACCGCAGGCTCATGATACTCGTTGCCATTGTTAAAACGGGTATGATAGCACATATACTGCTTCCCGTCGGTGTCAAAGAAGGTGGACATGCCCCCGGTAGCCATGTAGGCGTACTTACAGCTTGGCAGATAATAATTGCCGGACAGCTTCAGGCCATAATAAGCATTGTTATACCCCTTCACGGGACGCTGTCCTCCCATATCCACATATTCCCCGTCCGGCCTGTCGCTGCGCAGTACCCGGATCTGGTAACCCCCGGTGCGCTCTAGGGAACCGAAAGACAAATACAGATAGTAATAACCCGTATCCGCGTCATACTGGATATAAGGTCCCTCGATGGACTGATGTCCCCCGCCCAGCAGGCGCTTTCCGAAATAAGGATCCACCTCGTTCTCCGGGTCCGCCTCGGGATGGATCACCAGACCCGTCTGAGGATCCAGTTCCAGGAGGAAGATACCCCCGGACCAGGAGCCATAGGTCATCCAAAGCCTTCCGTCCGCATCATAAAAGGGAGCAGGATCAATGCAGTTGGGCCAGTCCTGGTTATCATACTGGCCGTTGCCCCTCAAATATGTTTCTTCGGCATAGGCCTGGTCCACATACTCATACACATCCGTCTGGTCGATGTCCTCCGCAGTAAAGCCGGAATACAGAAGTTCCCCCTGGTACACATAAGGCCCTTCCGGTGCGTCTGCGGTGGCATAGCACAGATTGGACTTAATATAGGTAGAAGAGGTACAGAAATACATGACGTATTTGCCCATGGCCTCATTGTAAATCACATCCTCCGCCCACACCGCATAGGAGCCGTTGCCGTAATCGCCGGAATAGTCAAATATGCTCAATTCCTCATTGAACAGATCCTCAAAAAGGACATTGTCGGAAGTATATCCGTTTCCGATATATTTCCAGACATGCAGATCCTCCGATGTGGCACCGGTCATATGAGAGCCGTAGATATAGTATTTTCCGTCAAAAACCTTAATGGAAGGATCGTGCACAGACACCCTGGCTCCATTGGACGCCGTCTCTATGCCAGTGTAATCCGCCTCCCTGACCACAGGCTCCGCAGCGGGCTCCGAAGCCGCCTGTCCGCTCCCCGTTCCATCGTCAGCCCCGCTTCCTGTCTGGCCGTCACTTCCAACCCCCGTCTCTCCATCACTTCCGCCAGCCGTCTCTCCATCACTCCCGACGCCCGTTTCACTTCCGGACTCCGACGGGTCTCCTGACGATGCAGGCTGCCCCCCGCAGCCCAGAAGCGATCCCGTCAGGCATACACATAACGCCACTGCCAGTAATTTGTTCTTCATACCCCTTGCATCCTCCATTTAGCCTTCCGTTCTTTGAGAGTTTCCATGATGTCCCGCCCATGTTGTCACCACTTCTTTACTCTAGATTAAAATGTTTTACTCAAAATGTCAATAAATCTTGCAAATCTTTTTGCTGCAGATATTGAAAAAAATATACTTTAGGAGTAGAATAACTACGGTGTTTATAAATATTTTATTATTATTTCATAATTTAGGAGAGGATACTTATGAAAAACATTCAAAACAAATGGATCCGCGCCGCTATTCCGGCGCTGTTACTGCATTGCAGTATCGGCACGGTATACTGCTGGTCCATCTTCAGCCAGGAAATCGCCGATTATATCGGCTTCTCCAAAAGTGCCACGGAATGGGCCTTCAGTTTCGCCATCTTTTTCCTGGGCATGTCCGCCGCTTTCCTGGGTAATGTGGTGGAAAAGGACATCCATCGTTCTTCGCTGATCGCCGCCATCTGCTTCGCCGCCGGTATGGCAGGCACGGGCTTCTTCATCTGGTACGGCGGTACGCACCAGCACAGCCCTCTGGCCTTGATCGGCATCTATATCTGCTACGGCTTCATCATGGGCGTTGGTCTGGGCACGGGATATCTGTCCCCGGTTAAGACCCTGATGCTCTGGTTCCAGGACCGCAAGGGGCTGGCAACGGGACTGGCCGTGGCGGGCTTTGGCGCCGCAAAGGCCATCGCAAGCCCTATTATGCAGGCATTGCTGAATTCCCTGGGGGAGGGAGGCATCTACAAGATGTTCCTGATCCTGGCCTGCGTGTACTTCGTGATGATGTTCGTTGGCCATCTGCTGTTGGCCAAGCCCGCAGACTGGCATGAGCCCGCTTCCCAGGAGAAGGGTGCAAAGGCTCTGGATGTGATCAAGAGCAAGCCCGTGGTGTTCATCGGCATCTGGCTTATGTTCTATATCAACATCACCTGCGGTCTGGCGCTGATCTCTCAGGAGAAAATGATTATCAAATGCATCGGCCTGGCAGGCATGGCCGGGGTACTGTCCTCCATTACCGCCGTATTTAACGCCGGCGGCCGCCTGGGCTTCTCCGCATGGGCGGACACCATGAAGGATCGGAATACGGTATATAAGATTATGATCATCCTGTCCATCATCGCCACCGGGCTGGTAATCCTGACCAGAGGCATTGCGGATATGGGCGTCCACACCCTGCTGATGATTCTGGTACTGGTATTGCTGTTTGTGGTGAATGCAGGCTACGGCGGCGGCTTCAGCAATGTGCCCACCCTCTTGTCCGACCATTACGGTATGCAGAACATCAGCGCCATCCACGGCATCACCCTGTCCGCCTGGGCCATTGCGGGCCTTACGGGCAACCAGCTGGCTACCTTCATTGTGGGACATGTGGGAGAGATGGTGGAAGTCAGCGACGGGCACGGCGGTTTCACCTCGGTAAACCCTGTGGGATACCAGACCGTGCTGTATGTCACCATCGTGCTGTATGTAATCGCCCTGCTGTGCAGTTTCTTCCTGGTGGGGGGCAAAAAGAAAATCGGAAACGGGAAGGCTGCCTGAGAGATTGCCGGATAGCCGGATTCAGTCACTTGGGTGAACCGATAAAGGACAAAAAAGCACCGGAAATAGGGCCATTTCTTTCCGGTGCTCTTTTTATATCTTTCCCAACTATCCCCGCTTCTCTGCGGCCTGCCGCACTCCCGGTTCACTCATAAGCGAGAACCTGATAATGATTGTTGATTTTTAATCCTTTCTCAAGTAAACTATAGATAATTATCTGAACCCATTTGGGTATGCAGGAGGAGGACATGATACGTACATTTTCCACACACTGCCTCAGAAAGCAGGAGGAACTCACCGGAAGGCTTTGGCAGTTCTGCCCTCTTCAGGGTGAGTCTGCCGGACGTCAGTTCCTGGTTCCCACCCCCAGCTGTTGGGAGAATTATCCGGATTTTGGCCTGTATCGGGGAGAGGGACGTTATTCCACCCGTTTTCAGGCGGAGGGCAATCTGCTGATCACCTGCAAAGGTGTGAGCCACACGGCCACCCTGCTTTTGGACGGACAGGTAATTGCCAGGCATTACAATGCCTATACCGCCTTTTCCGCCCTGGTCCGGGCCGTGCCGGAGGGTATGCATACCCTGGAAATCATAGCGGACAACCGCTTCTCGGAAGAGAGCGCTCTGCATGTGCCCAACGATTACATGTCCTACGGCGGCGTCATCAGGCCTGTGGTACTGGAACAGGTGGGCGCTTCCTATCTGGAATATCTTCATGTAACGCCGTCCTTCCGGGACGGGCAGTGGCACGCCCGAGTGGAAGCCGCCATCCAAAACCTGTGCGAGACGCAGCCAGTGGACATGCGGATCACCCTGGCGGGGCAATCCCTGGACTTTCAGGGACTGACGCTGCCCCGGGGCAGAAGCGTCCACAGAGCGGAACTCTCCTTTGACGAAGTCCGGCCGTGGCTTCCCGAATCCCCTGTTCTGTATGAGATTCACGCCGTTCTGCAGAAAGATGGACAGCCCTACGATGACCTGATTGACCGCTTTGGTTTCCGGGAAATAAATATTGAGGGCAGGCAGATCCTGTTAAACGGAAGCCCCCTGCGCATTAAGGGTGTATGCCGCCATGAGGATCATCCGCAGTTTGGATGCGCTCTGCCCTTTGCGGCCATGGCCGGGGATCTGGCTCTGATCAGGCATCTGGGGGCCAACTCCGTGCGCACCGCCCACTATCCCAACGATGAGGTTTTCCTGGATCTTTGCGACGAGCAGGGAATCCTGGTGTGGGAGGAGAATCATGCCCGGGGCCTGAGCCTGGAGCAGATGCAGAATCCCCACTTTGAGAGACAGGCTGAGCAGGTTATACAGGAAATGGTAGAACTTCATTACAACCATCCTTCCATCTACATCTGGGGCATCCTGAACGAATGCGCCAGTGACACCGAGTATGGAAAGGAATGTTATCGGCGGCAGTTTGAACTGCTCCGCTCCCTGGATCCTTCCCGTCCCTGTTCCTTTGCCAGCTGCAAATTTAAGTCGGACATCTGCTTCGGGCTTCCCGATGTGGTATCCTACAATATTTACCCCCTCTGGTATCATGACACACCGCCGGAAGAATACCTGGAGGACTTATATAATTGGGTACAGGAAGAGACAGAGGGACAGGGGAAGCCCTTCCTGATCACGGAAATCGGGGCAGGAGGAATCTACGGCCACCGCAGTACCTATGCCACCAAATGGAGCGAAGAGTACCAGGCCAGGGTTCTGAAAGAACAGGTCCGTGCCGTTCTCTCCCACCCCGATTGCGCCGGTGTCTATATCTGGCAGTTCTGTGATATCCGCATAAGCGAAGAGGGGTGGTTCGGCAGACCCCGCACCATGAATAACAAGGGGATTCTGGACGAATATCGCCGTCCCAAGTTGTGTTATGAAGTGGTAAAAGAATTATTTGAGGAGCAATAACGGATACTCCCGTAAAAAAGGGAACGCCGGTATCAAGCGCCAGCGTTCCCTTTTTTACTTCTTTTTGTCAGGAGGATAGAAAACCAGTAAATCCTCTATCCTGCATTCCAAGACGGTGCAGAGTTTGCAAAGAACAAACACATCCAGCCGGGAAATATTATTTGTGCAGTAATTATCAATCTGTTTCCAATTCATCTCTGCTTTGTGTGATAGCTTGTTTTTGCTCAACCCTTTTTGTTTCAGCAATTCGTTTAACCGAATTTCCAAACTACCGAAATCTTCTTCCACATTATCACCTCTAAATACGTATTTTTATGTATTCAAACAATATAATTCTATACTTGTTATAGTCCTTTGATAACCCTAAACAAGTATTAGAATCCTAAATGCAGAAATGTGTGTTCGCCCCGAAAACCGTATATTGTCGCATTCTGTCGAAATTTGTAGACCCTTTGCACTTGCAATGTCCTATATAACTTGTTATAGTATATTTACGGTCTACTGCAAGTATTAGAATACTAGTATTATAGACTGTTTACCTGTAATAAAATTTTTATCAAATTGCAAGCAGAATTTCGTGTTCTGTGAAAGGAGAAGGGTATGGACTACTTCAAGGATAAGCTTTTTGAGTTGCTCAATGATGCAGATGATATCGGAATCAGCGATATCGAAACCAATGACAAGGAGAACAAGCTGCGAGTATCTCTTCAAAACGGCCTTCTTCTGGAGATCGAGTGCCGACAGATTGAAAACTGATATAAAACTGAATACAAAACTAAATAAAGAACTGAATAAGCAAAAAATCTTAGGACAATGTCTGCCCTAAGATTTTTTGCTCTTTATTCTGCTGCCGCTTCCACCTGCAGTTCCGTTACGGTTCCAAATCTGCAGACCAGCACTTTTCGGTAGCTTTTCCCGTACCCATGGTAATCCAGCCTGCACTGCGCCGTGCCATCCTCTCCCACTGTAATGGTATATCGGTTGAACTCTCCCTTCCGATAGGCGAAGTCCTCCCCGTTGTCCTGATAATGTTCCCATTGTCCGATTCCCGGATATACCTCCAGAAGCAGCACATCCTCTTCCTTCTCTCCCACATAAGACATGGGTTCCATGGCGGGAATCGCGCTTCCGGCCTTTATATAGACGGGACATACATCCAGGGGCGCCTCCTTGATGATCCAGGCCGGCCCCACATGCCGTTCATCGGTCCAATAATCGTACCAGATTCCCTCCGGCAGATATACCATCCTCCTGGTCATACCCTGACAAACCACAGGAGCTGCCAGGATTCGGTCTCCCAACATAAATTCGTCGTTGCAGGTCCTGGCTGCCTGGTCTTTTTCATAATGATATACCAGTGGACGCATCACCGGGGCCCCTGTCTGCTCCGTCTCCCGGAACAAATCATAAAAATAGGGGATCCAATGGTAACGCAGTTTCACATATTTCCGATAGATGTCCAAAACTTCCTGTCCGAACCGCCAGGGCTCCTGGGGTCTGGTTCCCATGGCGGAATGATTGCGGAACAGGGGAGAGAAACAGCCCACCTGCACCCAGCGGGCCAGCAATTCCCCGGTGGTGTCGGATCCAAAACCTCCCACGTCCGTGCCCGCGAAAGTCATCCCGGACAGGCCCAGATTGCATAACTGGGGAATCGCCATCTGCAAATGCGCCCAGATACTGTGGTTGTCCCCGGTCCAGCAGGTGGTATATTTCTGGCTCCCCGCATAACAGGCTCTGGTGATCACAAAGGGTCTGCGGCCATCCAGGCGCTTTAATCCCTCGTAAGTACCTCTGGCCATCAAATGCCCGTACACATTGTGCATCCTGGCATGGTTTGCCTCCTTGTCCTCATCGGTAAACACCACATCCTCCGGCAGAGGTCCCTTAAAGCTGGCAGGCTCATTCATATCGTTCCAGATCCCCCGGACGCCCTGTTCCAGCAGGAATTTCTGTTTCTCGCCCCACCACTGCCGCACGGCGGGATTACCGAAATCCGGGAAGGCCGCGTCACCGGGCCACACCGCATTGATATAGACCTGGCCCTCCGGCGTCCTGGCAAAGTATCCTTTCTCCACGCCCTCCTCATAGACGGCATATCCGGCCTCTTTCTTAACGCCCGGATCATTGATGACCACCGGCTTAAATCCCCGCTGGGCCAGAGTCTTCAGATAGCCCGCCGCATCGCCGTGATACCGTTTTTGGTTCCAGGTAAACACCTTATAATCCTGCATATAATCAATGTCAAAATGAATGGCGTCGCAGGGAATATCCCGCTCCCGCATTCCCCGGGCAATCTCCTCCATATCCTCCTGTGTGGTATATCCCCATCTGGACTGATGGTATCCCAGCGTCCACTTCTGGGGCAAAGGGCAGGTTCCCGTGAGATAGGTATACTGGGAAAGCACTTCCGCCATGGAACTTCCCGCCATATAGTAATAATCCAGATTCCCTGCTGCCGCGCCGAAGTAATAATACTCCTCCGATTCCTGGCCCATGTTGAAGAAACTCTTATAAGTGTTGTCCAGAAACACACCGTACACATGCTCTCCCGTCAACGCCATAAAGAAGGGAATGGATTTATACAGTGCCTTGAAGCTGTCCACCTGGGGATCCGGATTGTCCGTGTTCCACATCTCGTAGTCATAACCCCGCTTATCCAAAAATCCCGTCTTATCTCCCAGGCCGTAAAAATGAGCGTCTTCCGGCAGCTGTTTCAATATGTCAAAGGCATGGTCCATACCTCTGTCGGCCTTGTGCCCTTCGCTGGCCAGAATTTTCAATGCCTCATCACTGACCACCTGCAGAGGCTGGCGCTCTCCCCGGTAGTCCTGGCACACCGCATTGCCCTTCTCGTCATAAAAATCTACATAGAACCCGTCGCTGACCCGAACGGACAGGGCATCTGTACGAATCCACAGACCATCTTCTCCATCCTCCAGGACCAGATCCACCACCATTTCCTTTTCTTCCAGAATGGCCTTGGAGTCATGGGTGTCGCTCTCCAGACCGCAGAATACATTGATGATCCGGGGCGTTACCGCCCGGATCTCCCCTTTGCCATGCTCAAATTCCAATATAACTTTCTGCCCTGAAACCACATAATTTTTACGCTTTCCCAGATTCATATTCCTGTTCCTTTCTTATTAAAGTTCCGCATGTCCCCTACAAGCGCAACTTTCCTGTGCTGTCTGTTCGGACGCTTTGCGTCCGCACAGGCAGCAGTGCGCTTTCCGGGCACATGCTGTTTTTTGATTTCAGTTCCGCATGTCCCCTACAAGCACATCCCTCCTGTGCTGTCTGTCCGGACGCTTTGCGTCCACACAGGCAGCAGTGTGCTTTTCAGACAGCAAAATGTCCGCCACTTTTCCCCAGTCTCCGTCCATTACGCAGTAGGTGGGTCTGTATTTTCCCTGGGGCTGAGGCGAGGTGGCCGTGTGGAGATAGAGGCTGTCCATCCCCATCCCGACGGCCCCTGCTATATCGGAAAACTCATCATTTCCCACCATGATGCTCCTGGCCGGGTCCAGACCATATCGCTCCAGCAATCTGGCGAAAAAGGCGGCACAGGGCTTTTTGCAGCCTTCTTCCGAGGATATCAGGATGCCGTCAAAGCAGTCCGCAAGGCCCAGCAGTTCCAGTTCCGGCCTGGTAAAGTCGCTCTGGGCATTGGACAGCAGATACAGACGGCCGCCCCGGCGGCGCAGTTCCCCCAGAGTCTCTTTCACTCCATCATACACCCGGAGCATCTGTCTGGACAAGGCCCGAAAGAAAATAGCCGTCATCCGGGCCGTCTCTCGATCACAGGCCACAGCCTTTTCCAGAAAAAGGCCCCGGAATACTTCCGTCAGATCCGGCTCCACCAGCAGGTCCTCCTGCTCCGCCCCTCCGGCTCCGCCCCCCATCCGCCCGGCGTATTCCCTCTCCAGGCGGCGGAACCCGGAGCGCAGTCCGGATGCGGTATAGGCTGCCCCCAGGGAAGTGTATAACTCACTCATTTTCCGCCACAGATACGGCTTCTCCTCGTTGGTGCGGATATCCGCCAATGTTCCGTACAGATCAAAGATATAATTGTCATACATTTTGTTATTCTCCGCTATTGTTCCAGCGCCTCATATACCCGCAGAATCTCCCCCACGCTCCAGGCCTGGGCAAAGCAGCCCTTGGAGCAAACAGGATTTTCTCCGTCGTAGATCTCCGGCAGCTGACCCACGCAGCCCTCCCGAAGAGCCGTCTCGATGCCCCTGAGCTGTTCCCGCACACAGGATTTGGCCTGACGGGAATAGCCGTGAACTTTCAAATAGGCCAGATAATATCCTCCCAGGGGGAAGGTCCACACGGTTCCCTGGTGATATGCCAGATCCCGGTCCAACTGCGCCCCGCCATAGAAAGGATGGAACTGGGCGTCTTCGGGAGCCAGAGAACGCAGTCCCACGGGGGTATAGAGTTTGCGGAACACCGTCTCCACCACCTGTTTTTCCTTCTCTTCAGGCAGAAGGGAAAAAGGCAGGGATACCGCCCAGATCTGGTTGCACCGCACCTGATCGTCTGCCGGCGTACCGGATATCACGTCCCGCAGACATCCTTTTTCTTCATTCCAGAAAAGTTTGCCGAAGGCGGCATGGACTTTGTCTGCCAGTGCCCCGTAACCGGGCTCTTCCTCCTGGGTTCCCATGGTCCCGGCCCGGCCTGCGGATTGCCCTTTGGAAAATTCCTCCATAATCCGCAGCGCATTGTACCAGTACGCATTGACCTCCACCGGCTTACCATGCCTGGGAGTGGGCAGAATATCCTCCACCCGCACATCCATCCAGGTCACCTGATCGTAACCCTGCCCTGCCAGGATCAGGCCGTCCCCGTCCATATGGATTCCGTAGTCCGTACCCTGGGCATACCATTTTATAATATCCTGCATCACCGGGTAGGCCTGCTTTAAAAAGTCATTGTCCCCGGTTCTCTTGATATACTCATACACAGCCAGAATAAACAGCAGCGCCGCATCCACCGTGTTATAGGCCGCCGCTTCCGTCCCCTCCGGGAACAGATTGGGCATCAGCCCCCTGCGGCAGTGAGCCATAAAGGTCTGCAGGATACTTCTGGCCGTATCATACTGCCGGGTAGAAAGGCAGCACCCCACCAGCGCAATCATGGTATCCCTTCCCCAATCTTCGAAAAAGGGGAAACCCGCCAGAATAGTCTTCTCCCCTGTGGAATCCCTTTGGGAAATAAACTGATCCGCAGCGGCCGCCAGCACCCTTGCGGTCTCGTCAGGAAAACGCCCCTGGAGATTTTTCCGATGGTTTGCCACATTTTGCAGAATCTCCGTCATACCGGGCAGGGCTTCCTCCATACCATAGACAATCTCCAGCGTTTCTTCCTGCCCCTGCTCCACGGAGAAGCAGATCTCATGGTTCACGGCGCTGCGTCCCAAGGCCATCTTGCCGTCTCTCACATCGTCCTGATAATACAAATCCTCCCGGTACAGAACAGGCAGTTCCCGGCAATCTCCGTTGGTGCGCAGATACAAAGTCTGTCCGTTGGACTGAATTCTGTCCTTGGCAAATATAAATTCCTGCTTCACCGAAAGTCTCTGTCCTTTCGGTACAAATTGCAAATGGGGACGCACCCGCAGCGTAGCACGGTCCAAAGACCGATTCCTGATTCGGTAGGAGATGCCCACCACATTCCTGCCCTGCATCAGGGCGATGGTCCGCGCCACTTCCACTCCCTCCGCCAGATAATTCCAGGTGGGATAATCCTCATAAGCGAATTCGGTCTGGAGGCGGTATCCCTCCTCCCTTTTCTCATGACACTGAAAGTCCTGGCTGGACAGAAACATCCGGCGCATATGGGAACCCTCTCCCCCCAGTTCCAGCACTTCCTCCAGCCTGTGTACCATGTTGAAGCGATGGTTGGGCGAATGGGTGCAGGCCATCAGCACTGCCTGGTCATTCCGGCTGCAGGAGGCGATCATGCTCAGGGAGGAGAAGCCTCCCAGGCCATTGGCCATCAAATAACAGTTTTCCTCGCCCCTGTCAAAGGTTTTCCAGTCCTGTTTTCCATATAAAAACTTCATGTCAGTCCTCCCTTAAATATCCCAATATCACACCGCTGCCCGCCGGGACAGAGATCTTTCCCCACTGGGGCGTCTGTTCCTCCCCTTCATAATCCGTACACTGCCCGTCCGCCAGGACCTCCCAGGCGCCTGCCGGCAGCTCTATCTGCGCGTCATGGGAAGAAGCATTGTAGGCGACAAACAGTTTGTCTCCCCGGGTATGGTAACCGATGGTGCTCCCTTCCTGCGCCTTCTGCCGCTCCAGGGGCCTGTTGTCCATGCAGAACGCCACTACACCGGGTCCGGAAATCTGTTTCTCCAGGAGACGGGCCGCAGCGTCCGCGCTTTTGTCGCACAGCCCGGGAAGCCGTTTCCGCAGCCGGATCAGGCCCCGGTAGTAGTCCACCAGTTCTCCATATTCCAGGGTCTGCCGCCACCGCAGCATATTAAGTTCCGGATCGGAGCGATAGCTGTTTTCCTCCCCCAGCTTTGTACGGCCAAACTCTTCCCCCGCCTGAAAGAACAGATTGCCCTGGCAGGTAAAGTAAATTAATGCGGCCAGCTTATTGGCGGAGAGCACATCCTCATAGGACTCGGTAAAGTCCGCTTCCCGGCCATGGAGGGACATGACCAGCTTATCCCACAGGGTTAAATTGTCATGGGAGGACACATAATTGATGATCTGGGAACAGCTTCTGGAGCGGAATCCATCCTGTCCGGCCTCTCCCCGCCATGCCGTCACGGCCTCCAGCACTTTCTCCTCCAGATCCTTTCCCCCGTTGACAAATCCTGGCTCCTCTTCATAGAATACATGCCCTTTGATCACATCCCTGGTATTATCGCAGAACATGGCCACGCCTTCATCCAGATACTGGATATTTTTCTTCAGCGCAGCGCGGGTATCCTTCTCCATGGGGGAATCCGCCGCACTCCAGGGCTCCCCATACAGCAGCTTCTCCCCCCGTCCGAACTCCCGGTCCAGTTCCCTTCTGATACGGTTCATCAGTTCCACTGTCATAAGGCCCATCAGATCAAAACGAAAACCGTCCAGATGGTATTCTCTGGCCCAGTACATCACGGAATCCATGATATAATTGTCAACCATCTTCCGCCCGATGGCCATATCGCTGCCGCAGGCGGAACCATTGGACAGGCTGCCGTCCTCCAGACGGCGGCAATAGTATCCCGGCGCAGTCCTTTCCAGCCAGGAATCCGCATCGTGGGTGTGGTTGTACACCACGTCCATAATTACCCGGATGCCCGCCCGGTGCAGGGCCTGTATCATCTCTTTGCACTCCCGGATCCGCACGGTGCCGTCGCAGACATTCGTGGCATAAGATCCCTCCGGCACATTGTAGTTCACCGGGTCATAACCCCAATTGAACTGCTCTCCGCCCCCTTCCTCATCCAGCCATCCATAGTCGAAAAAAGGAAGCAGATGAACATGGGTAACCCCCAGTTCTTTCAGATAGGCCATACCTGTGGGATGGCTGCCGTTCCCGTCAAGCCCCCCGGTCTCCACAGTGAACGCCTTATATTTTCCCCGATATGCCTGGGGCACCCCACTGTCCGGATCATGGGAGAAGTCTTTAATATGCAGTTCATAGATAATATTTTCCGCAGGAAGGGCAGGAGCCCGGTCGGTCTCAAACCCTTCCGGATCGGTGCGCTTCAGGTCCACCACCATGCTGGGGTAGCCGTTGATCCCACAGCCCACGGCATAAGGGTCGGCAGTTTGCACGGACGCCCCTTTTGTCCAAATGCGGTAATCATAGTAAAAACCGTGGTAATCTCCCTCCAGCCGCCGATGCCAGACCCCTCTGAGGCCTTTTTCCATATCCAGGCTTTGAAGGGCCTGGGCTCCGCCCTCCCCGTACAGACACAGTTCCACCCTGTCCGCAAAGGGTGCCCATAACTTGAAATCCGTTCCCTGGGGCGTACAGGCCGCCCCCAGATCTTTCCCGTCATAAGAATTATCAATGTCAAACGCTTTATTATACCTAAATCTTTCCATGACAGCTCCCGTTTACCCGCTTCGCCGGGCGTTTATTTCCAGTTAATATCCACGCAACAAGTCAAAAAAAGAGCCGCTGCAAAAAGAAGTACTGATTCGCAGCGGCTCCGCATTATCCTTTAACAGCTCCCGACAATCCTTCCACATAGCATCTCTGTGTCAGTACAAACAGGATGGATATGGGAATGGATATCAATACGCAGCCCGCATAGAATTGCGTATAGAAGGTCTCCACATACTCCCTCTCCAACATGGTCCACAGACCGATGGCAATGGTGTAGTATTTGGTATCATTTCCCATGATGACCTTGGCGAAAATGTAATCCACCCAGGGCCCCATGAAAGTGGTGATCAACGTGTAGGTGATGATCGGCTTGGACATGGGGATGGTCACATGGATGAAGGTATCCCACTTGGTGGCCCCGTCAATGTAAGCCGCCTCGTCTATTGTCTTAGGTATGGTGTCAAAGAAGCCCTTGGCCATATAAAATCCCAGGCCCGCTCCGCCGGAGTAAACCATCACCAGCGCAATCTGCTTCAGCATGCCCGTCTCCAAAAAGCCCAGGCCCTTCAGGATATAGTACACGGCGATCATGGACATGAAGCCGGGGAACATGCCCAGAATCAGGGCAACGTTCATAAAAGGCTTACGCATCTTAAACCGCAGGCGGCTCATACAATAGGACACACAGAGTACAAAAAACGCCGCGATAATCGTGCTGAATATGGCGATCACCAGGGTGTTGGTGAACCAGCGGAAGAAGTCGATCTGGCTGGTGGGCTTGAACAAATTGGCGTAATTGTCCAGCGTAAAGCCGCGGGGCCAGATATAACTCTTATAGGAACCGCCCTCTTTTCTAAAAGAGGTCAGCACCACATAAAATATGGGCAGTACCCAGATAAAGCTGAGTATGGCCAGCAATATATGGACAAATGTGTTGGTGATAAATCTTTTTGCTTTCATTATTGGAACGCCCCCTCATCTTTGTAGGAACCGGTATGCCGGTAGGTCAACAGTGACAAAGTAGCCAGAATAATGAACACCAGGATACCGATTACGGCTCCCAGATTGTAGTCCTTCTGCGTGATGGTCAGCCGGTACAGCCAGGTAACCAGCAGGTCGGTCTTGCCCGCGTAATAGTAATCCAATGTGTCGGGCCCGCCCCCGGATAGCAGGAATATCACGTTAAAGTTGTTGATATTGCCTGTGAAGGACGTGATCAGGTTGGGCGTCATGATGAATACGATATACGGAATTGTAATTTTCCTGAAGATTACAAAGGCGCTGGCGCCGTCAATCTTGGCCGCCTCATACAACTCCGCCGGGATGTTCTGCAGGATGCCTGTGGTGGACAGCATGGTAAAGGGAATACCGATCCACAGGTTGATGCAGATAATGGTGATCTTAGCCAGCGTAGGGTCTGTAAAGAAAGGAATAGACTCCGTGGTGCCGATCATGCCAATCTCCCGCAGCAGCACGTTCACGGGACCGTTGGCGTTGAAAATGGTTCTCATGCTCAGCAGGGACACGAACTGGGGCACTGCGATGGACAGCACAAACATAAATCTCCAGAAACCCTTAATCCGGGTACCCTTGCGGTTAATCAGCAGGGCCAGGATGATACCCAGGATAAAGCAGCTGAAGGTGGCGAACACCGCCCAGATCAGCGTCCAGCTGAGTACCGGCCAGAAGGTGGCGGCCAGCTTACTTCCCTGTCCCAACATAGTCTTAAAATTATCTAAACCCACCCAGGTAAACAGATTTCCGGGCGGCTGATGCTCATGGTCATAGCTGGTAAACGCAATCAGGATCATAAATACCAGCGGTACAATGGTAAAAATAATGATACCTATGATGGGCAGAGCCATCAATCCGGTATGGATATTCTCTTCCCGAAGGGAGAGCAGATCGTCCTTGAAGGAGGGAACATGCATTTCCCGTTCCTTCCGCAGCTGAGTGCAGTAAGCGCTCTTTGCAGACATGCAGGCCACAAAGATGACAGCCAGCGTAAGTACAATGGTGATTACACCGTACAGCAGGAACAGCATGGAATTGTCTCCTGCGGTATATTCATAGATTCCCAGGGCTTCGTTGTAGGTCTGTCCCTGCTCCTTGGTACCCAGGGTAATAAAGTTCCCGATGGAACTTATGCCGAATGTTGCCATGTAAAAGATATAGGCGATCTCGATTGCCAGGAAGATCAGCCCCCGTATTATCTGTTTGTTCAAAATATTTCCGAGGCCAAAGACAAAAAGCGAACCCTTTGTGAGCGCGTTTCCTTTTACAATCGCTTCACCGACACTTGCATCGCTGGGTCTCCCGGAAGTTGTCTGCAATTTATTCTTCTTCAAAGCCCCCATACGGAACCTCCTCATATTTTAGGGGAGCTAAGGAAACCCCAAAGGGTATCCTTAGCTCCAGATCTCAATTTTCCGTCTATACTTTCATTCTGCTTGTGAGAAATACCGCAGGATTACTCCGTCATGGCCTTTACGAAAGCATCCAGCTTCTCCTGCACATTGTCCTTGTTGATCGCACCGCTTCTGATCTCGGTAGGGATGGCGCCTGCATAGGTCCAGTACCTGGAGGAGAATACGGAGTGAGAGGGCTGCATTACGCTGGCTTCATTGGCTTCCTTTACAATAACTGCTGCCAGAGGATCAGCGGAAACTGCCTCGCTGGCGCCGGCATTGATATTGGTAGGAATCTGTGCAGACTTCTGATAACGCAGGGTCTGGTTCTCTTCGTTGCCCAGGAAAGCAGCGAAAGCTACAGCCGCCACCATGTTCTTGGAATGAGCGTTCACGCCGATGCACTTGGAGCCGTAGAAGCCCAGCATCTGATAGTCGTTCCCATCGGGATTGAAGGTGGGGATCACGCCGATGCCCAGGTCATCGCCCAGGATGTTCTTATAGGTATCATAGTTCCAGGAACCGTCGAACCATACGCCCAGCCTGTGATCTTCGATTAACTCGGATACAGCGATCTCGCCGTCATAGGCACATTTGGGGTTGTTGATCAGGTCGATCAGATAATTGGTAACCGCCACGCCGGTCTCGTTGTTCCAGTTTACACCGGCCTCCAGGTCATTGCCCTCGGGACCGAACACGGTCAAACCTGCGCCGTAGTAGTAAGCGCCCAGCTTCCAGCCGCCTGAGGACTCAAAATAGTAGTTGTATACATTGTCCGCGGTTTCCTTGGCCATGATCTTCTCCAGGGAAGTCACGTCGCTCTCGTCCATGATGGTCTTGTCATAGAACATGAAAAAAGTATTGTGGGTGAAAGGAATGGCATAAGTAGCGTCTCCGATCATGGCGGTAGCGCGCACGGAATCGGCGATGGTCTCCTTTACCAACTTCTCGGCTTCACCGCCAAGCTGGGCGATGGCGCCTGCATCCACCAACTCGATCAGCTGGTCGGAAGCGAACAGGAACACGTCCGCAGCAGCGTCCACATCCTTCAGTACCTCAGTCTTGGCATTGTCCTCACCTACGATCTCGGTGGTCCAGGTAATGTTCCACTCGGGATGAGCCGCGGCAAAGGCTGCCTGCTGCTCCGCCATAACGCCGGTGTCAACCTGATTCTGAGGGCACCATACCTTCAGGGCCACATCGGTCACTTCGGTGCTGCCGCCGTTGTCTGTGCTTCCGGCGTCCGCCCCGCTGTCGCTGCTCTGCTGGGTGCTGCCGCTGCCGGCATCACTGCTGCTGCCGCTGCTGCCGCTGTTGCCGTCGTTGCCGCAGCCTGCCAGCATGGAGACAGACAGAACCGCTGCCAAAGTACATGCTAAAACTTTCTTTTTCATAATTTGAATCCTCCTTCATACATGGTTGCCGAAACAAGTTTCGGTATGTTGTTCTTCCCTAAATTACCACAGGTTATTTCATAAGTCAACCACTATTTTTGTGACTTTTTACACATATGCACATCCATTCAATGGTATGTTGTGCAATATGTATATTTTTCTTCCTGGTTTTTCCTTTCAATATTTCGAAACTGCAACTCCTTTCATTTCGATGTCCGCAACGGTGAAACGCCGCTTAAATCCAGTTTCTTTGCAAAACTTGCAAAAGATTTCAAGGGAAAGTTTAGAAAAAAAATCTTGCCATTCTCCCTTCCTGTTGCTATAATAAGTTTCGGAACAGATTTTTTATTGGCACTTTTCACAAAGTTTCAGCCGTTCTTCGGGAGAAATCATGGTTTTTCGTTTCGAAACCGTTTTCGAACGACTGGCAGCTTACAGAGCACCGCCCTGTCGGCAGATCTGCCCGGGGCCTGCGGGAGTATACCTATGACTACCATATCCGATATCGCCGCCAAACTCGGCATCTCCAAAAGCACCGTTTCCAAGGCATTGAACAATGCCACGGACATCAGCGCCGCCATGCGCAAGCGGGTGCTGGAAGCCGCCGCAGAGATGGGCTACATCAGCCGAAGAAGTTACGGGGCGGAAAAGAAACTCTGCATTCTAATTGAAAACATGGACTACAAGACCCCCAACCAGTTTGGCCACGACATTGTACAGGGCTTTCTGCAGATGGCGGAAGCCGACGGATGGAGCGTGGAAGTGGTTCCCCTCACCATGGAATTCCAGCGGCTGACCCCCTATGGAGTGTTTATGCTGGACCACGGTTATCAGGCGGCTTTTGTGCTGGGCTTTTCGCTGCTGGATCCCTGGATGCAGGAGTTCAAGGCCACCCAGATTCCCACCGTCCTGTATGACAACTATATTAAGAACAATCCCTATATCGCCTCCGTGGGCTGTGACAACCAGGAGGGCATAGAACTGGCCATCAAGCATTTGATCGGGCTGGGGCACAAAAAGATCGGGCTGATCTCCGGGCCCCTGGATTCCTATATCCTGAAGGCGCGGTACCGGGCCTATCTGGGCGCCTTGAAAAAATATAAACTGGAAGTCAACGAAGACTACATCGGCCTGGGCTACTTTGTGGCGGAGTCCACCAGGACCTATATCCCCAGGCTGCTGGAACACGGCGTTACCGCCATCCTCTTTTCTCATGATGTGCGGGCCTTCTCCGCCATGACGGAATGCAGCGACCGATGCATCCAGGTTCCCCGGGACTTGAGCATCATCGGCTTTGACGATCTGCCCATGACCGCCTACACCACGCCTCCCCTGACCACCATCCGGCAGGATCGGATCGGATTGGGACGCTGCGGTTATTTTGCGATAAACTGCCTGTTGGGGGGACTTCCCATCGGCTCCATCCTGCTGCGGGCGCCTCTGATTATCCGGGATTCCACCGGCCCCGCTCCCGTAGAATAAAACGGCGTGAAATTCTCTAATAGTATGGACGCGGCGGCTGTATATTTATTATGGAAAATCCTGGTATGCACAAAGAGGTTTGTGATGCCGGGAACAACTTGCGTTATTTTAACTCTTATGGTATCCTTATCGTATCTGTATGATCCGAAAGGGGGGAAATTCTTTATGAGGAGATATGTTATGTTTGCGTAGCACTGGCTATCGCAATACAGAATGCATTTTCAGTTGCCATAGCCATTGCTATTCCTAAAGAAATTACACATTTAGGAGGCAGACATGGGCTATCGGAACGCAGGAGAGATCCTGCCGGTTGAAGTAATCGAATTGATACAGCAATATGTGGACGGTGAAAATATTTATATTCCCAGGCGCTCGGATAACCGCCTGAAATGGGGTTCCAAGACCAGGATTACCCAGGAGTTGTCCCGCAGGAACCAACTGATTTATGCGGATTACCGCGGCGGCATGACCGTTTCGGAACTGGGTGAAAAGTATTATCTGTCCGTCAAAAGCATACAGCGCATTATCAGAAGCATGAAAGTATAAGACAATGGGCCGACACCTTCCGGGGGCGGCTCATGTTTTTTTAGAAAAAATCACAAGGTGGCAGGAAACATCCTTTTCTGATAAAATCAGGGCAGAAGAAGGATTATATAGGAGCGGCAGGGGAGAAAAATGGAGATTATAAAAGATTACCGGGATCACATGGGCCTCCGGCACAGCTTTAACGAACTGGCAGGCAGGACTTTCGGCCTGGACTTTGAGAATTGGTATCAAAACGGTTTCTGGGGAGATGCCTACAATCCCTATTCTGTAGTAGAAAACGGGCGGGTGGTGGCAAATGTGTCCGTCAACCGCACGGACTTTCTGTTTGACGGCACAATGAGACATTATCTGCAGCTGGGCACGGTGATGACGGACCAGGCTTACCGGCATCGGGGCTATATCCGTTCACTCATGGAACGGATTGCGGCGGACTATGAGGGTCGCGCGGAAGGTATTTATCTTTTTGCCAATGACAGCGTGCTGGATTTCTATCCCAGATTCGGTTTTAAAAAGAGCAAAGAATTTCTGCATTCTCTGTCTCTCCAGGGCGTGGGGACATGCGCCTTCCGGCCTCTGGCCATGGATTGCCCTGCTGCCTGGGAACGGCTTGGGGAAGCGGCGGAGCACAGCGTATTCCGGGGACGGTTGGACCTGGTCGGCAACAAGGGCCTTTTGTTCTTTTATATCACCGGGTTTATGCAGGAGAACGTGTATTACCACGCGCCCAGCCACACCTATATAGTGGCGGAGCGTCAGGGAGACCGGCTCTTACTGCACAATGTGTTCTCCGGCAGGCTGACAGAGCTGTCCCAAGTGCTGGAGTTGTTGGGAGGAGACATCCGGCAGGTAACCCTGGGCTTCACCCCCGCAGACGGCACTGCCTGCCAGATAACGGAACTGCGGGAGGAGGATTGCACTCTTTTTGTCAGGGGAGACAGTCTGGGGATCTTGGAACGGGAAAAGCTGCGGATTCCCTCCCTGGCCCATGCCTAGAAACCAGGCTCTTATAAAAAAATTAATCCCTATGGAATACCCGGGGATTTATCAAAAGAGGCACTTGGCCTCTATAGAATTATATCTGAGGAGGGAAATCCCATGTATCTGGAAACAGAAAGATTGATTATCCGCAGCCTGGAACCTGGGGATGAGGAAGCCTTCATAGACATGGCTTCGGACGGCAGCCTGGGAGACATTTTCGGGGATTGGGGAGACTGCCGGAAATGGATGAATTCCTGGATCCGGGAGGCCCTGGACCTGGACCGGGCCGATGACCCTCACGGGGAATACCTGGCCTATGCCATAACGGAGAAATCCCGGGGAATACTGCTGGGCTCCGTGGGATGCTCCCGCTACCAGGACCTGGGGCAGGTGGGGGTTACCTTTTTCATCGGCAGTCCCCATCGGGGAAAGGGGTATGCCCCGGAAGCTGTCGCCGCTTACGCCGGATATTTTTTTACCCGTTATGGCGTCCAAAAGCTGATTGCCACCGTGCGGGAGGACAATGCTGCCTCCCGGAAAGCCATTGAAAAGGCCGGTTTTCTTCCGGCGGATACCAGAATGTACAGAGATATAAATGACGCGGTAGAAAAACCCTATGTGTTCTATGCACTGTACAGCCATGGCCTGGGAAGGATACTGTATAGCTGGGGATTGCAGGAACAGAAAGTTGAACAGATCTACGACACGGCCTGGCAGGTGGGCGCGGGCCATGTGCTGAAAGTATACCGGGAGCCGGAAGCTCTGGAGCGGAACCTGAAAATGCTGCAGCTGTTAAGCGGCCAGAATCTTCCTGTGGCCCGGGTGGTTCCCACTAAGGACGGCTCCCTGTCCGTATCCCGAGACAGCGCCTGTTATTTTCTCACAGAAAAACTCCCGGGATCCCCGGTCACGCAGCCCAGCCGTTCCACCATCCGCTTAATGGGGCAGGTCATTGCCAGGCTCCACAGGGCTTTTCGGGAATGTGAGCCTTCAGACGTCTGGGACAACAGCCTGCTTGGCGAAATGAACGGATGGGTGAGAGACAGCATGGAAGCAGACGGATGGCATTATATTTCCCGGGAGGCATATACCCAGACAATCTCGGATTTGGCAAAACTTTATGGACAGCTCCCTGTACAGTTAATCCATCGGGATATCCACTTTGGCAATTTCCTGTTTGCGGAGGGGGTTTTCTCCGGGTATATCGACTTTGACCTCAGCCAGCGAAATATACGGATTTTTGACCTGTGTTACTTCCTGCTGGGGCTGTTGGCGGAGGAGGATTCTTCCCTTACGGAGGAGGATTGGTTTTTGTATCTGAAAGACCTTTTTGAGGGGTATGAGAGCGTTCTGGAACTGACCTCCGGGGAAAAGGAAGCCGTTCCCTGCGTGATGGAATGCATCGAATTGCTTTTTACCGCCTATTTCGCAAATGAAAAGGACCAGGCCTGCGCCCGCAATGCCATGGAACTATATGGCTTTGTACGGCATCACATAGACAGAATACTGAATAGCCTCCGGCTGCCCTGAGTTATTGGCAGCCGGATTTTCATTTCGATTTTTTCTTAAATAAAATCCGAACATTCTGTGAAAACTCATTAAAAAAGTCTTAATTTATGGATTTTCCCAACACGGACATGCTATGATATTTCCACAGGTCTTACGGCCCGGAAAATCTGTGTGCATAAATAAATTGGAGGTTGGTCATGGGAGCATTTGTGGAATTTCAGAATGTGAGCAAAATATACCAGACAGGGGAGGTGTCCATACAGGCGCTTCACGATGTGGATTTTCAAGTCCTGCAGGGAGAATTCTGCGTCATTGTGGGAGCCTCCGGGGCAGGTAAGACCACCATACTGAATATTCTGGGAGGAATGGACACCCTGACGGAGGGAAAGGTGTTTCTGGACGGGAATGAAATCTCCGCCTACAATAAAAAAGAACTCACCGGCTACAGGCGGCATGACGTGGGATTCGTGTTCCAGTTCTACAATCTGGTGCCCAACCTGACGGCACTGGAGAACGTAGAACTGGCCGCCCAGATCTGCACGGACCCGCTGGACGCGTCCCAGGTTCTGGAGGAGGTGGGGCTGGGAGAACGGATGAAAAATTTTCCGGCCCAGCTGTCCGGCGGGGAGCAGCAAAGGGTGGCCATCGCCCGCGCCCTGGCCAAGAATCCCAAGCTGCTGCTGTGCGACGAACCCACGGGAGCACTGGATTACAATACAGGTAAGGCCGTGTTAAAGCTGCTGCAGGACACATGCAGGGAAAAGGGCAAGACCGTCATTGTTATCACCCACAACCAGGCGCTGACCGCCATGGCAGACCGGATCATAACGGTAAAAAGCGGCACCATCGTGGACATGGTACAAAACCCTCATATTGTCAGAGTCGAGGAAATCGAGTGGTAGCCCGGCCATGTTGTAATAGAAACGGAGTGATCAGATGAAATCCATGATGAAAAAAACCACATTGCGGGAAATCCGGCAGAGCCTGGGACGTTACCTGGCCATCTTCGCCATCGTGGCATTGGGCGTGGGCTTCTTTGCGGGACTGAAAGTCACCAAAACCGTCATGGTGGAGTCTGCCCATGATTATCTGCTGAAGCACCAACTGTTTGACTACCGGCTGCTGTCCACCCTGGGCTTCCAGGAAGAGGACGTGCAGGCTCTGGAGCAGAAGGAACATGTGCGGGCGGTAGAGGGCGCGGTGGAGGCGGATATCCTCTATGTATACGGGGAGGGCAACGAAGGCGTACTCAAGGCCCACACCCTGCTGGAACGAATCAACGGCCTGGAACTGGTGGCGGGAAGAATGCCTGAGACGTCCTCGGAATGTATTGTGGATGCCAATCGCTACGGGGAGGAGGCCCTGGGCAGCAAAATCATCCTCTCCGAAAACAATGAACAGAAAGATCTGGACAATTTTGCCTTCCCGGAATACACCATCGTGGGCATCGCCCAGGCATCCGCTTATATCCAGTTTGAGCGGGGCAACAGTTCCCTGGGAAACGGCCGGGTGGACGGATTCATGTACCTGCTGCCCCAGGGATTTGCCACCGATTACTATACGGAAATCTATGTAAAATTTGATATGGACCATCGAATCTACTCTCCACAGTATGATGCCTACATGGCAGAACGGGAGCCTCAGTGGAAAGAGTACTGCCAGGAACAGGGAGAACGGAGATATCTGGCGGTGGTGGAGGAGGCCCAAGCCGAACTGGCAGACGCCAGAAAGGAGCTGGAAAAAGAGAAAGCAGAAGCGGAAAAGGAACTGGCCGGGGCAGAGCAGGAACTTAAGGAAGCCGAAGCCGAAATCGCAGATTGGGAGGCAAAGCTGGCAGCGGGAGAAGCCGAAATCGTCGGCCAGTTGGCCCGGATAGAACGGGAAGAGGAAAAGCTGACGGAGGCCAGAGCCGCCATAGAGCAGCAGAAAGCCGGGCTGGCGGAGGCGGAACAGGCTCTGGCAGGTTCGGAATATCTGCCCCAGATGGCGGCGGCACGCCAGCAGCTGGAATTGGCGGAGCGCCAGCTTGCAGACGGAGAAGCCGCGCTGGCGGACGCCAAAAAACAGATTGAAAACGCCCAGGCGGAACTGACAGAAAACCGCCAAAAACTCACGGAAGGCCGGGAGGAACTGAACCAGGGCCGGGAAGAATACCGCAGTGCCAGGGAGGAATTCGAGAAGCAGATGGCAGAGGCGGAACAGAAAATAGCCGATGCGGAAACAGATATTGCGGCCATCCAGAAGCCCCGTACCTATGTGCTGGGCCGGGATACCAATGTGGGATATGCCCTTTTTGAGAATGATTCCAGTATCGTGGAAGGCATCGCCAATGTGTTCCCCGTGTTTTTCTTTCTGGTGGCGGCATTGGTATGCATGACCACCATGAACCGCATGGTGGAGGAGCAGCGCACCCAGATCGGGGTGCTGAAAGCCCTGGGCTACGGTAACGGCAGTATCATGGGCAAATATCTGTTTTATGCCGGCAGCGCTGCCCTGGGAGGATGTGCGGCAGGATATTTCCTGGGCATCTTTATCTTTCCCCTGGTAATCTGGAAGGCTTATGCCATGATGTATCGGCTGGGGAATGTGGTGTTTGTGTTTGACTGGCTGGCGGCCCTATTATGCCTGGGAGCCTCCCTGCTCTGCTCCATGGGTACCACCTGGGTATCCTGCCGTCATACGCTGAAGGCTTCCGCCGCGGGCCTGATGCGGCCGAAAGCACCCAAGGCAGGAAAGAGAATCTTTCTGGAGCGGATGGGCTTTCTATGGAACCGGCTGAAATTCCTGCACAAGGTATCCATCCGCAACATCGTGCGCTATAAAAAGCGGCTGTTCATGATGGTCCTGGGCATCAGCGGCTGTACCGCCCTTCTGGTGACCGGCTTCGGCGTGCGGGATTCCGTAACCAGCATTGCCGATCAGCAATATAAGGAGATCCAGACTTATCAACTCAATATCACTCTGGACGATGAAGCCGGAGAAAATGAAGCCCTACGGCAGGAGATCTACAGGGTACTGGATACCCTGGGAGGAGAATATACCTGTGCCTACGAGACTTCTCTGGATCTGCAGACCCCTGAAGGGCCGAAGTCGGTAAACCTGATTGTAGCGGAAAACCCCTCGGAGTTTGGAGCATATATTGATCTGCACACCCCCTCCGGGGAAGCAATTCCCTACCCCGGCCCCGGGGAGATCGTACTCTGCGACAAGCTGGCCGGGAAATATCGTATCAAAGCCGGGGACGGCCTGCGCCTCCGCAGCCAGGACGGCCCGGAACTCTCCGCTGTTATGAGCGGCGTATGTGAGAATTACATTTTCAATTATGCGTATGTGGACAGGCAGACTTATGAGGAGGCCCTGGGCCCCCTTACTTTTAAAAATCTCTATGTGAATCTGCCGCAGGAAGCGGATGTACACGAGGTGAGCGCCGCATTGATGAATCTGGAGCATGTGGCCTCCGTGCAGGTCAATGCAGATATGCTGGTGCGCTTTTCCAGCATGATGAGCAGTATGAACTATATCGTATTTGTGGTGATCGGCTGCGCCGCTGCGCTGGCCTTCATCGTACTCTACAATTTGAACAACATCAATATCACAGAGCGTATCCGGGAGATTGCCACCATCAAGGTGCTGGGCTTTTACCGGAATGAGACTTCCTCCTATGTGTTCCGGGAAAACACGGTGCTCACGGCCATGGGCTGCGCACTGGGGCTGGTGCTGGGAAAGCTGCTGCATATTTACGTTATGCACGAAGTAGATATCGACATGATCTCCTTTGATGTGCATGTACGGCCCGTCAGCTATCTCCTCAGCGTCCTGCTCACTTTTGCCTTTACCTGGATCGTCAACCGGATCATGGCCGGTAAGCTGAACCGAATCAATATGGCGGAGTCTCTGAAGTCTGTGGATTAAGGAATGGATCGGCTGGCAGTCTCTGTCAGCCGATCAGCACTTTTTTCCCCTGGAAGGCAAATCCATAGCAGCGGATACGCTCCTGCAGGATACCCCGGGTCAGAAGCCGGGCTTCGTACTGCCTGTTTTGAATCTGCCGGTGCGCCTCCTGCACGGTATCCTGCAGCGTCTTTTCCTCCTCCGGGTCGTGCACCGAGAAGAACTGCTCCAACATGCTCATATTCAGCGTCTTTCCAAACCGGCGAGGACGGGTAATCAGCGTCACATCATCCCGGCTCTCCCACCACTCCCGGATAAAGTCTGTTTTATCCACATAGAAACACTGGTTTGATATTATTTTTCCAAAGTCCTGCAATCCTATTGCCACATTCCTCGCCATATTTGTCTCCTTTCCCTCTCTGCCGTTACACTGCGGTATATCTGATTTCCTGACAAATCTGATCAATGCTGCGCCAGGACCTTTATCATAATCAGACAGGGATTATTCTTATCCCACATTTCGGTCAACGTGATCAACGGTTCAAAGCCTATGCTCTCATAAAAATGTCTGGTCTTCTCATAGGGCGCATAGTCTGTCAGATCACTCAGGGTTTCCACCATGGCATATTTGCAGCCCCGCTCCAGCAGGCAGCGCTCAACCTGATCATAAAGGCTTTTGCCCATGCCCATGCGGTGAAACTCCGGCCGCACACCGCAGACATAGATGTCCCCGGTATGTCCATAGTGAAATCTCATGGAGAAAAAACCCAGGCATTTCCCCTCCCCGTCCAGGGCTGCCCAGAACGGAAGACTTCTTACGCCTTCCACATATTCTTCCAGCGCTTCCCTGTTTCCAAACCAATCCGGCAGACTCTCCAGAACCTCCCTGGCCCAGGTCGACTTTTTCTCCTGATCCTGAATCTCCAGAATACGATATTCTTTTCCCATAGATCTACTGCTCCTTTCCCGGCTTCCCCACTCCTTATACTTCTGCCAGATCCTTCAGTCCGCTCTCCACGGCCCGGCATCCCAGATGATAGAAGTCCCGGTTATCATACCCTCTGTAGTCGGTCTCCAGACACCACAGCAGAGCCAGGTAGACGTCATACCATCTGGCACGCCTTTTTTCCGCCCCGGTCAACTCCCCGATACCGTAGCCATCATAAAAATCCCTGTTATACTCATAGTTGCGGAATCCCACCTCCATCAGAGGGTCTCCCCACAGGCATCTCTCAAAATCAATAATCCCTTCCACTTTGTTGTCCGCAATAAATACATTACCCGCCCATATATCCCAGTGGACAAACCGGGGGATTTTCACAGCGTTAAATATGTCTTTGTCCCGTTCCAGCAGTTTCAGCGTCCCGGCTTCCTCCGCAGGCATGGGAATAGCCTTACGCCCGGCATCCCTGTAAGTGTCCCGCACCATGTCCCGGAACACCTCATACCATTCTGTGCCCTGTCTGTCCGGCTGTCCATAATAGCCGAAACGCTCTCCCCGGATCTGGTTCAGCTGCCGGGTATATTGCCCCAACTGACGGTAAATCTCCTGCTTTTGCTCCTCCGGCAGGGTATCCTGCAGACCGGACAGGCTCTGCCCCCTTAGTCTCTCCATAAAAAAGTATTCCCTGTCGATGACGCGCCTGCTGTCATCATAAAACAGCACCCCGGGAACCGGCACCTCTGTGCGCCGGGCCACCATCCCCATGGAATCCACCTCGCTGAACATAATGTTTTTCTCAAATGTCATTACCTGGATCTCCGAAGAGGGTGCGATCTTCAGCACTACCTCACGGTCTTTCAGACAAATCCTGTAGGCAATGTTAAAATACCCCTCCTTCAGCTCCTCCATTCCCAGGGCCCTCTCCCCGAAAGCCTTTTGCGTCATGCGGTTTACTGTCTCTTCCGCGACAGTACCTTTCGTTATGCTGCTTGGCATCTTTTCATCTCCATTCCCTGTTTACAGCGCATCCTGCCGTTCCCTTGGGAGCCATCCCATGTTTCTGATTGGGATGGCCGCTCCGCCATATTATACCATAGGAGGCCCCAAAAAGTCATTCTTTTTGCATAGTACAAATACCCGAAAAAGTACTTGCATTATTCGAATCTATATGATATATTTTTGATATCAAATATATTCCAAAAATGGAGGTATTACAATGGAAGAGAAAATTCTGAATGGGAAAAAGAACGGAATGAAAGTGTTGTTGACGATTATTGCGGTCTATGTGCTGGATATCGCACTGTTCGCGTATACCGTGAGCCATGTGCAGGGCGCAGAGACACCCTTGCTGGTGGCCGGACTGGTGATAAGCATCCTGGTGTTCTGTACCGCATGGATTTTCCTGTGCGGCCTGAAAGTATTACGGCCCCAGGAGGCGCTGGTTCTCACTTTATTTGGTAAATATGTGGGAACGCTGAAGGACAGCGGCTTTTATTTTGTAAATCCCTTCTGCGCAGGGGTGAACCCGGCGGCAAAGACCCGGCTGAGCCAGAGCGGAGACGTGTCCGAAACCGGCAGCGGCATGGCGGTTCTGATGGGCGCGGCACAGGGAATGGGAACAAATGTGGTTATTGAAAGCAACAAGCTCTCCCTGAAGATCATGACTCTGAACAACAGCCGACAGAAGATCAACGACTGCCTGGGCAATCCCATTGAAATCGGAATCGCCGTCACCTGGCGGATCGTGGACACGGCAAAGGCCGTATTCAATGTGGATAATTATAAGGAATTTCTCTCTCTGCAATGTGACAGCGCCCTTCGGAACGTGGTGCGCATATATCCTTATGACGTGGCGCCCAATGTGGATACCACCGGCGACGGAATTGCGGACGAAGGAAGCCTGAGAGGTTCCAGCGAAGTGGTGGCTTCCAGAATCCGAGACGAGATTCAGGCCCGGGTCAAAGAGGCGGGAATCGAAATTGTGGAAGCGAGAATCACTTATCTGGCATACGCCTCCGAAATTGCCGCTGTTATGCTGCAGCGCCAGCAGGCTTCGGCAGTGATAGACGCCAGAAAGATGATAGTAGACGGCGCAGTGGGTATGGTGGAAATGGCACTGGAACGCCTGAGTGAAAAGGGTGTTGTGGAACTGGATGAGGAGCGCAAGGCGGCGATGGTGTCCAATCTTCTGGTGGTTCTGTGCGGAAACAAAGACGCACAGCCCATTGTAAATTCGGGAAGCCTGTACTGATATGGCCGAAAGTAAAAAACAGATTCCCCTGCGGCTGTCTCCAAAGCTATACAATGCCATTGCCGCCTGGGCAGAAGACGATTTTCGTTCCGTGAACGGACAGATTGAATATCTGCTGACGGAATGCGTCAGGCAGCGCAGGAAAAACGGGAACCATGTCTCCGAGGAGACAGACGCACCATCGGAACCGGAGGTATAAATCGCCCGCCCTAACCATATTACCGTCTATAAAAAAGCGGATACCGGCCCTCCGGGCTGGTGTCCGCTTTTGTCAAATCTTCTCAAAAAACCTCCGGGCCGGCGCCCATGTCCAGGTTCTCCGGAACACTGCCGGAATGGGGGCTTGGCCCTGTTCTATTCGCCGCACTCCCACCGGCAGGTTTTCATATCCACATGTTCTCCATCTCTGAACCTGACCTTTTCCGCCAGCAGCAAGTCTCGCTGCTCCCCAAAATGCGGGGCCAGACGTCCCGCATGGTTCACCACCCGGTGACAGGGATAGTCGCCGTAACGATCCGCCTGACTCAGCACCTTTCCCACCAGCCGGGCATTGTTGCTGCGGCCGATGAGCCGGGCGATCTGGCCGTAGGAGGCCACTTTCCCCCGGGGTATTTCCTCCACCACGGAAAGAATCTGGTAGATCAGTTTTTCGTCCATTACAGCCTTTTTCGGATTGATATACATCCTCTCCCTTCGCCAGTATATGAGTCATTATACCCGCATTCCCCTTTACGGTCAATGCACATATGCCATATATCCCTTTTCCCGAAAATGGACCTTGAGGCGGTCAGGACCGCCTCAAATATTTACCCGATACATGGCCTTCCCGTCCCTGATAGGCAATCAGATACCATTTCACCCCCTGTACATCATTGTAATACCCATAGCATCTGACTGCCTTTCCTGCGGGAATCACACATATGACATTGTCAGGGCTGATAAGCCCGGGCTTGTACCTCATATGGAGATCGGCAGTGGTATGGTACACTCCCGCAAGTTCGCTTGCCTTGTACATGGCCGGAGCCACCTTTTTCTGTGCCGGCTGGGGCTGGGACTCAGGCACGGAAGGCCCGCCGGAAGTAACTTTGGCGCCCGGTGACAGCACCACTACGGTATGGCCCTGGGATTTGGTTACAAGAATGTCGCCGGGCAGCAGATAGTCGGAAGATTTGCAGTATCCGGCATCTGTCAGCACGTCAAACTCTCCTGTGGCCTTCAGCACATTCACCTGCGACGCCGTACTGAAATTTCCTGCTTTTATGCCGGCATACAGACAGCAGACCCTCACCAGGGCAGAGCAGTCCGTCTCACATGCAACTGTCACCTTTGACAGATCATAATTGTGCTCTTCACTGGCAGCCAGGGCGGAAAGCCTGTTTGACTGGTCATAGCCGATCAGATCATTGTCGCAGGCGGCCTGCATGTTCCGGGCAATGGCTGCCGCCGCTTCCGCCCGCCTGGGCCTTAAAACCACCCATCCCTTGCTGTGCAGATACCACTTCTGCACGGCCACTTCCTTTCCGGTCTGATCCCCGGGCAGGCCCCCGGTGGTCTTTCCGTTTTCGTCAATCCTTGCACTGCCAATCATCACTGCCATATGTTTCACCCTTCCCTTTCTTCTGCAGTATTTCAATCGCCCCGGCCACCACATCCGGCAGGGGAATTCCCATAAGCCCGGCATTTTCCACAATGCTGATGAGTTCATTGGCAATGAACGCAATGGTGACCACATCTCTGATATAATTGGTCCCGATGGTTAAATCAACACGGTATGCCGCCCACACAAACAGCAGAGTCATGACTTTTCTGCAAAGCCCTTTCCATCCCACACTTGATTGCAGCGCCCCCGTGTCCGTCTTGGAACTGGAGTGAAACACTCCCGCCACCAGCAGCCCTGAGATAAAGTCTATGGCCATCAGAATCACCAGGGTGGTCAGACCGGCACTCCAGCCGCCAAAGGCCGCAGCAACGGCCGAACCCACAATACCCAATCCTGTACAGATGAATTGTTTCATAGATTATCTATCCTTTCTTAAATATAGTTTTACTCCTGAAATTATGTTTCCAGGTTTTCCAAACGCTGTTCCAAATTTGTGATCTTTGCCTGTAAACGCTGGATTACCGCTGTGTTCAGGGCAATAAACTCCTCATATCTCAAGGAGTAAACGTAATCTTCGCCAACTTTGTCCCTGCAGAATCCGGCAAAGTCCAGATCGGACAAACCGCTCTGCGCCATGGCTCTCTCCACATCCTGGGCAATATAACCGACATGTGTGCGCCCGCCGGTGCCATCCTTAAAACGATAACTAACAGGCTGTAACAGGGCAAAAAAGTCCAGATATTTGTCCGTGACTGGAATAATATCCTTTTTTTGGTTGCGGTCAGATGTGGAAATCACCGAATTTCTCGCATAGACCTGACTTATGCGGTGACCCGGCGTTCCCAAAGCGTAAGCGCAATCACTCCAGGGACATAATGACCACATTGATTCCGTCACCCCTAATGTCATGACAAAGTCACCCTCTTTCGGCACAATCTTAAACATTTGAGTGCCTTCTCCGTAAACCGCCCAACTGCCGAACTGCAATTGGACCCGGTCGTTGAGTTTTGTGCTTCCTGTAATTGTTCCGCCTGTCAAGGGTAGGTAGGAATGCGTATGGGCAGAAGGAGTGAACGATCCCGGCTTGCCCCCAATCTCGCCCCAGGTGTAACCCGGTTTGGCCGATGCCTTGGCCCAGGGATACACATCGCTGGCAGGCAATGAGGTGGGAAAATCCGTGATCTGAGACCTCTTATGGGTATGGCTGGACGGAGCTTTCCCGCTTAAGCCTGTACTTAAAGCGGATATCGCACCTTTTACAGTGCTATCCCCAATGCCGGATATATTGGCAGTCCCCAACTGGCTCCACAAAAAACGAAGATTGCGCACTGCCAATGAGAATTTATCAAATAAAGTACCATGCTTTTCTCCGGATCTTACCAGATCAATCTCCCCCCATGCATTCGGAGTTTTGGAATCAGAGGATGTGAAAGAGACCGTATTGTTCTGGGTATTTCCCGTTTTGGTCTGCTTATCATTCCAGGCCTGCCGCTCCGACGAGGTAATATGAATCTCCTGATTCCCCATATGGCTGTTGAGATCCGCCTGGTTTGCCTTGGTCCCTATGGCGGCGCTCAGCGCGGACATCACATCCTCATTGTCACGCATGGCCTGGGCAATCTCCCCCAAAGTATCCAATGTGTCTGGGGCCCCATTGATCAGGTCCGCAATTTTATTGTCGGTATATGCAGCACTCTGCCTGTAGGACGCGTCAATGGCCCCCTGCTGGGCGGTAGATACCGGCTTGTCCAGATCAGATGTGTTATCCGCTTCACCCAGGCCCACCTGCTCCTTGCTGACTAAATGAGGATTATCTATGTCACACATATGATTTTCCATCTCACTTTCCAGTTCCAGCACATCCCCCACGGTAGCCATGGCTGAGGAATCCATCTGGATCGTGATCTGGTCCGCATTTTCCAGCGTCAGTTTCAGTTTAATCTCCATGCCGCTCAGGGTCTGAGACTGCCGGGGCATATATGCCCCATGGGCCTGCTCCGTTGCCACGGCAAACAAGACCGGGGGTTCTTCTCCCAATCGGGCAAAAACTCCCAGCGTATTGGCGTAATATCCCTCCTCCAGTTCACTGTTCAGAAAAAGGGCGTTTGCCCGAATCATATGCCCCTCTATCGACATCTTTCTGATGCCTGTCCGTTGTCTGACATCCTCCAGTTCTGTCAGCCCCTTCAGTAGATCCACATCATACTTTTTTTCTGACATGGCCATCTCTGTAAGGGAAAGTTCCCTTTCTGAATTCAGCTTTAAATTAAGAAGATGCTTCCCCGCATCTGTGACGCATAATTTTGAAAAATATGCCATTTTAATCCCTCCGTGAATTACTTTAGTCATTAGGAAAATCCCAAAATGGGATGCAAAGCCGCGTCTGCTTTTCCGTTTTCCTCAATTCTCAATTTCAATTATGTCCGTATAGGCAACACATCCTCCCGCAAAGATCAGTCCTTCCGTGTCACAGCCAATGTGGTTGGTGGCAGACAACTCAATATTGCAGGGCACCATCTTCTCCAATATATGTTCCAATTCATCCACCTGGCCGGGCATTTCCAGGGACGTGCGGACTGCGATACCATATCCCTGACTGAAGTCATTTTCCACGGAAAAATCGGAACTCCCGCAAAGAGCCCCGATTTTTTCCGTCAATGCTTTCCATGTATAGGGCAATTTATTAACCCATCTTGTCTGCACCCGTATCCTTCTGCTCTCCAGGGTGTCATCTTCCGCCGGGCAGATGCCAAGCAGTTTTTCATATCTTGACAGACCATATTCATCGGCCGTGGAGATGAAATGATTGTTTAAAGTCCGCTCCGTTTCCTGCCAGAGATTTTGAAATTCCGGGTTTTCCGCCTCAAGGGCGGCAGCCGGCTCTCGATAGTTCTGCATAAAAAGAGGCAGGTATGAGGCAAGATCCACTTCCCGTATCATGCGGATACACCCCCCAACACCGGGATCTGATACCGGTTCAATACTAAGTTGTCTGCAGATCCGTTGATTTCTGTGGCAGCCACATCCAAAACCCCCTTAACCCCAAGGATTCTGGTCTCCACCTGGCTGATTCTGACAATCATTGTATGGCTGTCAGCCCAGGCCTTTCTCAGTTCCGACAGATAAAGACCCACGGCCTCCTGGACGGCGGCCCGGGTGTTGGTCCAGTTGTAACCGTTATCGAAGGTTACGGTGGTCCTCACATTTACCTGTACAGGATCGGCGCTTTTGACCTTGACTACATGACCGATGGGCGCAAGCCCGCTTCCCTCTCCCGCATATATATCCGGGTCAAGTTCTGTCTGAATCTTTTCCAGAAGCACGTCCGAGGCTTCCCCGAAGTCCTGAGAGTTGACCACCGTTATAAGAACCGTGCCGCCCACCGTAAGTTTCTTTTCAGCAGCCGCCGTGAAAACAGCGGAGAGCCAGGACGCTGCTTCCGGCTCCAATCCGCCGATCACGGAATTGTACCATGCGGCCGCTGCGGCGGAAGGGATCAGTTCGGCCGGGCGTATATCCCCGTTCCATACTCTTGTCACCTTTAAATCCCCCACGCCGCTGATTTTCTTAACCGCCTCTATATATGCGGCCTGGTTTCCGGCAAAGGCACGTTCCCGGAAGCTGTCAAAATACCGCTGCCGGAATGCCTCTGTGTCCTCTTCCTCCTCACCGGGGATCAGGACCTCCGTGAGCTGCGCAGTCTGCAGTCCGTCAATATAGTCAATGGGCATCATGGCCCCCAGGCGCAGATTGCCTATGGTTCCCTCTGTCTCGCACTGTACCTGATACTGCCCCGGAAGTATCTGCTTTGACACCACATAGTTGACTTCTCCTATATTAAACCGTTTTCCCGTAACATCAATATGAGACGGTGTAAATTCTCCTTTTAAAACGGCCTTTGTGGCAGCCTCGGGGGCAAGTCCCCGATCCCGGGCCAGCAATACCAGGAATTCCCTGGATGCCGTATCGCCAAATGCATTTTTCACCAGGTATTCCAGTTCCGTGTAGAGTATGGCCAGCTCGTTGGCCGTAGCCTCATGAGTATCGTAGATCAACGCACTGGGCCTTTTATCCAGCTTGTCGGACACCCGGGACAGCATACGCTCCCGCAGAAAATCATCTGTCATATTTTCATACATTATATCTCCACCTCCTTTTCCGCCGGGATATCTCCGTAGATGGTATGCGTTGTGAAAGTCGTATGGACAACGCCTTTCACACTGGTGTCATGGCTGAAATCCGTCACTTCCGTGATTCTGTCGTCCATAAGAAGCGCTTCGCTGATCCTGCGCTCCAGTTCCGCACAGACCCACCCCACTGGCTCGCCGTACAAGTCAATAGTCTCGATCCCATACCACCAGGGGTAGATCAGATATTGGTATCTTTCTGTCTGCAGAATACGGAAAATAGCCTGTTTTACAGCCTCTCTGCCGTCCACATGCCCCCGCACGGAGCCTCCTTCCATGTCCATCCGATATGTCAGGCCCGGCTGCTTTACGATTTTAAAGTTCTGTGTTAAAGTTCCAACTGTTGAAGGAATCATCTTTCACCCCCTATCCGATCCACTACAATGAATTTCTGGCCGCCCTGCTGGCGTATCAGTACCACTTCCTCCCCGGCCTTCAGCGCATTGTGAACCCTGACAGTTTTCTCGCCGGATATCCCATGACTGTGCTTCAGATCCGCCGCTCCGGCGGTCAGGCCATTGCTCTCCGGCCCCTGGATCTGGTGGGAATGCGGCTGCTGCAGTGCCTCCTGGGTGAGCCATTTCACAGTGACCCGGCTCTCATAATCCGTCACGTTCCGGGTCAGTACAAGCTGGGATTCCCCTAAGAGCATTTTCTGCTCCACGCTGATTTTCAGCGGGTTTACCCCCTGCACCTGTCCGAAAAAAACATTGACCGGTTTGCAGGCTTCCCATTCATCCTTCGCTGCCTTTTTCACTGCTCTTACAAATTGATTTGCGTCAGCCAACAATTTCACCCCCTCTCAGCGTCAGATCCATCCAGTGTTCCCCCTGCCTGTAAATATGTTTGCAAGACTCCACCAACATAAAATGATTCAGTTTCATATCCCCAAGTCCAAGGCAGACCATCACCAGAGACCCGGCCCGCACCCGATTGTCACCCATTGCGTTGGTGATTTTCAGATTACGCGTCTTTTTATTGTATAACTTCAAAAGAGCATCCGCCTTGGCCTGGCCGTTCTCCCCCTCATTGAGGGTGTCAAAATGCTGCAGGATACCCCATCTGTTGATATTTCCGGTATCCTGGGCTATGTAGACATCCCGATAACCGGTTTTTTCATTGTCATAGGTCAGCTTAATCTTGTTGTAGGTACCTTCGTCAATGGAGGTGGTATAGTCATAATTCTCCCCCGTCTCCTCGTCAATCATCAGATAGGCTCCGGGACGTCCCACATACATCCGGGACATATGTCTCAGAGTCAGCTTTCCGAAATCATCGTAGAATACATACAATTCCCCCGTGTTGGTCAATGTCTGGTCCAGGGCATTTTCAATCATTTCAAACAGGGAGGTATTTTCCTCCACCCTGGACCCTATGACGAACCTGCTGTCTTCCACCTCACCCACACGCAGAGCATAATCCGCCGCCACCATATTGATCAGCTGGGAGGCTGTCTTGTTCTCGTACACGATGGTGTCCTTGTTTTTCAGATACCGCAGTTGGTCGTAAGCCGTCACGTTGATCAGGCGGTCTTTGTCTCTGGACTGCTTAAATACGAATCCGTAAAAAATTTCATCCCCGTCCACCCTGAGCCTGACTGCGCTGCCCTCGGAAAAGTCCAGTACATCGTCCGTCAGCACCTTAAAGGTGAGTTTGCCGGGCGTGCCTCTTCTGTCTGTCTGCCATTCGATCCCTTCCTCCACAGCGGGCAGAAAGGCCGCTGTACCCATTTCATTGCCGATTAAAAGTTCCACATCCATCAAAAACCCCTTTCCTCATGCCGCCGGTATGGAGAGAACCTGTCCCGGATAGATCCTGTTTGGATTGCCGCCGATGATTACCCGGTTGGCGTCATAGATGACCGTATATTTGGAACCGCTGCCGTAGAATTTCTTGGCAATATTCCACAGGCAGTCACCCTTCACCACCGTATAGGTGGTGGCCTGGGACGGCGCAGGCGATGTGTCGTCTCCCCTTTGGGGTTCCACCGTCGCCATGGGCCCGGCCTGTGTCAGGATCACATTTACCGTCTTGGTTCCATAGTCCCTCCATTGCTTCAGCTTTACAGTCACTTCCACATCAAATCCGTTCTTGGCGTCCTCTGTCAGTTTGTACTCCTCCAGCGTCACCTTAAGATTGGTGCCAAACAGCTTTCCATTACCGGGAAGACTGCGGCAAACGATAAATTGGAATGGTTTCATGCTGTTTTTTAAGTCCTCAAGAAAATTGAGATAGTAATCGGCAGTTTTAAAACCGTCCTTATAGACGGCAAAAGGGTATTTCACCTGCGGAATACCGCAGGTGAACTCAACTTCTGTCAGGCCGGCCTTTTTCAGGATATTGATCTCCCCTTCATCCATAAGCGTAAGAGTCTTGTTGGCATTGTCGATTTTCAGCTGCAGTTTGGAAGGGGTCACCGGTAACAGGCACTTGTTCAAATAAAATTCATATCCGCTCCTCGCCATTTATTCATGCACCCCCTCTGTCACACTGTCGATGGATTCGTTCACAGCGTTGGTCAGTCCTGATACCACGCCGTCCAGATCCAAGTTACTGTTGATATTGTTGTGGTTGGTCTGTTCAACCTTGATCTCTGCGATGGTAAATCTGTTCACCGCATCCTGCTCCGCAATGTCCCGCAAATACTTCAAATCCTCCTGGGTACACTCCAGAGAATCATTGATGTTACCTGTGTTCTCGGCAATATCGGCCACATTGTCCGAGAGCCCGGAATTCTCCTCCGGGTCCTTCAGTCCGTACTGATCCCCGTAATCCTCCGCCGGGGGAATTTCCTCCGCGCCAAAAAAGTCTGCGAGACTGAAGTTGCTGAACTTATCCGCAATACCGTCCCCCCACGCCGCACCAGCTTCAAAAGCATCGGATGACCAGCCGTCCTGAAATGCGTCAAACGTGCTGAATCCTTCTTTGAATGCCTCGGCAACATCTTTATATTCTCCCTTTTTTTCCTCTGCTTCCGCTGCCTTTTGGGCGTAGTAATCCGCTGCATCGCCGATCCCGGAATAATCAAATTCCACAAAGGGCAGTTTATTCAACGCCTCACAGATTTTCTCAACGACAGTTAATGCAGTTGAGAGAAGGTTATAGAACCATGACTGGACGGAACATATCGCATTGCGGAAAGCCGTCATCAGATTACTGGCAAGAGCGTTTATGGCATTTCCGATTCCCAACAAAACGTTACCTATGGTCATGAATAAATTCTTAAAAAATTCATTTGCCACATTAAGGCTACCGCATATTACGCCAAAACCAGAATCGGCAATACCCGTCAGCTTTGCAATCGCGGAACATACCGCAAAGATAATGGCGATCAATGCGATAATCAGGGCAATAATCCAAACAATGGGACATGCAGCCATAGCCCCGTTTAATCCGACCTGCGCCGCCGCCTGTGCCCACGTTGCTCCGGTTAGAAGCATTGTCGCTGCTGCAAGCAGCCCTTTTCCTACCGTCACAATGCCGGACGCGACTGCTGACGCAATTTCAATTCCCTCCGTAATGGCCAGATATGCACCATAAACCGCCAACGCGGCCACAATTCCATAGATAATGGGGCTGATCCACGACCAGTTATCAACAATGACCTGCGCAAAACCCATGGCACCTTCCAGCAGCCAGGACAGTATGCCCATAATAAACTGCAGCCCTGTCACGATGGCATTCAGCACTGTCTGAATAATTCCCCAGTTCCCTGTGATAGTTTCCACAAACAACAGGACAAAGGGATACAGCTGACCGCCCACCTCCTCCTTCATCGACCCCCATGCGTTGGTCATCTGCATGATCTGACCCTCGGGGGTATTGCTCATGGAATCATACAGGCCACCCCAAGTCTGTTGTACCGAGGCTGCGATCGCCGCTGCCGCCTGTACATCCTGAGATGCGGACAGATATTCCTCTCCAATGGTCGCAATCACCTGTTCCTGGGTGGCCGTCCCTGCAATCACCGCCTTCTGTGCTTCGGTAAACGAAAAGCCCTTTTCCGCCATGCCATCATAGGAACCCGACATAACTTTTCCCAAACTGGCTGCATATTGCTGCATGGCAGCACTGTTCACCTCGCCGCCTCCCGATGCGCCCATGGCGAAATCCGCCAGGGTGTCCATCATCATCTCAATAGCCACCGGGTCTGAAAAATTAGCAGAAAGCCCTGCTGCCCCCGCAATCATGGCATCATCGGTATAGATACCCCGTCCCTGGATCTCCGATGCCTTGTTAGAAATTGTGCTGTAGGCGCTCTGCAATGCCTGGGTCTCCGCTTCCGGGCCCTGGCCGTATTGGGATGCGTAATCTGCATCCAGATTGTTGGCCAGAGTACCCATCAAACGCATTTCCGTATGACGCTGCGCGTCAAAGGCCTTCATGCAGTCACCGACCCATTCCGCCACTTTTTTCACATTGCTCATATTCAGGAGGCTTTCTGCTACTTTAGAGAACGCTTTCTGCAGACCTTCCGCTGCATTTATGCCTTTTCCGATTTTATCGTTAAACCGCCCCTGCTTATCCAAATTATCCCTGATATAGCGTTCCGTGCCGGCAACTGTCTGGCTTAGGCTCAGATAAGCCTCATTGGCTGCGCCTATATCCATGTCATTCACTGCGGTACTCAACTGATTCTGTGTTTTCACCGCCTGACTCAGTTGGGTACGCATTTGTTCCAGAGCCGCATTCGCTTTGTCCGATCCTACATTTATGGGATTGCTCTCCATGAGTTGTATCCGCTCCCGGATTTTATTAATCCGATCTGTCATACTGTTCAGGTCAGCAATCATCTCCGAAGAAACCATACTGGAAGACGCTTCTTGTGCCTGCTTCGCCACCGCCTTCTGGGAATCATATAGCTGTTGCAGCATTGCATCGGCGCTTTGCACCTCCTGCTGGAAACGCTCAAATCCGGTATTTGTGAATACCTCCAAACTCTCTGTTTTCCACTCCACAGATGGGGCTACGGGTCCCTCAATCAGGGCGATACCCGGGGGAGCGTTTGGCGCCACATCGGGACGGATCTCCTGGGGAATGGAAGCAACCGATCTTTGTGGTGCGGGGATCACATCCCCATTGATGACCGAACTTTCTTCAGGCAAATCAATCTGCGGCGTTCGAACCTGTAACGCATTAATCCCCTGAGCATTCAGCTTGGGCAATTCCCGCTCCAGTTCATTCAGTGCCACTATGTTTTTGTCGATTTCCGTCCTCATATTTTCAAAAGGGCCAGGATCCACATCCGCCATGGCACTCTTCAGATTATCCATTGCAAAAGCTGCAAAGAACGCCGCACTGATCATATCATCCAATATATCTGAAGCACCGCCATAGAATTGAATTTGCGCCATAATAACTGCCGTTGCCATCATCACCATCACCTGCCTCTCTTCTTTGATTTTCTGTTAATTTCTTTTTCCTTTTCCCTGTCATTTTTTACCTTGACTCCAATAGCGGCTATGACAAAAGCCTTTTCCTCCTCGTCCATATCTAAAAACTGACGGGGCAGGATGTGAAGTTTATGAAGGGCATAGTAAGCATAGTTCGCCTCCCCATCCCCTTCCTCAATCAGTTTTTTGCCTCTTCCACCTTGTCGTCAAGAGTCTTGCTGAAGCCCTGGAATTTCTGCATCCATGTGCATAGATCAGAATATTCACCCGGGTCGTCCACCATGGCGTAGACCAATTCCTCCGGTGTCTTGACTCCATAGCTGTCCTGCAGGGCCGAGTCATACAGATCAGGGCAGACGGTGGCGGAACAGATCATCCGATTCAGGTATTTGGATGTGTCCAACCGGGGCCTGTACAGATTGGGTTTGCCGGTGACCTGTACTTCCATGGTGCAGGCATCCCGCAATGTATCGTTTTCCCTGGAGGTCAGATGGCGGAATTCCCACTCTATGGGATTTCCCGTGGACGAATCGCGCAGGGATGCGGTAGGCGCGTAATGGCCGTTCGTCTTTTCCTTCTTGTTGGATTTCATAAATTGCGCAAACTTTGACATATTTTTTCTCCTCTTCTAATCTTTGTAGTCCCGGTCCTATCCGGTTCCGGCAAATGCCGGCGGAGACAGACTGCCGGTTTCTCCGGCATACAGGTCCGTCTCCGTCGGGCAGGTACATCAGTTGGTCAGAAATCCCGTCAGCTTGGCGAAGGATTCAGGCATGGAGAAGTCCTCAAAAGTACCCTCAATCTCCTCATCCAAATATTCGCCGTCAGCGTCAAACTTGGCCAGCACACCCCCATCGGTGTTGCAGTCATAAAAAACGATGGTTTGTCTGCCCGCGCCGCTGGTGGGATCATCATTGGTAATCTGCATCTCAAAATAGATGTCATGTCCGGTATTCTTGTAGTCCAGAAGCGCCTGGCGAAGCACGGACTGGTTATAATGCGCCGTACCGGAAAAAGTGCCCTCCATACCGCAGGACTTATGTCCGGCCATGATCGCACCCAGGCGGGGAACCGTGGACTTGGTCTTTTCAACCTTTGCCTCCATGTCGATCATCTGCATAAAATTGTATCTGCGCCCATCAATGGTGATAAAGCACTCGGCCAGCTTTGCGGCAACAGTGTCCCTTGCCTTCATCGTTACATTGTTTTCCATGTTTTTTCACTCCTCTTTTTTATTATTTTACAACATTGGTCATATACATCTTGCCCATGGCGCTCACAACCTCGATGGCGCCGGTGACCACCACGGATTTCTTGGAATCCCCGGGCTCCACAGTCAAATCGGAATCCGAGAAATTCTCAATGGCCCCCGCCGTCTGCAGTTCCTCCCGCAGCTTCTTTAAGTCGGACCACAGGGAAGTCCTGCCGGACGCCTTATTGGGTACCACACCCAGGTACTTTGTGTTGAACAGCACCGCATCGTCATTGCCCAGCTGATCAATGACACGGATGGTCTGGTTGTCCTTGAAAATCTCTCCGCACTGGTCAGAGACGGTAACCATGCTGTTGATATCCTCCAGCACGCGGATGCCGGAATTCACCTTGTGCAGCACAAATTCGCCGTTGTCAATACATTTGGCCAACTGAACCTGTGTGTAATCGGTATCCACCCGGAAAGAACCGTCATACTGCCTGTTCTGCACGGATCTATTGACCTCACAGCCGCACTCCGCGCCTGCCACCCAATACACCAGGGAGGATTCCGGCCATCCCTCATCCAGGGTTCTGTTCTTCACATTGATGACGCCCATATAGTCACCGGCTATATCGTGACCCACCAGCTGGAACTTGACGCCCATCTCGTCCCGCAGCCGTCTGCAGAAGGAGACATACATCTTTCGGATAGTCTCTTCCTCCGCTGTCACAGCCATCACATTGAAGGAGAAAGACTCGATCTTGTCCAGATACTTCTGGTGTGCCGCGCCGTCCGCGGCCTTGTTGGTTCCGCCTGCCAGAGGCGTGGATGCGGTTACCTCCAGAACTGCGTCCGCTTTAAACTTCACATACTCGTTTGCAGCCAGATCTGCCGCCGTCTTCACCGTCTGGCTGTCAACCAGAGTTGTGCCCAGGTAAGTGTGGACATCATACAGAGACTCGTCGTCCACATTGGCCTGAATCACAATTTTCAGGTCATTGCCGCGCACGCCGCTGTACAGGGCAGTGGCAAAATCGTTTGCCGCTTTTTCACCGCCTCCGTTCAGACGATATGCATGGAGAACTCTGGCGTTCATAAACAAATCTCCCAAGCCCTTCATCTTCTCGTCATCTGCTCCATAACCGAAGATTTTCATACTGTCTTTCCGAAACGCTTCATTGGTTACGGTAAACACTTCTCCCTCCATGCCCCAGTCCAGTTCCAGGGGCATGGTGCAGATCCCCCGGCCCGAAAGGGCTGCGGACGCCCTGGACAACGACACAAAGTTGATGTACGCGCCGGGCAGTTTCTTGTTCTGTGCTACAAATGTTCCTCCACCTAAAGCCATATTAATTCACCTTTCCTTTCAAAAACTCTTCAACCAACTTGTCAACTTCTTCGATCCCATACGCTCTGCCGTCCTGCAGCAGAGCAGACACCAGGTCCTGTCTGTCCCGATACCTGCCCGACGCAAGCATCTGCGCTCTGCTGAACGTCCGCCGGGTCTGCCCCTTTGTGGCTGTGTCCTTTTCCGTGACACTGTTTTTCTTTGACGCCAAATCAATCACCTCCCTTCACTGCGCAGTAGGATGCCATCTGGTCCATGGCCTCAACTTCTTCCTGCTTCTGAACTATATATTCATAATTCACAAAGTAGTTCAGCACCCCGCCGGCAATTTCGCCGTACATCTGAGAGCCCCTTATGAGACCTTCGACAGTGATACATTCCAGGCAGTCATTCAGCCGTTCCGCCGCCAGGCAGCACTCTCTGTTGACGCTTCCAGGCGGCGGATAATAGCGGACGCAGAATCGGTCACGCCTCTGATGCCTTCCTCCGGCTATCAGCTCACTTGAAGTACGCAGACACTGGACAAAAAAACAAGGCCCCGCCAGGCCCTGTTCCGTTTCTTCGATATAAGATGGGCATTCTTCCCCGAATTCCGCGTCCAGGGCAGCACAGATCGCCTCCATGATCCTGATGATCATTTTATGGCACCTCCTTTCCATAATTTTGCGCAAAGAAAAGCTGCAGGGGGAAAATGTCTTTTCCTCTGCAACCCTTTCTTTACATTTTATACTTTACCACCTTTTTCCTGTAAACACAACAGTATATGTTGTGACATTGTGTTGTTTGTCTAGTTACTGCATACGATTTATAGAGAAACAAACGTATGTTCTTGTAGACTGGCAATCTACAGCATTGTCGGAAACCCTTATTGATCCTGCTTTAACAGTTGAGTAATTTTATCAACCATATCATTTATGGCATTTGCCTGCGCCGCAACCTCAGTTGTATCATTTGCATTACTTTCTGCCATTGAATTAATAGAAGTAAAATGCTCATATTCAAATTTGATGCTTTCTACAATATCCTGATTGATCGACACTGTATTTTTAATGACATCTGCCTGTTTACCATGTGCCTCACCCATGGTTTCCACTGCGGTTACAGATTCTTTCAGCAATTCCGAAATATCCCCCATACCCTTAAATACATTGGCGAAGTATTCGTTCTGTGTACCCAGCTTTGCAGCATTTTCCTCGACCTGTGTTGTTATATCATTTACATTCTGTTGAACGCGTTCAATTACTCTCTGAACCGTTTTTAAAGATTCCTGTGTACTGTTAGCCAGATTACCTACCTCTGTTGCCACTACGGCAAACCCTTTTCCTGCTTCCCCGGCTCTTGCCGCTTCGATAGAGGCATTTAAGGCAAGCAGATTTGTCGAAGTGGAAATGTCACTGATCAGCTTTAAGGTTACCCCTATTTCCTGAACCGCCTCGGATAACTTTTGGGTAATGGAAGTAGTAATTTCCATAGACTCCGACACTTCACCATTAATAATATGTAAATCATTTAAAAGTTTTTCATTCTCCTTTGACTTGTCAAGCAGATTTCTGGAAGTACTTTCTACTTTTTGTACATTACTGGCAACAATGCTTTCCCATTTACTTAACTCACTAAGATTTTCCATGCTCTCATCGGTTTTTGACCTCAAAAGATTGCTTCTTTCTACCAGCTGTTCGCTTGTGGCTGCAAGTTCCTGTGCAGAAGCGCTTTCATTTTCGGATACCTGAGAAAGTTTTAAGCCTGCCGTAGATAAGTTTTGAGATACCATTTGTACTGCGGCAAGAACACTTGTGACCTGCTCGTTGTTCTTCTCCAATTCGTCTTTTTTCGCATTTACTAAAAAATGAGCAACAAGGAAAACAAAAATAATCAGTCCGGTTAACGACAGTACCAGGGCCACCAAACACATAATAATATCTGTCAGAAATAATTCGTCCTTTACAGGAAGAAGCTCTGTCCCCCGTATGAACCAACCCACAAACAGAGAAACCATACACATAATACCGCTTATCAGCAGCATCCTGATATCCAAAAAGAATGCAATCAGAATAAGGAAAAAGAACAGGAAACCCCAAAAAGTTCTGGTCGGCAACATGTACAACAGATAATTCCACTGAATAACCAATACTACCACTGAAAAAATCTTGCCGATTCTCAGTCTTCCCTCTTTTAAATATCCATCTTTATCAAATGAAGACTTTACTATAAGTATAGCAGCAGCAAAAAAAATCGAATCCATTATACCCAAACCAACAGTTGCAAGCCAAGGTACTGTCGGATATAATCCAAACATCTTTTCAGTGTTAAACATAACAGTAGCACACATACATGCGCTGACCAATATGATCAGTCCCCACTTAAACACTGTAGATAAATACACCTCAACTGCTGTCTTCTTCTTGTTCATGATAGTCTTCCTCCTAAAATACATATAATTGTAAAATATAAGACAGTACCGTGCTGCAGTACAGATAGCAATTTGATTTCCCTGCTCAGCATACTTGTCTTACATTTTCACTCATTATACCAAAAAAACGCCGCTCATCATAACAATATAATAAACGGCTGTGCCGGGCTCAAAGGTATTCCTTCTATAGCAAAAACCGCCATGCCCGTTTTGTCAAATTTTATGGTATTATTCTAGCATTTTTATACATATTTGTCAATTCTTACTAATAGGATTCTTAATCTATATCGGCATAGTTCTATCAAGAAACAACCCTGCGTCTTAAGTAAGATAGCGCATATCAGGATGCATACTCTTAAATGCGTCCAATGCTGACTGATGTATCTTCCTCACATATTGATAAGACATTCCCATTTCATTGGAGGCAGCTTTCAGGCTTTTGTACTGCACATACACCTTGAACAGCACCTGGATATGATTGGCATTGTTCAGAGACTGTATTTCCTTGACTACCTGATGCTTAATGTCGGCAAACCGATTCATCCCCTCCCTGATCTCATCATGCAGGGCCACATACCTGGTCACTGCATGACCCAGAGGGTCGTTGGGACGGGAGGTCTGTACTTTCTCCCTGCCGTACTCAACGCTTCCTATACTGCATACGTTTGACCGCAGGGACTCCAATTCTTCCTCCATCTGCCTGATCTTGACATCAATTATCTCAAGCTGCTCCAAATACTGCTTCGCCGACAGGCTTTTTGTAACATCAAAACTCTGCTCTCCCATAACAATTCCCTTCCCTTTCCTCACCGAAATTCCCTTCCCGAACGAATATCTTTCAACCGGATTCTGGCTGTGAGTTCAAATCCTGCTGCCCGCGCCATGCGCTTCCAAAGCCGCACCAGATTGCGCGCGCGTCTGTCTGTCAGACCCTCCTCCCGGCTCACCCTTTCAATGGCGGCAGTCGCGGTCGGATCGGAATACCCTTCCGAATTTCTTCCTGATACCATATTCTTCCACTCCTTTCCTTATAATTTCATATTCCCTTTTCACAGCTTCCATTAAAAGCAAAACTTCGAACATTTGTTCGTTTTCTATGCTTATTATACGTGCTTTTGTTCCTGCTGTCAATTCTTTTTTAACATAAAATGTGATTTTGTTGCATTTTTGATTGACGACTTAATCTTTCCAATATATAATGAAACATAGAAAAGGGGGATTATCCATGAAAGACCGAATAAAAAGAATCAGAAAAGAATTGGATTTGACCCAGCAGGAATTTGCCGACAGGCTGGGAATAAAACGGGGCGGTATCGCCAATTATGAAGTGGGAAGAAATGAACCGGCAGATTCGGTCATATCCCTGATCTGCCGGGAATTTGATGTAAACGAGAACTGGCTGCGCCAGGGAACCGGGACCATCTTTCTGGAGAGGACCGGGGATGAACGGATCGCTTCCTTTATAGGATCAGTGCTGGCAAGCCCTGAAGATTCCTTCAAAAAAAGATATATTTCCATGCTCTCTGCAATGTCCGAAGCGGAGTGGGAGGCTTTGGAGAAGATATCGCTCACCATGCAGGGCATATAACTACAGACTGCACTCCAACTGACAGTCAAAGGGTTCTTTCTCCACATGATCCTGCCGGTACTCCTGAGCCTCCACACAGCCCATGGCCTTGTAGAAAGCCTGGCTTTCCACTGCGGAATGGGCGGATATATACAGTTTCTTTGCGCCCTTTCCCCGGGCCCAATCTGCGGCGGCCCGAAAGAGTTGTTTCCCCAGGCCCTGTCCCCGCATATCCTCGGAAATATGGATGCTGGACAGGTCCATGTACTCCCGCCTGCTGCCAAACAGGCCCGGCTCCACGGAGACAAAGCCTTTCAGCGCGCCGTCACAGAATGCGCCATAAACAAAGCCGCCGGTGGTCAGGGTATTTCGCAGACAGGAGAACAGCGTCTCATAATCCGCCTCCGACCAGTCGTCCACAAAGGGATCCTCCCTGATCACCCATTCCCCTTCCACTCTCCGCCAGCATTTTGTCACGTCCTGATGCCGAAGGAAGCTGCGGAATAACTCTCTTCCTATTTCCTTTTCCTGTAATAACCTATATTGTGCCATCTGTCCTGTTTCCTCCCTATCCGGCCCCCGGTCCGGGCCTGTCAACAAATTCCGTCCTCAGCGGAAATAGGAGACCATACTCCCCTCTTCCAGCTTCTTCATTCCAAAAGAACGGTAAAAATGATTGTCCACCGGGTCACTGAGATCCGTCACCACATGAAACATCCGCACTTCCGCATAGCGGTCCCAGACAGCCCGGAAAAGCCGGGTACCGATGCCCTGTCTCCGATATGAGAGCGCAACGATCAGATCCTGCACCACCAGAATATGTTCTCCGTCTCCCACGCAGCGCGCAAATCCCACCAGTCGTCCCTGGTCGAACGCGCCCAGGATGTACAGGGACTGCGCAAAGGCCCTTTCCAGCCTGGCATCATCATTTAAATAGGCGCTCCATTGCTCCTCTTCGTAAATGGCCCTCACCTGATCCATATATTCCGTGCAAAATTCCCTGTATTCCATCCTGCCCCATTCCTTCCTGCATTATTTTATTCCTATCGTTTATAATTCAAGAGCCGCTTCCCACTCCTGCAGAAGCTGCCGGAGGCTCTGCTGCCTGCTGCCTCTGTCCTCAGACACGGCCCGTCTGGCCACCTCAAAAGACGCCTGCCCCAGGGTCCATGTGCCAGCTTCCCGTCGATAACCTCCAAACAGGGCAAACGCAAAAGCCCCTGCCGTGTAAACATTGGTGATTTCATCAATTTCCGCGCCCAGAGTGAATTCCTCGGGAGACATGAAGGAGGAACTGCCCCACATGCGGCCCATGCTGTTAAAATATGGCTTTTTACTGAAAAAATCTATGTCGCATATGGTGGTCCGCCCCCTCCTGGTGCTCTCTGCATTCCGACCCGGGGCTGTCGGTTCCCCCTGTCCGTCAGGATCGTACAGCACGCTTCCGTCATAAAAATCAATGGCCACATATCCCCGGCTGTTTACATATTCCAAAAAAACCGCCACATCCCGGAAAACCTGCAATCGATCCTCCGAAGGCATGTTCATGAATCTCTGATGCTGCGCAGGATACATCCTCCCCATGCAGTCCCCCTCCGCCCATTTGAATACCATGGCAAAGCCCCCTGCTGCTTCCCGGGCGTCCACCAATTCTATGAGGCTGGGATGCCTTAAATCCCGGTAGATTGGAAGCGTGTCCTTCAGCCGTTCAACGGCCTCTCCGGGCGTGCCTTCATAACGCTCCGTGGGCGCTCCCGCAAACTTCACAAAGTGCCGTTCCCCTTTGTTCTCTGGCAGAAGAGCCGGGCCGCTTTTTCTTTCTCCGCAGACTCCGAAGCAGATATTCCCGGAATCCTGGTCATCATACACTTTAAACACTTTTCCGTATTCCTGTACAAAGCCAAAATCAAAGGGCGCTTTCATCTTGTAGGGCAGACCGTCCATATACTGCAGATAATATCCTCTGCTATACCAGGAGGGCACGGAATTCTTCATATGGTCATACCAGTTCAGCACATCCTGAGCCTGTTTTCGCATGGTCTGAATCTCCTCCTCCCCAAACGAAACCGCCCAGGCCACAGAGGAGAGCATATTACTGCTGATGTACAAGGCCAGCAGCTTCCAGAATTCCATGGGTACATCTCCGTCAAAATACCCGTTCACCATACCTGACGCGAAAAGAGGTGAACACTGGGCGCACCACACGATACGGTTAAATTCCTCCCAGGGGTCCCCAAAGTCATAACGGTCAAAATCTATAATGACAAGTTTGTCCTTCTCAATCATCATATTACCAATATGGTAATCCCCATGTTGAAAACACTGGGGTCTGCCTTTCAGCAGGGAGCGGTTGGCCTCTATGTAGGCGATAAGGTCATCGGCTCCGTCGAATTTCAGGGAGCACTGATGGTACATTTGAATTTTGCGGTCCATTTTGGCATTGAAGCGCGTCTCCCAGTCCGGCTGCTCCTCCGGCGCCGGTACGCTGTGTATCACTTTCAGGATCCTGCCCGCCTCCAGTCCGCAGGCATATTGCTCCGCATCGGAAAGGAGCGGAATCACTTCCTCCGCATCCCTGCCCTCAACCCAGGTCTGTATATCATAAAAACCCTGCTCACACCGGCCGCAGGCCACAGGCCTGCACATGGGCACCCCCAGGACCGCCACACTCTGCTGTATCTGAAACATATGCTGCTGTTTTGTATACTGCCGTCCCCCCAAAGTATCGTCGCCCAATGATCCGGAGGTTTCCTTCGGTGTAATCCGCAGCAGATACTTTGTTCCGTCGGCGGCGGTTATTTTATATTTCTCATCCCCGGACCAGCCCCTGGGGATATTTTCCATAGACGTGACAGGCTCCAGATTTTCCATGGCGGCGGCCGCTGCGCAGCCCCATTCCTTATCCCGGTTCGCGATCACTGTTGTCTCTCTTTCAAACCTCATTACCCAATGCTTTCCTTTCCTGATTCTGTATCCCGGAAATCCGCTACCCGTTTATCTCCGCTTTCCGTTTCTCGTACTCCTCCGTTACCCGTTTAAAGGTATCCTCATCCCCTGCCTCCGTATCCGGATGATATGTCTTGCACAGAGCCCGGTATCTCTTTTCCAGCTTATCCAATGTATCGCATCCCCCAAAAAATCCGCTTTCCGCCGCCGCGGCGCTCTTTTGCTCCGTCCCGGCCCTGGCGGCCTGCTTTTCTATGGTCTGTTTCAATTCTTCAATTCTGTCGATCCGGGGCATCAGCTTCTCAAACGCTTCCACGGGAATTCCTCCCTCATATTGGCCCATCAGATCCATTACCTCCTGTAATGTGGTGAAATACTCGCTCCAGCCGGAACGCAGAATGTAGTTGTCACTTTTTTCCACGATCGGGTATATTCTCTGTACAAATTCTTCAATGTCCATCGCATGGCGATGCAGAAGGTCCTGATAACGGCTGCATTTTTCCAGCCGCTTCTCATCCAGTCCATGCATGCCCTGAATACTCTCCTGCCCCATCTCCTCTCTTCCTTCCAATATGTGATTCATATATTTCTCATAATCCGAAGTGGACAGTTCCATATCCCTGCCCCACTCGCTCCACTCCAGCCCCAGGGATATAAGGATCACCACTACGGCGGTCATGGATGCCAGGTACAGCACGGAGCCATGCACAAGAGGATACGCGGAAAACAGCTTTAAATACGCCAATAGATTGATCCCCATACTCTCCTGCACAGTCTGGTTGCACAGGTAAAGAGAACCGATCACAATCCCTATGCTGACCAGCGCCAGTATCTTGATGGCATGGGTAACGAACAAAATCACGGCCCGGTTGATCCCCCGGAGCAGCGTGAAAAAGAGACAGAACAATCCGCTGATAAAGCCATTGCCATCCTTTCTGATCTGCACATAATCCGCCTTACACATATGGTACAGCGCCGTGTACCCCGCGTATACCAGTTCATACAAGCCATTCAGCAGGGAAATAACAATGGCCACCGCCCCCATGACCACACCGGAGATCAGTCCCAGAATCCATGTGACAAGAACGGTAAAAATACCCCCCAGGACCAGACAGACAATGACAACTAAAAATCCGTTAAACCATTGGGACGGGTTCTTCATAATCTCAAATATCAGTGAAATGCCAAGCATAATAAATACAGCGCCGATAATTGTGACTGTTTTCTCCAATGCCTTGGCCGCCAGCTTCGCCGCTGTGGCCAGCGCCAAAAGCGGAAATGCCAGAATCGCCAGTATATTAATCTTTATTATCTTAAGAACATTTTTCATGGTATCCCCCCACTACTCATATATGGCCAATTCATATGTGATACGGTATATTTCTTTCCCGTCGTGACCGCTCTCCAGCGTTAATCTGTCACCAGAGGCTTCATCATAATAAACGATTCCCACTGCGTCCACACCTGCCGCAAAGAGTATGGAACCTGTCAGGGAATCCGGCGTACCGTATATTCCTTCCCGGGCGTGAACAATTTCCCGCACCGGCATTCCCACCTTTGCGCCCTGTCCGAATATTACATTGGGTCTCTCGAATTGTACTTTAATTAATTCACACTCTTTCCAGGACGCCTCCTGAGCGGTCTGATTCTGCAAAGTCACCCGAACGCAGGCTTCCTGATTAAACAAAGTGATCTGATCATATCCCCTCACTGTCTGATCGCTGCTGAACTCTATGTAATCCAGAATATTTTCCAGATCTATCATCTGCCCGCCCCACTGGATCTGCCTGGAAAATTTATCCGACTGCATTACTTCCCGAATCGGCTGCATATCCCAAACCAGATCCGAAAATGCAGTCTCATTCTGTATATAGACGGTGATCTCATTTTCCCTGTCCAGGCCCACTTCCAGGTCCGCCTGGACCGCCGCTATATCCATATTGAGGAAATAGGGGGATCCGCTGCAATAATTTACCTTGTAGATGCCGGGATTCAGCGAAGCATTCTGCTGAAAGCCGTTCTCTGTGTTCAACTCAAACCGATACTGCCGCTCCGTAGTAATATTTTCGAGAGTAACGCTGATCTCCAACTGCTCCTGCAGGTTCTCCTCCAGCATTTTAAATTCCCGGGGGATATCCTGCAGTCTGACCACACAGGGGCAATTCCCCTCATCCAGCCTTCCCGCCTTCCCGCAGCCTGTCAAAAACAATGCCAATATAAATATGGCGGCGCCGTTCACTCTATATCTCTTCTTCATTTGCCTGCCCTCCTGATATTCCCTGAGCCTCTCGGATTCATATTCTCATAATTTTACCATATGCACTGCAAAAAGTCATTCTATTTACAAACCATTTTCGAAAATACAAATATTTTAAAAATACTTTGTTTTTTGTTCCTAACCCTATTTAATTTCAAATTAGTTTGTTTTCGCATCTTTTATTAGCTAAAATATAGATAACTTTTTGTTTTCCTTCCTTTGGATCAAATAATAGTATAAAAAATTATTGACTAAATAATCTGTAGAGCGTATAGTGTAATATATAAAAATTTCTTGAAAATCTAACAGCAGAAATTTTCTCTTGTATAAAAAAGAGAAAAAAGTTTTGCATCAAGGGGGAGATTTGGCAAGAACGACAAACTGTGTTTAGTTTAGTTAATCAGGTAATTAGTTTCTTTTTACCTAACCAAGAGAAGGAGGGTATCATGTTAAAGCAAAAAACACTCTTGCTCACGTCCATCATTGCCATGGTGATGTTGATCACTGTTATTTTTGGCGGATGCGGGCAAAAACCGGAGGATGTGCCTGTGGACAGCAGCATTACTTCCGAGGTACAAGAGTCCGAAGTTGACGAACCGGCGGCCACGGCGGAGCCGGAAAAAATTCCGGAACAGACGCAGGAAACTTCCCAACCGGAAGCGGCGGAAGTTGCGCTGACCACGGAGACCTACCTGTCACAGCTCTCTCAGGGAGACAGCTTTGAGTTCAATTTTTCCGATTATAATTCGGAATATAAGGTAGGCAACAGAATTACGCTCACCATAGAAATGGAGAGCACTGCCATGTTTAACGGCTGTGTGGGCGTGAGCGTGGGTTCCAACTACGAATGGCAGCAGGAGGAATTTGAATTCCAGGCCGGTCAGGGAACCGTCACATGGACAGTAACGCCCAGTGTGGACAATGCCCAGCTGAATCTGTGGTTTGCAGACGGCGCGCCTGTGGGAATCATCTCCATAGACGTGACCGTAGAGGAAGTGGAACCCGCCGTGATCGGTAAGTTGGCCACATATACGGAACAGGATACCTTTGAGTTTACCTTTTCCGAGTATAATCCCCAGTACCAGGTAGGAGATCTGGTGAAGATCTCCGTGGTGCTGGAGAGCGATGGGGATTTCAACGGCTGCATCGGCGCCAGCGTGGGAAAAGATCACACCTGGAACCAAAAGGAATACCAATATAACGAAGGCGGCAGATATACTTTGACCTGGACCGTGAAGCCCAGTTCGGACTATTCCAACATCGGTATCTGGTGGGTGGGGGGCACTTCCGTGGGCATCCATTCCATCACGGTTACCATCTTAGAAGAGGAAATCGGCATCCATGGCGATTATATCACTATGTTCACAGACAAGGGTAATTTTGAATTTGCTCCCTCAGTGATTAATCCTTCTTTCAAATTCGGTGACAAAATAAGAATCACCGTTACCCTTGAAAGCGACGGGGAATTCACCGGCAGTCTGGGCACCGCCGTGGGCGGCAATTATGAGTGGACACAGACAGAGTACGAATCCGATACCGGCATTTCCACCTGGGTTCTGGATATCTCACCTGTAATCGACTCGGTACAGCTGGGCGTCTGGTATATTGGCGGCACCGCCGTAGGCGTACTGGACATTGACATAGAGATACAGAAATGGGGTTATCAGCACGAGGAAGTCCGGGGACTGCTCTATACTTCCACCAGCAAGAACGATTCCTACCCCTTCATGCCCTCCGACTACTGCGAATTTGAGGACGGGGACGTCATTACCATCCGGGTAGAACTGTATTCCAACGATATCTACAATGGCTGCGTAGGCGTCAATGATGTAAACGGCACATACAGAAGCGCCAACTATAACAGCAACGGCGGCGCTGTGGTCTGTGAACTGGTGGTGGCAGCAAGCACCAAAGAAGAGGCCAAGATAGAGTTTTGGTGGATGAACGGCAAAGTGGCACTGAATTCCATCACCGTAACCAAGGGCGGCACCATCGTGGACACCAACGATGACGACACCTTCCACAGCGGAGAAGTTACAAAGTACCGCACTGCGTCTGATTACTGCAAGTATAGCCCGGGGGACACTGTGACTGTGACTGTGGAGTTGTCCGGTGACGGCTACTTCAAGGGCTCCGTGGGTATGCCGGGCCTGGAGTGGACACAGAGTGATTTTGAATCTTCTACAGGGAGCAAAGTAAGCTGCACCCTGGTAGTGCCTGGAGCCGTTTCCAAGCTGCACGATATCAAAATCAGCATATGGTGGTCCGAGGGAACTTATGTAAAAATAGACAATATATCAGTGACAGCAGAAAAAAGCGGAGGAGATGACGATCAACCCGATGAGGATGAGCAGATGGATACTTCCAGCTGGCAATTGGCGTTCAACGGCTTTTCCAGGGATTGGAGCGGCTGGAACAGCGTAAACGGCGATGCCGGCAAACTGGAATTTTCAGCCACGATTCAGGATATCATGGATATCAACCAGATCACCGATATCAGTGATTTCGGCGGTTTCCTGTTCCAGATCTGGCATGTGAACAGCAAATATAACGGCAGAACCTACTCCTATAAACTGGATATTAACGGATCCACCCACAGGGAAGGCAGCGGAACCATTCAGTGCAGCGAATATAACAGCACAGACGTAGTTCAGATTTCTGCCGACGATTACGCATTCTCACCCAGTGATACGATTTCGGGCGTGATCACAGTAACCGACAAGGAAGAGCCGGGTGAACCGGATGATCCCGCAACGGTTATAACCATATTTGAAGGCGGCAAGGCTGATGAATCCTACGAGAGTGACGATGTCTCCTGGCTGCTGGATGCAGAAGACAATGCAGTGATCACCCTTGTATATACCTGCGATGATCCCTCCCATGCCGGCTGGGGCGTACTTGGCTGGGGTGCGGAAGTGGACGGCAACTGGATTGATGCCCCTTCAGGATATGAAGCCGATGGAAGCAACGCTACAAAAGAAGTTACCGTGAAAACCACTGCGGCTAAACTGCGGGCGGCCCTGGGGATCCAGGCAGGCTCTACAGTTACCCATATCAAGTTGGGGGCCTGGAGCGGGGGACGAATTATCTCCCTTGGGATTTCCGCTTCCGGCGGCACGCAGGAACCGGATGACGCCATCTATACCTTTACTTATAAAGAGTGGCAGGCCATACAGGATAAAAATGCGGCGGAGGGGACAAATAATTCCTACACCTATTCCTTCTCTCCCATCCAGTATGGGCAGTTTGCGGATGGCGACACTGTCAATGTCTCCGTGACATTTGAAACCGACGGCAGTTATTTCAACGGTGCTCTGGGCGCCAATGACGCCTCCGGCAGCTGGCAGGACTCGGGACAGATTGAAAGTACCTCCAACCCCTGGACATGGACGATCCCCAATGCCGGAACCAATGAAAACATCAACATCCAGCTTTGGTATATGAACCAGGATGTGACTTATGTGAAGGTAAAAGAGATTAAGGTGGAAAAGGACGGCGGCACTCAGCCTCCTGATACTGATATCTTCACCTTTACCTATGACCAGTGGAAAGCCATTCAGGATGAAAATACGGCCAACGGCACAAACAACTCCTACGGCTTTTCCTTCTCTCCCATCCAGTATGGGCAGTTTGCGGATGGCGACACTGTCAATGTCTCCGTGACATTTGAAACCGACGGCAGTTATTTCAACGGTGCTCTGGGCGCCAATGACGCCTCCGGCAGCTGGCAGGACTCGGGACAGATTGAAAGTACCTCCAACCCCTGGACATGGACGATCCCCAATGCCGGAACCAATGAAAACATCAACATCCAGCTTTGGTATATGAACCAGGATGTGACTTATGTGAAGGTAAAAGAGATTAAGGTGGAAAAGGACGGCGGCACTCAGCCTCCTGATACTGATATCTTCACCTTTACCTATGACCAGTGGAAAGCCATTCAGGATGAAAATACGGCCAACGGCACAAACAACTCCTACGGCTTTTCCTTCTCTCCCATCCAGTATGGGCAGTTTGCGGATGGCGACACTGTCAATGTCTCCGTGACATTTGAAACCGACGGCAGTTATTTCAACGGTGCTCTGGGCGCCAATGACGCCTCCGGCAGCTGGCAGGACTCGGGACAGATTGAAAGTACCTCCAACCCCTGGACATGGACGATCCCCAATGCCGGAACCAATGAAAACATCAACATCCAGCTTTGGTATATGAACCAGGACGTCACCTATGTCAAAGTAACGGATATTAAGGTAGAGGGAACTACTACTACCAGCTTATACAAATCCAACAACTTAATGGCAACAGGTGAGGAGAGCAAACATATTCCTCCTGCAGATTTGTCCGAAAACGAGGATTCTGTTAACAATGTACCCACTGTCTCCGGCAACAATGCGCCGGAACCGGAATACAAAGAGGATGACATTTCCTCCGTCTCAGGCAACAGTGCTCCGTAAGGCAGAAATAAACAGATACAGTCTCTGCCGCACTGGCAAAGCAAAAAAAAGGTGGCCGGGCAACCGGCCGCCTTTTTAAACCCTTGGATATATCACTTTTCTGTTCCAAAAAACTGCCGCGCTTATTGGCGCGACAGCCTTAATATCCAGCCCCTATTCAAACTCTTGCTGCTCTTGGTTGGCGCCGATCAGCACCTCTTTTCCGCAGAAGGCAAATCCATACTTCCGTATACGGTCTTCCGGCACCCCCTTTGCCGCCAGAGACGCCTGATAGTCCCGCTCCTGGATCTGACGCAGGGCCTGGGTTACCGTATCCGACAGTTCCTTTTCCCCCTCACTCTGTACCTTAAATTCCAGAAGTATCCCATCGTCTTCCGCCACCCTCCGGGGCTCCAGCATCACATCATACCGGCCAAAGCCGCTCTCCCGATTGGAGGTAACCACATATCTGTCCGATAATTCCACCATCAGCCCCAACACAAAACCATGATAAAAACGCTCCGGCTCACTATAGGGATTCCTCCCTGTGTCAAAATAGCTGAACATTTCCCTGGTCACCCGGTTCATGTAAGTATTCATGGCCGCCACATCTCCCAGCAGCAGGGCTTTGATAAAGTCATTGTAGTAGTCGTTCTCAGAAAACCAATCCCGCACCATGTCCTCGAACATGATAGCAACCTCTTTATTGGTCAGTACCAGCTTATAATATGCGCGCCCTGTCCTTTCCACAAAGGTTGTTTCCCATACCTTCAGATACCCGGTGGCCAGCAGCAGGCTCCATATGGCGTTCTTTTTGGTGGAAAGCTGACTGTAGGCTATCTGTTCGTCTATCTCCAGTTCAAGTGCGCCTCCTGCCAGCAAGTCTTCAAAATTCTTCTTTATGCCGGAACTCCCCTCCCTGAGCAGCTTACTCACCAATCTGTTGGAACTGGTGCCCGCCCAGTATGCTCCCACTTTCTTTTTATCCAGAAAGTTGATGATGGACCAGGGGTTATAAATATCTCTTCTGCTCCCAAATGTGAACCCGTCATACCAGTCCTTAACCTGTTGTTGATATTCCGACAGACCGTATTCCTCCAGGGCTGCAAACACTTCTTCCTCGGTAAAGCCAAAAGAGTCCGCATACTTTTCCGTGGTGGTTGTCACCACTTCCAGATTGTTCAGATCAGAGAACATGGATTCCTTACTCACCCGGGTAATCCCGGTCATAAGGGCCCGTTCCATATAAGGATTGGTCTTAAAAGTCGCATTGAACAGACCTCTGGTAAATGTCACCAGTTCATCCCAATATCCGCTCACATAGGCCTCCTGCATGGGCGTGTCATATTCGTCCAGCAGAATGATCACTTTTTTGCCATAATGCCGCATCAAAAGGTTGGACAGGGCGTTCAGGGACTCTGCCGCCACATAATCCTCCATATCATCGGAGACTGCTTGGTACAGTTCTTTCTCCCGGGGAGTCAGCTTTTCACTGTTCCACAGGAAGTCAAACTGCCTGTACAGATCCGAAAGGATCCGGCAGATTCTTTTCCGGGCTTCCTGATAGGAGGTCTCCTTTACCTTGGCAAAACTCAGCGCAATCACCGGGTATGTCCCCTGGAGCCGACGGTACTTTTCCTCCTGCCAGACGGAAAGCCCCTCAAACAGGTCCCCGCGCCCGGCATAATCCACCGAGAAGAACTGCTCCAGCATACTCATATTCAGCGTCTTGCCGAAGCGTCTGGGGCGGGTGATCAGCGTAACACTGTCTCCGTTTTCCCACCATTCCCGTATCAAATTAGTTTTATCTACATAGAAATACCCCTCTCTTCGGATTGTCTCAAAGTCCTGATTGCCGATTCCCACTGTTCTGGCCATTCTCCACCTCCCTTTTTAAGCCCCAAAACTGTCCCCAAAATCCCGAAGCAGCAATTCCATGACCCGGTTCTCCCTTTCCAGCATCACCTGAAAGCCGGGATTTTCCGTCTTTTCCCCATGAACGTGACTGCGGTTTACCTCCATGGCCTGAACCGGCGTCACATACACCAAAGTAAACTGTTCCTCATCTTCATAATCGTCAAGCTGCTGCTCTCCCGATTCCTCTCCGGCATCACATAAATAATAGAAATTATCCTGAATAAATTTGTCCTCAATCTTGCCTTTCTGAACGCGGTGGACATAACCATAGGGCTCAATAGACTCCCGGATCACATCCAGTCCGCTTTCCTCTTTCACTTCCCTGATCAAGGTATCCTCATGGCTCTCCCCCTGCTCAATGCCTCCCCCGGGAAACTTATAGTAGTTGTACTTGCGGCTGTAAATCATGGCCAGCTTACCCTCTTTTCGAATGATTCCCCGCACAGAAGGGCGGATACACACTGTACCGTCCTCCCTGTAGTCCTTCTTATCAATTTCAAACAGCAGTTTCATTTGAAGGCCCCCCTGATACCATAATCTTTCCATGTCTATGTGTAGTTAATTATTAATTTTATCATACCAACAATTCTATAACAATATCCACCCTCAAATCATTTAATTATCCGCTTTCTCCTCTGCCTGATCCAGGATTTTGCGAATCTGCGCAATATCCTCCCGGCTCAGAGACTGTTCCTCCACAAAGTGATTCAACAGCAGACTCAGACTCCCATGATATACCCGGTTCAGAAAACTTTCCGTCTCCTTTCGGGCCGCCTCTCTGCGATCCAACAGAGGGCAGTAAACTTTCATATTATCTCCCTCCTGGCAGACGATCAGTTGTTTGTCCGCCATTCGCTTTAACATGGTCAGTGTGGTACTGCGGCTCCAGCCCACGCTCTCTTTCAAGTCTGTCACGACCCTGCTTCCCACTTTCGGGCTTTCTGCCCACAGACTCTCCATCACATACCATTCGGCTGTACTCAGTTCTTTCATACTTCCCTTTCCCCCTCATGCCCCTTTACTCTTATGCCTCTTTCCCCTCATGTCCTTTCTTCGGACTGGGCAAATTAATGGGCTGAATCCCCTTATTGATGTAATTATTTGTGCATATTAAACATATCACAGAATGTCTACTGTGTAAACATAAAAACATATGTTAAAGTGTCAAAATTCCTATTGACTGTCCTGCAGGGGGAAGGTTTATAGTATATTGAAAGTACACAGGAAAAGGAGAACTGATATGAACCCTACGGCATACGACATTACTCTGCTCTTTTTTACATACTCTTTTCTGGCATGGCTGGCGGAAACCACGGTGGCAACCCTGAAAGAAAAGGATTTCAAGAACAGGGGTTTTGCCTCCGGACCATTCTGCTTTATCTATGGCTTTACCGGGATACTGCTGACCATCGTACTCCAGGATCTGCGCGGCAATGTATTTTTCCTGTTTCTGGGATGCGTGGTGTTGGCCACCGCCGTGGAATGGTTTACGGGAAAAATTCTGGAGGGAATGAAACAGAAGAAATGGTGGGATTACTCCCGCAAAAGGTGGAATCTGGACGGCTATATCTGCCTGCAGTACTCCCTGCTCTGGGGTGTGCTGGGCTATGGGGTAGTGCAGTATGCCAATGATATAATCCTGAGCCTGTACGGGGTCCTGCCGCTGCTTTGCAGGCAAATTATGGTCTGGGGACTTGTGGCCATTGGCCTGCTGGATCTGTCGGGTTCTTTTCTGTCCGTCTACCATATGGAAAAAATGCTGCCCCGGCTGTTCAGATGGAGCCAGAAAATGCAGCAGTGGACGCTGGCTCTTGGCACCCGAATCTCTCAAAGGATGGAAAATCGTATCCGCCGGGCCTATCCCGTCACTGCCGGCAGGGAGGACGCCCCGGAACAGGAGACTGCCGAAAGATGTACTCTGGTTCACCTGTTCTGGCTTTTTCTCATCGGAGCGCTGCTGGGTGATGTGGTGGAGACCTTATTCTGCCGTGTCACCATGGGAGTATGGATGAGCCGGAGCAGCCTGGTGTGGGGGCCCTTCAGCGTGGTATGGGGGCTGGCCATCGCCCTGATCACGGCCCTGCTGTATCGGGATCGGAACAAAAGAGAATCCCGCCTCTTCCTGGTAGGCACCTTTTTGGGCGGCGCTTATGAATATACCTGCAGCGTGTTTACGGAAATTGTATTTGGCAAAGTGTTCTGGGATTACAGCGGCATCCGTTTCAATCTGGGCGGCAGGATCAATCTGCTGTACTGCTTTTTCTGGGGCATCGCCGCCGTGGTATGGTTCCGGCTCCTGTATCCCCATATCGCAAAGCTGATTCAATGGATTCTGAGGAAAACAGGGCGCATACTCACCACGGCGCTTCTGCTTTTTATAATCGTAGATATTTTTGTATCTGTGCTGGCTCTGATCCGGTATGACTCACGGGCCAACGGATCTCCTGCGGAGCATCGCTGGGAACAGATCATGGATGCCTGTTTTGACGACTCCAGGATGGAACGGATTTACCCCAATGCTATCCCTCAGTAATTTGCACCGGGTAAAAATCCTTCAAGACTGCTGCCGCAGCAGCCCGTACATGGCGGTACGCGATATGGGTTTTTTATACAGCAGCAGGGACAGACCATATTGTAAAAGACTTCCCAGCACTGCGCAGCCAAGCCCGACCGCCATGGCGGTCGGCATGGTGATCCCGGAGATCCAGGACAGAAGCAATGTGCCATTGTCAGCGAAATGCATCAAATTGTAAATGCCTACTACAAATACCACCATAGCCAGCATGGGAATCACAAAGTTTTTATACGCAATACCCAAATAACTTTGCAGTACCAACAACATCAGGCCGCAGAGCAGCACGGTCCGAATATTGTGCCCCACCGTCTCCGGCTTCAGGATGGACCGGGCCCCTTCCAGAACCAGCACAGGCAGGTACATTATCATGCTGCTGCAAAATGTAACCACTGTGGGTATGGAGGTCATCATGCTCTTTTTATATGGGGAGGACTGCACCAAGTCGGAACCGCAGACAGAATAGAGAAGCTGAGCCGGATACATGGCCACCGTCAGCAGCATCACTGCTCCTACGCCGCTGACGGAATTACCCAGTTCATATACCAGCCCCATGACGCCCAAAAGTCCGGCGGCAAACAAACTGACTTTCAGATTATAAGATAATTTGATACATTTCACGGCAAAGCGCCAGCTTTCAAAGATTCTCATTTTTATACCTCCTGTGCGCTTCAGCGCACACTCCAACTTTACCTATGGTTTCCTGTGAGTCCGCAAATGTCTCATGCCATTTTTTCATACCGATCCCCACCACCAACACGCTCAGAGCGGCAGCCGTCAATGCCAGCAGCCCATCCGCCGCCCACAGCCACGAGACGGGAAGCCCGCTCACCAGAATCAGAAGGATTACGCCTGCTGCGGCACAGCCGTAGGCCGTGTACAAACATAACAGAATGGAACGGGTAAAACGGGAAATGAACAGGCCCAAAGTTTCCAGAGAAAATACTGCCAACACCAGGCCCAGCCCCCGGGCCAGACCGCCGTCCAGAGTCAGAACCTTTGTCACCCAGACCGCGCAGGCACAGGCTCCCGCTGTCAGCATTCTCCTGACCAGGTCTCCCGTCAATCCCTGCCATAAAACTTCCCGGCCCCGGGGAGATGTCTTTAAAAAATCCAGCTTATACCCTCTTTTTGACTGAATGCCGTTAAAGACTGCCTGATCCGACAGGATCTCTGTGAAAATCAGCAGCATTGCCGTCAGAATGCGGAATCCTTCTGAGCCGGAAAGATGACTGAAAAGATGAAATCCCGGCCCTCCCCCGTCGGAAGAAACAACCGTAAAGCTGCGCCAGAGCCATCCCCCTGCAAGCACTGCTCCAGGCAGCCCCAGAAACATCACCAGCTTGTATCTCCAACCTGTAAAAAGCAAGTAGGCTCTAATCTGTCTCATATTTACCTCCCAAATGATCCTGAATATTGCAGCCGACTGTGGGATTTCATCACCGCCACGCAGATCTGGGACAGGGAAGGAGTCTCCACCGCCACATGCATCCCCGCCAGCCGGTCCATCCTCTCCGCCAGACAGATACCCTCAAACCCATAGCGGTTCCGAGTCTGGGTCACCAGCAGAGGAGCCGCTTTCTCGGCATCCTCCGCATCTCCCTTTACCAGCACATATTTTTCCTTCAGATTTTCCACAAAGTCCTGTTCCACTATCCGCCCCTGCTCCATAATGATGGCGTAGTCCGTCACATTCTCCATATCCGCCACATTGTGAGTGGAAAAGAAAACGCTCCTCTCCCCCTCCCGGCTGGCCAGATACTCCCGGATCAGATCGCACAGTTTATCCCGCATCAGAGGGTCCAGGGGGGAAGCCGGCTCATCCAGCAGCAAAAGTTCCGTGTCCCTTGACAGAACCGCCGCCAGCATCAGCTTCATGCGGTTGCCATCGGAAAGATTTCGGGCCTCCTTACCCCCTTCCCCGGGAATTGCCAGCTCCCTGCACAGCTTTCTGTAATCTTCCTGCCGAAATCGGGGGAATAACAGCCGATTGGCATCTTCCACCTGTTTTACTGTCCAATGTGGCAGATAATAACTGCCCGGGCCGGTGTAACCGATGCGGTCCCGCACCCCCGGATCGTCAATACCCGCTTTCTCCTCAAAGTACAGAATCTGTCCCCGATAGTCCAGCCGGATGCCCGACAAAAGGTTCAGCAGCGTGGTCTTTCCCGCGCCGTTTTCCCCGATCAGCGCCGTGGCAAATCCCCGGGGAATCTGCAGCCGGGGAATGTCCAACGCAAATCCCTTATATTTTTTATGGATATCACTTCCCGTAATCACATATTCCATCACAGTTTTTCCTCCTTATTCTTTTCTCTTCCATAGGCTTTGTCGATGCAGCCCGTCACACAGAATTTCCCTATAGGGTTTAGTCAGCGCGCTTTTCCCACCGACAGCAGGGCCTGCAGCGTCTCCAGCAGTTCCCGGTCGGAAAGCCCCGCAATCCTGGCCGCTGCAATGGCTTCACTCAAGGCGTCCTCCACCCGCCGCAGGTGCTGCTCCCGCAGCATCTCGCTGTCCTGGGCATTTACATAGAAGCCCTTGCCCTGCATGGCTGTCACCAAACCCTCCTCCGCCAACAGTTCATATGCCTTCATGGTGGTAATCACACTGATCTTAAGTTCCTTTGCCAACCCTCTGATGGAAGGCAGATACTCCCCCTCCCGCAGCTTTCCTGACAGGATATCTTCTTTCAGCTGCTCCGCAATCTGTTGATATATGGGGACTCCCGCATTTTGTAACAATATCATTGTCTCACCTCTTCTGCGCAAAAGATGTTTTACTGTTTATATGTTATATATACACCATAAACACACTGGTGTCAATACCCTGCAGAAAAAAAGACTGCCGCAAATAAAATTGCTGCAGTCTTGTATGCATATATGAATGATTCCTTATTCCGCGGTATCCACAATGGCTATGCCGGAATCCCCCCGCCGGGCCTGCTCCAATACTGCCGCCGCCAGTTTCTGGAATGAGCCGTAGGAGGAAGTGGCCCCCGTCAGAACGTCGATTGTCTCCTCTCCCTGCCCTTCCAGAAGCTGTCCGGCATAATAGCGGGTATAGGCGTTGGGATAGGTCCCGGTACCATGAAGCATATTCTGCATGTAGGCATTATCCCAGCTTTTTATGAAGCCGCTGAGGTTTTCCGCATTGTACTCCACGGAAACAATGCTCCCCCCTTTGACCATAATGGTGATATATTCTTTCCATCCGTGACTGAACTGGGCGGCTTGAGCCGTATAATAGCCATCCTGCAGGCCCTGTTCCCCTTCGCCGCAGCCCGACAGCGGCAACGCCAGCATCACCAGAAGCATCATTATAATTATGATCCGTCTCATCTGCCACGCTCCTCCTTCAAAGCAAATTTTACCACCTGAGATTTAAGGGCTTCTGCCTCCCTCTCCAGCAATCCGCTGGATTTCTCCATGCCTTCCGCATTTTGCAGATTCCGATCCGCAATATCGGAAATGGCTTCTATGCGCTCCTCCATTATGGCCAGAGCACTCTCCTGTCCCTGCACCGCCGCTACCAGCCGGTCGGAGATACCGCTGATCTGATCGGAGACGGCTGAGATGGCCTGCAGGGAACCGGCGGTATCGGCGGTCAGTTCCACGCCGGTCTGTATGATGGTCCTGGTGCTGGCCATCATCTCAGTGGCATTTTTCGCCGCCTCGGCGCTCTTGGCGGCCAACTGCTGCACCTCGCCGGCCACCACGGCAAATCCTTTTCCGGCGCTCCCGGCCCGGGCTGCCTCAATGGAGGCGTTGAGAGCCAGAATACTGGTCTGGAAAGCAATATCTTCTATGGCCTTGGCGATCTTGGTGATCTCCTGAGCATTGGCGCTGATGTCCCCCATGGCGCCGGAGAGAGAGTCCATCCTCACATTGGCCTCCCGGATACACCGGGCAATCTCTTCCGTCTTGGCACGGGTCTGACCACTGCTCTCCGTGACGCTGGACAAACGTTCTTTCACATTGGATACCTCATGCACCAATGCCTCCGTGGATTGATTCTGCTCAATGGAAGCCTGGTGAAGCTGACCCGACTGGCCGTTCAGTTCCAGGGACATACGGGCCAGCCGTGCAGCCGCATTTTTAAAGCCCGCAATGGTCTCGTTCATGGACTGCAGGATGGTTTGCAGACTTGCCCGAATCAGGGCAAAGTCACCTTTATAATTTACCTGCGGATCCACGCATAAGTCGCCGTCCGCCACATGGGTCAGTACCTGCTGGATATCCGATATATAATTATTGACGCTCTCCACAGTGTCACCCAGGGTCCGGGTCAATACCTCCAGTTCATCTCCTGTATGAACCGGAGCCACCTCTGTGCGCAAGTCGCCGTCGGAAAGGGCCACCATCCGCCTGGTCACGCTTTTTACCGGCCGGGAAATGGAACTTGCCAGACGCAGAACCAGCAGAATGGACACCACCAACACCGCCAGAGTACACAGAATGGCCACCAGCATTGCGCGGTTGATCATATTGTCATAATCCGACTTGGGAACCTGGATCACCAGGGACCACTGGGTGCCCCGGATGGGAGAAAATGCCACCAGCAGTTCTTCACCGTCAACTATAAATTCCGCAGCACCCGTCTCGCCGGTGGTCACCCGGCTGACAGCTTCCTCATTTCCGCCGCTGAGTCCGGCCAGCGTACTGCCCTCCCGGACCCGGGACTGATCCGGATGGCCCACCACTGTTCCCTCCCGGTTGACCATGTAGGCCATACCATGTTTCCCCAGGTTAATGCTGCTGATCACATCATTCAGTGTATCATATTTATAAACCCCCACCACAAAAAGAGTAGTTTCTCCATCCTCCTTTACCGGCATCCCCATGGTGATACCCAATTTTTCCTGGAATACTGTGGAGGAAAAAGTGGTGAGATTATCCGTCTCCTTGAGAAGCCCGAGAAATCCGGCATCCAGATTCTTGGGCGCATTATCATCTCCCTGAAACAAACGGCCCTCAAGGTCATATAGGGCGATGGTGTAAAACTCATAGGTCTCGGCGGCCTCCGTCAAAAGCATTTCCCGATTGGCACGGGTGGCCGAATCATCTCCCTGCCTGCTGCCGGACACCGCGCTCATGTGGGAGTCCCCTGCAATCGTCATCATACGGTCAGCCAGCATATGTATATTGGCTTCCACTGTCTTGGCTGACTGCCGTACCATGGGCTGCAGACTGTCCAAAAGGATGCTGTTGGCCAAGGTCTGCATGGATTTGGCCATGATGGCGCAGCACACGATTACCAATACCAAGATATTGAGGGTGGTATTCCTCAAAATTCTGCCGTTAAGGCTTCTTCTGATCTCCCGGCGTCGGGAGTTCGTTTTGTTCCCGGTCACTTTCTCATCTCTCCTTTTCCGTATCTTTTTCTATAACATAATAAAAGCCCTCTCCTTCGCCGTGAATGAGGGTTGTCATTCCGCTGACGCATGAGATGCTTCCTTAGCCGTAGTATACCATATATATTTTTAGAATTAAAGCCCCCTTTTGCAAAACGGGAAACAGCCGGATTAACTCTGCTCTGCTAAATACATACTCACCCGGCTTTGAATGATTTGTGCAGCATTATTACCATATAAAAATTGATTCACTATTTCACAGGACAGGAAATCTCCATGATCTGCTCAATGGTCTGGTGCAGCAGCCTGCTCTCTTCCGTGTCCGCCGCCCTGTAATAAACCTCTTTGCCCTCCCGGCGGCTGACAATCAATCCTCCTGCCTTAAGCTGCCGCAGGTGATGAGACACGGCAGGGCTGGTCATATCCACCATGGCGGATATATTGATCACACATTCCTCACAATGGCACAGCAGCCAGAAGATACGCACCCTGCTGGTATCGTCCAGCAGCCGGAATGTATCGGCCACGTTTTGAAATGTGTCCGGCCTGTCCAACTGATCTCTCAAATATTCTTCCCTTTGTCCTTCGCCGTGACAATGCGGCAACGCAAATTTTTCCATCCGTATATAATTCCTTTCCGGGTATACTTCCTGTCATGACTTTGCATTTACTGCCTGGGTTATCCTGCATACTCACTCTAAATACATTATAGACAGACGTCAAGGGAATTACAACTGCTTTCTGAAACACCTCTGTAAAATTAAAAGCCTATTGACAATTCAAGAGAGATAGATTATACTACGATTAAACAAATATTTAATTGTTAAATATTTGGGCAGATCATAAATGCCCAAATGAATCATTTAGTCAGGAGGAATATTATCATGAAAAAAACCTACAAGATCGACGTTGACTGCGCAAACTGCGCCAATCTGATGGAAGACGCCGCCCGTAAGACTCCGGGCGTGGCCTCCGCCACCGTGAACTTCATGACCCAGAAAATGAACGTGGAATTTGAAGAGGGCCAGGATCCCGGACAGGTGATGAAAGCAGTTCTGAAAGCCTGCAGAAAAGTGGAACCTGACTGTGAGATCGAACTTTAACCAAAGATGGAAACCCAAGTTCAAAAGTGGAGGTTATTATGACGAAAAAGCAGAAAAAAATGCTGGCCCGGATTCTCCTCTCCACAGGGATGCTGGTCCTGTTAAACTTTTTGCCTGTCACAGGACTGATTCGGATGGCTCTGTATCTGGGGGTCTACCTGCTGATTGGCTATGACATCCTCAGAAAAGCCGGCAAAGGTATTATAAACGGCCGGGTATGTGATGAAAATTTCCTCATGACCGTGGCCACCATTGGGGCCATTGCCCTGGCTGTCTACACCGGAAGCGGAGACTACAACGAGGCCATCGCCGTAATGCTCTTCTACCAGGTGGGGGAATTTTTCCAGAGTTATGCGGTTGGAAAGAGCCGCCGCAACATCAGTGCCCTTATGGATATCCGGCCCGACTATGCCAACATAGAGCGGGAAGGCATACTGGAACAGGTGGATCCGGATGAAGTGGCTGTGGGCAGCGTGATAGTGGTACAGCCCGGTGAGAAAGTCCCCATCGACGGCGTGATTCTGGAGGGGAATTCCGATCTGAACACCAGTGCCCTCACTGGGGAAAGTCTGCCCCGGGAGGCCCATGCAGGGGATGAAATCATCAGCGGCTGTATCAATATGACCGGTGTCCTCAAGATTCAGACCACCCGGGAATTCGGAGAATCCACGGTCTCCAAGATACTGGAACTTGTGGAGGAATCCAGTTCCCGAAAGTCCCGTTCGGAGAATTTTATCTCCCGGTTTGCCAAAATCTATACTCCCGCAGTATGTATCGCCGCTCTGCTGCTGGCGGTGCTGCCCCCGGTGTGCAATCTGATTCTGGGACATTCCCCGGGCTGGGAAAACTGGATTTACAGCGCTTTGACTTTTCTGGTAATCAGCTGCCCCTGCGCTCTGGTGGTCAGCGTGCCCTTAAGTTTCTTCGCCGGCATCGGCGGCGCCAGCAAGGAAGGCATTCTGATCAAGGGTTCCAACTATATGGAGATTCTGTCCCGGACCAAAATTGTGGTTTTTGACAAAACCGGAACCCTGACCCAGGGGGTGTTTGAAGTCAGCGGCATCCATCACAATGAAATGGAAGATGACCAGCTGCTGGAATATGCCGCACTGGCGGAGTGTTCTTCTTCCCATCCCATCAGCAGGAGTCTGCAGCGGGCATACGGCAAAGAGATTGACAGAAACCGCGTGACAGAAATCCAGGAGATCGGCGGCCAGGGACTGGTGGCAAAGGTGGACGGCAGGCAAGTGGCGGTGGGCAATGCCAAACTGATGAAACAAATGGATATCGCCCATAGAGATTGCCACAGCCTGGGGACTATAATCCATGTGGCCATAGACGGCAGCTACGCCGGACACATTGTGATCTCCGATCTTGAAAAACCTAATTCCAAGGCGGCCATCGCCGCTTTGAAAAAGGCGGGGGTAACCAGGACTGTGATGCTCACCGGAGACGCAAAATCCGTAGCGGAAAAAGTAGCCGCAGATCTGGGGGTAGACGAAGTACACAGTGAACTTCTGCCCGGCGACAAGGTGGTACAGGTAGAAAAACTGCTGGCAGACAGAGATACCGCAGTAAAAACTTCAAAGACCGGAATCTTCCAAAGGAAGCAGACAGAGAGCAGAGCTTCCGGGGCCAGGCTGGCCTTCGTGGGAGACGGCATCAACGACGCGCCGGTGCTGGGCCGGGCGGATATCGGTATCGCCATGGGAGCCATGGGTTCCGATGCCGCCATCGAAGCTGCGGATGTGGTGCTGATGGACGACGATCCCATGAAGATCGCCAAAGGCATCAAAATTTCCCGGAAATGCCTTTCTATTGTATACCAGAACATTATCTTCGCCCTGGCGGTGAAATTTGTATGCCTGCTGCTGGGCGCAGTGGGTTATGCCAACATGTGGCTGGCCATCTTCGCGGATGTGGGCGTCACCGTGATCGCCGTGTTAAATGCCATCCGTGCCCTGCGGGTACACAAGCTGTAGAATAAGAGAACGCAAGTCCCAGTTTTTATGGACTTGCGTTCAGCATTAATGCCAGCACCGTTTCATATCCCGCCTTGGCCGCCATCTGCATGGGAGTCATGCCCTCCTTATTGACCCGGTTGTAGTCAGCGCCTTTCCTAATCAGATAGCAGGCCGTCTCCGCATTTCCACATTTCAGGGCATAGTGCAGGGCAGTGTTGCCATGGTTGTCCGCTTTGTGCAAATCGGCTCCGGCCAGAAGCAATTCCTTCACCGTATCCTTATTTGTTCTAAGCATCATGAAGGTCTGTCCCTGCCTGTTGGCATGGTTTATATCTGCGGCTTTCTCTATAAAAATGGGAAGCAGTTCCCGTATATTCCCTGCATCCGGCAACAGCAGCAAAGGCGTATTGCCGTCCTCATCGGGGAGATCCACATGAATCAATTCCCTCAGCACATCTGCTCTCTCCTGCCCGGTCAGTTCCCTGCCGCCTATTCTTTTCTTTTTCAATGCATAATGGGCGGGAGTTTTCCCTTCCCCATCTTTCAGGGTGTCGTCCGAGCCTGCTGCCATAAGCATTTTAACCACCTCCACATGTCCGCAGGCACAGGCTTCATGAAGGGGCGTCACGCCGGCCTCCCCGGGCCGGTCCTCCGTCAGGTTCACATCCACCCCCATCCGGATCATTGTCTTTAACATACCGGTATGACCGTTCCGAACTGCCAGATGAAGGGCTGCCATGCCCTCATTGTCGGTCTGCTCCATGGACTCCCGGGAGAAAAAGGCCGCAATCTCCTCAAAAAAAGCCTCTTTCTTTTCCCCCTGCCCCTCCATGGAAGCTATGATATGAGCGGGCGTCCGCCCTTTCACCACCACACTGTTCAGATCCACTTCCAGTTCCAGCAGTTTCCTGACAACATCCGTCCTGCCGCCGGCCCCCAGACATGCATCCCGCAGGCAGACGGTGTCGTCACCGTCCCACACCGGGGCGGTAAAGTCCATTCCAGCCTCTCTGCACAGATCCAAAATACGGCAATCCCTGTCCACTTTCAGCACATTTCCCACAAGATCAATAATCTGGGCCAATTCGTCATCATCTTCCATATCCGCCTGCCAAAGCAGCTTTCTGGCCGCGTACAGGGCCAGACCCAGGCCGTCTCTCTTATTACTGCTGACCCAGCCAAAAGCCCGGTTGGTGATTTCACATAGTCGTTCTGTATCCGGCCGCCCCCTCTTCACAGGCTCCGCCCCATGGTCGGCCAATGCCAGTTCCAGAGCTTCCAAGCCGTATTCCGCAGCGTATCGGATGGGCGTCATCCCCTCCCTGTCCGCCATATTCACCATCTCCCCGCATTGTTCCATCAAGACCAGCGCGGCGGTAAAATGCTCGTTTTTGATTGCCAGTAACAGAAGGGTGCTGCCGTTTTGATCCACATAGTCGGTTTTTGCGCCCTTTTGCAGAAAGACTTCCGTCAACGGCCAGGTAAAATGAGGATTATTGGATCGGGACAACATACAGGCAAGAGGCGTCAGTCCTTCTCCATCTTGCCGGTTTATGTCCAGATCCAACAGCCGGGCAATATCCGCCCTCTGTTCCAGGCTTCTCTCCTTGCTGAAAAAGTCTGCCGTCAGACCTTCAAATGCGGGGTCCGCCAGATAATGATAAGCATTCCTGCCTCTCCTGTCACAGGCAGCAGGGTCGGCCCCATGATCTAAAAGCAGTCGTGCCATGGCCAGATTGCCGCGCAGACAAGCCAACAGGAAAGGAGTGGCACCATATCCTCCGCGGTCAGGCAGATTTACCTCCTCTCCCACCCTGCCGTCACATAATATTTTTTCCGCCATATTATAAAAATTGTGCCATACCAGAAGATGAAATAAGGTGAGACCATAATGACCCGCGGGTTCCAGCAAATCCCCTGTCCCGCAGGTTTCCAGACATACCTCCGCCTCCCGCACCACTTCTTCCCGGAAAAAAGGATTTCTGTAAGTCCCCCCTTCCCCGCTGTTATCCCACCAGGGAATATAGCGGTCCTGATTGGAGCTTTCGCTGGATGTCACCAAAAGATCCGTCAATTCTTTTATATCCATTTCCGCCTCCTTTTTTCATCACAGGCAATCCACTCGTCCAGCGTCAATGGTTCATAATCGGAATACTGGCAGAAGCAGTTGATCATATTGCAGGGAATCGTCCTTTCATGGCCCTGGGCATTTCTTACCACAGTGGCCCGGGTTATCTCCTGAAACTGCTCCACAAGCCGCTGGTCCCGGCTGTCATGGACATGACCGTAGAGCATATAAGTTCTGGGATTGCCATTCTCATCCAGGCGATATTGTCCGTTATAACAGATAATGGGGTAATGACAGAGCACTACTTTGCGCTTATTATCGTACAATTCTTCATAGGGCTTCACCCACTCAAAGCGGCTCATATCCATGGTGGTTTTGGATACAAAACCATCGTGATTGCCCTGGATCAGGTATAATCTGCCGTTTAACCGCCTGGTAAGCTGGCTGGTCTCCTCCGCGTTTCCCCAGGACAGGTCTCCGATGATAACTACCTCATCATTCTCTCTGACCTTTCCGTTCCATTTACCGATCATGTACTCGTTCATTTCCTCCACACTGGAAAATCCCCGGCAGTCCATACGATCGTTCATAGCCCCATGGTAAAAATGCAGGTCCGCAATATAATACCTCATAACATACCTCCATAAAATCAATAACGGATTTACCGGCATTGACAAATGGGAAACATAGTCCTGCTTTATACGCTATGGGCCCTCAGACAGGCTATAATCTCTTCACGGTACTGCGCATGATGAGGCATGCCTCCGCCAAGTCCACCCCTCTTAGGAAACATAAGTTTAAAGTAGTCTCCGTTTTTCATTGTTATATTACACTTTACCGAACCCATCCATCCCTTTTTGATTTCACAATTACGAATCTCTTCCAAAGGATAGCAGTTACCTATTTCCTCGAGTGAAATTGTATCATGAACCTCTGTGACCGCCACCACATTGGGATCTAAGTCCACATCGTACTCATAAAGGTGCTTGTAGCCCTCACACTCGGCAATAACCAGATGCTGCGAAGAAATACCCAGATATATGTCATAGGTGGAATACTTACTCTTTCTAACTCCCATTACGCCTCCGTCTTCCGATGGAACAAGCGTATTATCCACAAGTACGCCTCCCGAGAAAATGCGGTTTACCTGTGATTCGTAAGCACATGCATATATCCCCGCACTTACTTTCTCCCCGCCGGGAAGATTCCGTTCCAATGCATACACCATACTTTTTTCGTCAAAAATACCGGACATATCGTATTCTCCTTTTCATTTTCCGATACTGTTATTGTGACCATTATAGCACGGCCGATTTGCCTTGTCCATACTGCCCCGGCTCCTCGGGCCTGGCATAATATTTCTTTTGGCACCAAATTGCGCAAACTGGTACGGCATTACGATTTACAGGTAAAAATGCCCATTGTGATATGAAATCGTAGACAAGCGCTTTTCCAGGGAGATTAAGTATAAGTCTTAATGATTTCTTCAGCAATTATTTGTTTTGTAATGCAGCGATCCATTGCCTGTTTCTCGATATAACGGTGAGCATCAGGTTCGTTCATTTCTAATTTGCTGATTAAAATCCATTTCGCTTTGTTGACAAGACGGATCTCTGCCATTTTTTCTTTGATAGACAGGGATTTTTTTTCAAATTGTCTCAGTCGCTCCCTGGAGCTTTCCATCCAGCTAAGAGCATGAATCATGATTGGCTTTGATGTTGGCTTTGACAGCGTGAACACACCGTATTCAACAACCTTGTCGTGAATTCCGGCATGTATGTCGCTTTTTACCAAAAGCAGCACAGCGGATTGCTTACCGGTACAGGTGTCAATCGCAAAACGAGTACCGATATCATCAGGCAAAGGCGCATTGATAATGACAAAATCAAACGTTTTTTCGGCGAGTATCCGTTCGGCGGCGTTGACACTGGCAGCAGTTTGAATCGGGGAATATCTTGTTTCGGGGAGCAGGTCGGCAAAGGCAGAGGTGAAATTATCTGTTGCAGACACAATGAGTATACTGTAAACTCGTTCTCTTAAACTCATTTTGCACCTCCTTCTTTTTCTTTGGCTCAAATTATTTATTACAATAGATGTCTAATATAGCATTCGGTATGTTTTTCTTGATAAAATTACTGTTTGCAGCTATTGCACAGGCGTATTTAAGATTGCCGGGCAACTGTTTAAAATTGGCAAGGGTATTTTCATCTGCTTTATACAGATTGATATCCGCAGGAGCCGGCAGCTCTAGTTTATTCTCAATCCCGTCAAGAATGGCATAAATGATCAGGGCAAATATCAGATAAGTATTTGCGGACGGATCAGGAGAACGAAGTTCAACACGACGGTATTCACCGACAGCGGCAGGGATTCTTACAAGCTGTGAACGGTTCTCGCTGGACCAGGAAATATATTTTGGCGCTTTGTTGCTCCCAAAACGACGATAGGAACTCTCGGTTGGATTTAAAAAAACCGTCATATCAGCAACTTTATCCAAAATCCCTGCAATCAAGTATTTCATATTGTCTGCATCATAAGATGATTTGACTGACAGATTAATATGGAAGCCGTTTCCTGGTTTGTTTTCCAATGGTTTCGGGCTGAAATCAGCGTAAAGACCATTCCGCCTAGCGATTGTTTTTACAACCGTCTGGAACGTCATGGCGTTGTCTGCGGCAGTCAGAGGATCTGAATAGCGAAGATCAATTTCGTTTTGTCCTGGTCCTTCTTCGTGATGTGAACTTTCCGGCTGTATTCCCATCTGCTCCAGAGTCAGGCAAACTTCGCGGCGGATATTTTCACCTTTGTCTTCCGGGGCGATATCCATATAAGTTGCGTTATCATAAGGTTCTTTGGTTGGATTTCCATTGTCATCCAGCATGAACAGGTAAAACTCCTGCTCTGCGCCAAAGAAAAACTGATGTCCGGAAAGTTTCGCTTTTTGAATCGCGTTTTTTAAAATAGAACGCGTATCACATTCAAATATTTTGCCATTCGGATAAGTAATATTACAGAACATTCTTACTACACGTCCATGCTCCGGTCTCCAGGGCAGAGGCGTCAGTGTGTCTGCTTCAGGATGCAGAAACAGATCAGAATGGGTTTCATCGCCAAAACCAGCGATAGCGGATGCGTCAATAGCAATGCCATATTCAAAAGCACGGGAAAGTTCCTGTGGCATAATGGATATGTTTTTCTGTTTGCCGAATACATCGCAGAAGGCGAGGCGGATGAATTTCACATCCTCTTCATGCACATATTGGATAACTTCTTCTTTTGAATATTTCATAAGCCTACCTACTTTCTTTTAATTTGCTACATACATCTGTTTGTATGGGTTCTTACTGTCTGGCGTGATGACTGTAAAAGACTCGGATAAAAGTTCTTCAATAGAATAACCGAAGTCTAAGCAGTATTCAGACAGATACTCCCGGATTTCATCTAACTCATCTGCATCCGCAGATCTTGCTGTAACCTGTTTTGGGAAATGAATATCCTCACAGCTGCTGCGCAGGAATATTTTACCTCCATGCATTCCGGTACAGGGGAAATTGCCTACAATGCGTTTGTTATCTTTATGAAATCCAAGGACGATGATCACGCCTCCTGCCTGATATTCTCCAAGGAAGCTACCTGCACATCCGCCGATGATCATAACAGGAATTTTTTCTTTGTAAGCCTTCATATGGATTCCGGCGCGGTATCCGGCGTTGCCCTGTACATAGATTTTTCCGCCGCGCATGGCATAACCGGCAGCGTCACCGATATTGCCATGAATCAGAATCTTTCCTTCATTCATGGTATCGCCCACAGCGTCCTGCGCATTCGCATTTACCGTAATATTGGCATTGTTTAAGTATGCGCCCAGCGCATTACCCGGTATCCCGTTAATTGTAAGATTCTTGTGGGACATACCGGCAGCAATAAATTTCTGACCGCAGCATCCTTCGATGATAAAATCGCTTCCTGCTTCACGCAATTTTTCATTTACAGCTCTATAATCTAAATCTGCAGCATCAATGGTTTGCATATTATACCATACCTCCCAAAAGTTTTTTATGTTTTTTTCTGTCATTCTCCAGCGTGAGAGATATCGAGTATCTCCAATTCTTTTTTCGTTAAGCCGATGCCACGAAGCATCAGCCGGTTTCCGCGTAAAGCCTCAATGGAATTGATTCCCATACCGCCCATGAATTCTTTTATTTCGTGTTTCCATGCGGTCATCAGATTAATCAGGCGTTCACTGCCCATTGCCGGATTAAGCCTTTTCACAAGCTCCGGGCGCTGGGTTGCAATGCCCCAGTTACATTTACCGCTTTGGCAAGTACGACACAGATGGCAGCCCAAGGCAAGCAGGGCGGCAGTAGCTACATAGCAGGCATCTGCACCGAGAGCAATGGCTTTTACTACATCTGCTGCGCTCCGAATACTTCCGCCGACTACAAGAGAGACATTGTTGCGGATACCTTCATTCCGAAGTCTCTGATCAACGGCTGCCAGCGCCAGCTCAATGGGGATACCTACATGATCTCTGATCCTGGTAGGCGCAGCTCCGGTGCCGCCGCGGAACCCGTCAATGGCAATGATATCTGCTCCGCTTCGGGCAATACCGCTCGCGATTGCCGCAATATTATGTACGGCAGCAACTTTTACAATCACTGGTTTTTTATATTCCGTAACTTCTTTTAGAGAAAAGACAAGCTGACGCAAATCTTCAATGGAATAAATATCATGGTGGGGCGCAGGGGAAATGGCATCGGACCCTTCCGGGATCATACGGGTACGGGATATATCTCCTACGATTTTTGCACCGGGAAGATGTCCCCCGATACCCGGTTTTGCGCCTTGTCCTATTTTGATCTCAATAGCTGCGCCTGCCTTCAGATAATCCGCATGGACACCAAAACGTCCGGAAGCTACCTGTACGACGGTATTTTCTCCATAGCAGTAAAAATCTTCATGCAGTCCGCCTTCTCCGGTGTTATATAAAATCCCAAGTTCTGTTGCTGCAAGTGCGAGAGACTTATGAGCATTGTAGCTGATAGAGCCGTAGCTCATGGCTGAGAACATAACCGGCATAGACAATTCCAGCTGCGGAGGCAGTTTACAGTCTAAAGCTCCATCCTTTGTGCGTTGTACTTTTGACGGTTTCTTTCCGAGATAAACTCTGGTTTCCATGGGTTCCCGCAATGGATCAATGGAAGGGTTTGTTACCTGTGAAGCATTGATCAGGATTTTGTCCCAGTAAACGGGAAGAGGTTTTGGATTACCCATGGATGACAAAAGAACGCCGCCGCTGTTTGACTGTTTATAGATCTCTTTAATCGTTTCGGCTGACCAGTTGGCGTTTTCGCGCAGGGTACAATCACTTTTTACAATCTTTAAGGCTCTTGTAGGACAAAAGGAAACACAGCGCTGGCAGTTTACGCATTTTGAGTCGTCACACGTCATTATTTTGTGTTTTTCATCGTAGCTGTGGGCTTCATTGGCGCATTGCTGCTCACATACATGGCAGGAAGTACATCTGTTTTTATTTCTGATTATTTCAAATTCGGGATAAATAAATTCGATACTCATTAAAACGCACCTTCCTTTACTTTAACGATGACAGGCTCACCGCCGGCGGGAGACCATATGTTTTCTGCATTTGGTTCCATGGTCCGAATGGCGGCTTCTTCACTTGCAATGAATACTTTATCATCTTTTTCACCGACTACCATTGAACGCAGCTTCAGACGGTCATTCAGGGCCATCAATCCGCCTTCAAATCCCAAAACGATGGAGAAAGGACCGGTAATCAGAAGGCTTGAAAACATAGTTCTAAGGTAGGTATGTTTCTTTCGGTCGTCCAAATCTGTTTTTGCCCCAATGGTACTCCAGAACGGAGCGGCGATTACACTTGCGGCTTCGCCGAGCGTAAGTCCCTGTACGCGGAGCAGGTAATCCATGATATAGGTAATGACTTCCGTATCGGTCTGGAGAGTACATTTATAGCCGAACATCTCGATAAATCGACGGTTGGCGTCGTAGGAAGATATTTCTCCATTATGCACGACGGAATAGTCAAGCAGCGTAAACGGATGCGCGCCTCCCCACCAGCCGGGAGTATTTGTCGGATAACGGCCGTGTGCCGTCCAGGAGTATCCTTCATATTCTTCCAGTTTATAAAAGACGCCCACATCTTCCGGGAAACCGACCGCTTTGAAGGCGCCCATGTTCCTGCCGCTGGAAAAGACGTAAGCGCCGGGCATTTCGGCGTTGATCTTCATAACTGCTTTGGCGACAAAATCCTTTTCTTCCGACTGTAAGGATACAAGAACAGATTTTAACGGCGCAACAAAATATCTCCATATAATCGGCACGTCTGTGATTGCCGGAATCTTTCGAGTTGGAATGATTTCCGATTGGACAATTTCAAAGCGTTCCTTTAAGAAAATTTCGCATTTCTTACGCGTGTCGCGGGAATCAAAAAACATATGGAATGCATAAAAATCTTTATATTCAGGGTAAATGCCATAACCGGCAAAACCGCCGCCTAATCCGTTGGAACGGTCATGCATGGGTTTCATGGAATTTGTGATCCTTTCACCGGACATCTTACTTCCATATCTGGATATTACTGCAGAGATTGCACATCCGGAGGGGATTCTTATCTGGCCCTCGATTTTCATAAATCTTGTACCATCCTTTCAGAATAAATCAAAAAAACAAAGGCATCCGTTTTCAGGGCAAGTGATTCCTACTCTGAAAATGAACATCTTTGCTCATCTTTTATATTATACAGTGGATGGTGTGCTTTGTCAATCTTTTTTGGACGTCAGAAGCACGATAGAAAAAATAAAAAAAGGTTGACAAATAATATTGAAAGGTGTATTATCCAACACGTAAAGGCAAGGGAGTCTTTTGCGGCGCAGAAAGAGCGTCATGAAAGTCTTCCTTGTCTTTTTATTTTCAAATTAGAAGGAGTGAGATCATGAAGAATGTATCGGATTTTTTTGGATGTAAAGTATTTGATGACAGAGTGATGAAAGCAAATTTATCGGCAAAGGTATATCAGTCTTTGAGAAAAACGATTGATGAAGGCGCAAAGCTCGATATTGGCGTAGCAAATGCAGTAGCGGCAGCTATGAAAGACTGGGCTGTGGACCATGGCGCTACGCACTATACACATTGGTTCCAGCCACTTACCGGTGTCACAGCAGAAAAGCATGACAGTTTTATTTCTCCATCTCCCGATGGCGGTGTGATTATGGAGTTTTCCGGAAAGGAACTGATCAAAGGAGAACCAGATGCTTCGTCGTTTCCCTCCGGCGGACTTCGGGCTACTTTTGAAGCGCGGGGATACACGGCATGGGATCCTACATCTTACGCGTTCATTAAGGGCAATACATTGTGTATTCCTACCGCGTTCTGCTCTTATGGCGGAGAGGCGCTGGATAAGAAAACGCCGCTGCTCCGTTCTATGGAAGCGTTAAATAAGCAGGCAATCCGTATTCTTCATTTGTTTGGCAATGACGATGTGAAATGTGTCCGCACGTCCGTAGGGCCGGAACAGGAATATTTCCTTATTACAGAAGAAATGTATGAGCAAAGGAGGGATCTTCGATTTGCGGGTCGTACTCTTTTTGGCGCGAGGCCACCAAAGGGACAGGAGATGGACGATCATTATTTCGGAGTGATCAAGCCGAGGGTCGCGGCTTATATGGAAGAGCTGAATGAGGAACTCTGGAAGCTGGGCATTCTGGCAAAAACAGAGCATAACGAAGTTGCCCCGGCGCAGCATGAGCTTGCCCCTATCTATACAACAACAAACATCGCGACAGACCATAACCAGCTGACAATGGAAATTATGCAGAAGGTTGCGGCAAAGCATGGGCTTGTGTGCCTGCTTCATGAGAAACCCTTTGCCGGAGTAAACGGAAGCGGAAAGCATAACAACTGGTCTCTGACTGCGGATGGAGGCGTGAATCTGTTGTCGCCGGGCGAAACGCCGTATGAAAACGCACAGTTTTTATTATTCCTTTGTGCGGTTATCAAAGCTGTGGACGATTATCAGGATCTGCTCCGTCTTTCTGTGGCGACAGCAGGAAATGATCACAGACTTGGGGCAAACGAAGCGCCTCCGGCAGTCATTTCTATTTTCCTTGGAGAAGAATTGAATGCCGTACTGGAAGCGATTGAAACGGGTACTCCCTATGCGGGAACTGAAAAAACACAGATGAAGCTGGGTGTGGACGTACTTCCAAAGTTTAACCGCGATACTACAGACCGCAATCGTACATCGCCCTTTGCATTTACCGGAAATAAATTTGAATTCCGTATGCTTGGTTCCTCCAACAGCATTGCGTGCGCGAATATCATGCTGAACAGCGCGGTGGCAGAAAGTTTGAAAATCTATGCGGACAGACTGGAAAACGCGGAGAATTTTGAAGATGTACTGCATGAAATGATTCGCAAGACTATCAAAGATCATAAACGTGTTATTTTCAACGGGAATGGTTATGACGACACATGGATTAAAGAAGCTGTGGAAAAGAGAGGGCTTCTTAACTATCGTACAACACCGGATTGTATGCCGCATTTACTGGATGAAAAAAATGTACGGATGCTGACTTCTCACAAAGTATTTTCAGAAGCGGAACTAAAGTCCAGATGTGAAATTATGTTGGAAAACTATTGTAAGACAGTTCGGATTGAAGCAAATACCATGATCGATATGGCAAAGACAGAAATTGCCCCTGCAGTAAGCGCATATGTATTGGAACTTGCAAATACTGCGGCGGCAAAAAAGGCGGTCGATGATTCAATTTCACGCAGTTATGAGACGGAGCTTATGAAAAAACTAGTAAGATTTGAAGATCTGATTGCAACCAAGACAGATGAATTGGAAGAAGCAATGATGAAACTCCAGGATGCGGAAGATGTGGCGGCAGAATCTTATATGATTCGAGATGCTGTTTTAGGAAAAATGGGAGAATTAAGAGCTGCCTGTGATGAGGCAGAAACAATGACGGCAAAGAAATACTGGCCATTTCCAACTTACGGCGATTTACTGTTCGGCGTAAAATAGGTTGATAAATTTAAATTGCGGAACTTCTGATCGGAGGAAGAAGATATGGATGAAGCTATGAAAGGACTCGTGCAGGAAGCAGTATACGGCGAAGTGTTCGGAGTCTGGTTTTTAATTGGCGCTGCATTGGTGTTCTGGATGCAGGCGGGTTTTGCAATGGTAGAGGCAGGTTTTACCAGGGCGAAAAATACAGGAAATATCA
>CAIGRU010000015.1_pt1 | contig 139252 bp, 148 predicted proteins | sample 7351341 | NCBI WGS metagenome assembly CAIGRU01
AATCGTAAGGATAAAACCTATTTTGTAATCGTAAGGATAAAACCTATTTTGTAATGTATATTATTTTACCTAACTCTCCGTAAGGATAAAACCTTATTTATAGTGCAATCATAATTAATGCCTATATAAAACCTAACTTAGGGTATGATCATTCTTGCTGTATAGGTAGATTCCATGTAGACTTTATCCGTCTTACAAGTCTTATATGTACTGTATCTGTATGGTTATAGGGTATTGTGTTTATTTCTTGGTATAGGATGTATATGGTGTGAATGTAATGTGTACTTTTGTCTTCTTCTTTGTGTGGTGTAGAAAGATAACCGCCATGAGCCTATGTGCTCCGAAGGGCGGCGAACTGGTTTTTAGCCATGGGATAAAATGCGCATGGGTATTAAGGCTTCTATATGGGGACTATACAGAGGGAGCGCGGCGAATCCATATTTTACCAATAAAAAAACTAATAAAATGAAAGAATTAAGTAAACAAGAAAAGATAAGTCTTTTACAAAGGACAAAACAAATAATAAAAGAAGGACACGCATGCTTTATCTGTATAGCTTTGGAGATCGCTGCATCAGAGTATGAAGGGCGAGAATACGAATCATTTGTAGGAGCAATAGAAAAATATGTTCCAGAGCTATTAAAATATCGTCCAAAGCATGCGGTTCTTGATTCGGATGGATGGTTTGATCCAACCGAATCAGAAACAAGAATAGGGATTATAAACAAAACAATAAAAGATATTGAGGCTTCCATTGCCTCAACTTTAGAGAGTGATTAATATACAGCCATGCTGGTATGTGAATATAGGCATGGCATTCTTTTCAATTAAAAATAATCGTTTAACAATAAAACATATATAAATTATGGAAACAAAAACAATAACAGTTCAAAGAACAAAAACAATTCCTTTCGATTTCGATCTGGCAATGGCGATAAGCAGAGGGAAAAAAGAGGGAGAGATAATATTTCAGGGAGAAGAAGGAGAAGTGGAAGGTGTGATCATAGTGTATGTATCCAACACAGATAAACGTCACCCATTGCTGGCGTTGATGCCGGGTGAAGCCGAATTTAGTGGATGGTTTAGCAAGGAGGGAGAAAGACATGGCTATCCGAATGATAAATTGTATATAAAACTCAAGAAAACCGAAACGCTTGAAGACAAAGATATTCTAGTAGGTGACAGCGGATTTATATTCATGCTGGATACGAATGGAAGATTCAAAACATCTATGTATGTAGGTCTATATACGGACGGTAGACTTACATTTGGAGGAGCCGCAGGGCAGAATGACATTGAGAAGTTTAGGAGGGCAAACATGAAAGAACGTTTTAAGCTTATGTTTGCCCTTATGGAATCGAAAGATAATAGGGCTATCAAATTATTAGATAAATTAAATGGAGTAGAGAAAAAGGTGGACTTCAAGCCATTCGATAAAGTTCTGATCAAGGATGAGGAAAGCGACAAATGGGAGGCTTCTTTCTTTATCAGAAAGGTAGGCGAGTTATACGAATGTATGCTAGGCCTTAAATACGAATACTGTATTCCATTCGAAGGAAACGAACACTTACTGGGGAAATGAATAAAGAATCTTGGGAATCATTTAAAAGATCTCTTCAGGAAGACGGACTGAATACGTCCAGGCTGAATGATGAATACATGTGGATCAAACCCAGCCTGGACGGACGTTTCATGTCGCTGGCAGAAGAGTATGCAGGGGAGGCACCGGCATCTATGAATATAGAAGAATTGTCGGAGCTGGCCAGAAGTTATGTGACCGATCCGGAAGTGGGAACCGTAGAACAATGGATAGGTATATTCGAGTATACGGCAATAGTTCAAAGGCTAAGAGCTATTGATTGGAACAAAGACGACCATACGCCGGATTATATAAAGACACTCGATAGTCTTGCGGAAAGATATGTAGACCGTTTTAACAGCGACTGGTTTAATCTGTATAGAAAAAGAGCAATGGATACAAATAATCCATTTGTAGTTGGACTAAAACAAGATGGAGTAGAGTTTTTGGAGATCAAAAAGGAGGCATCGGATAGCAAAGGAATAACCGATATGTTCTTCAGCTTTGCCAAAACAAGATACTTCTTTTGTCACAAGGATTCAAAGGTGGAAAGCGAAAGGAAGCCTATGGAAGTTGACGGGCTCATCTTGCTGGTTAGTATATTAAAAAATTATTCCCGTCTGTTTGAAATAGAAATAGACGGGTCTGTTGTCAAATTTAAAAACAAATGAAAGTAAGTTTTATAGAGGTACGAGTAATGGTGCTCGACATGAAAGAAGGAGAATACAAATTCCTTTTTATTGATGAAAAAGAGTTGCAGCAATACCGCATGTTTGTAGACAGGGTACGCGTACACGGGTATAAGGTGTGCTTTAAAAAGCTATATGATAACAAATATTACTTCGAAGTAATAAAGGTGGGGGATATAGAAGGTCTGTCCAAAGCGACGGAATCATACATAAGCAGGATAACAGAGGGTAAGTGATACGGGCGGAAATATACAGGTCTTTCAAAAGACAGGATGACCGTATGTATGGAGTACCCCAACAGTACACTAAATCATATGGTATGAATGCGTCTGTGCATTTTACTCTTAATGCCACAATATCAGTGGTAATGAATGCTGTAGCAATGAAGCGCAAACAAAAGGTTGCGTTTTTTCTAGTATACAATTGATAAAATACGGAAATTTGCATATGGAATGTAGACTCAAAAACGGGGATGTAATAATGTCTCCATCACTCACTGATTTCGAGGAAGCGTTCAAAAATAAAAACGGAAACCTCAAAGAATTGACAGAGGAAATGAGGTTTTATTTGGAGAACGTATGGTGGACTGAGACATTCGGAGAGGGCGAGCACATAAGAGAAGTACTTCTGGACACGAAGGAAAAGATAAAGAAGAGGATGAAGGAGCATCCGGATAAAAAGGAAGCCTTGAAAGTAGTAGTTGACATGATAGATGAAAGATTAAACAAAACAAATAGCCATGAATGACACAGTTATTAAACAAATGGAAAAGATTGTAGCGGAAGTTATGACCAGCTATCAATCCGACTTTGAGAATTACGACAGGCGGTATATCGAAAAAGCAGAGACGCGTCACTTCCCGATGATTTAGATCGTAGGTGAAGCGCATACACACCTGCTAAGACTGGGTGGTTACAAAGACCTGTTCTTTAACAATGAATTTGCTAGGCTTGGGTATGTACAGGGCGATAATGGATTTGACTGTTATTTGAATATCATAAATAGCGGCGATCACATTTTTATCATAGAACAAAATGGCATTCGGGAGATATCGCTAGATCAAGCAGAAGAAGCAATCCGTGATTACACAATTCCCGTTGTCAAGGAATGGGAAGATCTTAACGGACCCCTACCCAAAAGATGCAAGGTTGAGGTAAAGCTAAGCAATGTTTCAATTGGCAAACTGAAAGATCTTATTCGTGACTGCCAGGAACATGGCGATACTTCTTTAATTGATTCACTAAAGGGATTCCATCGTTACAGGAAGATATCTTCAGATCATTATATTCAGGTAAGTTATAACCCGGGTTGCAATGAATTTGGATTTTGCGAATTTATCGATGGAAGACCAAATCTGTGCGGGGCTATCGTTTTTCATGGATGGGAAGAGATTAGGTATAAAGAGAATTATTCGATTCAATTTAAGCCTAGTTATGGTTGGAGTAAACACACTTAGTGATTATTGAGGTTATATAAAAATGAACTATAAAGAATAAGGAGAAACAAAGATGAGCTATAATATAATAGAATTGATGGATAAGTATTCAATCACACTCAGAAAGTTGCCGCACTTCCTGGTGATATCGCGCAATCTGCCGGAGCACCCCACAAAAGAAGAGGTGAATAATATGTATATTTTGAAAGGAAGAGAGATGAACGAGGATGAATATAATAACCTTGTAAAGAGAGGTTGTTTGCGTGAATACAATTCATTCTTGAAAGATGGATTTCTGATGAAAAAAGTGGTACGAATACGTAATCCAAAAGAGGGTGGATGGTTGGCCAAGATGGACAAAAGTCATAATGCCACTCAATCATGGAATAAAAAGACGGACTTTTTCGGAGATACACCAGAAGAGGCCGTAATGAAAGCGGTAGAGAGTATCAAAGAGGAAGACGATAACAAATACAGAGGGGATGAGGATGCTGTCCTGGAAACCATAAAAGAAAGCTTGCTGGAATGGGGTGACAATAAAGAGGAGTCTTTATCCGAGATAAAAAGGTATAGAAATGAATTTCCAGGAGAGCCGGACTACAATATAGTTGAGTACGGAAATTTGCTTGTCTACCACTATGACATCAGATTGTTTTACAATAGAAACAATTATGATATTACTGATATGGATAATGATGATGTTTGGGAGATATACAAAAAACATGTCGGACAGGCAGTTAAGCAATTATTAAATGAATAAATAATTTTAGTGGTATGATCACAAAAGAGTATTCGGAAAAAGTATATGACACATTGTCGCAAGAACAAAAAATTAAAACTTGCGCTTTACAATGATTTTGGTGAAAAGGCACAATCTATTTTTGATTGGCTTAATCATAGTGACAGCAATCAGTCAGACAGTAAGCCTGTTATAGACAAAGCTGAAACAATATATCCTGATGGGGTTTATTATCTTTACAAAGATGGTTCTAAGGAATTATTTGATTTCATAGGACAAAACAAACCACAAAAAGAGGTCAAGCGTATTGGTGTAAAGATGGGTGAACATTCAATTGCGATCGGTTTAAAAGGTTTGCAAGAACAAACGCTTACCATAAAAGAAAATGACGATGATTACAATGATTACGTCTATGAACATGATGATGCAGTTGCTGACTGGAATGGAAAATTGAATACTAAACATATCAGACAAACAGGCACCGATATAGAACTGGCAGATGACGAATGGATTCCTTCGATTGCCGAATTATACCTCATATATATCAACAAACGCTCTATCAATTCAGCCATTGAGCTTAGTAGTGGGGTCCGCCTAGGGTCTGGATGGTACTGGAGTTCTACCGAGGAATCAGTGGGGTTTGCTTGGAGCTTAAACTTTGTCGATGGTAACATTTCTAAAGATCCTAAGAATATAGTAGAGTTTTATGTATGTGCCGTAACGGAATTTAGTTAAAGCAATTATGTTGTTACTCAAAAAAAAATGAAAACAATTAAAATAAAAATCCCAACATCCATTAAGGAATTTCGGATGGAACTCAAGAAGCGAAGAGATAAACGATATAAACATAACGTTGACGTGTTGTCCGGATTTGCTTATGATGTGATCAAAGAAATAAACAGTGATTACTGGAGAAACGATATCAGCCCCGTGATGAAGAATAGGGTCTCATCCAAGATATCACAAATGCTTTTAGGGGCAAAGTTTATTTTAAAATAATGCCATTAGATAAATTAAATCTTATGCTGAGATTAAGAAATTAACACTTAAAAATAAGTGAACCTGATGGATAAAAATAAATTATATGAAGAGCTTGGATTTGTAAGATCACAGATACAGGTATTCAAAGATAGGTCTGACGCCATAGACGGGGGAAACTGGCGAAAGAATGTTAGCGACGACTTCGATAAAGGTGCTATCTGGTCAGGCTATCAAAGGATACTATCTGAATTAAGAAGTTTACTAAAGTATAGTTATGATGCGGAGTGAATACAAGGTAGGTCAGCTACTTGCAATCAATAAATTGGTAGTGGAAGTATGCGCAGTAGGAGTAGGAGGACAATGTTCAAATTGTGCAGGTTTTAATAAAAAGCATTATGCAATAAACTCCCTGATTGTGGTAATAAATTTTATTTTAGGAAATTGAACAGCTTTGAGCAGCGTAAGGCAAAAAGAGAAAATTGTGATAATAATCTATAGTAAGAAGACGATTACGGAAAATTAAATTTTAAAAATTTAACGATGAAATACGATAAAAAATATATAGAACATTCCAATAAAAAGATTTGGGAAATTCTAAAAGACGATAAAGAATATGACGATTGGACGCAAATCTGCTTTTCAATGCAAGATGCTGTTCAAGCGGCAGCGGATACCTTCGGTTGTTCTACCGATGAGCAAATACATAAACTTAATTGCTTTATCCGAGAAATGCTGTGTAAAGAAATTAATAATATCCGGAAATTTGATATAACATTTAAGAAAAAGGAGGGATAAATATGGAAAACGCGAAAAAGGATTTTACTAAAGTAGAGCAGGATTTGATCGAGACCGTATGTCATTTATACGGCATACAGTCTCGTACTGTTAAAGATGGAGTATTTACAGGCATTATCCCTAACAATGTGCGTATAACTTTAAACGGAACATATTTTTTACAGTTACTCAATACAACCAATGCTGTATATATTGAAATGAAAGAGGGTATTAATATACTAACAATTGTAGCACAGTAAATAATTAGTGGTCATGAACAAATATTTTAAGGTATTATCAAGATTGGCTGCTTTGAGTATGTGTGTGGCAAGTGAAAGTAATCTATACGGTGTACCAAATAAGGCAGGAATGAAGTTTAACCCAGACTATAAAGTAGATACACCTAAGAAAGAACTTAGGGAATTTACCATAAAAGGCCATAAGGTTATGGCTTATTCTAAAAAGGACGCAATTAAAAGAATGAAACATAAAAATAATTTACAATATATGAAAAGAGTTGAAATTATAGATCATAAAAACGAATATGATAAAATCCAACAAATGGAGTATGACGAATTATATAAATTACTAAAAGAATACGGAAATGCAATATGGGATGATGATTATGGTGAAAAAAACTGTACTTAATCAAGATCCTCCTATTATTACAGTAATGATAGAAGGGACTTACTTTTGTCAAGATGCAGAAGTACTCGTTGCTGGTTTAAGTAACGATGAAATAGTATTAGAAGTATTGCCTCAAAACTCATATGAAACATACACGGTTAGGGACATAAAAGATTGTGTGGCATATCATAATATACATTATATATCGGAATCTTATGCTGATTTTTTAAACAGTGAGAATTATAAACCAATGGGGGGGGTAGCTCGTAAATACTAAAAGAATTTAAATAGAGAAAACTATGATTGACGATAAGATAGACGTGGATGTATATCCCAGTAAAAAAGGATGGAATGTTGCAGTATCTTATTGGTATTACGATAGAAGCAAGAAAAAGAGACTTAGCTCTTCGGTTACATATACATGGTTTACGGATTGCTTAGAAATAGTAGAGTTTTTGAGACGGAAGCAAACTAAGGTATTTTATTCCCAGGTGAAAGCATTAGCAAGGCAATTCGGTAAAAAGGAGAAGGTCAGTTACAGAAAATAAAATACAAGCTATGACCAAGAAAGAAATGGCAGAGGTGTTTGGCTTATTCCTCAAAGAAACAGGGAGCTACTATAGTTTTAAGTCGTTTGTAGAAGGGATGGGATATTACATGGCAGAGTTTATGATACAGGAAGAGGAGCTGCAATGTGATTTCAAAAATAAACAAAGCGTAAGAGGTGAATATTTCAAAATGATGATCAGAAAACTCCTAAAGAAGAAATGATAATCAAAGTTACTTTTGCTTAACAAGGTGATTGTATACCACTTTGCACAAAATGCAAAGCTATATATATATTTATACGACAAATCGTACTGGGTACCACCAACACCCTCTACCGGTTGCCCGAAAGTGAGATCGCCGGATTCTTTTTTTGTTAGACTAACGTTTTTGATTTTACTTACCCAACGAATGTTTTAGGGTAAAACCTTATATCAAAGACCTACAATTCAACCGTCTTGTCCGAAACGAGGGACTGAATGATTCAACTGAACGGAACAAAGTTAGAGAATAAAAAAAATCAAATCCAATACTAACTATATGTTTTACAATATAGTTGGTGTAAAATGGTATACAATCACTAAAAATAAAAACAGACATAAAGTTTGGATGTAAATATGTTTTTGCATACATTTGTGGGCAAAACAAGTACAAACATTTTTAAATTAATACATTATGTTATTCTGGTGTAAATCTAAATTCAAGGAAAATGAGAAAACCTCATCCATGGAGGTGTTAGTGGAAGGTATATGTTATGCCGATGCAGAAGCAAGGTTTGCGAAATACATGGATCTTTTCAAGAAGACCGGAGAGTACGAGGTGGATATAGCCAAAAAGAATATAGCGGAAATCTTTGAGGCTAATGACAGAGAGAATTATTATACGGTGAAAATCCAAATCATTGTATTTGATGAAAAGACGAAAGCAGAAAAAAGAACAAGCAAAACATATCTAACGCATGCGGATAATATCCAGGACGCAGCAAATGTGACAGATGCTGCGATGAAAGGGACTATGGCTGACTATGAAATAGTATCAGTGAGTAGAACGGATCTGTTGGATATATTGCTGCTGAAGAATGAAACCTGTAAAGAGTAAATCGTTATCGGCAAAGTCTGTATTAAACAGGTTAATAATGGCTGCCGAAAAGGAAAATGTTATATACAGGATATTAAAAGATTCCAACAAAACATATCTTGCACATGTATCCGGATATTCCAGAAATAGTTTTTCGAAAAAGATAAAAGCAAGATCGTTTTCCTTTTCGGAACTTATCAGGATATTTAAAATCATCCAGAATATGCCGGAGGAAGAATCAAAGAAAAGCCGGATAGACTGGAATAGTGTATACGTTGTAAATGATAGGAAAGAGAATGCTGCCGTGTTGCGAGTGCGGAAGACTTGTGGCGGTAAGAAGCAAGGGATTGTGCCCAGCGTGCAGAAAGAAGGACCTGCCAAAGAAAACCTATAGAAAGAAGAAGGTCGAAGGGTTGTCAGATTTCTACGCAGGACATATTGAAAAGATAAAAGAAGTAGGGATGTCTTATACCGGAAGCCCTATTCATTTTGCAAGTTCATGCAACGTGTGCCATGTTTTTCCGAAAAGGATATACAAATCTGTTGCGATGGATGACGATAATATCGTATACCTGACGGATGGAGAGCATGGGGTATTCGACAGGTATCTGGATTCAATGGATATCTGTGGACTAAAAAGAGATCATCCTGTTCTGTATGGTATAGCTATGGCTTCCTATAGAAAGACAAAGGACAGGATAAAAGAAAGAGGAAGACTTATTGAAGTATTTGAAAAACAAGAACTATAATGACAGCATCAGAAGAATTAAGAAAGCTAAAAGAAGATTACCTTGAATCGGTATACTTCACAAAAGTAGCCGGAGTGTTATGGAAAGCTCCAGTAAAATCAGGTATAAACCTGTTCAGATCTGTAGCATCCAGCATGGAGATAGAGCGATTTATCGAGGAAACAGAATCCTTGATAAGAAGAGAAGGTGGAGTGGTAGACGTGGAAACCAGAGCTGTTATATATCCATTGGATATGGCAGAAGAGGCTCCAAAGGAAAAACCGGAGAAAGTTATTGTAAAAACTGTGGATACCCCTAAGAAGACAGAGAAAAAAACTGAAGAGGTGAAGCAGGAAGCTCCCGAACAAGTACGGACAGCAGCAGAAAATCCAGTGGAAGAGAAGCAGGAAGAGGCAACCCTGGCTCCGGTAGCAGAAGGACCTAAAGCCGAAGAGGCAGTAGAAGCAAAAGTGGAAGAAGTTAAGCCTGAAAAGCCTAAAAGAAAGCGTGCTACAAAGGCTGAGATGGAAGAAAGAAGAAAACAAAAAGAGCTTGAAGAACAGGCAAAGGCTGAAGCAGAAAAACAGCCTGTGGTGGAACAGGATGTAAATCCGGAAATGGAAGAGGGTGATGATAATAAAGAGAAACCCGAAAGCATTAAACAAGAAACAAAACCCAAAGAAGAAGAAATAAAGCTGGAAGACGAAAGCGCCTTGCCTTTTGAAGGTCTGGATGAGGATACAACAGAAACATTCCTTGCTGAACGTCTTAAAGGCGTAGCTCTTCCACTGATACGAAGAATAACAGTAAACGGTGACAGATACTACTATGAGGTAAAGGATGGCAGAATTCTTATTCACAGCTCAGCTACAACTCTTATTTCCGATGGTTATGTAGACCGCAGCAATGCCCTTACCGACTGGGTGACCGAACAACGTCTTCTTGGTAAAGACCCGTCGTTTGAATCGAAGAAAGCGGCAGATCTGGGTACAATGATGCATTACCTGTATGGCTTGTACCTGAAAGGGCAGCCTATCCATTTGAGGCCTTCATATATAAGAGATATCATCCATACATCTGATTTGAGAATTGACGGATATATGATGGATCTTTTACTTTCAGATGAAAAGACGGTAAACATTCTTATTGAGGATATGTTGTGTCTTGCCAAATTCGTAAAGGACTATAATGTAAAGCCTCTTGCAATTGAGAAAGTATTAAGGATAGAGAACCTTTTAAAGAAAGTTTCTCCTGAACTTTACGAATCAATCAAGGAATCGCTCAAAGAAGATGACGCTGATATTGAACTCGGTGTTGCATCGCCTCTTGACTTCCTTTGTGAAATGGAATTTGTTGAAAAAGTAAGAGGATTTCATGGCGAGATATACAAGACTAAATCTGGCGAGCATAATGCAGGAGACCCGAAGGAGACCGTAAAAGAAATCACAAGAAAGGTGATAGCTATCGTAGACTTTAAGTCCGGGGGTTTCAAAAGGTCAGGAAGCTTCTATCCGGAACATGCATTCCAACTGGAGTTATATCGCATAATGGTAGAAGAAAACTTCAAGGAAGTGTTCAGCAAGGAGGAGCTGGATGGTATAAAGTTGTATAACTTCATGCCGAAATCCATCAGCAAAACATCTGCTTATTACCTGAAAGATCAGACGAATAATCTGGAGGTGAGGAGAAAGGCGAAGGTTGTATTTGCCCAAGGTATCATAAACCATGCCAAGAAGAGCAGAAAGGTTAGGTATTTCACTGGTGTACTTGATAGCAAGGCTGAAGGAATCAATCTGGATGACTTTGTAAGAGAAGCGGATTTGGTAAAAGAACTTGAGAGAATACACATTAGCCAGAAATAACAACAGAATCCGTTCCATTCTTTAATAAATTGGAACGGATTACAATTAACACAATTCATGGATTTTAGGAGTTATCAAAATGGTATGCCAAGGTTTACGCTTGACAAGCGTAAACCCAGAGGAAGATACAAAACAAAATGTCCCAAATGTGGTGATATAAAAAGCTTCGTATGTGTGGTAGATACTACGACCGGAGAGCCGGTTGACGCCTCCAGGTTTGGTGTTTGCGATCATGAAAGAAGATGTGGGTACTCTTGTTGGCCAACCGGCAAGGATGTGGGAGGGATGTCTATTATTGTGTCCTCGAATGAAGTAAAGAAAGAATTTCTTGTAAGAGATGAGGATATAGCCAATGTGATAGATCCTGAAATCATGCTAAAGTGTTGTATATTCGATCCGGATGCACCTTTTCTTAAAGCATTGTCCACAATGTTTGGGGAGGAAAAGTCTATTCTTGCAATGCACAAATATTTCATAGGGGCCAGGAAATATTTCTCATGGAATAAGCCGGTGATATTTTGGCAGGTGGATAGATTCTTCAAGGTAAGGACCGGAAAGATAATGGAGTTCGGGATATTGAGTAATGAGGATGGATCTTTCAGGGATGTGAAAAGGGTTCAGCCCGGGAAAAACTTCCCGGAGGCGACCAGTCCGCATGTGGCATGGATTCATAATTCCGTAAGTACAGACTATAGCTTGAAACAATGTCTGTTTGGCGAGCATCTTCTGAATCAATCACACTCAGAAAGCGTGATCAATATTGTGGAAGCCGAAAAGACAGCCGTTGTTGCTTCTATCTATTATCCGGACAGGATATGGATGGCGACTGGCGGGCTCCAGAATTTGAGACCGGAGGTGATGTTGCCGCTAAAGAATTACAAGATAATAGTCCATCCGGATAAAGGTGAGGCATTTGGCAAATGGGAGCAGAAAATATCGGCAAATCTTCCTGATTATAACATAAAGATGTCAAAGTTTCTTGAGAGCAAGGATTTGCCTGACGGAAGCGATATAGCGGACTATATTATAAGAAGGATAACAAACCCTGGTTAATCCCTAACTTTGCTTAAAAAGAAAGCAAGATGGGACAATCGACAAATTATTACAGAACACATCCGAAAGCCCGTAAGAAACATGTGGCTAAAAGCAAAGAAGTTAACAGCAGACCTGATCAGAAAGCAAAGAGAAGGGAGCTGGGAAGAAAGAATTATGAACATGACAAGAAATATGGGAAAGGAGGAAGAGTCGGCAAGGATCTTGCCCACGTGGGAGGGAAGCTCAGGTATAAGTCCAGGTCTGCAAATCGCGGATCAAAGACAGACCAGCCAGGGGACCGTAGGGCTAGGGGCCGGAGATCGTGAAATATTCTGCTCGTCAAGAAAGATTGTTTCCTCTGCTGTTGAGCTGATAAGACAGTATCAAAGCGGGGAGCTTCTTCCTGCCCGAACAGGGTACAATTACCTGGATAGAGTATGCATGGGTGGGCTATATCCGAAAGATATAGTAGCCATAGGCGGAAGATCAGGTTCAGGTAAAAGCTACTTCATGCAGCAAATATTAGATGCTGTAATGGATAAAAGAATTAATCCCCAGGCTGACGATTACGTGCTTGTAAGATGTGAGTTTGAGATGACGCCAAAAGATCTTATCGTAAGACAGATTGCAAACAAGCTGGGAAGACAGATAGAGGATGTCTTAACAAAAGAACTAATCGGGGCCGATCTGGAAATCGCAAACAATGTAATAAACTCATTCGATGACAGCCGGATATTCTATGTCCCTTTTCCGGTAAGTATAGAAGAGTTCAGCAGAAATTTCAGAAGAAGGATATTTGAGAATGAGGCATTCAGGAAAAAGAAACTGATACTGGTATCCATAGACCATATAGCCCTTATCAAGAGAATGGGTGGGGATTTGAAAAGCACGCTAGATAGATTCTTGGCTGAAATCAATGAGATGAAGCTGGAATATGACAATGTCTGTTTTTTGTTAAGTTCTCAGCTCAACAGAAATATTGAATCCAGAAAAGACAACCCAAACAATCACGCTCCCATAAAGTCTGATTTTTATGCATCTGACGAGTTGGCGCAGTATGCTTCCGTAATGGTGGCTGTGCATAACCCCTATGACCTGGGTCTGGATAAGTATATGGCATTTTCTGAAAACCGGTATGAGTGGCTGAATAGATTCAAACATGAATCCAAGAAGTCATTTAAGACTCGAGGTCTTATCTTTCATCATGTACTTAAGATAAGGCAGGGGGATATAGACAAGTTCGAATGTATCCATGTGGACGTGAAGCCTGGATTCGAAAACGTATACAGGGAAGAAGGATCCGTGGTATATACGAATGTTCCGAAGCCTGAACCAATGTATTTCCTCACAGGGGACCAATTGGAGGAATATGGCAATAGTGGCAGAGATTATGATAATGATGATCCATTTTAAATAAAAGTAATCATATGAATAAAAGTAAAATACAAGAAGCGTATGGACGCTATTGGGAATACGTAGAGGATTTTGTAGACGAAGAGGGGCGGAATGCAGAAATGTCCCTTTTATGCTGGATTGCTATTTCGAGATAAATGAAAATAAAGAAACAGAATTTCAAAAAGGAGGAGCAAGTCCATCTGGGCATTCGAGATGGAGACCTGCTGAATTAGCTAACTAATTAAATTATATTATGAAAGAGATTGTAATGCAAGTTCCAGAAGGCAAAAAAGGCTGAATGGATTAATGGAGTGTTGACGCTGGTAGATGATGATAGCAGAGATATAACAGAGCGTATTAAGACCTTTGATGATGCTTGTGCATATCTTGGAGGCCAACATTTATTTGTTCGCGAATATATGCATGCAGAAAGTATGCAAGAATCCTCGGAAAATATCAAGATGTATCTTAGGTTGCGCATAATAGTAACAGCGTTAAATGAGAAGTGGAAACCCAAGTACACAGAAGGGGAAAAGAAGATATTCATTAATGTTCATAGAATATGAAACAAGCGAAATAGACAATACTGATGAAGAGGCAAAGAAAGGGTTTGTTTTTGTTAAATTAAACGGGAAGATAAAAGCGTTTAAACCTAATTATACATATGAAAGATATAATGAACGTGGGTCTGGCCTATATTTTAAAAACGAAAAACTAGCCCAATATGCCTGTATGCAATTTGGGAGTGAATGGATACGATATTTTCGTTCTTAAACTATGTTTTTGCAATTTAAATTTTAGATCATGAACACCTTATGATATGGTTCACAACAAAAGAAATAGCCGTCATGCTCACCCTTATAGAAAGATATATAAGCATGTCGGAAAATCAATCCAATATAGAAGGATTGTCTGTCATGGCAAAGAAGCTGGAAGATGCTTTGAACTATGACATATCATTAAAAGTAACAAGAGAACAGAGGGCTGTTATAGATGAACTGTGTGATGCCAGCGATCAATTGATAAGCACATTTAGTCATTATGCCTCAGATGCATCCCAGATATATGCTCTGGAAGAGATGAAGAGATTGGCAAGCACTGTATTTGCGTCTGTCACCGAGGAAAGCATGAAGATGAAGGTAAAAAGCGACTATGCCGAGATCCGATCAAAGGTGATACGCGATCAAATAGCTATGGAACTCAAACAATCGGGGGCTGTGAAAAGTGCCACGGAGGCAGTGCAGCGGGCGCAATGTGACCCACGCTACAGTCATGTGATAGCAGACATGGAAGAGTATGACATAGAGGCATCCAGGCTTATGTCGAGGGCAAAAAGTTTGGATAAGATATATAACGCCATGATACAGTCCATCTCTCTTAGTCGCATAGGAATGGATAAAGCGAATGTTCAACCTCAATTCTGATAAGCTATGTATATAAATTTCAAAGAACTCAGAGAATCCGATTTTACTATCGAAGATATAGAAACCCTTGTCGGGATAAGGCAAAAGGAGGACGAAAGTATCCTTAGAAAGGATAGTGTAGATATTCTCCTTGAAAGAGGATATATCGAGAAGTTCAAGAATGGCAACTTAAAGCTATCATCAAAAGGTCAATCTTTCTTGAACGTGATAGAGACTCCAGGGTTGACGGAAGAAGTGTCGAGCCTCGTTTCTTCTTTGGTAAAAATGTACGAGCTGAATGACAAACCTACCGGAATAATAAAGGAGGTAGAGCAACGGGTGTCATGGTTTTTGCATGAGACTGGGTTTGGTGTCGAGAAGATAAAACAGGAGGTTGGCAGGTATTTGACTGATAATGACAAATTCACGATGTCGCTTTCCAATCTTATATGGAAGCCGAAATCAGTGGCATTCAGCGTTCATATGAAGCTGTCAGAATCCATGCTGTTTGATCTTATGGCAAGACGGTATGGACTTAACACAAGTATATATTTTGCGGACAAGAAGCCCAAAGATATAGCTTATATCATGGCTGTATCCAAACTTCCGAATCCACCAGCATCAATCAGTCCGGATAGCACTATTACTGGAAGCGTAAAAGGGGACAAGGAAGCTATACTGAAAGCAAGGAAAATGATGGTTGAATACATAAACGAAAGAAAGGAGGAATGAAATGGAAGAAATTGATGAGATTAAAGAAGAAAAAGAGAATGATGATACACCTTGGCCTGATGAGTTATGAACATACCGGAAAACAACTTACTCATAAAAGAGATTGACGGCGAGCAGAGGCTTACCGTCTCTTATTCTCAGATAGAAGAATTCCAGAATTGCCCTTACAGATGGCACAAAGATTACGTGCTTGGGGAAAGGGTGTTCTCTAAATCGGAAGCGACAGCATACGGTTCTGCTATTCATGAAACGCTTGAGTGGTTCTTCAAAAACGAATGCAAACCAAGGGGACAGGAAATAGCCGACGCATACACTCATTTCGCTCAAAAGCAGGAGATACCGTTTTCTTCACCGGAAGCCATGATAACAGCCACAAAGCAGGCGCTGGAAACATGGGTATGGATAAGAGGGTTATTCCAGAGGAAGAGGGATGGATCGTTTGCGAAGAAGGACGTAAACCCTTTTGAGCGCGATCTGAGAGAGTCTAAGGTTGTAGGTATAGAAGAACCCTTTTGTCTTCCTTATCGGCTAGTAAAGCCGGTAGAAATAAACGGAGAGATATTTTACCATGTCTATATAAACGGATTCATAGACCTTCATCTTGAAAACGAGAAAGGTCACATCATTATAGACTGGAAAAGCGGGGCGCACTTATTTGATGAAAAGAAGATAGCCACGAACTTGCAACATCCCATATATTCGTTTTATACGATGAGAGCGTATAAAACCGGGTATCCTTGCGGCAACTACTACCTCTTTACAAGAACAAGGGAGTACCAAAGAGTGAAGATGGATAAGGAAAGGCAGGATTTGTCCATATCCATACTCAACGATGTGTTCGGTAAAATGTACGACTTTGAAAGCGTACAGGAAAGAGAGTTTATGGCTTACGAAAAGAAAGGACCCAAAAATTTCAAATACGAAAAAGCAAGAACATCAAAAAAAGTGCTTGAACAAGAAGTTCCTAACCCGGGTCCGTTGTGCTACTGGTGTAATTTCTCATCTATGGGAGGAGACGGCAGTTGTAAGTATTCTTCCGTATGGACGCCGGCAGATAAGAAGGAAAAATCAGAAAATTATTTTTCGAAAAAGTTCACAAAATAATAATAATTGACTATATTTGTGGTCAAATAATACATAAGACGATGGAAACCAGAAGATATACCGAAGAAGAATACCTGACAGAGCTCAGAAAGGCTTTTGAGGAAAACAAACATATCAAGAAAATGAGAAGGGACGTCGTTCAGTTCAATAAAACACGGAACTATTCGATGGCTAAGAAGATACAGGAAAAGATAGACAAATTGTGGAAACAGTCTGTTGAGGAGTATCATACAAGCATTTCTCTTAAAGATGTGATGAAGGAAATGAATGATGAAGACAGAGAAACATTCTGGAAAAATTTATGTGCCGTCTTCATGATGGTGGATTGTTTCGATTTTCTTCTAGCAGAGGTGAACGAAATAGTAGCAAGACAGAAAGAATCTTATGTATTCGATAAGTTTGACGGCATACTTAAACTGGCAAGAAAGTCAGAATTCGAAATGAAGAAGTTCGGAGGCGAAATGACAGAAAGCTTCTTAATGAGGTTTGCCGAAAATTCCGATGAGCTTAGAGAAGAAATTCTTAAGTTCGCTTCTAAATTTATAATTGAGAGTCATGAATCAAGGAGTGAACAAGAAGAGACGAATAAACCCGGATGCAGAACTGTTCGGGCTGTTGAAAGTACCTGATTCGGTATTACTGAAAGAGGTGCTCAAAGAGAACAAAGAACTGAGAGTAAGAATAGGACAGCTTGAATCCTACATTCAGGAGCTGGAAGACAAGATTGGAGGTGAGCTATGAAAATAGTGATAGATGAGTTTATGAGATCCTCCAAAGATAACTACAGGCTTCTAATCCAACGAGGATTGAAACCTAAGCCTGGAACTATATTCAGGGTAGAGGGTTCGGATGAAGATTCATTTGTTGTTGTGCGAAACAATTTCAAATACACATATGTGGAAACGCTCAACAGGCGAGTTCCAATGACAGAGATAACCTATGAGTCAAAAGATCATACTTAGAGACTATCAAGCTAGAGCGGTGGAGAAAGGACTTGAGTACATGGAAGGAAAAAGTTCTTCTCCATCACTTATAGTGGCTGCTACCGGAAGCGGGAAAAGCCTTATGATAAGCAGTATAGCAAACCAATCAAAAGGCAATACGCTGGTACTTCAGCCTTCGGTAGAGCTTCTAAGGCAGAATTATGCTAAGAGTGTAGCCCTGGGAGGCAATCCTACTATATTCTCAGCTTCGGCAAGAACAAAGGAAATAAGCGGCTTTATGTACGCAACCCTTGGTTCGATAAAGAAACATACCGATGAATTAAAAAAGATAGGAATAAGGAATCTTTTGATAGATGAATGTCATGCCGGATATTCCCCCAAAGAAGGTTCGGAATTCTCTAAATTCATAGAAGAGATGGATTTTAAGAAAGTTATAGGTTTTACCGCAACTCCATTCCGTCTCACATACTACTCATCCATTGTAGGAGAAAAATACTCTCAGCTTAACATGCTCACTCGCATGTCTCCCAGATACTTCAAGAAATACTTGGATGTAACCCAGATAGGTGAGATGATAAATCGCAGATTTTGGGCCCCGTTAAAATACGAAGTATGGAGCTATGACGATTCTATGTTGGTGCTGAATAGCTCAGGATCCGAATACACAGAAGATTCCATAGCAAGGTCCATACAAGCAAATGGCGTAAACAATACCATATACAAAAGACTGAGAGAATTGATAAAAGAGAAAAAGTCAATACTTGTATTTCTTGATTCGGTTGAAAACTGCATTAGGATGAGTACTTTTTTCAATTCCAAAGTAGAAAACACCTCGGCTGTAGTTCATGCAAACACCCCAGGTAAAGAAAGGGAAAAGATAATAGAATCCTTCAAAGCCGGCAAGATGAAAATACTTTTCAATGTACAGGCATTGAGTGTGGGATTCGACCATCCTGGTATAGACTGCGTGATATTCGGAAGGCCTACATTCTCGCTATCGGTATATTATCAGGTACTGGGAAGAGCTGTCAGGATAGACCCTCTCGGAATAAAAAAAGACGCCCTTATTATTGATGCGGTAGACAACATGTCTCGCTTTGGCAAGATTGAGGATTTGTCTATCGAAGATTTTCCTGGATACGGGTACGGAGTATTTAGCAAGAATAAGCTACTTACTAACATTCCCATGGGTATGGATGTAACAATGGATGAGCTGAGCGAAAGATATATATCATCACTTGGCAAAGAAAAGCTTCCTCCTATAAAAGGAAGACAGTCCATAGGCGGAAGATTCACCAGTCCTCTGTCCGGTACGATAATGTGGTTCGGGAAATATGAAGGACAAAGATTCGAATCAATACCTATGCATTACTTCGCGTATCTAGTGAACAATTTAAAGAGGGACGCAAGGAACGAAGTGATATTTCAATATGTGGAACAGATAATTCAGTAATACAGTGAAACACACAAAAGAACAAATAGAGGAAATAAGAAACCTCTTACTAGAAAGGGAACTTGCCGACAGGGTACTTTCCAGTACAAAAACAAAAGGTAAATATTACCTTGTGTTGAATGTGGCAAGGGATACACTGAACCCAAAAGGAGAAAGAAGTATAATATATATAGCTCTTTTTGGAAATTATGACATATGGGTGATGCCGGAGGATGTATTCTACGGGTCAAGGAAAGTGGATGGGATAAATTACCCCATGTTTGATTACGCCATAGAAGACGATGAGGCAATGGATGCTATTCTTTCATGGTATGATTACAACAAGGAAAGAAACAACCTTGGGGATAATGACGATAACTTGAAGCAATCATGGTAAACGGAACACACGTTTCAGACTTCAGGGTTAAGGAGCCCAAATTAGGAGAAACCTTCTTATACAAAGGGGTAAAATTGAAAACAGTGAAAGGGTTTTGTCCAGAATGCTATTTTTTCCTTAATGAAGGTGAATGCTATAAATACGCATGTAATGGCGATGACAGGAAAGACGGAGAGGATGTCAGGTTTGTAGAAAATAACTTTTGGAATATATTTAAAAGAATAAAAATTAAATCAAAATATGACAGATAAAGAACTTGAAAAACAGTACTTAGACATGCTAGAAAAGTTAGATGTAGAAGGTTTAAACAGAAGGAATGATATCATATTCTATAAGTGCGATGAATGCGGTACAGATTTTTGTGCTATATGTGATGATTACGGGATACCCATAAATAGGATAAAATGCATAAACGACAAATGTAATGGCTATGCCAACATCTATGATGCCAGTCTATACAAAGATAGCAATGAAGAACTTTTTAGTGGTATCAAATTCAAACTGGTTAGGCCGCACCATAGCGAGATGAAAGACCTGGATGAAAAACAGGTAAAACACATATTAGAAGGAGGACTTATAGAGAAATGGATAAGCCATGACATTATTAAAGAGAAGATGGATGAATTTTCGGATATACCAAGCAAGATACCAAAGCAAATGAAGACACTCCAAAAATCGGCATTGATAATTCACCATAACGACCTGGACGGTGTAGCTTCGGCTGCGATAGCCGAAATATGGTGTAAAAAGAACAGGTACTCTTCCATAGAAAAACTCATGTATTCTTATGAGCAGAAAATACCGGATATAGTTGGAGATGAGGTATTCTACGATACGATATTTGTATTGGATTTATCATTCGGTTCAAACACGAAGGAAATGCTAAATGAATGGCAGTTCAAGATCGGATGCAATGTCGTATGGATAGATCACCACAAAACAGCATTCGATAAAGAGGAGTATTTCGAAATGTTTTCCGGAGCCAATCCTTTTGTTGGGGATAAGGATATGATACTTGGCGCAAGGAAGGTGGGAACAGCAGCATGCGTCCTTACATGGAATTACCTGTTTGATCCAAATGAAATTCCATTGTTGATAAAAGCGTTAGGTCAATATGATGTATGGGATAAAGAAGGCCAGTTTTGCTGGGGAGACGTAATGAGGGTGCAATATTCTGCAAGAGCCAGATATGGATTATCCCCGGAGGCTATGATTATCGACTTGTTTGAATACCAAGACGAACTTATAGAGTCGATGAAAAACGAAGGTAAAGTTATCCTCAGAAGTATCGAGGAAAAGAACAAAAATGAATGTGCGCAGTACTCGTTTGAGGCGGAATTATTCGGACATAAAGCCATATGTATGAATACATTGGAATTCAATTCTACAACCTTTGATTCTGTAAAAGACGGATATGACATAATGATGCCATTCGCTTTTACTGGCAAATGCTTCAGATGCTCCCTGTATACCGAAAAGGATATAGATGTTAGCCATTTTGCCAAACTTATGGGTGGAGGAGGACATGCGAAAGCTGCCGGATTTCATATGAAAATAGAAGATATGATTACATTTTTAAATACAAAAAGACTATGAGTTTAGATGTGACAATTCCATTCAAAGACAAAGAAGGAAACGAGGTTTCTTGGTAGTCCAATATAACTCACAATATGACTAGAATGGCCCACGAAATTCCAATAGAATATCCGGAAGGAAGCAACAAAACATTGTACGATTTCGTATGGAGACCGGACGAGCAGGATATCCCGGTGGATACCTCTGTAATGAAAGAGGTATTGATATGTGGGATAGTCTATATGATACAAAATCGGACAAAGTTATTGGAATATAATCCGGAAAACGGATGGGGAAGTTATGATTCGTTTCTTGATTGGTTGATAGATTATAAGAGTGTGTGTGAGAATCATCCGGGATGCAAGATAGAAGTTAGTCGATAACTAAAAAGTGAATAAATGCAAGAAACAATAGATTATATAGAAGGAAAAGTAATGCCTTTGGTTTATAAAGCCACCTTTTGGAAAGATAGAAGTATAAACCTTTATAGCAATTTTCGCTATGATATAGGTTTTGACAGCTTAGATTTATAGGCTTTATAATTGAGGTGGAGAAGGAATTTGGTGTACATATTACCGATGAAGAACGCGAAGACATAAAAACTCCAGAAGATCTTATAAACTTGGTTTTTGAAAAGACAAGATAATCAATGATAACATCCATAAAGATAAACAATAATAAAAGAACGCCTTTCAGATACACATCTAGCATAAAGGCGTTCGAAAACGGAGCCGAATTTGAATTCCTACCTGGGGTGAACATAATAATAGGGAAGAATGGAAGTGGAAAATCAACCCTTCTGAATCTCATATCTATGTACATGCTGTGTGAGAAATCTATGTGTTCAAGGTCGCCTGTAGATGCATTTGACTTTCCTCATATATTTGATGAGGAAAAAGTATTGGATGGCATTGATATAAAATCGGATTATGCCGGAAAGGTATTCAGGCTTATGCCTTACATGGAAATGGGTCAGGGTGAAATACTGAATGATATCCATAATTTCAGCTTATACATGAATGGATCTTCAAGTTCGTTTGGAGAGAAGGGTCTTTCCTCCATAGATAGCCTTTTCGGCTTCATGTTCAATCAGAAGGATTACAGCTTTCCAATCGTCAAATTGAAAGAATGCAAAGAAAGGGTGAATGACTTGTGGGCTTCAAAGATAGATAACCTCCTGGGTTACTATAAGAGGAACAGGGTAAAGATATCGGAAAAGGATTTTGAATACACCGTTATCATGGATGAGCCGGATAGAAATCTGGATATTGAAAACATAATGAAGATTTATGAAATCCTATCATTTCACAAACCGCAGACACAAATCATTGCTGTAATCCACAACCCGTCTCTTATTTATAAGTTATGGGACCGGTCTTGTGTAAACTTTATAGAGATGTCTAAAGGATACCTGAATGACGTTATCTCTTTTATGAGAAAATGATAGGAAAGTTAAAAGATAGACTATCTTATTACATATGTGGCATAAAAACCGAGAGTAATAAGATAAAACATGGACTATATTATTAAAACACCTAATACACTAAAGTATGAATAGTATGTTATTGACAGACGGATACAAACTGGATCACAGAAGACAGTATCCAGAAGGGACAGAGTTTATTTACGCAAACTGGACCGCAAGGTCGGACAAGCATTTTCCTATCCCTGAAAACAAGCAGTTGGATGGATATGTAGTATTTGGAGTACAATACCTGTGCGTCAAATACTTAATAGAAGAGTTTAAGAAAAACTTCTTTGACAGAAGCGAGAAAGAGGTAGTAGAAGAATACACTCGCTTCATGCAAAGCTATATAGGATATAATAATGCAGCAACCATAGGGGTTCGGCATATTGAAAGCCTTCACCGGCTTGGATATCTTCCCATAGAAATACGGGCGCTACCGGAAGGAACTGTATGTCCTATAGGTGTACCATGCCTTACCATCACAAATACGGACAAGAATTTCTTCTGGTTGGTAAATTACCTGGAAACGCTTATGTCTTGCATATTGTGGCCTATGATGACATCGGCAACGATAGCCAGAGAATACAAGAAAAGCTGAAACGCCACTGTGAGAATACGGGTATACCGATGAGTGATTTCATGATACATGATTTCAGTATGCGCGGAATGCATGGAGTAGAAAGCGCCATACTTAGCGGAATGGGTCATCTTTCCTGTTTTTTCCGGAAGCGAATCATTGCCGGCTATAGAAGAGCTTAGAAAATACTACGATCCGGAATATAAAGAAACGATATCCACGATATTTGCCACCGAGCATTCCGTAGCTTGTTCGAATACAGACTTTGACGGTGATGAACCTTGTGATTTTGGCTATATAAAGAATATGTTGAATCTGTATAAAGACGGAATGTTTTCCATAGTGGCAGACACATATGACTTTTGGAGGTTCGTTGGAAATTATATCCCAAAGTATAAAGATGATATTATGAAAAGAAATGGTCGTGTAGTTATCCGACCGGACAGCGGTGTCCCGGAAGACATCATCTGTGGAGACAGAAGCGAGGTGATGGATATGTTCGAGGATAGTAAATATAGCTTTAGAAGAAGAGGGGCATACCCTTTACTGACAGATATATTTGGATGCGGTTTTACTGATAAGGGATACAAAGTAATGGACCCTCATATCGGAATGATATACGGCGACGCTATCACCCTTGAAAGACAGGAAAAGATATACAAAAGGTTGGAGATGGACGGCATAAGCGCATCCAATCTGGTTCTTGGTGTCGGCAGCTACACTTACCTTGGAAGAGTAAGCAGGGATTCTTTAGGATTTGCACTAAAGACTACACATTGCACCATAAATGGTAAAGGAAAGGAGATATACAAGGATCCGAAGACTGTTTCCGGTATGCCGAAGAAATCTCTTAAAGGGTTGATAAACCTGTATGAAGAGGATGGAGTGATTGTTGCAAAAGACCAGCAAGAGCAAATAGACGACGACAGCCTTTTAAAAAAGGTATTTGTCGACGGGACTATCTCCAGACCATGCAATATTACAGAGATAAAGAAAAGAATTAACGACAGCTTATGAAACAATTTATATTTACAATAGGTCTTCCTGGAAGCGGGAAGACCACCTTCTTAAAAGAGAAAGGATATTCTGATATCATCAGTGCTGACGATATAAAGCTTACAATAAAGGCCCCGTTCTTATACGATATGAGTACGGAGGAAATCCACGAAAAATCCGTGCAAGAAGCTAGAAAAATGGCGTTTAAGAGGATAGAAAGAGGGGACGATATAATTGTGATGGATATGGGAGGCATCAACTCTAGTTATACATATTCGATAATAGAAAGGGCGCTGATTAATAAGTATGAGGTAAAAGCATACTTTATAGATACTCCAATAGACGTATGTATTGAAAGAATGAGTAAGAGGGGTAGGGTAGTCCCGGTTAGTGATGTGTACAGGAAGAATTGCAAATTGAATTCATCTATCATAGGCATAAAAGGTTTAGGTGTTAGCATTGAAACCGTCTCATACTTTACAAACAAATACCTGTTTCTTGATATGGATGGAACGATATGTTCCTACCAAAAGCCTCCCAGAGATATTGACGGTAATGTGGATTTTGTAAACAGTAAAATGTTTGAAAACGCCAGACCGGTAAAACATATCATAGAATGGACTAAGGGATGGGATGGCAAAGATAAATTCATATTGGGAGCCTGCCCAAATTCCATATCGATGGAAGAGAAGATGTTATGGCTTGAGAAAAACATGCATGATATCAAGCAGGGTAATGTGTATTTCGTGGGGAACAAAGATTACAAACATGTATTCTTGAAACATCTCATTCAAAAACTCAAATTAGACAAGAAGGACGTGTTGGTTGTAGACGACAATTACGGCATTATAGAGAACATGCTGAAGATCGGCGTGAATTGCATACATCCTTCAAACATTGATTCAATTGTAAAACAGTAAAATCATGCAGTACATTTTATTAAATATGAAACAGCCTGAAAATAAAGAGGGCTTGATAGAGTATGAGAGATTCGTGTATCCAGATGGACAGCCGAATATAAGACTGAAAACAGAAATAGACAGAAAGGAAGGTGTGGATATAGCCTGCCGGGTAAGAAATCCTAATGAGCTATTCGATCTTCTTATGGTGGCGGATATCGTCAATCGTCAGTCGTATGTAGACAAATTAGTGATACTGTATTTGATGGGAGGAAGAACGGATAGGGTATTGTCATTTGATCAGCCATTCACACTCAGGATTGTAGCTGATATGATAAATACCATAAAGGCTAAAAACGTTGAAATAATAGAACCTCATTCAAATAGGACTACAGATCTTATAAATAATTCAAAATCCAATAAAGATGTCGCTTCATATTCAAATTTAAAAGTCGAAGGGTATGTGGTTGCAGTGCCTGATGAAGGGGCCGCAAAAAAGCATAAAGCAGATATAATATGTTCAAAAGTAAGAGATGCGGCTACAGGAAAGCTTTCAGGATTTAAGATAGACAAGGTGTATTGTTGCACCAGTGGAAGCAATATGATACTATTGGATGATCTTATCGACGGAGGAGGAACGTTCCTTGGGATATGCGAAAAATTAAAAGAGTTGAATCCTAGCGAATTAGCACTTGTAGTTACCCATGCCATACAAGAAGAAGGGCTAAGAAAAGTCAGCAAAGTATACGATAAAGTATTTATAACAAATTCGTATAAGGACTGGCAAGATGATGATGCGTGGATAGGGGATAAACCGGAAAATGTCATAGTATCTGAATACCAGACTGAATAAAGCTATATGGCGGTAAAATTCAAACATAAAGAAACCGGACTGTTATTTTGCAGGGCAAAGGGAGTCTCTCCAAGTATTCAGGAGGAAAGAATGCTTGGAGAGGATGAAATATTCCAGAAAAGACATCTGTCAAAAAGAGGAAGGGTTTACGAATCGGCAACCGAGAAACAGAAGGAGCAATGGATTGGAAAATGCCATGCTGATGAGTTTGAAATAGTCAATGTTTAATCAATAAAAATAAACAATGAAAGAAGGGACTGTTACATGCGAATTTAAGCTTAAGGGCGATTCAAGTCACAAAGATAAAGATATCAAGGATGAAATTGTAACTGTGGATAACGTAATTCACAATAATAATGGATATGTGACCGTGCTTCTTAAGACTGAGGATAAAACAATGATATCTTTTGATGTATATATCAATAGAAACGACGGTATTTTCCCATTAAAACCTGGGGATAAAATCACATTAAGAAATATCAGTATCGGTAAGTGGAATGACGACATGGCGTGGAATAAACCAATAAATGAAGCGTAAACGAAGTGCAAGTTTGATATAATTAATATTAATTGAAAAAGAATAAGTAATGAAAGAAGAAGGAGTTGTATGTAGATTTAAGATCGGAGATTCAATAGTCTACAGGCATGGGGACGCAAGGCAAAAAACATCTACTATCACCGATGCGATAGTAGATAACAATGGTTTTGGGATTATACATATCAAAGATGATGATGGAGAAGAGGGCAGAATATTCATGTATATTAGCAAAGAAGAAATTCCTCGCATTAAACTTGGGGATAAGTTTATATACACAAATGCCAAAGGGGAAGGTAGTGAAGTAGTTGCAAATGCTATAATACACAATAAAGATGGGCTTGCAAACCTAATGGTAGATGAGGCTAAAGAATCGCAAATCGAACCTGACAGCGTAAAGAACGACTTCCAAGATAATAAACTCAGATGGGACCTTCTTCCATTAAAGGAAATAGAAGATATTGTCAGGGTTTATCATGCCGGAGCCAAGAAATATGGTCCAAATAGATGGCAGAATCTTGAAGACGGGTTCCAGAGATACAAAGCAGCGGCGCTTCGTCACCTAATGGAGTACGAGAAAGGAGAACGGGTAGACGCAGATACCGGCTGTTTGCATTTGGCGCAATTCGCGTGGAATGCTATTGCTATGTTGTATTTGGATAAACACGGTAAAGGGTTAATTAAAAACAATGAGAAATGAAAGGAATATTAGTAGAACCATTCCATATATCAGAAAATGAAATCCTTAAAAAAGGATTAGAAGTGGAAGTAATAAGTAAATGGGATGATAAAAATTACGTATGCGAAATACCTGGAGGCAAAAGAGTTAGAATATGGGATATGTGTCTTAAAATAACAGACTATGGTCCATATATTGATTGGGAACAACGCAGATATGAATTAGCTAAATCAGCAATGCAAGGATATTGTATAGCGCTTGGGTTAGACGATGATAATTCAGAATCATATAAAAACATAGCTATCGGCTCTTTAAGAGCTGCCGATGCTATAATTGAACGATTAAAAAAGAATAAGATATGAAAGTAGATATAGATGGAATAGATATTATCAATATGATAAGAGGAACATGACCTAGTTGTGAATTAATAGATAAATGCACTAAACTTGAATTGGGATATTATCACGGAGCATACAATGAATGGAGATGGGATGAAGTTTCAAGTAAAATTTGGGATAGATTTCCAAACGTTTATTTAATGGATTTATACAAAGAATTAAAAGAATCAAATAGTTAAGCTTTGGGCAGCTTTATAAAACCCATATATAATCATGAACGGACAAAAAATGACAATAGAAGAGTACAAAAAAGAAATAGATGCTGATTTATTGAGTGTTGAATCATCTATTCATCCAAGAAATAACAGAAAGGACCATATAATTTCTGTATTAAAAGATTCGATATCATTTTATTACCCAGAAGATAAACCAGAGATACCGAAAGGTGAAATATCAGACGGATATCACACATTTGATGAATTGTACAGATATCGTATGCTTTACAACGCGGCTTTCTTTAATATCTTGGCTAAGGACGGATCGATTAAAATGTGTAAGTCAAGAAAGCACAGCGATGGAGAAAAATGTTTTGGGTCTGATGATTGGTTTATTGTGATGGCAATTCTTCCTACCGGTCAAATATCCAATCACTACGAAAGTAAATATTGGGATTTGTTTAACATACCAGAAAAAGAAATAGCTTTTGAATATGATGGACATACACCAAATGAGGCCGCTGATAGGATTGAGAGATATTTGAAGGGAGAATCCAATCTTATGACTTTTGAAAAAGTAGTTAAGCTTGGGCTTTTCGATACTGGATGTAGGGTAAAAAGAAAAAAAATGGAGCGACAAATATTTAAGCTTATACAATTGATAAACTGGAAACACCATTCATTACTTTCTGCGGATATACATGTCATAAGAGCTCCGAAAAAGATAATCCAATTTGCAAAAGCATTGAAAAATATGAAAGTCATCGAAAAATCTCTTCGTTTGGCAGTATTTCGTTAGACTATTTAGAAGGTTTACATCATTCGATGAAAAAAGAAATAGAGCGTGCCCAATTAAATGGCGAAAGTGATGATGATATATTTGGAGGTTGGGGAAATATGAACGATTACAAGGATTAAGTATAATATAAAAAAGCAATGAAACGTATATTGGTAGTAGATCACGGAGATACCCGCACATTGGCGACAATCCGGGAAACATATCCAAACTTAGAGGTTATAACCCTAGAAGAAGCAAATGAAAGAAACATAGTAATAGATAACCCCATAATGAATGACATTCCAATCATTAATCATAGGGATATTCCAATATTTAAGGAGGTCTATACTCCATGTAAAATTAATTACCAGCCTTGGAAACGGAGGGGTAAGAATACAAAAGTTTAATTCAATTCTAAAAATATAAATATGAGCAAACAATCAGAAAACAAGGAAAAACAGGGGTTTCAGAAGAAATCTCCTTGTTGTGGAAATTGTATAAACTTTATGAGTGAAATGGTTAAAGAAAAAGGCTTCGCGCCAGGTAGCTATTGGACCCGCGAAAAGAACCTCCGTTGTAAGATTGGTGGGTTTGCTATCGGTAAGTCTAATTGGTGTAAGTTACACGAATTTAAATAATAACGAATCATGGGGAAAGCAATCAATTATATCAATACACCATATTCACCAAGATATGCGCTTTATAATTCAAAGCAAGAATATAATTATTGCCTTGAAACAGAAAGACGAAGACGAGCAATATCTGATATATTATATCAATTTTTAACGAAGGAAGAGGTTAATGATATATACAACCTGCTGATTTTAAGAGATAGATAAGTCAATAATAAAAAAATATGAAACAGAAAAAGATAACAATTATCATATCGTATGATTACGAGGAAAAGAATACTATCTGCAATGATAAGATAGCCCAGAGAATATATTCAGACCTGAAAAAAGGCAGTAATCCTAGGCATGAAAGAATAGAGAATATTATAGTGGAAGATAACTAACAGATAAAAACATACTGAACATTATGGATAAAACAAAATGTATAACTTTTGATTCAGCAGCACAAGAAGCATTGCCAGAGCATATTAAAGCAAAAATGGGCACCGTCAAAGCTGTTGATCATACTCAACATGACAAGGAATCCTACCTAAAGCCCATTATCAGAAGCGGGGATAAAACTTATTTCGTGAAGTTTTATGACAACGATAAAAAGCTGCTTGTTCATGCAGATAATTTCGTTAAGGCAGGAATCCTGGCGATGGCGTATGTTATCCTAAAAGATGGGGTAGGATTCGGTGTTGAATACGTAGAAGATTTATCAGGTGTAAAAGTGCCAATTGATGTTAGATGAAAAATAATAAGGTAAACATGAAAACTTTAAAACAATGGCAAAAGTCAGGTAAGGATTTAGAGGATTTTATTCAGCCTGGCGATTGGATAGACGAAGGATTATTTAATTATATCGGAGAAATCGTTTGTCCATACTATTGCTCTAGGAGCCTCATCCAAGGAGGTGATCCGATCAAACAGGAAGACGGGGTATTGTTTTACTGTACCTGCCATCATACTGACGATGACAGATATCTGTATCTTGGTATCCTGCCAGAGTTTAAACAATAACTATCACAGATGAGCTTTTACATAATAGGATGCCTTGTGTCATTCAGTATCATAACAAAAAGGTATAAGGATAACAGATATGAAGTATCAGAAGCTATGTTTTTGCCTGTGTTGGTTTTACTCAGTTGGATATATATAGCCATTTACATAATATACACATTATACAATAAACGAAAATAAAAGAGAATTAAATCATGAAACTATTATCATCTTTTGAAACTTGCGGAAAATACGGCTCCGTTAAATTATATATTAATGGAGAATTGCCGGGCTCTATTAGCGATGAAGATATATATGACATTTTCTATAATGTATTACCAAAGGTGAATGTCAAAATACAAGACAAGTTGATGTCTAAAGATATAGAGCTATTGAAAATGTTTGAGGACGAAATAAAAGAGTTAGAAAATCTATTTGATGGTAAAGCAATTTACACCAAACAGATAGAAAATAAATACTCCGATCTGGGATCCCTTAAATTCAGAAAATGGCTGGAGGTGACGACAAGAAAAGGCATTATTGTTATTGGATGGAGGAAAAGGGTTATCAATATTGATTGGAGCAGGTCGGATATAAAAAATACCGCACATGATTTATTTCCTGATGAAAATGTCACCAAAGGCGATTACTATATTCATGCCTGGGGAATCAATAAAGCAAAAGAGTATATAGATGTATTATTAAACGGTTAAAAACGAGTTATGGCAAAAATATTTATAACGAAATATGCCCTTACTAAAGGAATAATCGAAAAAGAAGCAGACATTCACTCCTTTAGGGATGGATCTAAATTTGCCTATGTAAGAGGTGAGTTTATTGGTTATAAAATGATAGTAGATGCCTTTTACAACTATGAAAGTGCTATCCAAAGAGCTGAAGAAGTAAGAAAGAAAAGAATAGCATCTTTGAAAAGACAGATAGAAAAGTTGGAGAAATTATCATTTAACAAACAATAAATTATGAAAACAGTAGAACTAGTATTACTAACTATAGCCGCGGTAATTTTTCTGCTATTAGTGGGAAATGTTCAAATAAGCCTTAAGTCGTTTAGTTTTAACCTTCCATCCTGGAATAAAATGTTAGGGGTAATCATGATGGTTGTGGGATTTATGATCTACAATATGGGAGAATATACCAGAGGTTATTTTGATGGTTTCGAAAAAAGCAAAAAGGAGACTATAGAAACTATAAACAAAATGATCAAAGATAAGAAATATTCTGAAAAAGACAGAGATAAATGACTTATGCAAATAAAAAGCGAAGACTGATTGATTAGGTCTTCGCTTTTTAAAATCATTACGGTTGTTAGTAATTGCCTGTATCAAAAACAGAACTTTCTTTAAACTCTTCTTTCAACCCTTCCGGCAAAAGATAGAACATGCTAAACTTATTGTTGAGCATATAGTATCTTGAGGCCTGATTGATGTTTTCGGCACTCTTTATGGTGTACCACTGCTTTCCAAAACTCATCTTCATAAGCTGCCTCCATAGCTTCGACTCCCCTTTATATACACCATTTTCTACCTCCTGAAGAGAGTAGTTGCTAAATGTCATCATATCTGATACTCTTCTGGCATTCACTATAGGTGATTGTAGCATATCAAGCGCATTCATTTCGAGGAATGGCGTCATCTGTCCAAGCGTTTCGTTCGCAGATCTTAATCCCAAGTAAGCAAGGAATTGAACCACCACGTCATCCTTGTTGTCGTCATCGTCCCTCCATCCCAAAAGCAAATTAGAGAGAGCAGCCATTGCGGTGAACGATATCAGATTTACCATACTTCTTATAAGGTTTCTTCTTTCGCTATCCGACATAGCCTCTTTTACACTTTTGTAAGACTGCATTATATTTCCTATACCGTCCTCTCTTGTAAGAAGAGCCATGTTGTACAAAAGCTTTGCCAGCGTTCTTACCGTACCGGACTCCTTCTCCATTGTATTAAGGTTTATGTGTTCCTTAGCGAAATGCTTCTGCATCCACATAAAGAACCATCCGCGATGAGGCATTATAAGGTTGGCTATAACGTTTCTGCTGGCGGCAACCCTATCCTCCTCGGAAAGCATTCCCTCAACGATCTGCCTTAAATTCCTGATCTCTCCCATAGCTACACGTAGCCTATCCTTAACTGCTTCTTCTGTGGCGCCGTATTTGGGCTTTATCCTCACCGTTCCGTCAGACATATCCACCATGTCAAGAAGTGTGGCATCTTCCAGTTTAGCCCACTCATTCTTTAAAGCATCACCGGACAATCCTGACATTCTTTTGAACTCACTGAATCTTACAAACATTCCTCCATAAAGCCTCGTGTCGTACATTATGGCATACATGCATTGTGGCGCAACGGGAGTATTCGCCGCTTCCATCATTGCGTACGGATTCAGGGCGGCTGTAGCAGCGCGATACGACCGATTGTATCCGGCAGCCTGTGCTCTTGACTGTATATTGTATATACCCATATACTCTCCAAGAACGTACAACGGAGACTTCCTGTCGAATGAACCTATTTCGGAAGCGTATCCCGCCATATTCTTGTGGGCAAGCATTACACCCCTTTTCCATGAGTCCGGATTCGTGTATTGCCCAACCCTCGACTCCACAAGTGAATTTATCCTTCCTGTTATGCCGGAAGTGGCGGCGACAAATGGTGAAAATCCAAGATTTAACATGGATAAAAAGTTATTAAACCGCATCAGAAATTTAGACATGTCTATCGTATGCACGGCTATATCAAACTCCATACTGGAATTGTTGAGTTTTATTCCGTAAAAGTAAGCACCAAGAGCTTCCTTGAATTGCCTGTAAGAATTAGTTCTATCCGCTTCTTTTCCTCCCTGAAATTTGGAGTTAAGAAGCTGCTGTTCGAGCCTTAACACATCTTCCATTACCGCATTCTTCTGCTCGTATTCGGCAGCGTGGTAAGCAAGAAGGGTATAAGAACGAATGAAGTCCATGGATACATCACCCGGGTTATCCAGGGTTCTCAAGAAATATCTTGGTACCACCATTTGGTCTCCAGATCCTGCAAGACGGGCATTTCCATCCACACCTTCGCCATACATCATTTCGTCTGTCCGGTTTCTAAATACATCTGCAAGAGATCCTTTTATGGTAGACATGGGATTCTTTGATGAATCCATAATTCTCTCTATTCCCTGCCGGCTCACTTGGGGTATCTTGTACAAGTTTTCGGACCCATTGTCCTTTCCCATCATCTTCAGAGCCTTCCTTTTCATATCGACAAACTGCATAATGTGATTATGGTCGTCCGTATTCCTTGTAGCCACCTCTCGCCCGTTATCATCATATGTTATGCCATACTTATCGATATATGTCTGGTTTCTATACAAGTCAGGTCTCGGCTGAGATCTTCCATAATCGGACATTTCTTTGTACTCTGGGTTAAGAAATCTTTCCTGGAATCTTCCATCCTCCATCCAGTCAGATGATATAGATACATCAAGGACGGACGTATCAAATCCGTCATATTCAAACTTACCTTTCTCTACCATGTCTTTCATGAGGCGATACACATCAACATTTCCAGATTCGATATCACTCATGAAGCGGGAGTATCCTTTTGGAGCAAACCTTTTAAAATACGGAAGCAAGTGTCTTTCCATATAAAATTTCACGACCGCCTCACGTCCGGCGTCCGTCTTCAATATGGCAAGAGCTTCTGGGCTTATTATAGACGACCGTTTAAAACCAAGGGCTTCCATGATCATAGCCGACTCGCTTCTACCAAAACCTGATGGGGATAAAGCGAGGTTCTTTAGTTTGCGGTTTAAGGCTTTCATGTATCTGGCATCTCTTGCGACCATATGCTCAGAAGCAAAGTTTACCAAAGATTCAAAATCTCCTTTATACTCTTCGGTAAGAGCCTTCCATGTTTCATTTGTCTCATTCTCTATGCCAGTAACATCAGATTTTACCTCTATATCGAGAGACGCAAGTTTTATCCTCATCTGGTTATGAAGGCTTCTTGCCGTTTCGGTAAGCTCCTTTATAGTGTATATTTCCTCAGCAGACAATCCGTCGAAGTTTATCTCTCCCGGAGAGTCATACACTCTGTTTTGTTTCAGAATGGAACTTGCATGCTTCTTGGTTTCAAGAATCTTCTCATGAAGGTAATTAAGCTCAGATGCAGAACCTGGATCTCTCGCCACGGCAAGCTTTATGGGATCCGTGTATATTGTATCGCTTTCCTTCCTGTCTCCAAATTGCGAATCCCAGAACTGACGGGTAAAACCCATGTGACCTCCTGAGGCAAGGAACCGGTATGCGGCAGCAGATCCTTCTTCTTTTTGAATCCTTTCCAACTCGCTCCAGAACTCATCACGTATAGATTTGTTTTCAGGGGCATACTCCTTCATCTTTTCAGACATGGCTTTGTCATACGCTACTATTTCCTCCATGCGCTCATATTCGATGGTACCCTTCTTTTTTATGGCTCCATCTGTTCCATATAGGTATTTGGCTTGCTGCTTCCTTTTATTTATTGACAGATACTGTTCATATATCTTCCCGCTGGTTTTTAATTTATACCAATCGATTGAACCATCAACCCTTCGGAATGCATAATTTCCATCTTTGTCCTTCTTATTAAGGATAAGAGACCTGTCTAAAGAAAGCCTTCTAAGGAATAACCGGGTATCATCACTCACTTTCCTACCTATTTCCTTTTCGACGGCCTCATCCGCTTCTGACATCATCTTGTAATAGTTATCGGTAAAACGCCTTACTTCATGTGTTTCAGACCATGAAGCCATACGATCACGGAATGCCGATTCTTTTTCCGTAGACATGTCTATAGTTCTGGGATTATCCGATGGTTTAAATGTGAAACTTCTGGATCCGTCCTTTACAAGAATACCAGTAGATAATGCCTTCTTAATGAATGCATCCTTGTCTTTTTCGTATTCCGCTTTCAGATCCGGATAAACGGATACAAGAGCTTCTATCTGCGCTTCGTTCCTTTCATCCTCGAACTTCTGATAGTCTATAGCTGAATCAAGATACATTGACCCGGGTCGCTGAAGCAGTCTCTTGCAGTCATCTATACGAAGTTTATCTGGATTTATCTTCTTGTAGAAATTGTTCAGAAGAGTTACAGCATTCTCTCTTGTCTTCTGATTGCATGTAGCCACAATCTTACCCAGCCATCTCAGCATAGGATTAGATGAGTGGGATAAAGACCCGAGCCACCTTGACCATTGCGAGATATCGATCATCTCTCTCTTGAATTCTTCCTCCAACTCCTGTTCCATCTCATTTGTAACATTCTGACCTTTCAGATATTTATCCTTCAACTTCTGAACAAATCCTGACTCTTCAGATTGTACGACAGATTCCATATCGGATTTCAATGAAGCAGCCTCCACTATGGATTTATCAATGGAATCAATAAGGTATCTCTTATCCGATTCCCCTATCTCATACACATTGTTCTTTATGAATCCACGAAGGGATACCAACACCGGCATAATATTATCATTGATGGATTTTGCCGATTGCATCATCCCAACATCAAGACCCGATGATTTACCGTTCAGATAACCATCCATCATTTCCCTCAAGAAAGATATTTGGCCAGACGCATCGGATACCACGATGTTGAGAGACTGGATTGACCGGACCTTTGCCAAATCCCCTTCGGTAGCCTCCATATTTCTCTTTAGTGCATCAAGAGAATTTCTGGCCCCAGGGGTAAGGGATGACTGCATGGAGATAAGGTTCCTGAGATTTCTCTCCAACTTATCCCTAACGCTCTTTATTTTATCCTGAACCTTTATAGACTCAGCTGAAAAGTATATATAGGGAGCATTATCCAAAAGTGAAGCGTCGAAAGCTGATGGATCGTTTATCATCTCAGAGCTGGATAAATCCGAAAGAAGAGAATCCAACTCACTTCTCTGATTAGTTAAGAAATTCTTAACACGTGCAAAATAGTCATTTATTATTCCCCATATCGTCCTGTTTTCCGGAGTATCCTCATTGATTCTTCTTTGGAATCTTTCAGCTATAAGCTTACCCAAAATTTCCCGGCGGACCATGCGGTCAAGTTCTGCTCCTTCATATTCTTTGCCATAGATTTCATAATACGCAGAAGAGTACCTGTCCCACATATCGGTATTGTCCACCTCAGACAAAGATTCATCTATACGATGTTGATTGGTGAATGTCTCGACCATAAAGTGCGCAGCCTCCTCTAATAAGTCGGCTTCCGTTGCGTTTTCGGTAACAGCTATTACACTATTCGCTATATCAGCCCAAGCCCTTGCGGTAGGCTCAATACCATTCTTCAACTTGTAATTAGCCACATAATCGTCCATACCTACAATCCTTACACCAAGAGTGGATAAAAGGTTTATAATGGACGATTTTATCTTTTCATTCTCCCGCTTGGCATTTTCTATTATGGATGGCGCTTTGCTGTCAAGATTTTTGCCATTACGGAACACCCATGACATGAATGCCGGAGCCATATTGCTATATTTAGACCTCAACGAAGCGTATCCCCCCCTTAGAAGAGCGGAAGAAAAATCAGAAAATGACATGGATGCTTTTCTGCCATCCGGAGAAGAAAGCTCAATGTTGTCCTTCTCTTCGGGAAAAATTTCAATGTTTCCATACTCGTCCATATTAACCCTTCGGGAGCCAAAAGAATTGGCTAGCTCAATATAGGCTCCGGCAGAGTTAAATAACCTGACTGATTTCGTAGGACCCTCGCCAGTAAAGTAATATGATCCATTATGATATACCTTTTCTCCGGAAAGAAGGCCTTTTAGGATTAATCGATTTATTATTCCGTCAGGAGAATTTTGAGACATTGATACCTTTACCGATACCGAAGGAATAAACGCTTCACTGTTTTTGAGTGTGATGACGTTATCTGACATCACAACATCAACATCTGCATCCATAGATCCGCTATGGGAACCGGATATGTAACCAGCTGTAATTTCTTGTGTTCCTGAGCGTAATGCGTCGGCGTATGAGTTATGAATAGCGCCATCTTCAGACCGAAAATATAGACGAGGTTCTCCATTGGAATACGTAAATGGAGATCTATCGGAGACCTCTGGAAGTTTATTGGCGTTTATGACAGGCGTCCTTGCCTCATCTACAAGGATAGTTTCTTTCCCGTTATGTGAAACAAATAAAACAGACGGGGTGTCACTATTTATTACTTCAGATAGGTAGGATGATACATCTTTCCCGTTTAAAACTTCATCTTCTATGAATACGTCAGATGCCGAAGGATGATCAATCAGGTATGCGTCATCTTCAGATACAACATCAGCAGAATACGAAACCCTTCCTGGCACGTCATATGATATATCGGATGTAGACACAAGGATGGGATTATCCATAGATGACGCCCTGGATAATATACGCCTTTGGGTTTCCTTATTAAATAACGATATCTGATTCTTTATCTTTTTTACCGCATCGTTATTCTTAGGGATACGTTTTTCCCAGGCTCCGAACTTGTTTTTAAATTTGTCGGTATATACGCTCTTATACAAAGATGCGGCGTCTTCGATATTTTGGATAGCCGGTATTCTGGCTATCTTATCAAAGAGGATTGACCTGGCTCCGTTTCTAGTGGATACCCTGTCAATCCCTCCTTTTTGATTTCTTTTAATTACACAACTTCCTGCCATACAAAATAAAAATCAATTTAACTCTCACTCAATCCTGGCTTCAGAACATTAAAAGACCCTCCATCTGCGGCATAAAACACCTTCCCGTCACCTGTACTAAAGGCTTCCCTTTTCCCTTCTTGTTTTACTGGAATCTCGATTGATTTACCTTCGAAATCATCAAGGCTTATGGTTACTTTTCCATGCCTATCCAGGCCCTCGTTCACACCATCGGAGAAATCAACTTGTGCATCACCTGTTCCTTTGTCGACCGAAACATCTACTGCCCCCTCAAATGGGGAATTTATGTCGTCGTTCCAAATTATAGTCTTATTCATACTTTGTCTTTTTTCTACAAATATAATGCTTTAGAAGCAAAAGACACAGCGCTACTCATAAAGATGACCTGTCTTAAATAGTATATTCCCTCTTCTGAAATTGATAACATCCCTTGCAGACATCCTGCATCCATCCACTCTTTCAGCTGTATGCGTCCTACGCCCCCTCCTACACACAACTCTATATTCGATATCGTCTTTCAGGAAGTGAAATATTGATCCTACAAGAAAGTTATAGAAGGATGAAAAGACAAAGGAGTATCCATTATCTTCCATTACCGGACTATCCGTTATGAATGTTCTATAATTCTCTCCTTTATTTTCAGTTATGTCCTCTTTCTTGATCCAGTCATACCCTCTTTTAATTGTTGCCATGATTCAATGATTTTGTTTACACAAATATAACGAATAGATGGATGCGTATTATTGTCATCTTTATGAATTATAATTCTCAAAAACAAAAAAAACGCCACGGATAAAAACCCGCAGCGTCTTACAAATGCTATGAAAAACAGAGAAACCAGTCTTTGTTAAGCGATAGTCCAAGGTGCGTTAGCATTAACAGCAACCGATACGGCTGTACCTTCCCATGTCAAGTTAACCTCAGTAGGATTGATTGTCAGGTAAGGATCACCGGCAGACTGGGTAAGAACACAAGTGTCTGTTTGACCACCATCCGCTGTTGCAATAACCTGGATTGTTTTTTCGTTGATTGTTATATTTTCAGGAACTGCGAAAGTAACACTAAAGGTATACTTATTCGTATTACCCGGGTCGCCTTCGATCGCGGCACCGTTATCTGTCAGAACAGAGTTTGCTGTAATCTGAGCCGGAACCGTAATTGCCAAATCGCCTGTTCCAAGAGTAATATTGACGCTCGCAGAGTTAGATTCACCTGTAATCGTAATATTACCACCTTCTTTCGCAATAGTCTTGGTGGCTTCTACTTCGATAAACTCAGGACGACCAGCCTGTTTGACAGGAAGTTCTACCGGAGTTACTCCGTTTGCCGATACTGTAAATGAGCCTGATCTTTGGCTACGACCGTTATTTTGTTCTCCGGATACGTTAAACGAACCGTTACCTGAACCTGTTTCGGGGTCTGCTGTGAAAACACCCTTAGCAATACTTCTTAATTTTAAAGGCATATCTTTATTGTATTTAAAATTGTACTATGAACTAACATTCACAGCAAACATAACATAAAAAATTGATACGGGGGGGGGGATATGTATATACATCTTTTTGTATTATAAAAGAAAGCAAATCACCAATGATAATTTACCTTCTCGGCAGAATAAACCCTTGTAAGCTCGGTATTAAACCAGCCATCCTTATTCTTTATGGGCTTTTTCCCGGATATCCTATAGATAAGGTTATTTCTACTAAAGTAAATCACCTCGCCTATGTTCAATGGATAATTCTTTGTTGACAATAACGCCACGTTTATTACATTATTATTCATACGACTAATAATTTAAAACCCCGTCAAGATCGACGGGGTTCGCTAAAAACCAATAGTTAAAAACCTAAACTCTCTACCTTATGACAAACATTTAAAATTGAGGTCAGTACCGGAATCGAACCGATGTACGAAGTTTTGCAGACTCCTGGCTAAGCCGCTCACCCAACCGACCAATAGTTGTTGCAGGGGCGGGACTCAAACCCGCGATCTCTGAGTTATGAGCACAGCGAGATATCACTTCTCCACCCTGCGATTTATTAATTGCAAATATAATGCATTTATGTTATATGACAAAAGAGCCCATCCATTTTTCAGACCGAAAAAGTAGCCGCTAATGCGGAAACTTCCAGCCAGAACATAGGCTTGGTTCGCATAAACCTCTCCTTGAAGGATCCCTTTAAAGAGCTCATATACACAATAGTATACAGCAGATAGTTTACCCATGTAATCAAACACATAGGTTCGTTCAATAAAACCCAAGCTTGGGAGCCAACCAGGCTTAATACTGCTCCTGCGGAGTGAATTTTACCCTCAAACTCCTCCCTGAAATTCGGAGCAGCCCCAACCAGGAACATACCGAACAGTCCCATAAATGCAAGGGATTCCGTCCCTTGCTTGCTATTGTCTAGAATATGAGGCATCAATAACCCGGCAGTTCCCCACATAGCAAACAAGAACCACATCTTGTGACTTAACACATAATATGTTTCGCTTATGGAATTTGGAATTCCTCTCCGCTTAATACATGCGGAGAGGACATAAAGTAATATGATAGATAAAGATAAGATTTTCAACATTCTAACCTCCTGCTTATTTCACTGTTTCTTGAAACACTGTCTATAAATGAGACGGAATTTCCAACCTCCTGCCCGGCATTTCTCTCCGATATGGATCCTATCTTCTCCATAACGCCAGTCATATCCGTTCCGATCTCCGCATAATAGGATCCGCTGTCATGCTCGGATATCTTTTCATAAACATTGCTTCCTGTACGCACAAAGTTAGAAAATTCGCCAGATATAGACATTATTTTATCAGATACCTGTTCAGAACTACCTTTGCTCTCTTTTAGTGCAGCAGGATTATCCATATAATACTGCCTATAAAATCCCTCATTCGCCTCACCCATGCTGTGTCTTTTTATGTAAAACATATCAAACAGAGATGGTTCTATTGAGCTTAAGGCGTATTTCTTGAAGCTATCCCTTAAGTCGTCTTCCATTGCGAGGTCAATCCCTCTTAATGTATGCATATCGGAGTGGAGCAGGCAAAACCCCTTTCCAGGTATATATTTGATACCACTAAATATATCATTATATCTTTCAGCATTCTTCACCTTTAACTTAAGAAGCTTATGGTATATATCCTGCGCAAGACTATATGTTACAACTTTTCTTTCGCTTTCCATATACCTATCCAGATATCTATTAATATCCTGAATATTATCTCTTGCGTTTTCCGGGTGACCAAAAGCCACGCGATATGCTGCCATCTGCTCTGTGTCGCCAGGCAGCATTCTGCCTCTGACATATGAAGCTATATCCATGATGACAACCTCTTTGTTTTTTGGATCCCTTAGCTTGTAAAAATCAACACCATCTTTGCCCATAATTGATTTCATGGCGCTATCCGGTATAATCTTCGCCCTCAAATCCCTGTCGGTTTCAGCCTCATACAAAAACTCATATATATCCTCCTTGGATACGCTGTTGTCTACTTTTTGATAAACGCCAGGGTATCCATTCACAGATAACAATCCAAAATCTTCAAACGCACTCTTGGAATCCATACTGGAACTAAAATACACAAGATTAAGGTCGCGTAAATTTTCACTTAACTCTTCTATCTTGTAATCTTCAGCAGGTTTCCCAAACAAGCTTTCTCTTGACGAGAGCATGACGCTTATATCTCTCTCCGAGCTAAACCCCTCAGATTGCACCATCCTGGAGAATATCATAAGGTCTGATATGAATGGCACTATTTCTTCTCTTGTTTTGGAATCATGCATATCAGACAATCCGACTATATCAAGCTCCATGCCGGCTGCATAAGATTCCAGATGTTTCAGTTTGGGTATTGTAGCGTCCGAATCCCATTCGGTTTGATCCATCATTAAAAGATCATTCATAGTTTCATCCGCTTTGATAAAATCAGATCTTTTAGGCATACGGAAAAACATCCTAAACCCGGACTCTATCTGATTTATAGAATTTCCTTCAGTATCTACTACCGGTATCTTAGAAAGAGTAGAGTATTTATTATACACGCTCTCGGCATAATCAGCATCCTCGTTATACCTTTCTACCACCTCTCCATAAGGTAGACTGTTTACCGCCCGGTCAAATTCAGACCGGTCTGTTATACCAGAAAGCTCTTCCTTCATCCTGTTTGAAACAATGAATGACTCCAATATCTTTCTCGTTCCAAACGACGTGTACTCTTCAGTGTGCACCAAAACATCTGACGCCTCATCCACCATGTAATAGTCCTGACTTTCCTCATAAGAGGAGTAGTAATCCATGAATCTACGAATGGATATTTTTGCCCTGGCGGCAATCACAGGATTCCCCATGATGCGTTCCGCTTCTGCTTCAGACCATATCCCAGAAGACGTAAGCCTTGCCTTTGTGAAAATGATTGAACCGTCATCAAATAGCATTGATAGCCTATCGTAAATATTATCCACACTTCGGAATCCGGTGGATGCTATAAAATCATTAACATCTACCATTTCTCCCCTGGTGTAGTCCCCGGACACGCTCTCTTTGGCTAATATATAGTTAGATACATCCTCAAACAAAGGCTCCCCATTCTGGTCTACATTTGCATCAGATGCTATATCCTGAACCTTCATGCCTATATAGTCAGCATAGCCTTTTGTGTAAGCAATAGCCCATATATCAGAAGCCTTATCTTCGCTACCAGTAACACGAAGAGCTTCCTTATATAATATAGACGGCTCACCATTGGGGGCTTCCACAGTATGTATGCTGCCGTCTACATTCTTTATTATCCTGCAATTTAATCCTACCTCTAGCATTTGTTTTTCTTCATTTTCTCCAACATTTCTTTTTCCTGCTTTCTTACAGCCATCCTATAAGACCTATCAGCATTTTTTACCCTTTCATTAAGACGGGATGATATAATATTGCATATATAATATGGTCCGTTTGGGCTTTCCCTGCCAAATGATTTGTAAGCCTTTTGAATAGATTCTGCACTAGGGAATCTCTCATTAAATTTATTTATAGCTTCCTGTATGTCATTTACGTTAATACCGACATTAGCTGCGATATCCGCCAATCCGGAAGCGGTATTCATTCTTTTTATTATATTTTTAACAGGGGTTTCGATATTATCGCTTACCTCATTCGCAACTGTATCGCTAACGGAAGAACCCTCTTTTACTTCGTTCGAATCAGATACAAAACCTTTATCCCTCTCTTTTAATCCCTCTACAACATCATTTGCAATTTCTTGCGAAAATGCATTGTCGATCAACTTAGAGACCGCCATTGTATTTATATCCGTCTCTATGGACTCCGCCTGATTTATTGTATTATCCTGCTCTTCTACGCTTGGCTCCACATCTACGTTTTCTTGCACATCAGGCACTTCTTTTCCAACAGATACAACTCCTCCGCTAACTTCTTTCGGTTCAGACTTCTTGTTACCAAAGTCAATCCTTAACTTAGGGGAGTAGAAAGGATTATCCATATCTAGGTTGATAAGGATGTCGTCTGATGCTATTTCGGATGGTGTCCTTGAATCGGATGGATTTATCCAGCCCATAGGATCTGCATGGTCAGCCATTTCAGCCAACTTATCCCTGGCTCTTGCGAGAGCGTCTCTTACCTCTCCCTCAGTCGCATTGCCTATGGGTATCTGATATTCCTCGCCAAGACGAAGTCTTAGAAGGTTTGTGTTTATTTGCTGAATAGACGAAAGATCCATTACACCTTCTGCCTGTAGCGACGCATCTATGCTGTTTATTACGTTTTGAGCTATAGCATTCACTCTACTGGGAGCCAAAGATACAGGGTATGCATATTTACTGCCATTATGCTCAATAACGACCACCGGTATTATATCCTGCTTTCCTGCAGACCCCCTCAAAGTTGATGTACAGAACGGGAATGTGTTAACGCCTATCTTGTTGCTTTTTTCTGTTGCAGATCCGAGTTGTTTAAGTACTATCTTACCACCAGAAATATACCCCACATCGACAATTCTTTTTGACTGCTGAGCCGTTATAGGTTTATTCTCTATGGATGTGTTACCATCGGTTTCAATAATATTGAATTTTGGTCTTCCGGGCAACTTCTGGGATATTTTATATTTCCTATTGTGAGCGACTATTTCTCCGTCTCCTTCCACCGTTACACCGACAAGGCTTCCGTTCTCGCGCTCTTCCTTAACAATACTCCTTAACACCAAATCGCGTATATCGGACTTTCCGGATTTCACCACAGATATAAGCCTTCCGCTGGTATCTCTCACATGGATGACAGCGTTGTTTACGAAATTATCCAACGCTTTCTCATAAGCCTTTTCAGCCTTTTCCGAAGTAGGAGATTCTATATGCGCTTTAGCCTTGCTTTTCAGTTCTCCCAAAAGTACTTCGTTATATCCGTTTTTTAATTCGCTTTCTGTAAGGTCCACGCTAAGCATAACTTCGTCACCCTTCTTTGCTTCCGATACAGCATCGCGGTCGATAGATTCACCTATATACTTTGTATTCGTATATAGCGGAGAATATACACCTGCATCATCCCTCATGTATACACCATGCCATTTGGATGTCTCTATGTTACCTAGTGGAGCCACGAGAATACCGGTAGTACGAAACAGTACGTTGGCACTAGCGTCACTCATTAAAAATCTCCCCCCTCTCTTCTCTTTGATAAAAACAATCTTTCCGACCGGAGTGTCTATGGCAATCTTTCCACCCTTTTCTTCTTTTGAGTAACCATCAAGAAATCTACCTACAAAGCTTGCCATGTCAAGTCCGGATATTACATTCATACCCATCTTATCTTTGTGGGTCATGATAACATCCGGATTCTGCACCATATTCTTGCTTGATACCGTATCGGATTCGGATGTCTGGTCAGACACAATAGAATTGACATCATTAAATTCGGATACGATATTGGCGGATGGCTTATATTCTATATAGAAATTTTGCATGACAAGAGGCGTTATGCCGAACTCATCAAGCTCTTCTATTATTTTCATATGCTCATCACGCTCTTCCGGGGTAGCCTTTCCTTCTTCCTCGTTTCTCATGAGGGTTTTGAGCCGGTCTATCATTCCACGGTATTTGGCATAATATTCCGCTCTTTCGGATTCTTCTTTCGGGGCGTTTTGGTCCAATACCTCATCTATGATATCGTTATTCCTTTTTAAAAGAGAGTCGTCCTTTATACCAAATAGCTTCTTTGTTCTATCAAGAAGGCTTCTGATTGCAGACCTCGGATTCTCGTTTTTTGCCGGCACAAGAGGATCTATTTGATCTTTGTATTTATGGTATATCTCCCTTTGTCTTGGCGTAAGGAATTCTTCTCCGGAATACGACAGCTTATCTACAATATCCTTTACAACTCCATATCTATCCAGCGGGCGCGCATCGGAATCATTGTTCATGAAGTCATTATAAATGCTATCACTTATAACTTCACTGTTAACACTTCCATTTTTGTAATCATATATAGCGTGGTTAAGGGCAAGATAAGTGAAAGCATCGGAGCTATTTATCCGTCCATCCTCCATTGCCTTGATTATGGCTGCATCATTAGCATACAAACCCTTGGATTCATCAGAGAAGGCATCGTTGTTCAACATAAAGTCAAACTCCTCTTCTGACATATTGAGTTCACTGGCCTCCATGACTTTTCTCTTTGCGGCAGAAAACCACGACTTGGATTCCCCCGCCAAGAATGCCGGATTGGATGCATTCTTCATGAATATTTCATAACCCTTCAGGTTTACCATGTTTGCCCTGTAAGATTTGACAAGATCCCTTATGATCGGCATATTCGGGTCGCTCTCGCTTTCCTTAGAGGATATGTATTCTTCAAAAGCCATAAGAGAATTATAGGCATCCACATACTCCTGGGTAGTTGGGTTAAGTCCGGTTTCTTCACCAAGAATGGATATATCCGAAAGACTGAAAGAGTTGTTGCTCATTGAACTAAACCTTTTGTCTATTTCAGCTATACGTGTGGTTTTGGCATCCATCTCTTCAATTAGCTTCAGATGCCTATCCCTTTCAGTTTCTATCTCCCTTCCTTCTTCGTTCACCTTTGTAGTCTTAGCCACACTAGAGGAAAGACGGATGGTTTCTTTTTCCAGAGATTTTATTTCCTTCTGAAGGGTATCCATCTCGGAAACAAGAGCCTTTCTCTCTTCAGAAAGACTGGAAAAGATATCAAGGGATCTTCCTATAGAAGGATTAGAAACAGCATCCCCGATCATCCTGGAAAGATCGCGCATATTCCGCTTCGCCCTGATACCTCTAAAGGCATTCAATGAAATAATATCTTTATACGGCTCCAGCCTTGTATCCGAGGTAAGCCTTTTGGCAAATCCGGATGCAACCTTGTAATCGCTTACACTCTCTCTGTATTTATCCTTCAATGATTTCTTGTATGAATCAATATCACCCAAAAAGGTGCCTTCGGTAGATTCTATCTGTTCTTCAGACAAAGAGTCCACCAAAGCATCGAAATCATCAACTGTACTGTTAAGAAGCCCCAGATCATCTTCTGCGTTAAGTTTTGCAAATACTGAATCGTCAAAGTCGGTAAATGAAGCCACTTCGGATTCTGATGCTATCTGGGAGTTGAATGCCGACATCCTTTTTAATGTATTAAGCGCAGAGGTTGAAAGATTGGCATCAGCGCTTCCGTATTTTTCCACAAGTTTCTGCAAGCGTTCTGCCTTCCTTATATATTCGCCGCCAAACATGGATTTTACATCATATGTAAAACCAACTCTTCCACCCGGTCTTACCCCTCCCATAAGCGTTCCGACAAGGGCACCTATGCCGACTTCTTTCAAGCCTTCCTTTGTTCCATAGGTGTCTTTGAATCCTTCTTTCAGGGCATCTATATATGATACGGTATCCTTTACGCTTTCCCCATCAAACTTGGACTCCAGATATTTCCCAGAAGCACCGCTTACCACACCCTGCAAACCCTCTTCGAATACACCTTCGGTAAAGGGTTTCTCCAAGGCATAAGCCGTCCTTCCAGCAACCTTTCTCCAGCCTTTAAGCGGAGACATGACCACCTTCCTGCCTTCCCTTTTAACGCCAAGACCGAGCATTCTATCGGTTATATTTTCCAGTCCGTCCGTCAGTCTGTTTCCGACGCCCATGTATTTGCCGAACATAACCATATTGGATAAGCCTACTATGGCGAGATTGGCTCCGAATACAGAATTGGATGCATTCACGTTGGCATCGTTGAAATCCTTGAGCTCTTTGTAGGATGGCATCCTCCCTCCGTTATACGCCTTGTATCTCTCTATATAGTTAAGCTCATTTTCCTTCTTCGCTTGTAATGCCTCCACAGCCGACTCGTACCCGGCGCCAGTCCACATAGATCTTGCCGTGTTCACCGCTCCCCGCCAGTTTTGTTTTCGGGCAATACTTCTTGAAAGATCTTTGAGTGCTTTCTTGTTTGCGGCAACGGCGGCTTTACCAGAATATATGGCTCCCTTCTTTACAGCTTGCCTCATCGCCATCCTTGCTCCAGATGCGACCATAGATCCCCCTCCGGTAAGTCCAGCCATGATAGCTTCTGTTCCCATTGCACCTATTGTGTAAGCCATTCCACCAAACACGTCGTTTGCCCAGAAGTTTGCAGAGCCAAGGCTTTCGAAGAAGTTAGCGTTCTTTTCTTCTTCGGTATAATAATGAGCAAGATTGTGATCCAACCTTGTCTCCTGATCCTGGAACCATCTTGTCGTCTCGTTGTCAAAGAGCGCATCAATAGAACCCTTTTGTATAGCATGAGCAATACTTGCCACGGACTGAGTGACACCCCCAGCTGTATATAACGCAGACTTTACAGCAAGTTTTTTAAATCCTCTGCCCCATTTCTGCCCGGTGGTCATCTGCTTGGCCAATTTCTCCTCATTGTTTATGCCATGTGTAAATCTCTCATACTTGGGTATAAGTGTTCCATCGTTAAGTTCGTCGTATTGCTCCATAAGAGGCACATCCCTCTTATTTATATACTCGGTATTCCCGCCAATCGAACTATTAATGGATGCGCCAGCAGACAAACTTGTAGCAACTTCCTCTGTTATGGATTTTGGCTTTTTGGCTCTCACTTTTGCCACAAGTCCATTCACCTTGGCTTTTTCTACTTTTTCATTTGTCGGCATAGGTATGGATGGAATAAAGGATGGTCCGGAGAAATTAACCTCCGGATAATCCAACGCCTGAGTATTTTCCGTGTCAGGATTCTGATACAGTGAATAACCTGCATCACGAAGAATGTTTGCATCCTTTTCTATGGATGCAAACTCCGGATTAACCCTGTTGTCTTGTCGCTGCTGCTGCATATAATCTCAATATTGTATCGTCAACGTCAAATTCATATTTCCCAGTCCTAAGTATTTCATCAGCCCTTTGTGATATATTGTCCCTTATAGGATTAAAGACATCACTCATCAAGGCTTCTATGAAGTAATACGTAGGACATAATTGGGCGCGATAGATATAATCATCCACATACTCGCTAGGAAGCTGGAACTCCCTTCTTATAATCGGGTTGTCCGGGTCTGGAGCTTCATTATACTCAGCTCTATCCCATAACGAGATATCCATATACGTGGCTCCCGACTTAGCCGTGTGGAACCCTATTTCCGTCCTGAACTTGTCAGGATTCTTTACAATAGTCCTGACAATATCTCTCATCGGAATATTCTGACCCCCGACAGGAAGCATAACATCCATCATATCCCCATTTTCACTTGGGAACTGGTAGATAGAGCCGCCATACATGCTGTCTATATAGTTTACAGCATCCTTTGCCGTTATGGCTTTTGTTATCTCCGGGTTATTCTCGGCCACCCTTCTGAGTTCATTAGCTGAAGCTTTTGTAGCATACGTCATGCCATCAAATTCCAGATTGTCTACGTCGTTGGCTTTTATAGACCTATTGTCAACAGAGGGTTCCGTAAATCCATTATCCGTCCACCATGTAGAAGGAAGTTCGACAGCCATATCCGGTCTTCCTTGCGGATACATCGCCCATGTGACCCTACCGGTATTTCTGTCAAACCCGGAAACGTACGCCGTCATACTATTGGTACCGGTCAACGAATCCAGTGTTTTTATATCATCAGGATTCTTGGTGTTGTATAAATTTACGTAAGATGCTGCCATCTTGTTGTATTCTATATTTCCCGGATCCTTAGATGAATTTTTGTACAATGTTATAGGTTTAAATCTGGATTGATTTCCTACATACTCTTTGAAATTGTCACTCACTAAAGCTCTAACAGAAGAATCATTGACTATATCACCTATATAATCATAATTTCTCATTAACACACCTGGAGCTCCCTTTATTTTAACTGTATTTGTCTCAGACAATTGAAGGTTTAATGTTTTATATGTATTTGTGTCCCTATATTCAGGGTTAAGCTCATAGTTGCCATCACTCCTTTCAATCAATAATCTCATAGGATTTATTCCCTCGCCATACATCTCTGATATCTTCTGTATAAAAGATATATTGTCAGGATTTACTACATTTTTATCAAATAAATAAGATACACCGGAACCTCTTCCTTGGGATCCCTGATCGCCATAACCAAGCATTCCGCTGGATGTGGTAACTGCCCTGGCAAAAGCATTAGCCATTAATACATTGTCCCCTATAACGCCCTGCTCAGGCGCATTCGCATTATATGCACTAATGACCCTTCCTGTCATAGGATTTAAACCAGGGATAAACATATTGAAAGAGTTGTTACTGTGCAATTTTTTCAATATTTCGCCTTCGTTTGCACCCACTACGCCATCCACGATCTCGGTATTTCTACTGAGGTATTTTCTCGTCCTGTTTCTTTGTCCCTGGTATTTAGTCACATCTTTCATGGCTACCTCAAAGTCGGCAGTAAATCCACTGACATCAGATATCTTGGACTCATTTATTATAGAATACAAAGCCTCATTATCATCCATCCCAGCAAAATCACCCTTACCTCTTCTGGCATCCAATATACTTTTCAGAGACCTTCCCTTGTCAGATAGCGATTCTAATGCAGAAGACATAGATTTATTGAAGTTGTCGGTTGATGCAGCAAGATCGGAGTACATAGCATCCCTCTCTATCTCTTGTTGATTAGCCGTTCCTATATCCTGGGTGGTATAATTAGGAAGATTTCTTAAATCCACTGGAGATCCATTCGTTTCGGTACCATCATTTTTACCGGCTTTAGCCAAAGCTTTCAATCTATTGGATTCAGCATTCATCCTACTAATCTCCAGATTCTTGTCCTTGTACCACTTATCAAGAGCAAACTTTTCATACTGCAATTCCAAATCTTTAGCCTTGAAGTACGCATCATCCGTTTTTACCTGAACGGTGCTATGATCGTATGCATAAGATGAGGCGATACCGTTGAGTGTGTTTTCTCTAACCATGAAAGATGCGGCACGCACCGGATCATATGTGCCACCTATGGCAGAAGCCGCCCTCTCCATGAAGCTATTCATGCGCTGCTCCTCCATATTTATAGAAGCCTTGATAGCGTCACGTCTTGCCTGGTCTGACCCCGCCTTCCTGAGTTCATCTTTCAGAAGAGTTATTCGGTTCTGAGATGCCCTTGTGTTGGCATCTATAAAACCCTTTGTAGTATTATGGTTGTACATATCAGGGTTTCTCTGAACATTGGACCATGCATCTATATTCATCTGAGCCAGGTCGTTCTCATCCAGCATAGATGCTGCTATGCTGTATATCTCAGCATCCGTCATCCTGTCAACCGTCTTTTCCAGCATTCTTCCGGGAAGCTTATCGCTAAACTCTGTAAATTTCATAGGCTTGTTAGACTTTCGAAGCTCCATCACCTTATCCGATATCTTTTTCCTGTAATCGGTAAAAGGCGTATAATGGGGTCTCGAAGATGTAGATCCTACCTGCCCGTCATTCAACCATTGGTAATATGGAAGCATAGCGTATGCCTCATTGACAGCCGAGTACATCTTGGGGTTACTGAGTTTCATATCTTCAAGGTCTGACCTGAATTTACGCCACATCTTCGTAGTGGATACAGCATTCACCACCTTGGTATCAATGGCTGATCCTATCTGGTTCAATATAGAAGAGGCTACGCCCTGACTGGATAAATCCTGACCTCTGAAATTCTTATTCACATAATTAACAAGATTGTTTACCTTGTTGTCGAAATACTCCCTATCCTCCTCCTTGTCTATCTCCATGTCCATCATCGATGTGACATATTGATTAATCATGGCCTGATTAGCATCAGCTTTCTCTTGCTTGTACTGCATACCGGAAGCCAACAAATCTATGTTGTATGGGGATATATATGGGGTGTATTGATGTATAATGCTATATTGCGATGCCACTTGTATTACCCTTTCTTAATTTGAACTTTCTTACTTCTCTTACTATCTGCATAAGTATCCACTCCGACATTTTCAGGAGTTCTTACCGCTGTTATAATTTCATCCACAGGCTTAGCATGTATCTGGCCATCGGCGCCCACATAATATCTGTCATATATAGAGTTCAACGTCCTGATAGAGTTCCTTGCATTCGCCTCTTTCATGTATTGATCGTTGAGTGAATCATAATACTGATTCCACATCTCCTCCGACTTAGCTTGTGCTGTAAGAGCACCAGCTTGATAAGCCTGCCTTAGCCCTATATTCCTATTGTAAGCATCCTGGAAAGATGAAGCATTAAACTGGCGAGCCTGATTGATGGCGTCCTGGTTAGCAGCATCTACTTCCGACATATACTGGCCCAAATTTCTCTGACCTGTCGCATACATATTAGCTATAGCTGCCTGTCTCTGAGAATCCGGAAGATCATTCAGTGAATCGATCGCATAATTATACTGTCTGTTTTGTTCAGCCATATAAAGATCCGGGGAACGAAGTGACGGCTCCACATATACCGGATTTGTCTGCTCAAGACCTTCATATATTATGGATGAAGGGGTCTTTCTGAAAAACTCAGGGAATGACAAACCGGATGATAATCCCCATCCGGAACCACTTTTTCCTTTTTTGCTATCCGGTTCCTGTGTTGTATTTGCAGATACAGGTTCTAAAGGATTTGCTTCGGATATAGGTTGTTCTCTTGTTATGTCTATTGACAAACCAACAGAAGGTTTGCCGGGATCTAGCGATGGCGCTTTTAGGGGGTCTGTTGAACGTCTGTATTCTTCAAGAAAGAAATCATTTTCGTTAAACAAACCTGAGTCCACAATCTGTTTAAATTTGTCATACTCATCCTTATCCAGCACACTTTTTGCCGCATCCATATTGCTTGCCATCTGAGACAAAGAGTAGATACCCTTATCGTTCAGTTTTTTCTTGGAACCCTCCTTAAGGACGTCCAACCCATACCCTACAAGATTTGCTGTCGTTTCCCCAAACTTGTTATCCACAAAACCGGAATATGGATTCTCCATGTTACCGGTTATATTTCTTCCTTCTTCTTCCGGAAGCAAATATTGCGACTTGTAATAATTGTCGGCATTCTCTACAGATTTGTCATTAAGAAGCCCGGCTCCTGTCATATCCAGCAAGCCCCGAACTATTGCGTTGTGCCCTTCCTGGAAACCTTTTGCGTCTCTCACCCTCCATGATCCATCTGTATTTTCAAAATAAGAAGCCAAAGACGGGTTAGCTTTGATGGCATTTTCTATAGCTTCGCTGGTTCCGGCTTTGCCATACCCGAGCCCCGACCTTGGTTGATACCCCTGCCTGTCTATTACACGAGACTGGTTCTGAACATCGTATGAATACGGATCAGCCTTTGCTTCGGCTGCATTAATGCCGGTAACAACCCTATCTTCATTATTCAGCATCGAGGCATTACCTGTAGATCCAAGATAGAAATTGAAGGCATCCCTACCAAGAATAGACTTTAATAGATTAACCCTATCCTGTGCGGCTTTTTTACGAACATCGCTAACAAATGACTTATCTCCAGCTTTCTCCATTTCAGACAACTCGGCATAAGGTCTTCTAGCATAATCTGCCACCTTTGCTTTGTAGACAAACCTCCTTATGCCTTCCTCTTCGGGTATACCATAAGCTTTCAATGATTCAAGGAATTTCTTCTTTACCCTTCCTCCATTTTCGAAATACGTCTGCTTATCCTGCTCATATTTATTGTCCTCCTGGTCTTTGTAAACGACATCAAAGAAAGTACTAAACATACCCTCCATAACATCTATCTCCTTTTGGGATTCCTCGATATGTTTGGATATAACGCCTTCGTTCAATATAGATGTAGATTTATCTTTTACATCCCCATTCTTTTCCAACTTTTTAAAAAGCTTCTCTTGGTCCTCATAAGCAGATGAAAGGCCTATCTTTTTCTTGTATTTATCCAAAGCGCTGGCGTAAGTACTGTCTTCCGTTACACTTATACCATAGTTGTCCCGGATCCTTTTAGCTTGCTCCTTGGTGAATTTGAGTTTATCGGATACAACCCGGGTATCATCTGGAACATCAGCTTTTGTTCCTCCCTTAGAGTGCTTTTCGCCAAGAACCTCCATCGGGGATCCGCCGTCTGGAAGATCTGTATATTCTCCTTTCTCAAACTCGATATTAGAATTATCCTCCATCGATTTTGGGAGACCATACAGGTATTCACCCGTCAGACTGGATGCATCGAATATTTCCCCACTAGCAGACCTTACAGATCCTCCTTCTGAATACTGTATACGAGCATCTTCTTTTGCTCTAGCCAGATTATCCCTATAATTTATCATAGCCCAATCGTTGGCTTTTTTATTCGCTCTAATTGAAGCTATATTTCTTGCAAGACCCATACCTCCCGCCACTAAGGAACCAGCGGTTCCTATGTAATCGGCATAGTTCGCGTCACCATGGACTATCCTGTCCACTCCACCAAGAGCTTGCTCGAACTGGGAGGGTATATCAGCAAAACCGTTATATCCGTAGTAAGGAACTGTTTCCTTCTCTATCGGATTATTATTTGTTTTTACCATACCCTGTATTTCAGCATTTATGGAGTCTATATTGGGACCAGCTACAACCGGTGCACTTGGAACCGGGAGATAGTTTTCGGCTATCATAGACGTGAAGTCATGATTAAGTCTCTGGGCGTCGCTTATATTTCCCCTTTCCACATCATACATTATACCAGGTATGGAATTTCCAGTCAGCGTATTCTGACCAATAGGGCTTTGCAGGGAGAAATTGCTGTCCATCGATAGGGCTGGCTTTATGTCCCTGCCGAAAGCGTCTTTTACAGGACCCTGCAAGAGGGGCGAGTAAAATTTGTCACTATATGGGTTTGCATAATTCGGCATACTATATTTTTTTCTACAAATATAATATTTTAAGAGATCAAAATCGACACACCTTATAAGATGTAATTAAACAAAAAGCCAAGAGTGAGGTATACCCCTGGCTTTAAAACAGCAAATAACAATACTTCTTAACCTGTATACTCCATATTATGCCTTCCCTTTGTTGCAATCCTCAATTTTTTCAACCTTCTGTTTACCGTGGAGGTTTTTGACTTCTGAGGCATACCACTCTCAAGTCTCCTGTTTGAGACCTTTGTGTCATTTCTTCTATGCACGCCTTCGGATACCTTAGATCCAAGTATCTTCTTCTTTACAACAGAGGATACTCCTTCTTTCCCCGATTTTGTACTCAGCTTGGGCACACCTTTACTACTTCTTAATTTTAAAACATCATTATGTAATCTTCCAGAAATAGAAGGAGCCTTTATCTTGGAAGGCTGTCCATTACTTAGCCTTTGGCTATTATCTTTTAATGCTTTACCTCTGGATGACCCATCAGTTGATCTTTTTCTATCCGCCTTTAATGCTCTTTTTGCTTTAATTTTCCTTATTAATCCCATAACTTATTTTTTTGGTAAAAATACAATACTGTTTTATATAGCATATAAGTATAGGGGGGGGGTAAATGATTAATAAAAAAATGAATACCTCCCCATTTTACTATTATCTATTTGAGCTAACACCAGCATTCATGTCTGGGTTGTCATCCCTGGGGACCTGAACTCTCAGCATTACTTCCTGTATCGTCTCTTTTACAACAAATTCCCTTAGCTTATCTGGGCAAACAAATTCATCCTCCCATACGTTCGGGCATCCAAGACCCTTATCCTCTTCGGCGCATGCCGAAAGCTTTAACGCTTCCTCTTTTTTTAGTGTGATAGCATCGATGTTGATCAGCTCTATATGTGTATCCGGAATCCATATATACCCATCCTGATAATAATACACATACTTTTCTTTGTCGGCATACTTCCGCTTCTTTGTATTGAGATATGTTCGCGGATTTATCTTCGTGAAGTATATGGATCTGTCGGCATTTGTGATAGAAAGTATGACAGGTCCATTCCTCGTTATAATCAACCCTGGAACCCTATGCTTCGATCTCATGAGAGTAGAGCACATCTTGAACTCAGCTACACAACAATCTATGGATCGCACCTGAATCATCTCCACACAATTGATATGAGCAAACAGGGCTTCGTCATCGAACAATGTCCCTTCGACCCATTTTTGGGCTATATATGAAGCTGATTTGCTTCTAAGGATAGATAGTATCCATCTTTTAGATACGTGCGTATCCTTAGCGATGGCGTTCACGTTATTTATAACACGGGATACTATCTCGCCATTTGATATTTTGACCAGATTACCATCCGCGTTACCAAAATTATTCATTTTGTTCATTAAATTAAATATTTACATTACGAAAATATTTATAAATATCTATGCTACAAAATATTTACTCTAATCGGGTTAAACGCAAACCCACTATCGATTATCGTTTTTACAAACGAATCACCGAATACTTTTCTTCCAATTCCAATCGCTCCATTGATATCTGCGTTTAGCAGCTTATTTACAGAACTTTGAAATAATCCGCGTTTCTTTCTTTTGCCTAAGTAAACTTCTTGTTTCTTGAGAGGTTCGAAAGCTAAATGGTCAATCTTAGAGGTGTAAGACTCTTCGTGGGTTATAACTTCAATTCCAAAAAGTTTTGCCTTATAGGATATCTTGTCAATGAGTTTGGAATGAGGGATAGAGACAAAATGCTGGTTATTTCTTTTACCAATATTGATTTCCTGTTTCCATTCCTTGTTGTATCCTATAATAATCTTTCCTATGTTGTTTGAAGAACAAAAGCCTACAATAAATCTACTGATTTTGTGCAACTTATCTTCAATCCAACAATTTCTAAAAAAGGTTACCCTTTTGATTTTGTTTGAAATTTCCCTGTCTCCAATATAAGACATTAATTCAGCTTTCCTCTTATTATACCACTGATTTACTGATTTAATAACTCTTCCATTTACAATGAAAGGACTAAGTCCTACATTGCTAATACATGAACAAAGATTATTCAATCCTAAATCAATCGAAAGAACATTATCCTTATTAAGGTTTAAGTCCTGCTCTTTCTTTTCGTATATTACTTCTACCACATAACAGGTAGCCTGAGGTATTATTCTAACTTGACATAGTTTGTTGTCTCCTATTTTTGTTTTGATTGGCTGGATAATGTTTTTGACAAAATAGATATATCCATCTTTCTTTAGTCTACAAGCAGAGGTGGTAAAGATGACTATATTCTGCTTCTTTCCTTTCTTGTATCTTGGAAGATGAGGTCTGCGATTATTGTATTTTGATGGGCTCTTTTCAAAGTCTTTCTTTTGCTTAATCCACAAGTTAATAGTCTTGAAAACTTGACCAACTACTTGCTGAGAGACACTACATGGCAAACCTCTAAAATCTATCTGATCTTCTTTGCAAAGCTTGGTTGAAAACTCGTATTCCTTCAGGTAGTTTCCAGAAAAGATACCCTGACGGACGTTGTATAAGACATAGTTGTACAAGAGACCGGATTTGAGGCAGATGGCCTCAAATCGGTTGTCTTTGATGATATGTCTTTCTACTAGTTGCATTCGTTAATGTATTGTATAATTGCAATATAATAAACAAGCAAATTATATAATTATCACTCCCTATTTTTTAGTGAGATAATATCCCCAATCCTCAGCTTCGCCTTCAAATCATCAGGATTCATCTCGTTCACTTTCTTCAGATCAGCCTTCAATAAATCCACGTTGTACAACAACACCTTTCCACCCTTAGTCTTTCTAGGTTTATGTATAAGACCGGCATTAATTAGACGATAAAACTTACCAATACTACACCCAAATATTTTCGCAGCCTCGGCAACTCTCACCTCTCGCACAGGAACAATCATTTCGGCAAACCTGGAAACCTGATCTATGCTCATATCGTCACATTTTCCAGACTCGAACATCTTGTATAACTTTGAGGATAAATCCATTCCCATCTCGCGAACGGCTTTAATTGTTAATTCACTGTTTTTCATTATTAACCTCCTTGTTTTTAAAGAACAATGAAATAATAGAACCAAGAAAGAACAACATAGAGGATGATAATATAGAATATACAATTACGTATCCATCAATAGGATAACAATCCAACTCATATATATAATCAATCATTGAGCATATCATCATGTTTATAACAAGAAGCCTATGCCACATACGAAATCTAAATATATTCGATAGAGCAAACAGTATTATGCTAAACATAAACGATATATCCATTATGCAATAGTATGGATACAATCCTCCACTACCGCTAAGAGCTAGCAGCGAATCTATAAAATACGAACCAGTATGTATCACGGGATACACCCCGGTCATAAACCTCAATAATTTAAGGTATTTCGAATTAACCCGATTCATTTCCTTTTATTTTTTCTATTATTCCTGCAAAAATAGAAAATAAAATTTCAAATCACAAATTATTTTTTCTTTGAAATACCCCTTAGCTGGGTTGGCATAGGTAAACCGACGGTTTTATTCTTTAATCTTTCCCTTATTTTAGCCATTGCCTTGTTAGCATTTTCGTTATACTCTTTGATCTTTTTCTTCAAAACCTCTTTTACTGAGGATTTTCCAGTTGAACCTCCGGTAGCCATTTTTCTTACCTTGCCACCGCACGCCATTTTCTTAACCTTGCCTCCACAAGACATTTTACGCTTCCTTGAACTTTTGCTACTACACGTCATAGTTTTTTTATTTCAAAGTTAGCAAATAGAATCCTATTCAGCTTATCTGAAGATAAATAAAAGCACCCGTCTCACGACGAGTGCTTCATAATTCAGATTAAAATCTATCAGGAATGAATGAGAATTTTTGAATGTTACTCATAAAGTTCAGTATACTTTGTATGATTCAATACATACGCGATGGTTTTATGCGAAAGCCTAACCCTCTTCTTTATCTCTTCATATATGTAAGACTTGGAAACGTAGAATCTATACTCTCCCAGATTCTTCATTACCTCATCATATGCCTTGTGTATAGAATTATCACGCAGTATGGTGTCATCACGTCTTGATGTTTTGCTTCTCATAATTGAACCGCTTTATGATTTACGGTGCTATATTATACATAATTGAATGGATGATATGCTATATTTCATATTAGGTTTAAACCTATATAAATAAGGATGTTTTTGTGTAATATTATCTTTCTAATTACCCGATATGATTTGATTTGCAAATGATAAAAATGGGGGGGGTATTTTAATATATCTCAAATACTTATATTTGCTATTGCATTTTTAAACAATATATACAATTATGTTTTACAACAGCAAATATAAAGGTGAAGATATAGAACAAAAACTAGACGAGTTGCAAAATGTATCTATAACACAAGATGAATTCAAGTATCTTGAAAATGATATATATCACGCGGGTAACAGAGGGGATATATTTCCTACTTCTCGCAGTCTGATACTTAGCAATCCAAACAATAGACAGGAAATCATAATAGAAGGAGACAAGGATACATTTTACCCGGTACATATTACGTTTAAGGAGCTAAATAGTCAACTGCCAATAAGATGTTGGGTGGCTAAGAATCTGGGTTCATTATCTCCGGATTGGGAAGGGGGGTCACTCTACTGGTACCAGCTCATGTGTTGTTGGATGGGAGTTTAGGGCTAGCGGCTGGGATGGTAATGGGACCATTATTGAAACAATACAAAATGTACAACCGTATGCCAAATTGGTATGTAGAGTAGACCCCGGGTTTCGTTCATGGAATGGTCTAGTGGTATGGCTTAGAGGTGGTACAGCATCATATAGCATTATTACAGACAGTGGAATCAATTCTATTGAATACACTAATTCTTTTCTTACTGTAGGAGATGATGTTTTTAAGCCTATCCAAATAGCAAATTACAATGACCATAATGGAGGTGATTTATCTATACATTCTTTACCGGCTAAGGTAAATGAAGCCCCTAATGATGGTAAGATGTATATTCGTAAAAATAAATCATGGATAGAAGCAGATATGAAATCTACTATGGCTTATTGGTATGAAAACAATGAAAACCAATCTACTACTGTATTAAATACGGGTGGTAATAGAGATGTAATTGAATCATTAAGAAGTAAGTTTAAGAGATGTATTGCTAAACCCTATGGTGAAGATGCAGCTTTGATTAGTTTTTGTAATGAAACTAATTCAAATGTATGGCCGGATGGAAGTCAAATGACAATAGATGGAGAAAGAAAAGAAAATAGAATGACTTATTTTCCTAAATACTACCATAAAACTGTAGAGATGTCTTCTGGAGTATGGAGAACGTATATTTCTGAAATGCAGTTAGATGATGACTATATTGAGGAACCAGAAATGCTATTAAGTACATTTGAAGCATTTAATAACAATGGTGTATTATACAGTGGATCTGGGGTTACAAGTACAGCAAGTCAAACTATAGCAACGTTTGTTACACAGGCTAAGGCAAATGGTCCTTTATGGGGAATAGGTGATTATAGATCTCATGCTACTATAGCACGTATGTTCTGCGCTTACTACGGAAATACTAATATTAGTACAAGTAACAGTTCTATACCATGTTCAGGTGGTACTAAAAGATGGGATCAAGGTAAAACAGGCGGAACTCTTAGCTTAGGTAATGTAGATGGTAAGGCTCCAGTTAATGGTGATACAGGTTACTATTCTACTAATTTCTTAGGTCTTGAAGATTGCTATTACAGTAAATGGGAATTTGTTCAAGGAGCTAATGCAATATCTGGTAAATGGATTGTTTATGATGGAGGTTCATTCCCGGATAAAGATGTTGCTGATCTTGAAACTGCTGGTGCTACTAACATAAGAATTGCTGGTAATGCTGTTTATGATGCTAGTACAAATGGAGGTGGATGGACTAAGAAAATGTCTCATGGTAGATATGGTGATGTAGTTCCTACAAGAATAGGAGGATCTGATTCTACATATTATACTGACTGCTATTGGTTTAACACTGGAAACAGAATAGTACTACGGTCGGGTGATTCGGATTATGGTTCTCGTTGCGGGGTCTTCGTGGCTCATGCTGATGGTTCTTCTTCGAGTTCGTGGACGACTATCGGTTCGCGGTTAGCTTTCTATGGTAAGATTGTAGTTGTAGATTCAGATGACTTTAAGAAAACTCAAAATTAATAACATATGATAGAATTACAAAAACACATGGGAGATAATATTCCAGTTGCTATAGAGTACCTAGGATGTAATGAGTGGGCAGTTAGATGGGATGTTTCGGAAATCCGATCTGAAAACATGCATGGATACGAATACTATGAGCTAAAATTCAACGAGCGGCCCACTTATGGATTGTTTGTGAGCAAGCTGATAAGAAACAAATATTCGAAAGATCAAGAAGAAGCTTTAAAGTCAAATATAATTGCCGAATTCATGGGAGGTGAAACAAATCTTGATCATGAAAGTGAATGGCATCAATTTCAACAATATAGAGAAGAGGTTAAGGTTATAGGTAAAAACATATTCGATATATGAGAAGGAGATGTATAATTAAACCGCCTATATCTATAACATCCACCATAACAATAAATCAATCCATTACCAATCCGGATAAAATGGTAACAGGAGATATAAATGGAGAGTGTATTAAATGGATAAGGCAAAACAGCCACATTTACCTATGCAAGTATAAAAACAATATGATGCATATCTGTCAACTAGATGACTCAAATAGTGATTACTATCATGACGGAACACTTGCTGCGTTAAATAGTATAGGTGTTGATGTTATGATGAAATTGCCTGTATTTTATACAAAAACAGAGAATCTAGCGTCAGATGTATGGAATATAAGCTTTTCTACCGCCAAGAAATCTGGCTGGACACAATGGGGAGGGGATTTAATAGGAGTATATGAAGGATTTGTGAATGCCAACAAGCTATACAGTGTAACAATGTCAGGAAGCTCTAGCACCGGAAATCGTACCTATTCTCAATTCAAAACATATGCAAAGAATAGAGGAAATGGATTCTCAATGGTTAAATGGAAACATCAAAATATTATGGCATTTTTGTATTACGCCATGTATGGAAATACTGATTGCACGTCTACTATCGGGAACGGTGGAGGAGGGTATGGCAGAGAACTTGGACTCATGAATTACCTAGGCATGACTGATACTTCAGACAACAGTAGAGACTCCATGAAATTTTGGGGGCTAGAAAATTGGTGGGGAGGAAAATCTGAGTGGGTTGATAATGTTATCATTAATCCAGATCAAATTAATAATGTTTGGAGAATTACCGAAGATGACGGATCTACCAGAGATGTGCAAGGTAAATATGTAAATGGTCCTATAGGTCGGATAGTTATTGGTCCATATTTAGATGTTATAGGATTGACATCGTATAATTCTACCTCCACAACTATAGGGTATTGTGATACCCAGTACGTAAGTAACGATTTACTAAAATGTCGCGGCTGGAGATCAGGTAGTGGTGTAAGCTGGGAGTGCGGGGTTGCTTATTTTAGATGTGAAAATGTGAGTTCGTTTAAAAATGCGGAAATTACATCCCGTCTTGCTTATAGCGGTCCTATAACCGAAATGAAAGATGTTCAAGAGTTTAAATTGTTATAATACCTGCATCAAAAAGAAAGATACGAATATTTTTTAGTAAAATAAATCGATACGTTTTAAGGTTTTAGAATACGAAGGATATCACCCTCACCCAACCCTCCTCTGGTAAGACCCTAAGTGTGAGTGTTACGCAGAGTGGGTGTGAGGAGACAAAATGCACATGTGAAGTGGAAGGATGGCTGGATATGAATATAAATGATTCTAATATATCAGCCCCGGTTCTAGAAGTAGCTTATTGTATGACTCCCATAAAGAGCAATAGTACATGCAATATTGCTACACCTACTATAACAATGGTGTTCAATATTCCAGAAGCAGGCAATTGGGTAGAAAATGTTATTAATGTGAATTGGGACAGTCCGTCTTGTAGTACATTGTATCGCAACGTTCCACAAGGAACAGGAATACAAAATGTAAGATGTGATATATCTTCTACCAGTGGATGTTCGACTAAAAGTGTAACGATAAATAGGAATTAAATAAAAAAGAGTAGGATTTGATCCTACTCTTTTTTTTGTTAATAATATTACCAATTATTTTTTTTGGACCCCGCTTATATCCCAACAAGCTTCGGTTTGATCATATCCGCAATTTCCATCTTTTGGCACTTCTGTAGAAGTATAGAAAAACATTCTACCAAATTCCATATTTGCTACTCTCCATCCTGTTATAGTTCCATTTATAGATGTTTGACCATAAGGCAATTTGATATAAGCAGATACCTGGCAATATCCATTACTTATATACGAAATACCAAAGTATATATCCCTATTCATTGCTACTGGTGTATATAAATCATAAAGATATTCAAAATGGTTTACATCAGGCTGGCTTAAAACTTTAACAGTACCTGTTATTTTTATACCTGGATTTTGACCTGCTGCATAAGTAATTGTCTTACCTGATACACTCTGGGTTATAGTTACACCAGCATCCCTATGAGATCCACTTCCATTATCTGCAACAGATACTGTAGCTAAATGTGTACTGCCTCGATAACCTTCTGGTAAAAGAGTATCATTAACAACAGGGACTATAGTAAATCTAAGCCATTCAGGATCTCCTGATTTAGATATATCAACAGTATTTCCTTGACCATCCTGACTTTTTATACCTAAAATATCTGATTTGTTTGTATAACATTTAAATGCTCCAACAGCATGATTAGATCCATTCATAAACTCCAAAATATAATCCTCACACCCACTCTGCGTAACACTCACACTTAGGGTCTTACCAGAGGAGGGTTGGGTGAGGGTGATGGTACCAGTACGAGAAGTGGTGGTGGGGTTTTTGGGGACTACAAAAGACAAAACATGTGTACTTCCAGTTGGTCCACCACCGGTAGTTCCTGCATTAGCGTTGGTTATCCAGCTAACATTAGAAGTGGCTGTAACATTCAACGAACTTCCACTTTCTGTATTTATTGATTTTATATAAACCAGATTAGTGGTACTACCATTGCAAGGTATAGGATTGGATACGTCATTTCGTACTATGCTTAATTCCTGACAACCAGTCTTACAAGCCATCGTCTTACTAGCATCTTCCGCTTTTTTGTTTGCTGCGGCTTGTGCTTTATTATCTGCATCAGCCTGGCTAGTTGTTGATGTGGCAGTAGCCGAATATTTTCTAAGCTCAGCGCAAGCAGAAGGACCGCATTCGCAATCCTCTCTACAATACCTAGTGTTATTAGTCTTTGTAGATGTCCAATCACATACGTGTCCACATTTTCCACATACATATTCAGTCTTTGTATCTCTTCTTCCGCAATCATCATAACGCTCGTAAGACACTCTTGTTCCAGAACATCCAACCTCAGACCAACTTCCATATGACCCGCAATTACAACAATTATTGCAATCTACTGTATATCTATTATTTACTTCCCCGGTACAGCTATTTCTATACGCATCATATCTAGTATGACCAACGCAATCTCCCGTACCATAATAATCCCATGTAGTACAATCATCAGATCCCGTTTGAACCTTTCCGCAGGAATTTGTTCTTGATTTCGGTCTGGTGCATCCATTACAGCTTCCGGTATAAGACCAATTTCCCCACGTTCCTGATTCAGAACAATCCTTTGTTCCGTACTCGCGATAAGAAGTCTGATTATAAGTTCCGGAGCATGGATTTGTATCCTTATGCAATCTCACGGACTTACAATTTTGACATTCGTCCGATGTTCCTACTACTGTCCATTGGGCTTCCAAATTAGCATCTTCACAGTATTCACAGTTTTTATTTAACCATGCCTGAGCTTGGTTGTTGACTGTCTGAACAGCTGATTCATAGGCATCTTTGTAAGACGTGGTAGATTTAATCTTTTCACCATTTATCTGAGTAGATGTTACGGTTTTATTCTTACATCTATCGTCTGCTCGTTCACATGAGCCACAGTTCGTCTTAGACAAACCACTCTTTGAGGCTTCCGCTTCCCATGTACACATACCGGAAGATATAGCCTTTGAATTTGCCGTGTCTAATCCATGCGCATCTAATGCTGCTGTTACAAGTGCATTAGCCTCAGACTGACTATAAGCTTCAAATGGTCCGTATTGAGCCAAATCAACTTCCGTTATCGTCACATTGCCGCTAGGTCTTCCGTTGTATGTAGTTCCATTATAAACAGAAGGGCAAGTAGGAGTAAACGATCTGGATCCTACACCATAGAATATACACGTAGCGCTTCCGCCTTCAACCCATCTTTCTTTGAGAGTTCCGGTATAGCACTTGTTATCATTAATCTGTTTTTTCCATGACTTACCACCCCTGCATTCGGATACCTCCGGCCTTGCGTCTACCCAGTTTGGAGTACTAGCCAGTGTCTCGTCGGTGATACATGCCACATTCTTCCTTACCCAGGCTGTAACTTTTAAGATACTGGGATCATCCTCCGACTTTTCTGTTTCCATTGCATGTCTTGCGGCAGCATCAGCCTCAGCTTTACTAAACGCCGGGAATTGATTAATACCAAACACATCATCAGAAGTGACGATCTGATTTTTTTCGCTAGTCTTGCAATCTTCGCAATTATCCCTAACAGCAGGCATTTGATAGAAACCATAGAAAATTTCACGTTCTTCACAAGTTCCTACACGGTTTGCAATATCCTGTTTTTCTCTATCAAGTACACCTATGGCTATTGTGTCAGCATCCGCTTTGGATTTTCTAGATTTCACATTATTAGGGTACCCGTCAGTCATAGATACATCTACAGACACCCAGCTTCCAACAAATCCTTCCTGGCAATTATCTCTCTGCACAGAATCGGAAGCTTCACCAATCCATGTGCATCCAAGATCGGATTTGGCATCAGCTATTGCCTGTCCATATGTAGTAAGAGCTGCCAACGCTTTACTGTTCGCATCTTCAGGGCTTATGTAAGAATAGAATGGTTTTCCCTGTTCTGCTGTCAAATCCGCCTCAGTCAATGTAATGGTATCTCCTGCTCCGTCATTCGGGCATGTCTTGGTAAACTGCTTGCTGGCATGACCTTCCCACTTCTGATCTTCAATACACTCTTGTGTACTTAGCCATTTCTGACCGAAATCATCTACAGCAGCACATGCGGCAGAATTGGCAGCCTCTTGATCCATGTCATAGTTCTTAAACGGCTTGCCTATCACGCCATGTGTGTCCTGATTTACAGTCAGCGAATTTGAATGGAAATGCTCAGGACAGTCAGTTAATCTAAACGTCTTTTCACATGTACCAAGCACAAAGTCATCCTCCTCACAACTGGAATTTTCCGGCAAGTTAGCATATGAGGGACCATTGGCATTGGCATCATTTATAGCCATCTGATCGACAGCCTCCTGTCCGGTTTTTCCATCTACAGGATCATCTCCTTCATTCCATACATATTTACCAGCTTCGACAGTGAATCTGACTTTATCAGGTACAGGATGGAAGTGCTCCATGGTACACTTTGTTACAGGGAAGTCAGCAGAATATTCCCTATTATACCATGTTACCGTACGACATGAACCTTTTTCGTTGGCATTCTCCTGTCCCTTTCCTCCAGGCTCAAACTCAACCAGAGCCTTTTTATTGGCATCATCCTTGGATACTTTGGAGCTATATTGTCCCTTGTTGACAGTCCATGGAACAAGAGATCCCTCCTCGGTCACAAGGCAATCATCTTTTCTCACATCCTTAGTGATGTCATCGTTGTACCACGTACATCCGCCATTTTCATTGGCATACTTCTGAGCATCCCCGTTTGGCTTAAACTCTACTTCAGCCTTATTATTGGCGTCATCTTTAGAGATATTAGATGTATACTTTCCAGCCGGAACGGTATACATAACCATATCGCCTATTCCGTCGTCTATACAATCGTTCTTTTGAACCTCCCTTTCGATAACGTCATTTCCATAATAACACAAAGCGGATGCCTGATATTCAGCGCACTGTTCCGCCAAATCTTCATCAGCAAACCTGTTAGCCTCCTCTATAGACGGTTTACGATAAATACCTTCTTCTACAAACAATTCAACAGGCTCTGAGACACCACCATTGCCACACTGTTTTTGACACACAAGGGTTCGCCTTTCGTTACTGAAAAGCATAACATAGTTTTGTACTATCTTGTACTCTTTTACAATTTTACCATCAGAAGATGTAACACGGATTATAGCTGAGCGCTCATATCCGGTTCCGTTCTCTCCGAATGTTAATTCTATCTCAGAATCCCCCTTGGCGAAAGATTTGTCTTTTTTTAACCAACAACTCATTAGTTGACCCTCCATTCCGTTTTGTTTGATGCAATAACGTCCACTTTCTTGGGCGATCCCATATAATCCAACTCTACACTAGTTGGATCCAAGGTAATATGACCGGTCGTTTCATTGCACTCAACTATTTCGATTTTATATTCGGTATTACTTTTGATTTCAATGGAGATGGACCCAGATTCCCCTCCGACAAAATCTTCATACCTGTCTATATCCAGATAATCCCCTACAGATTCCTGAATCAACTGTACAATCTCACCATTAAATGTGAGAACCTCGCTCTTGATTCCATATTTGTCATTTGGCGGCATCTTAACCTCCAATTGAACAATATACTCCCTATCCCTTCCAGGGTCACCGGCTATAGCGTATTGCCATGACTGGGATCCTCCGTCTATATTCAGTCGAACACCATCCACGACAACAGATGTTATCTGTGCAGTAGGAAACCCTGTAATAGATGTTATTATGCCAGATAAAGTTCCGGCATTCGTCCTTATAGTAACATTCCCGACACCTCCCGTCTTGGGGTAAGTTATAAGACGGGGATTTACATCCAATATACTTTTACCCTTCTGAAGAAACTTAACCATTTTCTGGTTGTTATTCCTCTTCTTGGTGACCGTCCTGGTTGCTATTCGATCTATACGACCGGTATACGGACCGTCGGCTTTTGCCAGCACAATAGTAGTGCCGACACCTTCATCGTGGCTTAAATTCAGCCAGCTTGAATCTTCTCTCTCAGCCATAACTAATCCGTTTTAAGAAATTGTCCACTCATCTTCCGGTCCCACTGTAATAAGGAATGTCTGTTCTCCGCCATCAGAGTCATATATCAAAAGCTGAGGATCAACTTCAAATATATCTTGGTCGCCAAGACATTGAAGCGAACAAAGCATATCTTTGAACCAATCTTCAAGAATAAGACTGGAGAACAACTCTTTCAGCTTCTCCATAAACCGATCCTCATTAAACAAATTCTCTATGATTGTTTCAAGGTGCTCATAAAACCATTCCTTGTTACTGAATTTCTCCAGCAACTTCTTGATGTAATCCTCGAACCATTCCTTGTCAAGCAGCTTTTCCAATAACTCCTTAAAGTGTTCCTCGTACCAGTTTTCTTTCAACAGCTCATCAAAGAACTCTTTCATAAGCTCCATAAACCATTCCTCCTTGAAAGATTCGGATAACATTTCACGGAACAGTTCCTTGAACGAATCAAGCTCCAGACGGTCAGCCGGGATACTGTTCTTTATGATATGCGAACCACAGATAAACCCGTTGCATTCCGGGGCAGTCTTACAAATACTCATTGCCATACAATACTCCTCCTTTAATTAGCAACGGACATTGAACCCGTCTGCGTATTTAGAACGATAAACAACTTTAACTTCAGATTCTACGCAGGCGCCAAGACAATACTTCTTACTGAAATATAAATTCTTTCCACTTGATTTATAAGCATCAGTAGGCAAAACGCCTCCGCCATGCACCACCATGAGTATTTCAGAAGGAACCATCTCAAGTTGCAGATAATAGCTCCCGCTACCTTCCTGCAATCCGTCAAATTCTTCTGTTATAGTTTCTATAGCCGCACGCTGGATTGTCTTTACAACCCTTCCTATGACAGCTATAACATCATTCAGCGGGGTGCCGGACTTAATGCAAAGCTCCGGTATATCCGCTCCGTCGTAAAATATCTTCGACGAAAACATCTTGCAGCCACCACCCGGTTCGCATGGATCCGGACAGCACTGGTCAAAGTTATTATTGCAGTTTCCTCTCCTCATTATTGTAAATCTATGATTTTATTTTTCAATTTCATTATTTCATCTCCCTGCTCATCTATCTTCCTTAACAGCACCACTAGTAAATCGGATAAACTACAGTTGGTTGTCAGGCCATATTCCGCCGGATTAACCTTGTCCGAAAGAAATACACAATCCGTCATATTATATTGTTCACAAGGAACCTGCTCCTCCTGAACCGTTGGGCGATATGTCTTTTTACATGGATGTGCCATCAGTCGCTCCTCCACCGTTTTGAGCTATAAAATCAATAGTGTCGTTCAATTCCTTCACCTTCTTTTCCAGCTCTTTTATTTTTTCTTTCAGTTCAATATTCTCCTCTCTGTACATCCTTATCTTGTCATATACGTTATTAAACGCCTTATCTATATGACCAAGTATAGATGTAAGGTCAAGCCCGGGCATAAGGCCCAGATTAAAAAATTCACACCCGTTATAGAACACATCACTCGTGTGTATCATTAACGGGTTCTCGTTCGGAGGGCAAGGCTTTTTCGGCTCATCCCTACACACGCAAGAATTATCTGGACAAATACCTTCTGTTTTTAATCTAGATAACCTTCCGGGTCCGCATTTATCGTTAACGCAACTCATTACCAAAAATCTCCAATTCGTTGACACTTGGTTGTCTGCTCTGCGTAAGCGTTACCAAGCTCGATTAATAATTCCCCAGCTATTCGGTTGGCATCTTCCTTTGATACGAAAGATTTAACCTCGCCGGCATGTATGGTATAAACAACGGATTTGGCTTCATAACATTTCCTGCATTTCTTCTGAAACCATCCGGATGTTTTGTCATTATAGTAAACAGGGATACATTCACATTCGGCATTTGCTTTCTCCTGTCCCTTCATCTTCAGAAGTTCATAAGCCATTCTGTTGGCTTCCTCTCTGCTTTCAGTAGATGTTACATATCCATTATCCAAAGCAAATTCGATACCATCTCTACAATCATATCCTACAGGGCAGTCATTTTTATAAAACATTCCCTTCTGGAATACAGATCGGTACACCCTACAGCATTTGCCGTACTCGTTGGCTTCTTTCTGTCCCTGCTCTTGCATATAATCAAACGCCTTTTTGTTGGCATCCTCTTTTGATATGTAAGATACAAATTTTCCGGCCGGGACCACAAAATGATATACAGAGTTCTTTGCCGGACCCTCCTCGCAATCATCCTTTACGAAGTCCCCTCCCATCTCATCGTTAAAAAACACGTTAGGCAAGAGGAATCCGTATTCATTGGCGTAATCGGGGCCATTCGTTTCCGCTTCGTGAATTGCCTTCTGGGTAGCATCCTGCTTGCTAATCATGGAGTAATACCTCCCTTCGGGAACCACATACAGAACATCAGGTCCGGCCCTATATCCTTCCGGGACATTAGTTCGGGCGAATTTCATTTCGACCCTTTTGCTTCTATATACTCTTACTCTCTTTGCCACAAGAATTAGCTATTCGACATTGAACATATTTTGGATTCCAAGGCGTACAAAGCCTGACCCACCTTAACCTTCCCGTCTTCTGGTATATCATAGTCTATACAATGGAAATCTCTGGCAAGTTCGTTCGTATCTATCGACTCCCTTATCCTGGTTATCTCCTTGTACATATCCTCCAAAACCTCCTGTACCGTTACACAAGGTCTTTTGCATTTATCTATGTCGGACCATTCTGGGATTTCTCCCTCATAGTGAACGCAGGTAGCCCACTGCTTGCCAGCGCAATTATGCTTCAAATCTCCCATTAGCACAAAAGTTTATTTATATATTCAGCAATCTTCTCTTTGTCTTCAGGACATATATAGCAATTGCCTTCGCAAAGTATCCTTCTTAAATGATCCACCTTGGCGACATTCCTTATATCCGGATTACTGCCAACCTTATACCTATGGTATGTGAGATAGGATTTAGACATACATGCAATATACCTGTCTATCCTGTCACACATCTCATTTGGATGGATCTGAATAATACTTTGCGTACTCACTGTTAATATATTCTTTATATACGTTATACCTTTCTTCGTCCGGGCATGTCGTCCGAAGATCCCTGATCCACGCTCTTATTTCACGCTGCATCTGTTGCAGTCTATAACCAATATCTCCTACCCTTCTAACCCTTCTATATACCTCTATAAGGTTTCTATCCAGGATAGTTAATTCATCATACATACGGAGACATCCTTCATTCGGGTTCCTCATTGCAGCCTTCTTTACTTCCGGGCTCAATGAGGACGCATAATTCCTATTTAAGGCTGCATCGGCAGCCATTCTTTTTGCTCTTTCTTGACAAGGTTTGCAAGCCATTGTAATAAATCACTTTAACAATTAACACAATTATTAGCTATATCTATTATCTGATTGGCTTTATCTATCAAGTCATGCGCCTCTCTTGTATTGCCAAGACGGACATTGGCATGAGCGGAAGCCAAGCAGTATTCTATTTCTTCAATCTTTTCCAGCAGGTCATCATCTCGGTTGTCGCAAAGTATTGAAGCCTTAACCCATAACTTGTCTATATCTAGGCGGATTCGATCGGTCTTCAGGTATTTGTGAGACACCCTGTATTTTGACGGACTACCAGTTATTGATATATCATATATTCCATCCGGAAGATCGAGGTATTCCACCCCGCAAGACCCCTGGGTTTCACAGTTGAGACCAAGAACTGGACTGGTAAAAGTATTTATCATGTTCTTGGCAAGGTAGAACGTTACTGACTCCTCCTTGCCAGGAATAGTTATATCTATTATAGCCCTTCTTTCACTTATAGCCCCCCATGCAGAAGTGTCAGCTATTTGCAAAAGCTTGGGATCTCCAGTATTTAAAACAACAAAATCAAGCTCTATATGATTAAGATTGATATTATCATTATATCGTATAATGGAATCATCATATCTTGACTGAGTATTTTCTATCGCCTCGGTTGGAGTATAATAATTCTTTATCTCCTCCCCGTTTACTTTTACGTTTATTACCTGAGCGAAATGGGGCTTAGACATACCAAAGAAGTCAACCCTTACATTGCCCTCATAATCAAAATTAGGATCCGGGTAGGTCAAATTTTCGGTAAGGTATGTACCGTCATTTCTTCTGGCGGTAATACTAAACACAACAGGCTTTTGTATGTCGTAATCATCCATCAGAATTCTTACTACAAACATGTCGTCTACAATCTTTGGCACAAAATCTATAGTTCTCACTTTCTTAAATACTTGATAACTCTCAACAAAAATAACACTAAAAAAGCAATTACGAACAATGCGCCTGCTACTTTAAGGATATGAAACGGTGAAGTTTTTTTTACATCTGTGTTAACAAACTCATCTTTGCGTTCATGAAAACCTAAATCGGCACTTTCATTCCTTGATTTACTGGTTTCTTCTTCCACCTCTCCTTCATCCGTTTTGGAGAGATCCACGTTAACGTCAATCCTTCTTTTCACAGGATTTGTTGTCACCCCTGATGAATCCATAATGGATATGGACGTATCATAATCTATAATAGTTGCAGATAATATGCCGGATAACGTAGACGATGTAATCTCTCTTCTTATTTTATTGCTGATCTCGGATATATCCAAATTAATACGACCGGCATTATCTGTTTTAATACTATTCTCTATTCTCCTACTTGAAGAGCAAGAGAATAGAGAAATGCTAATCAATACGAATAGAATCCTTTCCGGATTTCTCTCCTTCAACCATATCTTCCAATTTTTTCTTCTCATTATCATCCAATTTTAAAGCTCCGTTAAAAATACGAATAACTTTGTCGTATACAAATCTTATGATTTTGGTTACAAAAAAATCGGGAAAAAGTTCTTCTATCCTAACGAGAAACAAAAGAAAATATGATACTGTCATTATGTATGTAAACCACTTTGCCGCATCAAGATATATATAAGATTCACTTTCCTGGATAAGCTCCTTATACATAACACAAAGGCACGCCAGTATAAATACGGCTATAGCCGGCTCGAGAAGTATCCTTGAAAAGTCGAATGACTTATACCATTTTGAAAACTCGAATCTTTTGTTTCTCTTTCTTCTGTACCTGTACCCTTTATATTCTTTTACTATCTCAACAATTATATTCAAAAAGATAATAATAAGGGTAGCTCTTATCAGATGATGTATGGGCTGAAAATAAGCCCATACAGTCCCTGATGCTGCATAAATAACAGACAAAACTCTATCCATCCCTGTAAGTGAATAATCCTTCATTGCTCATCAAAATTAGAAGACCTTGATCTTCTCCCCAGAGAGATCGTCATAACAATCCACATGAAGCCAGGAAACTCCGCCTTCTAATCTTATATTATATGGAAGCATATGCTTATTGGCTATGATTTTTTTTCTTGCTTCCTCAGCAGACATGCCAGAAACAGTAAAATCCCCAGCGAGTCCCGATGCGTGTGCCGTTAGATACAAGGACCCTTTATTTGTGGCGTCCCTTACCAACTGGCACAAATTACACCTTCTTCCCCTTTGCGAGAAAGAACCTCCGCTTTCCCAGTTATTACAATACATAGGTGCACAAAGGATATCTCTTCTTATGGAGAGCAGAGACTCCAAAAATCTCTGCTCAAGGAACATCCACGACCTGTCTCCCCATTTGTTGTAAATATGCTTGCATACCAGCTCTTGTATATCGAAATACTTGCCGATCTTTTTTATAACTTCATCCTTGTTCATAAGCCAACTACCTAATAGATCTAATAATAATAGATGACAAATCCTTTTTAAAAGAAATTCTGGCTATCTTGTCATAGCCTCCTGAATTATACGTATCAATACCTTTGATTGTGTTTGTGTATGTATCAAGATATCCAGAATATACCTGCTGTCCACCTTCGTTTACAAAATTGTAACCGTTTTGAGTCATGGTTCCTCCCTTGTAGGCTTTTACGTACATCTTAAACTTGCCCTCACCCTTAGAGCCAAACCATGTTGCATATACATCCAAATCTATAAAATCTACGTCAATTGGATGATCATTAATAAAAGATCTTAAGTCTACGTAGATACATTCGTTTCCGGAAGAAGTGTTATCGCCTGCCCAATGGATTATAGATGTGACTGCATCGATGTTATTTCCAGGACCGCTCCATCCAATTCCTTTTCCATCCACTTCCGATATTCCTGTATTAACAAGCTCTGTCATGGTATCCAAATCCTTCCCGTCTTCACTACTCCAGTAGTAACGAACTACCAGGATGTCTGCATCCTCCACATCGACGCCTGTATCCGGATTTATAGGTTCGGCATCCGGATCCGGAGCTTCTCCCTGTCCAGGTATATCCGGTATTTCCGGAACAACTGGAACATCGTGAAGGTTTTCAAAATACCATGTATTTCCTGCATATGTAGCCTTTACAGATATATTTTCGCCCGGATTAACAGTCACGGTTTTACCCCATACATGAGCTGACGGAACGGTTAACTTTGCACTGTTAGATGATACATTTTTTATTATGATATAAAAATCATCCCCATCAAGAGCATGCCTGTTGAGCATGGACAAAGTAGCCTCTTCTCCGGATGACGGGCTCCAATCGCAAACAACGGTATGCTTTGTGGCCGGTATATTGGTAACTCCTTGATGGTGCACAAACCCTCTCATAAATTGACTGCGATCGTCATACCACACGCAATCCACTTCGCTGCCGGCATTAGCCAGACCATCAAGTCTGGCTATTTCCTGAGAATTTCTCACCGGCAAATTGTTATAGTCCCGCCATTCGGAATTCACCTTTGTGAAATGCTTACTATACTTCATCTTGCGAAGAACCTGCCCATCAACGATAGCATCTATCGCATAACATTTATCGCACCGACTCATGACACACCTCCACAATTGCAATTACATGAAACTCTTCCGTATCCACTTGGTATAGATGTTATCACATCTCCAACATAGACATCCGTATTCCCTTCCGAAACTTCTATAACGGTAAGTTTGGCGGATTTTTCATTTATTCCACCATCCACCATCCGGTATCCTTCCACATAGAACTTCTTGCCTGATCCCGAAGCGTAACATTCATGCACATTCTCCAAAAATCTCTGGCACGGCCTTTTGGTCCAGTAATATGGAATAGCGGTAAGGATAGTCCCTTTCTTTGTATTCTCATCCTCAGAGTATGTTACTACATAATGAGACTTGGTGTTTCCGAGCTCCTCGTTCCAAAATTCGTGTCCCTTGACTCTTGCTTCTCCATTCGTCGTATCATAGCAATCGTCAACCTCCATAATATGGCGCTGGGTGAGATCCACAAAGTCACATTCGCTTTCAACCCACGATTCCGGAATACTTGGGAGAATATTACCAATTATTAATTTATCAGTAGATCTCAGCACAACATTTCTTTGTTTTATGATATCACCTTTGTAGTCATATGTTATGTAGCTCCTTACCTTTGTCTTGATATCTATATCCAAAACGGAGTATTTATAACACCTGTCTATTGTTTCGATATCTCTGTGCGTCCTGTCCGGGAAATCACAGACCATCTGGCTCCAGTTGTCTGGTATCTTGTCCATGGTCATATTTTCTCGGAATGCCGGATCGGTAGATTCGGCCACTCTGTAATATTCCTTCCTTATACCCAACTTAGGATTCAATGTAAGCAGTCCTTCTACCCTCACCTTTCCGTCGGGAGTCAAGAAACATGCATTGATTTCCTGGGAAAAACGTTGGGTAAGATCCGCAAATTCACATTCCGTTTCTTCCCATGATTCCGGTATATCGCGAATAATATCCCCTATAAGGGATTTGTCGGTGGATCTCAATATGACATTGGCCTGCTCTATTACATCCCTTTTATAGTCGTACGTCAAGTAACTTTTAACCTTTACTATGACTTCCTCCCCATTAGAGATATACTTATAGCATCTGTCGACTATTTCGATATCCCTTTGGGTCCTATCCGGAAAATCGCAAACCATCTGAATCCAATCTTCTGGTATGCTTCTTATGACTTTGTTTTCGGCAAAATCAACATCCGTGGACTCGGCTATCCTGTAATATTCCCTCCTTATTCCAAGATTCGGATTTAATGTCAAAAGACCCTCTATACGAACCTTGCCCTTCGGTGTCCTGAAACACGAATTAATTTCCTGCGAAAAGCGTTGGGTAAGATCGGCAAATTCGCATTCTGTCTCATTCCATGACTCCGGTATATTCGGAACAATGTTTCCTATAAGAGATTTATCCGTAGATCTGAGTATGATGTTGATTTGTTCAATGACATCACCTTTATAATCATAAGTAAGATAGCTTCTAACCTTTACCTTGGTTACTACGCCATCTTTCGAGTACATATAACAATGGTCTACTATCTCTGTATCCCGCTGAGTTCTATCCGGGAAATCGCACACCATTGGAATCCATTCTTCCGGTATTTCCCTGAAAGTCATATTTTCATGGAATGCAGGGTCCGTAGATTCAGCTATCCTATAATACTCTTCTCTTGCTCCAAGCTCCGGATCCAATGAAACTATCCCTTCTACTCTCACCTTTCCACCTGGGGTTTCAAAGCATGAATTTATTTCTTGAAAAAGACGCTGTGTCATATCCGGAAAATCGCATGTCACCCTCACCCATGTAGTAGGTATAACGTCAAATCTTTCCCTCGGGCTAATATTGGGATCCGTAGACCTGATAACGGTATAAGCAGATATGCGGTTTGTAGTCTCAGGATCCCTTGATTCAAACCCCTCTACCTCAACCTTTCCACCCGGAGTGGCAAAGCAATAAAGCACATACATAACGGTACGCTCTTCCATATCCGGAAGCTCACACCTCATGGGTGTCCAATTTTCGGGTATTTTAAGAAGTTTTTTGCCAACTGGGTTATCCCTGTCTGAGCTATTGATAATATAATGCTCTTCCGATAAAGCATCCGGAACATCTTCCGTTACAGACCACCATGATATTATCTTCACTTCTCCACCAGGAGTTCTGAAGCAATGCTCAGTTGACTTGAGGTGGCGTTCGTTTATGTTCTTCCACTCCCACTCTATATTATTGGCATCCAATTCATGTATACTGCGAAGGTTCCCATCTTCGTCTATATACATCTTCTTTCCTCCAAGAGTATACACAACCGTGTACGCTTTTCCATCTATGACTATGCCTGAGTGATCATCGTCAGGATAGAACATACCGGAATTGCACAACCAGCTTATAAGCCCTTTGAAGGACTCCTTTATCTGTTTTATTAAAGATGATAATGAGTTCACTTTTATTCTAAATTAAGAAAGGGGAGCGGGATTTCCCGTTCCCCTTCGAGGTTTATTTGAAAAAGAAGAAAAATCAAACTTTTACAGGCGGAAGATTTACTGATGCCGCCAACATGTCCATGAATTCCTGAACACCTTCGTGTGATCCGTAAGGAACAAAGAAGTGAAAGTTGATATTTTCATATACTTCTTGTCCGAATCCTTGGGCATACATGGTAGGATGTATAGTCACAACAAAGTCAACATACTGAGCCATAAAATCAATACGTGTATGTTCGTTTGTGAAAGTACGCTCCATATAACCTTCATGCATAGGATACATAGTGTTATACATGTATGACTGTTTCTCGAACGGAACCAGATTACCGCCCACATGTGTTCTTGGGGCATAGTAAGAGCGATATTCTACATGCAACGGGTCATAATTTGTATCGATGCCTTCCCTCTGTTCTGCCGGATATCCACCGTTCACTTTGATTCTTACAGAATCTTCTTCGTAAACCATCTTATCCATCAAGGCGTCATTCGGAGACACCATAAACGGTTTACCTCTGAATCGGATACCCACTAAGGTTTTCCCGTCTGTAGGCAATACCTGAGCCGGAGTCAACAATTCCCACTTACGTCCTTTGTAAGGAGCCGGAGCTACACTTCTGTACAGATCCTTGAAGATGGGGTCACATTCGTCGCAGACCATATTAGTGACAACCGTACATTTGAAGCTATGCTGACATCCTGACGGAGTTCCATAATTTTCAATTTCCAGATCACGATATACACTCTGAAGTTCTTCCAGAGCGCTTTCTCCACATTCATCATCCGGCATTGTGATCACATATTCTTCAGTTGCTACATTACAGCTTCCGCAAGCAGTCCATGAAATAGACTTGATAGTCGGATTGGAGCACATATCTTTTGTGGTTGCAACATAAGAAATTTCGGCATCAGGATTGTTTTCGGCAAAATCCTTGATGTCTTTCATTGTTAATTTCTTATTTACAACAACAGTGTAAACGCCAATTCCGCTGTTCTGCCCCTCGAGTTTAACCGCTGTTCCGGCAACTGCATTGTTCAGTGATTCAATATTTGTAGACAAATCTGCGCCCTCATCAGCCAAAGAAACAGCATAAATGATTCCGCCTTCTACCTTTGTGTATCCATCCGGACAATCTTCGCAACCTTTCAATACAGAAGATAATTTCTGTACATAGTCTTCAGGAGCAGCTCCCTTTTTCAGCACCTGGTAAACAGACATAAAACCGTTCCTCTCAGTACGTGTTACTGTTGTTGCCGGGAACTGAGCCTGAACTTCAGCCAAAGCTTCATGATCACCCGAGTCGCACACTTCCAAGCAATAGAAGTTGCGAGCTTCCAGTGTGGCCGGCTCTTCTATGTCAGGGGTATTCTTTATAATTGGGGTGATATCAATGAAATCTTCCAACTTATATCCACCTGTTACAGGTTGACGTTTAAACTGATCGATAGCATCCAATACATACGGAAGCATATTTACCTCTTCGCATGGATCGCAATCCTCACACTGCAACATTTGACGTGAAGGACAGCTTTCTACGTCAATAGCTTGTTTTGTACGGAAGATGCCTCCAGGAAAACCAAGAAGTTCAAATATTCTACCTTCCAATTCCAGTTCTATAACGATGATAGAACCTTTGCCTCCATCCATGGTTGTATTCGGATCGGAGCCATTGTAGCCGATCGTAACATCGTCAATAGACTGCCTGTCTTTCTGCGGGGCAGAAGCATGGAGGTCTATGATCTGGTTAACCGAAAACATGGGGGTAGAATAGTCTTTATCGGACGTGCTTCTACTTAAAGCCTGCTTAGGTCTTCCTACACGGATCTCATAACGAACTTCGTCTTTTCTTAAACCCTTGAAGTCTGTAATAGCCACAGCTCCATCTTCGGTCTGACCTTTGCCAGATACATCGTAAATACCAAACATTCCTTCCCTCAGATTAAGGGAGCCAACGCTTGTCAATTTGGCATGCGGAGGCAAAAAGAAATAACGGTCATATGGTTTGTGAATCGCCATTGTAAATTATTTTATGATTATACTTTTTCAACTTTCTTTGTAGCAAATATAGCACGCAGCATTTAATTGAGGCTGACGTGCTATATATCCATTAACATAAAACTACTACTTAAGATCATTAACATTACTATGATCAAACTGATACCTCTGAGGTTCGTTTTCATTCAAAGCATACTGCTTCTGAACCATATTAAGGATCTCATCTATCAATTTATCATCAAGCTCCGGATCGGAATTATATGACTGACTACCGTCCGCCATTCTATATCCTTCAAGATTGATTTGCTTGGGGTATCTATAATAAGTAAGAAACACGCTTTCTATGTCAAAATCGTCTTTGTATACGGCAACCGATTCTTGCCCTATAGTATAGAAAGTCTCCCTATATTCAAATGAAGGCTTATGGTTTTCATCCGAAAGAAACTCATTTACATCCTCGTTTTTTACCTCAAACAACGAAAAGTCCTCGGCTAAACACCTACCTCTTATAAATCTGGCAGATATATTGGAGAATGCAAAATAATCATCGGGAAGATTGAACATATCACATTTAGGAACACTCCTGAATCCTCCACTGCTTAGCTTCTTATAGTATACGACAAGCTGCTGAATCTTGCGTATATTCTCGTTAATCTTCTCTCCAAGTATATATTGGATAAGCCTATTTTGCTCAGAATTAAACAATTGAACAAACCTAGCTTTATCCATTTTTATCCCACCATTGGTAAGATTCTGCTCAGATTTTTGAAGAGCTATGAGATAGCATTGAGAAGCAGTCCTCATATTTTACTTGTTTAAGCTATCATACAAATCCATAACCTGAATCTTCAGATCTGAATAATCCTTATTCTTAACCATGAGGTCTGCTATAGCTTTCAAATCCTGTCCAATAATCGTAGAGTTCATTCTGTACCCTTCCCGGTCTCTTGAAATACTACCCCTTATATTAAGTACATACAGCATCCGGTATATCTTGAACACCTCTTCGCTTTCCTGTCTTGAAGCTCTTTCGATTACATCGCAAAGATACTCCAGATTTGTGACTTTTGCATCCAGGTAATCGGATAATCTCAACGTATAATAGTCTGTTTCTATTATTTCCGGATTGTCAATAACGCCGGCAAACAGAAGTATATCTATCATGCAATTTCTTTCGTAAATAGAACCTTTCATTGCAGACATATACTTGAACGAAACTTCTTCTCTCTTAACCTTTCTTGTCTTCAAGTTATCCCCAGATAGAGCCTTATCTTCTACGCAATACATAGAAAATGAGTAATCCGGGTCCCCTTCTTTGTCTTTGGGGGTAAGAGATTTAGACAGAAGGGCTATGTACAATTCAAAAAGCTCTACGGGATTGGATGTGTTGAAATACCTTCCAGTCCACAAATCCGCTGATTTGTTATCCCAAAATTCTTCATTGCTTTGAATAGGATTTGTGTTAGTGACCTGTTCGTATGGTTTCAAGATATTTTTTACACGAAGCGCAACTTCTTGTTTTATGACATTGGGATCTTCTCCAAAAAAACATTTGGATGCAACATAAAAACCTGTGTCATATACCTTCTTTATGTTGTCGTAAGGGCAATATACCACTGTTTTATTTCCCTCAAATGGGACCTTTGATATTCCTCTTTCGACAAATGGTATTGGAGCGCTTGTGTCTGTTTTGCCTATAACTTTGTAGATGGTATCTGATAGAATCTTAAAGCCATAAACGTTGGCTAATACCTTTTTTTCTTCCATTTTCTTTTTCCTCTTCTTTTTCTTTTGGTGCTTTTAAAAAAAACAGTCGGGCTAAAACACCCTAAGCCCGACTGCTACATGAACTATAAATATGACAGAAAACGAGTTTTAAAACTAGCAGGCAAGTTCAATCATCGCGAATTTACTGATATCCCTTACCCATACAGCCGATGCCGAATGACACCAGAACTGTTCTTTCATGCCCGGCAGAGAACTCAGAATATCGCGACCATTAGAAGATGAAGCCCATCTACCATTGGTGTGACCCCACCACATTGATTCGCCTTTAGGTTTAATGAAGAACACATTGTTCGTCATGTTGCCCAGCTCTGCTGAAGAATCGTTAGGAATAGCAGAATAAGCATTGCTGTATTCTGAACTTGTAACATCTTCAATAATGCAAGAGTATGAAGTCCATGGAGTCTTACCGTCAACCAAAGTAGAACGATCCGCCAAATCGACATAATCCAAAGAAGGATCGTGTTCAATCTGAACAAAACCGATATCAGGTAAGAATACACCCTGAATCATAACCGGGTTCAATACCAGCGCATCGTTCGGTCCCGAGATAGGATTCTTGATGAGCATGTCGTTACCCAGCAAGCCGCCAAGGCGTTCAATCTGGCGATAGAATTCGTCGCGGAAGATTTCAATAATGTTATATCTTGCCTTTGCACCAACCTTCATCTTGATGCGGCGCTTTTCGATAGGCAGGTTGGAACCACGGAATACATATTCAACAACCTCACGAATATGATTACGGGTAATTCCGCCCGGACGTGAATATTGTACTGTGAAACCGCGACGAAGCTGATGATACATACCTTCGTTCAGGTATTTTACTCCATTGTTATCCTGGATAGTACCACCCTGCTGGAACATATTCTGACGATATTCCAACTTGGCCAGCTCTGCCAAACAGAAGATTTCAAGCGTAGAAGCTACCTTGGCATTACGGATATCGAAATTACCATTAGGCAATTTACTTGAGATGAGAGCCATTTCCGGCATGAATCCCAACCTGTCCTTCATGGTGTAAAGACGTCTGTAGGAATCTTCCACAAACTGCTGGGTAGCCAATGAGGCGTCAGCAAAATTCTTTATTCCGGCATACATCGTAGTTTCACCTTCTACACCACGATGGTTTCCAAGACGGAACTCACAGGTCATGGTTCCAGCCTTGCTTACACCGGTAACTTTTGAGAACTGGGTGTCAAACTCAGACAAAACATGACCAATCTTGAAATACTGAATACCGGCACGCAGTTTGTCTTTCGGGAAGTATTTAGCCTTACCGTTATTTACCAAACGTACTTTATAGCGCCATGTGTCACCTTCCTGACGAACCGGTACTTCTTTAGAAACAACAATGTTACACCCGCGCTGCGCATCGTAGGTCAATACATCGTTAGCTGTATATTCTCCTGAATCCAATACAATATCAAATAATGTATTATCGATACCGGGATACTGATACATTGTAGATGTATCTACCACAGTCATTACACGATAGGTCTGCGTTTGAGGCAAGTCATAACGGAATGAACCACCTATGCCATTTACACCAATAGTTGCACCGTTTTGAAGCATTCCCAAATACATAGGCATTGGGAAGTTAATGATATTCTTGAAGAGTGTAACAAGACCTAGATGGTTCTTGTTGGGGTCTTCGGCATACCACTGACCCAGCGAAGCCAAATCGTGCTCTACAAAAGAAGTACGAAATGTTTTTGCTGAAGTATAGGCAACAACCATATCCCCATTGATTGCGCCCGGAAAATTTTGTACTGCGAAATTATTCATTCTATATTATATTAATCGATTTTGATCGCACCGGATAGATCAAGGCCATCTTCATCTGTTTTTTCATTATTTGAAGATCTGGACTTATTGGTCCTTCCCAACATTTTGATAACCTTTATCTGTTCCTGTTTAACCCTTTTGTTAGACTTCTGTTTAATAAACTCGTCCGGACTCATCAAATACATGATAAGATCCACTGCTTTTTTGGGATCACGCATGCTTTCTTTGAATGTACGAAGCACGCCTGTCTCCCCTTTATCGTCAATCTTTAAGGCAAAGTCAGTAAGACGTGAAAGCATTTTCTCATTCAATTCATATGAAGAGTTAAACTCAGTACGCAAATCCTTACGATACCTTTTACTAGCCTCTTCGTCCTCTTTCTTTTTCTTTTCAGCATCCTCTTTTTGCTTCTGGATATACTCTTTCATTTTTTCGTCCAGGATACCCTTGAACTTTTTAGCCTTTGCCTCTATAAATTCATCGCTTTGGCTTTTGTATATTTCCATCTGCTCGTCTTTTTCTTCATCCGAAATAGGCAGTGAGTTTACGAAATGGCGTATAACCCTCATCTGATCCTCTTTTACAGACAAATCCAAATCCTGTATAGGAGCCTGATATTGACGATACACACCAAGTATCTGGTTTACGTTTGCTCCGGACTTTTCAGCCTCGATAAGCTGGCGTGTAAAATCAGATACAGAAGATGTATCTATCTTATCTTTTAAAAGACCGCTTTCCTTTTCTTTTATCACATTTTCTATGAGATCAAGAAAAGACTCTTTGTCTTCTATGCTCAAATCCTTAAAAGAGACTTTATCTTCATCATTTTCTCCGACCTGAAACTCATAATCAGATATATCATTGATAATACCACGTGACATCAAATCCGAAAGAATACCTTTATAATCGGTTTTGGGTATTTTCACCTCTTCTTCCTCATTATTTCCGGCACCTTCGTTAGAAGTATTATTATTGGTGTCATCCGCAGTGGCTCCCTCTTCCTCGGTAGATTTATCATTACCACCATCTTCTCCGCCCGCGTTTTCACCTTCTTTTAAGTCTTCTTTGTCATCCATATCCGCCAGTGACAAAAAATCATCAACTGATACTATCTCTAATTTTCCTTCTTCTCCAAGTTCAAACATGATTATCCTCTCTTTCTACTTACAAAATTAACCATTCAATATCTTTAATTAAATCATCAAGTTATCCAGCGATTAATCTGTTAGTTAATCATTAACAACAGATGTAAACCGCTTTGTCTGATTATCCTCTCTTCTCTGATCTAACTGCCTAGCTTTTAGCTCCAATTCCCTTTCTTTTAACTCAAGCTCCTTCTTCCTTATATCAGACTGAGAGTCAAGTTGCCTGTTTCTAAACTCAAAGTTTGAATCAGCAATCTTCTCCTTTAATGCATTCTCTGTTGATCTTTGAACAAACTCCATAGATCTTTCATCAGATTGAGAATCTGCCGCTCTTCCGGCCGCCAGGACAGATTCCCTTCTTACGTCCCACTGACCCTTCCGATCTATCTGCTCAAGCTTGAACCTATGTTCCATTTCGAGATTTTCCTTATTCGCCTCAGCTTTTTGCATAAGAGTCTGGCGTTCGTTTTCTTGCTGTTGACGTCTTATAGCGTCTTGGTATTCACGACTATCAAAAGCAGCTTGCTTAAGCTCAGCCATAGAGTCCGCATCCATTATGCGGGCAAAATCGAGGGCGTCGGAGCCAGCAGTGTTTATATTCATGAGATACTGCCTGAATTGCTCAAGCTTCATACGATGCTTAGAGTCAGCCATAGCGAACACACCCAACTGACGGGCGAGTATGCTATCATCCGATATCTTAAGGAATGACTTGGTGAGGTCACTCTTGGTATACATGACAGTCCAGTCTCTTCCTTCTTTTTGACACCTTTGGGCTACAGCCAGGTGCATATCCAAGGCCCTTCTTTTGAAATAATCGAAATGACTGAAATAGATTTGGGTAAGCATATATGATGCTTCAGCTCCCTGTTTTACACCGGTAGATGTTTGGTAATTCAACGGAGTACCCATCATTTGCGGTGTTATTCCAATAGATTCATAAGCCATCCTCTTGGCAAACTCAGCAATATTCATACGATCCTGGAATGTAGCAGATAGACGCATATCCTGAACTTTAAATTGATTAAAGTTGGATACCGCATTAGCTCCAGGAGATACCACAGATTTCGGAGAATCCACCGGGAATACGCCCGTATCTCTGGCCCCCTCCATCATGGTAGCCATGGCTGATTTGCTATCCTCTTCGTACCAATCCCTATATTCTGATGGGAAAAGCATCGGGTCTGTAACAAAGAACAACCCTATCTCCTTTTCCATATTATTATATAGCTGGTTCATTGCCAGGTTATACAAAACCTGCCACGGTTGTATCTTATTGGCAAGGCTTTCGCCTATATATCCAGCCACAGGGAGGCAATAATCATACATATTGCTATTGCCGGGTATCTGGTGTTCTATCGGCTCGCAATCAAGATAGATGGCCTTTTCTCGTAAGTTGCCGCCTGATATTTTTATACCCCTCCTTACCTCCGGAACATACTCTTCAAAATAAGTATTTATTTTCTGATCTTCCTTTTCATCAAATGTTATCTTGCTTACCTTTTCGATACCATTCTCTTTTAAAAATTCAGGAAGTATATCGTCTGTAACAAGAGTTTGGGTGGTCATTCCGCTTTCAGTAATATACTTAATACAAAGTACGCGCTTGTATGATACCCAGTACGCTTCGGTTACCTGATACAAGTCAGTTCTTAAATTCGTAGTGCCAGCCAGGTGATACGCCATGTTGCTATATCCGTAGTTTTGAAACCTTGGCATAAAAGAAGCCTGAACAACCTCTTTACCATTTTCGTCAAGAGACACCCTTCTGCCGAGAGGAATACCCATGAAATCCTCTACAGCTGTTACGGCCTGATAGTCAAAATACCCCTCCCATGGAACATATGTGCTACCATATAGTCCAGCTATACTTGCCTTCTTGGATCCCTTATATTCGGCTCCACCTCCATTGCTATAAAAATAGTTTTCGTCACCACCCACTATTTGCTGTTTCTGCTTGGCGGTTAGCATATGACCAAACCTGGATATTATATCTCCGTAACCATAATAATGGATACGACCTATATACTCAGCATATTGAGGATATCTTACATCCACTCCTACAGGATAAAACACTTCAACCGGATGCCACCTCTCAACCTTATAATAGTCGTGCCCAACAAGGAAATGGCGAAAGCATCTTCCTGAAAGGTTTAGATCGACGAAATTATCCTCATCCAACTCGTCCATATAGAAGCGGCTTTTGTCAGCTTCCAACTGATCTGAAGCCCATGCAGCAGCCTTGGATTTCCATTTCGTATTCATCCACCTCTCTATCTCCTCGGGAGTCATGGCAACTTTTGCCTGATTTATCTGATCAACATAAGCCCGTCTTTCCTCTTCGGATTGAAAGTCGTTATAGTCAGGATCCATGCCTTGGGCAAGCATCTTCTGCCTTAACCTTATATCCCATGCTTTACGAACATAGTCAATAAGGATATCCTGCTTGGTATCCATATACTCATTTACTTCATCCTCGTCGGTACCCACAACAGAATACTTAGAACTCAGATTGGTTAACTGCCCGACAAAAGCGTTGACTATAGTTCCAAGAAGGTCGTAATGCTTTATAAAAGAAGGTATATCTCCAAGTTTGTCAGCCAGATCACCTATCTTGTCCAAATGAGGCAATGCCTCCTTGGTTTCCATAAACGAAAGCTTGTTATCTTTCATTCTATAGAAATCCATGAGATCCAGATTATCTGTCATCTGTCTCATTCCTATGGATTCGAGCGCGTCCATACACGCCTCCTTCCATTTCCTGTCTTTCTTTCTGGACGGTATAGCCTGAACGGGTAGACCTGAAATGGAGCCGCCAGGGAACGCCCTATCTTGATTCGGTATGATCATCGATTTAAATTCTTTTGGAACAAAGTTAATAAAAAGGCTAAGACCGGTAAGGATTGAATCTTACAAACTTACGTCTACTCTCCTTAGCTTTCTGTATAGACTTTCGCTTCTCCTCGTTTATCTTCTCTGTATTTCCTTTTGGCATAAAGTTCATATCGTCATAATACTTTGCCAGCGCAAGAGCATGCCCGAATGATACCAACCGGTCATAGTTGCCTCCCGGATGATAGTCTATGATTTCATCCAAAAGACCGATATCGTCTATCCTTTCAACTCCATATATATATTGCTCCCTTCCCTCGTCATCTATATCAACGAGTATCTTTTCCCAGCAATAACTCACCACAAGCTTAAATAGGAATGTCTGGTTCCTGGGGGAAGGGGTAAGACCTTTCTGGGTATTCTGTGTAGATCCGGCTTTTATGTATTTATCCACAATAGGATCACCATCAAACAATATACCGTCCCGCCCCTTCCTTGTAAGATATTGTTTATATACAAGGTCGGCATTTTCCATAAGGCAATATGCTCCATAGCCATCCTGTAATATTTCACACGTTTTGCTAAAATCATCTATGCCTGGAGGCCTGGTAGCCACGCATGCAACTATCCTGTTTGCATACGGATCATTTATACCAACCATTCTTTTGAAGATATACATGGATCCAAGAGATGATGTTTCAGTAGAACTATCCTTCTTATATGGGTCAAGACCAGCAGCATAGATGAAATCACCATAGTTGTTGTTTACAGGGTCCTCGAATATTATCACCGGGGCATCTATCACGCCACCAGCAAAAGGATATTCGGCAATCTGCTTGTCGCTAAATTTAGTACCCAGTTTTCCTCCTGACATGGAATACACCTCAACAGTCTTACCAGGCCTTGGTCCAGACAGAAGTTCTGTCTTATGTTTCATGGTAGCTTCAACCGGGAATGGGTTTACGCCAGTTTTCATAAAGCAGTCATCTATATCCAAGGGATAATACATTCTATCCATGGCATAAGCAACCCTATCGGTTTTTACCAAGGAATCAAAGTGTTCCTTAAGCCTTTTTGTGGCACCGTCAAAATCGGTGGCCTTTATGATGATTTTGTTAAGATCTTTTGCTTCGGGTTTGCCAAGGTAAATACCTAATGGGATATCCTTCTTTTCTCCGGCATATCTCGATAGACTCATCTGACCTGGCATAAATACACACCACTTTCTCTCTTTCCATGTCTTCTTTTCTTTCATTCCTATTCCAAGAAGACTCCAGTCGTTCGTTACCAGGTTATATGCTCCCGGATTGGATAATATTTCCTGAGCATCCTTCGACATATCTACCTCACCACCAGTGCCGGCCATAAGGAATGTTCCACGCCATCCTTCGGCTGTATCCATAGCTGGAGCTATGGCTTTATACGGCTTTTTGATGGCCCCCTTTCCTATCTCATCTATTATTACAGTATGCGGCGTCGAACCGGCACCCTTCTGAGTAGACTGCTTCTTACCCATGTTGATATTGGTTATGGTTATATGGGCATGCACATTTCGTATATTATCAGTCGTTTTTGTACCAAGAACAACTCCTTTGCTCCAGTCATTCGACATTCTGTTTATCCTGAAAAACGGAGGAACATTATCCAGCCCGAACTCTGTATACTGCCCTATAAAACCAAGGTCGGAATCACTGAATCCGACAACCATATGATCAAGACCTCTTGTCATGGTAGCATTCATGCCAAGAACGGAGGACTCAATACTCGTATTGTGGGTCACAAGGTAATTAGTGGTAAGGAAAAGACCGGTATAGTTTTTTACAGTAATACAGGTAGCATTATATCTGCCATAATATGTTATATCTTTTATAAATACCTCATCTACGGTTTTGGATATCGTGAATACATTGTTTTCCTCCTTACAGTAATAACCGGCAGACCAGCAAATCTTTTTGACAAAGTCTATGATATCTTCCCTTCTTACACTTATCGGGAATTCTTCATGATCTTTTATTATTCCCTGACCGGCTTTCACAAATGCCTTTATAAACTCTTCTTTATCTTCTCGTCTGGTATAAAGCATTGATTCCAGTACATCTTTCCTTATCTTCATATACGAAGATTCGCAAGTGAGCATTTGGTAACACAAGGAGCCCATAAAAGAAGGACTTCCATCCCACTCATACTTATACCCCATAGGCTTAACGACGGGTATGGATACCTTCTTGAAATCCATCCTCATTATTGACTTCAAGGTATGATTGGTCCAGTTCATACTATAGGGTCTTCGTATCCTCCATATATGCTCTTCGCAACACACAATCTCCCGGCCATCTTCGAATGTTACCTTATATAATGGAATCTTCCCTTGGGGGAATACGTTTGTAACCTCTACAAGGACACCATCAGCATCATATATATAATCTCCGACTTCTACCTTGCCTATTTTTATTCTTCCCCTTCTGGTATATAGGTGCTCATCATTCAGCAAAGCCTTTCCTCCACGTCTGGTTCCAAACATGGCAAGTCCTTTTCTTTCAGATAGGGCCCGGCTATAATTCTCGGCAAAGAACCATTCGTTATCCCTCAGATCGGATAGTATCGGAATACGTCCTTTCCCTTTGACATCCACGTACATCTTCCAGAAATTGATATGCCAGTATAACCACCCGGATATATGGACTCCATTTATAGTTATTCCATTCTTTACCTTTTTGGCTTCCTCCGTCCAAAATTGTTGAGCATCCTTTTCCTGATACTCAAAAGGAAGAAGCGGGTCCCATTCCGGGACTCGCTTCAAGTTTCTATATAATTCAGGGGACTTTATCATAGAGAATCATTACTTAATAACGTTTCTATACCAGATGTCACTTGGCCGGCCCTATTCTTTTTCCTTGTCTGGCTGCTTCTTTCAAAGATAGCCATAATGCCGACACCTTCCATATATTTCTCGTTCCAGTCCGTTATCTTGTCAATAAGCTCGGATTGAAATTTGAAAGCCTTTGGTCTGTTTTCCTCTTTGGCTTCCGAGAAAGGATGCTCCTGTATATACTTCCTGGCTTCAAGAATAGACGACCTTATTATTTCAAGGTTTTCATTTACGAAGTCTATCTCACTATCCTTCGGCTTTCTTGGCTGCTTTTGCATTTTCCTTTTGAGCTTTGGATATGAGGTATTCCTGTTTTAAAGTCTCGTATAATGCAGAAAGATCGACATTGCATTCCTTCTCTGCTATCATTTCAACACTCTCCCTCATTATCTTGTTTTTGTAAACAAGAGTGGAGCCATCCCTAATCAAAAGGAAGTCACTGTTCGGATTAGATGTTATCTCCTGCATCCTGTTTTTTCCTTCCTCGTTCATATCCGTGTCAACTCCATATGCTTTAGCTACATCATAGAGAAGACCTATCCTTGCCACGGCTTTTATAAACTCAGATTGTACCAGCATGTAATCTTTATTTAGAAGGTTGAGTTCGAGGAAATCCTCCTTTTGAAGAACTCCTTTATCCGACCCGAATATCTCATCCGTTTTAGACTCGATGCTCTGACCTAGCTCCTTTGACTTTTTTACCAAATCGTTGTAATACAAAAGATGCTCTGTTATCTTTTCTACAATAAATCTTTTTTCTGCCTTCTCCATTTTTATTTTGTTTGTGTTATGTTTTTGAACCCCGATTTTCTAGACCATCTACACATGAATCTTCCCCTGTGGCAATAATTTTTATTCGACGACCAAGAGTACAGTACATAGTAATCCGGAAGATTGAGTTTTCCACTTACATCCGTCCAAAAACCGACAACTCGATCTTGGATTCCATGCGCATGATGTTTGTATCTTGTATCCGTAATAGTAGATGAGAAATAAGAATCCGACAAGAGGTCGCAATCAGAATGCTTGCTGATTTCTTGTAGCGTTTTTTGGATTGTCGAATATTTTGAAATTATGTACTGAAGCTCTCCAAAACCAGGGATATACCATACCCCTTTTGTGCCAAAAGAAATAGCAGCTTTTACAAGAGGGTAGTCATTTTTACCAACATCGACCACTTGGTTGTATTGATAATCGTCATTATACTCTTTACTCCATCCTTCGTGATAGTTGTCGTATATGAATTTTGCGTTTTCAAATCCACCATAATCATATATAAACCAGTTGCCTTTGGTTGTATCACATTCAGGGTTCCCTGATCCATCAGGGTTATAAATAGACGGCTGCACCGCGGGACCAAATTGGTTACCCATCATATAAGGATTATATCTTCCGCATTGGTTGCATGACACAGTGCCGGATGTGAAATAATCGTTCGGAATATATATGTTTCTTACTTCACCTTTTCTATATGTAATAGGGCAGGAAAAATAATATGGTTCTGGACCAATGGTTTCCAGCACCGGTACGTCATCTATAAACTCAAAAGGCAAAGAATCGAATATGCTATCATGCCCTCCAGGCCCATAAGGCATATAACCTGTGTCTTTTAAGCACATTATGCCCATAGTGCCATCGTTGTACCTGTTGTGCCAAGATGGGAGCACCACAACCCCGTATGGGGTTAGCGCATCCCACCGAAACGAATCATTCAATTCTTTTTGAGGTACGATCACAACGCCACCAAGGTCATCTAAGAACACTGCGTCTCCCGGTTGTTCCGGAATGTATTCCTTTTGTAAAAAAAACCTCCTTGACATAATTCGATTATTAAATTACTCCCGAACTCCCAAGGCCTTTTTCTCCTCGTTCGTTATTGCTTTTGACGTCAATTTTGTCAACATCGTAAAACAGCATTTTGTATTGAGGAACAATTTCCATTTGGGCGATACGATCTCCTCTCTTTATTGTAGTCGGATTACCGCTGACTTTTAAAAGATTTACCATGTATTCACCTTTGTAGATGCACTCAGCTTTGCCTGGTGCATTTGTCACCACGATTCCTTCGTCAAAAGAGAATCCTGATCTCCCCTCGATGTTTACGCACCATCCATCAGGAACATCAAGCTTGAATCCGGTTCCAATCCTAACCCTGTCTCCGGGATATAATACCACCTCTGAGAACAGTTTAGTATTCATTTCAGAACCATCTCTCTTTATGAATTTGGAAAAATTATCCACCCTGATATCTGCGCAGGCATCACCAAAATGCTTATACTCCGGCGTCTTTACATCAGGATGTAGCTTTAATATTCCGACTTTTACCTCTTCTCTGTACATACTGCTTATTTTTCTTTTTCATAACCAATCGCCCGCTCTATGTGACAATAGAGCTCGCTATCCGATACTCCGCGAAGAAATCTTACATCTCCCCTTCGGCTTTTAGCTAGTCTTCTTAAAGCGGCATACAACAAATCACCAAGGGTATAATCGGGAAAATCATCAGATGCCGTCATGAGTTCCACCAAGGCGGCTTTCTTGTCGCTAATGGTATTACGGGTATGATTCATGGCTATGATTGTTTTTAACTATTACTACTTACATATATATCAGTAAGCTCTTTTTTTGACAAGCCACCGAATTTATTTCTAATCTGGATATCGCTGTCATACACGACGCCATCAGCTATACTTTGGATATACTGCTTAGCCAGCTCCAACTCTCTTTTGTAACTGAGTCGGTTTCTTCCAATGAATTTGAAAGATAAGAAAAACCTCTTTTCGGCATTCTGGTTATTTTCGAAATCTAATTCCTTGTCTGCCGGATCGCAATACATAATATGTCCGCTTTTTGTAAAAGATCCTCCACCAGGCATAGCATGAGATACATTTATATCCACGTCGATAGTAGTTCTTTTCCAGTCTTCGGAACTGTTTGTCTCCATTGTGGTACAACCACAGGAAGATCCTTTGCTGACTACATATATAGGTTTATGTGATACCAGGGCAAATTTCAAGCGCTTTATGGTTCCATCCTCTAAGTCCATAAGGTTAAATGTGAATCCTCCATTGCTCTGGCTAGTGGTAACCGTTACGCCAGGAGTAAGGACTTCCACATCAAATTCATCTTCCGACCCAGCAAAAATGCTTATGGCTCCCCATTCAGGAGTAAGACCTTTCTCAACCTTACCACACACTTCGTCCGGCTCCCAGCATTTGGCAGGAATAAAGCAGCCACAGAAATTGCAGTTTTCCGGTTTCTTACCAAGCTTGTTTCCTATTTTCTTTAAAGCCCAGAGGAATGTGTTGTCTATATCTTCATTCTTCATATTGTTAGTGTTGTGAGGACATTTCCTACACTTATCCATGCGGGCTTTATACCAGTCCGGCCAATCCTTTTCATCCTTGGGGTAAGTGGTAATAGCACGGTAAATCGTGCTGCGTTTCTTCCAAACGTTTTCTAGTGATTCCATATGCTATATTGTTGATTGCTTTTACATATATACCGTTAGTTAATACAAATAATTATACTACAAAATATTTACCTTAACTGGGTTAAACGCCAACCCACTATCGATTATCCTACTGACGTAAGAATTACCGAATGCTTTTCTTCCAATTCCTATGGCTCCGTTGATATCTGCGTTGAGTAGTTTGCCAGTGGAACTTTGGAATAATCCGCGTTTCTTTCTTTTTCCTAAGTAAACTTCTTGTTTCTTGAGAGGTTCGAAAGCTAAATGATCAACTTTTGAAGTGTAAGACTCTTCATGAGTTTGAAAGCTGATTCCGACTAGTTTACACTTATAAGATATTTTGTAAACAAGTTTGGAGAATGGAATCTCGACAAACTTTTGGTTTGTTTTCTTTCCGAGACTTATTCCGTTTTTCCAACCCTTATTCAATCCTATCACAAGACTACCAATGTTATTGTTGATGCAATAGTTGACGATAAATCTACTGATCTTGTGGATATGATCTTCAATCCAGAAATTTCTGTAATTGTTGAGTTGTTGGAGTCTTTTGGAGGTTCCTTTGTCTCCAATGTAAGACATAAGCTTAGCTCTCTTCTTGTTAAACCATTGATTAAAGGACTTGATGATTTTGCCGTTTACAATGAAAGGCTTTAAGCCTACATTGCTGATACATGTACAAAGATTATTCAATCCTAAATCAATCGAAAGAACATTATCCTTATTAAGGTTTAAGTCCTGCTCTTTCTTTTCGTATATTACTTCTACCACATAACAGGTAGCCTGAGGTATTATTCTAACTTGACATAGTTTGTTGTCTCCTATTTTTGTTTTGATTGGCTGGATAATGTTTTTGACAAAGTAGATATATCCATCCTCTTTGAGCCTGCAAGCGGAGGAGGTGAAAACGACCATGTTTTGCTTCTTACCTTTCTTGTATCTTGGAAGACGAGGTTTGCGATTGTCATATTTCGAAGGATTCTTTTCAAAATCCTTCTTTAGTCTAACCCAAGTTTTTATATTCTTAAAAACATGACCTACCACCTGTTGAGATATGGAGCATGGTAAATTCCTAAAGTCAAACTGATTCTCCCTGCAAAGCCTGGTTGAGAATTCGTACTCCTTTAGGTAGTTTCCAGAAAAGATACCCTGGCGGACGTTGTATAAGACATAGTTGTACAAGAGGCCGGATTTGAGGCGGATGGACTCAAATCGGTTGTCTTTGATGATATGTCTTTCAGAAAACATCATTCCACGTCACTTAAAGTTTTTATATTGTAAATCTTCTATTTCCTCATAGGTAAAACCACGGTTGAATTTCCTATGGCTTTCCTGTATATTTTTCGTGTAAGGGGTTCCTTTTTCAGGATGATTCTTCTTTAGATATTCTATCTTATCCTTCAGCATTGCCACCTCATTCTCCTGAAGATTTGTCAATTTGTTATTCTTCGACTTCATCTTCATCAAATGATTCAGCCGGGATTCCATCTGCTTGACGTTGGCTTTTATGCGACCAATCCTAGGGATACGAATATCCGTTGCATTAGAATATCTCTGCATATGGTATATGTATGCCTCGGCAGCCATCCATACATCAGACATCTCTTCAAGAGTAAACTCACCACCGCTTCTATCGGAAGCCTCTTTCAGGATGTCGGAATCCATAGATAATGTAATCCTTTTCGAATTATTCTTCCTGATTTTCATCGTTGTTAAACTCAGAAGGATTATCGTAAGACCTTAGTCCTCTTCTAAAGAACACAATATTGAACCCAAGAGGTTCACCATCGTTGTTTGATGTGATAAAGTATCTTCTGAGGTATTCCATTTCGTCAGACAAACGGTAATCCCTGTCAGATTCATTATCTTTTACAAGGTATCCAATCTTTCTTACTTCGGTATTCAAGACGCGAAGGTAAGAGTTGCTTACACCAAATATTTCCTGAAACTTCTTCGTGCTATCTAGCGAGTAGCCATAGACTATATAACAGGATATCATGTTCTGATGTCTTTCGTATATAGGATCTCTTCCGGATGCATCCAGAAAGCCGCTGTATACCTTGAGCACCTTACGGATCATCTCTAATCGGTTGTCGTAGCCAAGGACACCTCTTAGCAGCTCCACTTTTGAAGGGGCCTCCTTTCTTTTGGGTGGATCTTGTATTTTCTTAAAGTTGTTCTCATCCATTTTTTTCTTTCTTTTAAAAAACCTTAGTGGCAAAGGTAAAGAATTAAGTAATATAGTGTATATGATGTAGATAGGAATATTTCAAAAAAAACAACATTGACTAATCATATATGATTAGTCTAGCGTGTAATAAAAAATAAATTGTCACGACAAGCAAAATAAAAAATAGAATAAAATATTATATATTCTTCATTTTATACCATAAAAATATGGTATCTTTGTATGAAAACAATAAAGCTATGGATAAACATATTAGAATTAATTTAGATATCATAAGAGACATAAGGGAGAATAGGGAAGAACGTAGACTTATATCGTTGTATCTGCTTGTAAAAATGAAGTGCGAATCCTCATCTGTGCGTCTCACAAACATGGAGAAAGCTCGCAAAATAATAGGAATAAGACTTGATGAACTGGACAGCATAATGAAGATGGGTAAATTTGATTCCATGTTTAAAATTAATGATAATAAATTGACAGCAATCGATATTGGATACGATGATGCGTATGTTCGATTTTCGTATAGTGGATCAAAAGTAAGAGTAGTAATGACTAATAAAATACCGGATTCGTCATACAGAACCAAGAAGATGTATATACACGAACACAAAAAGAGAATACATTCTTACTACGACGTAAAGTATTTGCTAAAAGACGTTTGCGATATTATATATAAGCTTGAAGCAGAAGATGGTTACAACCTTGAGAATCTACCAGAGAAAGAAAGAGCAATAGACCAATAATATACTTATTATAAAAAATATTAAAAACTAACCTATTCTCACGAACTGGTTAGTTTTTTTTTTGTACAACACATATATTTGTACACGAATAAAACAATATGGCGAAGATAGTAAACATACATAAGAATTTCATTAAAAAATCGAGAAATGATGATATTTTTCTTGACCTTTTAGCCATATCTGTATTTTTGAAGCTAAAATTCTCCTCTTCCGCACTAAAAGCAAAATCAACAAGAGCTATTTGCGATAAACTCCATATCGGTCTTGACAAATTCAAAAGACTGAAATCATCCGACCTATATGACGACATGTTCAACCAGGTAGGAACTGTGTTTATTGGAAGAACATTAAGGAGGAGGGGAAAGCAAATCCAATTTTCCTACAATGATAGCATAGTGTCAATCTTTGTAGGAAAGAAAAAAATATATAACAAGAGACAAGAATTAAAATCATATAAGGAAGTAAAGAAATTAATCCGGAAAGTTATTGTTTTTATCAATGTGCTTGAACAAGAAAGGGTAACGCACTCGGGAATGAGGCATACTGGTAATAAGGTATCGACTGATTCGACGCCCAAGAGTGGCTCCTTGCCAATTTTTGTTGGTTGCTCAAATAGAAGAATGGCTGATAAATCCGGAATGTCTGCAACATCAGTAAAAAAGATTGTTAAAGAATGCGTAAATGATGGGATGTTCTGGAAGGTAACCAGAAGAACTGTAGCTTTAAGTACTCGTGGTATGTCCGATGAGGATGCTGTAAAAGCAGTAGATGATTTCTTCAAGGGTCTCGAGCGAGAAGAAGGTACGTTCTATTATCGTAGCAAAAGCGGTCGCACAGTCTACCAGCAACGTTCTAACATTTATGGTACATTCTTAGGATTAGAAGATATGAAGTTTAAAAAAATCAACAAATCCAGCGTAAGTCCTGCTTTTAGTAAACCTGAAAGAATAGAGATTTACGACCCGGATATTTGTAATGGACTCATATCTGAAGACAAGACTATTTTATCTGACGGGGAAATTATAAACAGACCGAGAGTCCCATTGAATAGAATAGAGAAAGCTATCAATGGTGAGGACAGAAAGTTAAGCAAGAGCGAAAGGAGACGTTTAAGGAAGTATTATGCTATCAAGAATAGTATGACCAAAGAACAGATCGAGAATGCCGCTAAATGGATTAATGATGCCATGCATAAAACGTGGATATCACCTACCAAGGTAGTCAATACGGCTATTAAGATTGTTAAGCAGGTAGAAGAATACCAGAGAGGTTATAACCGTACATGTAAAAGCCTGGGTTTACCTATTGCCACCTTCAGGGATGCATACGACTTCATCATGAATGATTCCCTTCTTCAGAGCAAGGATAAGCTTGACGTTATCGGTCTTATAGGATTCTCAGGGATACAATATGTATACCTGCAAATGCTAAGCCTCCCTAAAGGATCTGTCCTTGGAAAGAATACCATCGGACAGTCCTTACCAGGAGCCTCCTATTTAAAAGACAAAAATAGAGCATCGTAAAACTCATCCAAAAAATAGCCAAATTTAAGGTGTGAACAATCAGTTTGTCGCCCTAAATTTTTGTGCGCATACATTATATATAGCCAAAATTTCCCTATCCCCATTGTTAGGATATCATTTAAAACATAAACTTAATACTGGATTTGTAAAATTGTACACATACTATTTATGCATAATTTATTTGTAAATTATTTTAGCTAAAAAAATATACAATCATGACAGTAACAAAAAAAACGTCAGACTATCCACCCAGGACTGTCTGACGCACTAAATTTCAAACTTACTTTTACATGAAAAAAAACTATCTTACGTTCTATTCTTACTCTGCAAAGATAATACATTTCTTTTACCCAACATCATGCTTCAAATAATTATATTATTCATAATAATTAACAATAACTATATCTTTTTAATAGAAAAATATATTACATTTACATCATAATTAAAAACATATATAATAATGCAGGAATACTTCAAAAGCGCGTCTGACCTGCTAAGGCAGATTATGGACGAAGACAAAAATGTCGAGCAAGGGAAAGCCATGAAGGAAATCTTCACCGGCAAATCACATTTGTTTATAACAGGTAATGCAGGTAGTGGTAAAACTACATTTATGAGAAGGATATTGCCGTTCATAGGGCCTACGGCAATTGTAGCTCCAACGGGAATAGCGGCCCTAAACTCAGGAGGTCAGACTATTCATTCATTTTTCGGATTGAATCTTGACCAGTACATACCGGAGATAAAAAGGAAGAAGCTAGTCAATAAGGAGTCTATACGTATGAATCAACAGAAAAGGCGTATAGTGTGTCGTATCAAGAATCTTATTATTGATGAGGTATCTATGGTAAAACCGGAACTGCTTGACCGGGTAGCAGATGTTCTTCGCCAGGTAAGGGATAGTAAAGAGCCTTTCGGGGGTGTCAGACTTATCATGTTCGGCGACTTGTTCCAGCTACCGCCGGTTACGAAGTTTGATGATATATCCTGTGGATTTTACGACAGCAAGTATTTCTTCGCCTCCAAATCCCTAAAACTTGCAGGATTTAAAGTATTCGAGTTCAAAAAGATATTTCGTCAGAGGGATGAATCTTTCATTAATATATTGAATTCCATAAGAGTCGGAAGTGTAACAAACGAACAACTAGACGAGTTAAACAAAAGAGCCATACTTCCAACAGACGATGATCCATATATAACAATATGCTCAACCAATAATAAGGCGTCAAGTATAAATGACGCCCGGATAGGTCTTATAGAAGGAGATCCGTTTGTATTTGAGGCAATAAAGAATGGGGATGCCCCAAAGGATGCTCAGTGCGAGGAATTGTTGAAGCTAAAGATAGGTGCCCAGGTGATTATAACACGTAATGGCGAAGATTACGTAAACGGAACCATTGGCACGGTTGAAGCGATAGCCCCAAGAATAGGTCCAGATAATAAAACTTTGACAAATCAGCCTCCTGTTATACATATTAATATAGGTAACGACAAAACGGTTGGAATAGTTCCGGTTACATTCGAAAAGAGAAAAGCCGAGCTTGTGGACAATGAGCTTAAATACAAGACAGTAGGATCTATCACCCAGTACCCGCTAAGGCTAGGATATGCAATTACCAGTCACAAGGTACAGGGTATGACGCTAGATAAAGCGCTAATCGATATAAATGACGCATTCGATACCGGTCAGACTTATGTGGCTCTGTCCAGATGCAGAAGCATGGAAGGCGTGTTCCTTCCAGGTCTGTTAAGTAAGGAAGCTATAAAGGTTGACGATGATATCGTTACCTTCTTCAATATGGTTAATATGGAGGAAGGATACGTTAAACCGGTATCCATAGAAGAATTAATATTTGATAAGAGAGAACTCAATTTTGACATGTATGGCTTATAAATCAAAAGATACAATGAAAATAGACAAAGTATTCAAACAGACGTTATCGGATATTCTTAGCGAAGAATGGGAAGAGCAATCAAGAGCCAAATATAAGGATGGCTCACCGGTAAAAGTTAAAAGAGTATTGCAGGTATTCAACACGTATAACCTTCAGGACGAATTCCCTCTTGGATCGATAAGACCAGTTCCTCTTCATAATGCAATCAAAGAAGTCCTATGGATATGGCAGAAGAAGTCCGTCGATACAAAAGAACTTGGTCTTAAGATATGGGACGCATGGGCTGATGAAGATGGATATATAAAAGGATGCTACGCAGACATGGTGAAAAGACCGGTGGCGTTGTCAATAGAATGGAAAGAGGGATTAACGCCACTTTTCATAGATGGTATAGATAATAAAATGCCAGTATACGGATTAAAAGATCAGACGGATTTCCTTCTTTATGAGATAACACATAATCGTTCATCAAGACGTATTGTAGCATCAATGTTTGACCCGGAATCCAATAATATAAAACCGTTACAGGAATGCGCATTTCAGATTCAGTTATCTGTAAAGAATGGGCTCCTTCATATGACTTTGTACCAAAGAAGCTGCGACTTCATAACAGCATTCTTGTGGAATACCGCCCAATATGCAGCACTTCTTATGATGTTTGCCCATCATGCCGGATTGAAGCCAGGCAACTTCTCTCATTTTATAGGAGATTGCCACATTTATGACCGGCACGAAAAACAAGCATTGCAGCTACTTGAAAGGGAAGATAACTTCACCATACCATCAGTAGCAATTTCGAAGAGAATGACACTGCTTGGGTTTTACGATTTCAAGAGTGAAGATTTCATTTTAGATAATTATAATCCAGGTGAAAATGTGCAGTTTGAGGTCGCAATCTAAAACACGAAGGTTTATATCAAGAGCTGAAAGACTGAATATACTTTCGGCTCTTGTTTCTGGGTTTAAGTTTTGGAAATTCAGAAACATCATGGCAGATTATACAGGAAAGCCGGAGGACTTCCGGGATCAGATGTCTATGGTAAAGCAAAATATACCTCAGATATACGTTGATAAGTTTAGCAAGATGGACGAGTTTGACTTGTCCGAACAAGCATTAGAATTTAACGATAGCCTGAATGGGGTAGCGATAAGCCTGTGCTATTTCCTAGGTATTGAATCAAAAGAAATGGAAAAAGTTTTATCCCTTATGTATGATATTTACGACTATATTATTAAGTCGGACGATGTAGCTTTGTCGATATTCAAGACATTGGATTACATATTCATGTCTGAGTGGATAGATACAATACAGGCTTGGAATATGGATATATGTCAGCCATTGTTTTATTATAATGCAAAAGATTTTGTATCAGTAAAAGCCGAAGGTTATATGATAAGGGCTGAGCTTAATACAATTTACGGTGTTTTTGAAAATAAATATAGAGGAGGAAAGTTGTGCCATATATCAGATTTGGAAATCCCCCAGCCGATGAAAGAAGCGGGATTTATGACGGGGATGTAAAAATAGGAGAAGAGAAGGGTGTTTCGGTTTACGACGCCGTGTTTCATCTTGGTAGATACCACATCCAAATGCCTCATATTATAACCAGGCAGTTCATGGATACCTTGTATGGATTTTTGAAAGACGGCAGAGAATGCTTTCTGGTAAATGGAAGTTTTGTTGGTTTTGGTTCGGATGGCGAAACACTCCTGAGAAATGTGAGGATTTTAAAACGGATAAGAATAACGAATAAATCAGACTGGAATGAATAGCAATGAAAAATGCATATTTTGTGCAAACAATAAAGAAAACGGGGCATTGAGTGATTGCCGGTTCATGCCTAGCAGAAAATGTCCCGGATTTAAAAAGGTTGGATCAAAAAAGATTCTCAAAAAGTTAAACCAGAAAATAGAGGATGACTATGACGAATCTATCGATCGATTGAATAATATGTTGGCTAATCCGGAGCCATTTTAGCCTATGGATGTTTTTGTTGGACAAGACTGCGGTATAGAGACAGGAGGTATCTGCATAAATAGGGATGGCAAACTGGAATACTTTATGACTCCTAAGAAAGAGTCCGGAGAAATAGATTTAGACTTGATAGCCAGAAAACTATTCCTTATTATTAAGGAGATAGCAGCATCAGGAGGAGGGACTCTGGTTTACACAATAGAAGACGTCCATAGTATATTCGGGTCATCAGCAAAAAGTAACTTCTCCTTTGGCAGGAGGAGGGGTGAGCCGGATGCCATAGCCGCATCTATACGGTCGTCGCTAGACATGCTGGCATGGAATGTAAATTTGGAATACTACACCCCAAAGGCCCCCGAGTGGCAGAAAGCCGTAGTCGAGTTTACCGACCAGGTAAGGGATAAGGGTAAACTGGATACCAAGAAATCATCCCAGAAGTGTGCCTTAAGACTTTTTCCGGAATATACTTTCACAAAGCCTGGTAGAGGAGCAAGGGTTGTGCAAGACGGTCTTACTGACTCAGCTCTCATTTGTGAGTATGGCAGAAGGAAATTCTTAGGGATTCTTAATAAGAAAAACGATTTTCATTAATTAACAGTAATTATATATAGTTTTATATAGTTTTGAAATATTCTTATTAATTTTGTTTTCAAATAAAACGACAGAAAAAGTGAAAGCAATATTATCATCAAAGAGGCTAAATGAGAAGCTAAAGTTCATCAAGGAAATCTACAAGATGAGCAAGCTGGACGATTTATACAGGAACATCAAGCTGGAATTCGCCGGAGGTTATCTGTATATAACAGCCATGAATCCAATGTGCTGTGTAAAGACACATATGGAGGTGTTAGAGCATGATTTGCAGTTTTGCGTACTTGTAGATGCGGAGTCTTTCATATCTGTTATAGGGAGGTATTCTGTAGACTTGATTCTGGAGTTTCTCCCCAATAATAATTTGACTATAAAGCATGACTCAGGTTATGTGAATACCAAATGGTTTCCATTTGGTAAATTACCATTTCCAAGTATATACGAGCAGAGCGGAGAATCAGTTTCTTACAAATGCTCCGACTTTATACCGTTCCTGAAAAAGTCATTCATGTTTACCAAGGAGGATGAGTTTATGATTAATCTGTCAATGACATATATATCTATAGATGATGAGTATATAAACGTATTCAGCACTGACAGGTTTGCCATATACGTCCACAGGGAAAAGAATGGGAATAAGATAAAGTCTTCCGATATATCTATAAACAGCGTTTCAGCAAGTATATTGTATGGCATGGCTGCAAAATCGAATGGAGAAGTGCGGGTAAGTTCGGATGACAGGATAACATATCTATCATTTGATGATACATTAATATATAATGTAAATCCGGAACATAAGATGCCTAATTTTCGCAATGTAATGAATGCTTACAAGCCAGACATCAAAGCGGTGGTAAATAAAGACATACTAAAAGATGTCATATCAAAATGCGCTATTGATGATAAATTGACATCTACAATATATTTAGGAAAGGAGAAATCCGGGATAAAAAGTTCGGATCCGTCAAAGGGTTTGGATTTGGTGGAATATTTCATAAACGAATTTATGGAGGGTCAGAATATATCATTTGATATAAGACTCAAAAGAATAAAGGATGCCATATCATGCTTTGGGTCAAAGAGCATTACGATAGAGGTGTCTTCGGAAAGTAAATTTCTAAGGGTTAGCGACCCGGATGGAAGAGAAAAAGAATTTGTATTATTATCAACTTATAAAAACTAAACAACATGGCAGGGCTGTACGAAAGAGGTTCGGCAATGGGCGAATCCATAAATTTAAAAATCAGTGCAAAAGGATTTTTCTATGAAAGCAGAAAAAATGTACCGGAAGTGGTAGATGAGGCGACAAAGAAAATATACACAGAAGAAGGGTATAGAGAGTACGAAACCATGCAAGGGAAGAAAGTGTGGTGGAAATGCTATAAAGGTGTAGCCGGCAAAGTGGTGTATTTGGCAGTGAAGACATTTCAGGGAAATATGGGGCAGGCTGTCACTTATTTCAGCATAGGTCTAAACGTAGGGGATAAGGTATGTTTTATATCAACTCCATTGTATAATCAGAGAGGTGGTCTTAATGGATATGTGAAGGATTTCGTGAAGTACTACAATAACATTGACTTCTCAAGAGAGATCTATATGGCTCCGTCTACACCAAAGACGGGCGAAGAATATGGCAGCAGCTCTTTCTTTATTGGTTACGAAACCGGGGATGGTAATATCCAACTTATACCAAGGTTCTACAAGAATGGTCAGAACGGATGGCCGGAAACCGTAAAGATTGAATCGCTTGGCAAGACTACGACAGATAGTAGGGCTCAGGACCAGTTTGCATATGAAAGACTTGGCGAGTATCTAAAGGATTTTGAAGCCAAGTATAAAACAAAGAGAGAAAATACTGGAGGATATTCATCTTCTACATCTGTCCCAGAACAGGCAGCAAGACAAAATACTCGTCAGGTTCCTCAAAATTTTGGAGGACAGTACAATAGTCCAGTCAATCCTCAACCTGTACAGCGGGAGACACCTCAGAATATGCAGCCTTCATTTCAGAATCCATCCCCGAATACCGTTCAGCCTAAGGGGTACGATGATGATCTCCCATTTTAAAAACAGGTGCCGTGCGAAAGATTTCTTGGATAAATAAAAACCAACTTTTGTCTAAAAAAGCATTTGAACAGAACAAGAAAACACTTTCGAAAAAACCATGTATTGTTGAACGAAATGGAGAGTATCTCAGGGGTAATACATGGGTTAAAGAAATGAACATGGCTGACATATTATTGTTTGGTGATTTTTTTGACAAGACAAAAGATTTGGGTGGCGAAATTAATTTTATATTTGTAAAGGTTTAACAATTAAATATTTAAAAAATGAGTTTCTTGGGTTTATGTTTAGCTAGTAAGCTTAAAAAGAAGGAGATTGAATGTGACGATTTAAAGTCTAGAAATGACATTCTCACATCAAGTAATAGACAACTTTCGGGTGATGTGAAGGATTTCAAAAAAGAGGCCGAAGATCTTAGGGCTGATGTAGAAAGGCTGAAAAAAGAGGTTTCTAGTAAAGACGGAATCATTATTCAGTATGGAGAAGAGGCTAGCGACCTCAGAGGTCAATTAAAAGACATGGAAACAAAGGCATCTATGGCTTCTGACAATTTCAAAGTTTTATCTGATAAATACAATAGAGCCATCAATTCCTTGAAGGGTTTTGAATCGAATATGGCCAAGGCTGAAAAGGTTATTCGTTTTATGTATGAAAACCTGCAAGCAGAGGATAAGCCGGAGATGGCAGAAGAATTAAACAAAAGATTCGGAATCGTATTTGCTGTTCCGCAGGATGCCGTCAGTAATAGCGAGAAAGAAGAGAATGGAGAGCAGGTTGAAGTGGAACCCGAAAACACAGGAAATAATGAAGATGGTAATAAAGTCACTCATGATGAAGGAGGCCAGGAAGAGGGTTCAGGAGAACAGCCTGTAGATGAGATTCCGGAGAAAAAAGATTGCGAACATGAGGATTGCGAACACCCAGAAGGGGGATGCGGAAAACAGGATTGCTGTAAAAAGAAAAAGAATGGAAGCAAGAAGAAAAAGAGATAAATCGTTTTTGCTGGCGGATGGCTATGGTCGCTATCTGCCAGTTTTTATTTTTACAGCTGTCTGCATACTGGTCTCATGTGTCACCACAAAGCAAAGGTTAATTAAGTATGAAACGAACGATTATCAAGTGATAGTCGATTCAATTAAAAATTCTGGATCCGTCGTTGACGGGTGGCGCACATATAATTATGTTCTGGATAATGACTCTGTTGATAAGGTAACGTATGCCATAATCCTTCGGAATGGAAATGCTACCGGGTCTATTCAGATAAGGAAAAATAAATATGGGGTTTATGACATAAAAATCATAGACACTTACAAGGGGAAGTAGTACAAACAAATGAATTAGCAAATGTTTGGATATTTAAAATCACCAGAAGACAGTAGAGACGTAATATTTGGCGGTCCAGCTGTTAATTACGACAGTTATGAATTGAAATCTATCGAACCCATCAGGGATCAGGGATCGGATCCTATTTGCGCTGCCGTATGTATCACCGACATGATGCAATGGCGCAATAACATATCCGGGATAAAGGAAAACATAAGACCCAAGGATGTGTATTCAATATGCAACAAGGGGGAGAATGGTCTTATCTTAAGGAATGCCCTCAAGGCGCTACGCAAGTATGACGAGGATGAAAGGTTTAAAATTCCGCATTATTACAGGGTAAACAATGTAGAATCTGCAAAAAGTTCTATATTTGTAAACGGACCCTTGATGATAGGGGTTATAGCCTACAACACCAAAGACGGTTTTTGGCGTGGAAGCGGAGACGGTATAGGAGGCCACGCCGTCCTTCTTATTGGATGGAACAGAGATGGTTTCATTCTAAGGAACAGCTGGGGAGGACAATGGGGGAACTCGGGTTGTTCGATAATGCCGTATGAGGATTGGAAATATGTGATCGAGTCTTGGGGAATAAATATTGAATAGTAGTCATTTTCTTATTTATTAGAGTTGTTGGTATGGGAGCATCCTATTTTTTGGGTGCTCCCTTTTTGTTTCCGTTATAGAAGAAATTGTATCCGTTCAGACTGACCACAAACATTCGAAATAGACGTACAATTGGGTCAATTTTGTCACTCGTAGAACAGGTTTCTACTCTATTTATTAATCAAGGTGACTACGTGCAACCTTACACCATAAATAATGAAAGATAACATGTATTTATACGATAAATCATACCGGGTATCACCAATACCCTCTACCGGCTGCTCGAAAGCGAGATCGCCGGATACTTTTGCTGGGATAAACGTTTTTGATTTTACCTATCCTACGTTTTCAGGATAGAACCTTATATCAAAGACCTCCTATTCAACTGTCTTGTCCGAAACAAAGGACTGAATGATTCAGTTGATTGGTACAAATGTAGGAAAACAACAAATTAATACATGCATCAACAATGTGTTTTATAGCATGGTTGGTGTAAATAATATATAATTATTAATCAATAATTTTTTGAATAAAATGGGTACAACAGGTGACAAAATTGTCCTTTTGGACGGTGTTGGCGGTGGTGAATCTTCCGCTACCAGTGGTCTTCTTTCCATGATACCGGGTTTGTTTGCAAACCTTATGGGTGGAGGTACAAAGATGGATCCGAACTTGGTGGCAGCTTTGATGAATGGTCGTAACAACCAGGATGCTTGGGGGTGGGGGCTCCTGCTGGTGGTTATGGATTATAGTTCTTTTCTGGCTGTGGCAAGGAAATGGATTTGGTAATCGATTTGGGAACGGTGGCGCCGAAGGACTTCCTGCGCAACTGAACAATGATTACGGTAGGGAGCTTTTGATGCAGGCTATCAATGGCAACCGTAGCGCAATCGAACAGATCTCAAATGCACTGAACTGCTCTACCTCTCAGCTTCAGTCTTCTATATGTAACATCCAGGGTGCAATTGACCGCGTATCAGGTCAGATAGGTATGACTTCTCAGCAGGTGATCAACTCTATCCAGAGTGTAGGCTGTGAAATCGGAAATCAGATCTCCTCTTGCTGCTGCAACTTGAGCTCTTTGATCAACCAGAGCACATGTAGCATTCAAAACTCAATAACTCAACAGGGTTTCGATAATCAATTGCGCACTCTGGAGCAGACCAATCTTCTTCAGAGCAACATCAACCAGGGCTTAACTAATAATCGTGAGCAGGCTACTAGCCAGTTCAATATTCTGTCAGCGAAACTTGATGCTCAGAATGTCATGATAAATGACAAGTTCTGTCAGCTGGAAATGCGCGAAATGCAGAATACTATCAATCAGCTGCGTGACGAAAGATCGGCTTATCAGGCCTCTGCTTTGTCTCAGCAACAGACACAGAATATCGTAAATCAGATCCGTCCTTGTCCTGTTCCGGCATTCCTGACATGTAACCCGTTTGCCGGTAATGGCTATGGTGGTTACCCGTATCAAGGATTTGGGTTTAACGGAGGTTGCTGCAACAACAATTGCGGATGCAATAACAACTGCTGCAACAACGGATGCTGCAATAACAACGCTGCTGTGTAACCAAAAAAAGATGAAGAATATGGGCTGTGTTTCTAAAATAGGATCCATGTTCCTTATCGTAACCAATGGGGTGATAACTACCGACACTGATGTGGTATTCGGTATCCATCCCTCCATATGGAAAAGCCTACCCTGTGAAGGCATAGCGTTACTGAAGATAAGACAGGAGGTTCCGACTGCAGGAGCCGCCTTGCCGGCTTCAATAGCCGTTCCGACAAGCAGTACGGTTTCCACCATAGGTGATGCATCATCCTGCTGCACAGTGCAAAATATTCCACTGGTAGATCCAATGAATGTTGCCTTGGTAGGTGATGATTTGGTTAACGGAACTGAGAGATTACTGTATTTCAACAAGATCAGGGGCGTTCTTAGGATTATGGACTGCTGCAAGGCCGCGGCAGCCCCCGCACCTGCTAATTAAACAACAATTTAACGATCCGAATGTATATGTTTTCAGATTTAAAGAAAGGGTTTCAGGTACACGCCCTTGATACAAATGGAGTACCAAAATACTTTATAGGAAAAGTGGTAGCCGTATCCGAGCCCAGGTTTAATCAACAGCAGCCTATGACTATGACTTACAATCAGCCGCAGAACCGCGTGGTTGATTTGACGGTCGAGTTTGAAGGTGAAACGAAAACCTATACAGTCCCTGAGACGCAGAATGTGGCTAAGGCTTTAGGGATAACATTATCTACGTCTATAGACGCTATTATGAATGAACTGGGAGCCATCAAGCAAACCAGCCAGGATATCATAAACAGCGTGGACGAACATAGAGCAAGAATATCCGCGTGCGAATCTATCATGGAAGATGTTAACCCGGCATTCAGGCAAACCAGGGAGCAGGATCGTAAAATTGAAGGTATAGAAAGACGGGTTGGCGAAATGTCCAAGTCGTTTGAAGAATTAAAGGATTTGATAATTAAAAAATTAAATTGAATATGAGACCTATGAGAAGAATTCCTGGTGGAAGAGTTATTGATCTTGGAGGCGAAGAAGGTTATTATCCAGATATATATAACCACCATGAACGCAAAATGCGCGAATTGGAACGCAGGGAAGAAGAGCTGGAAGAAAGGGAACGTCGCCTGGAACATGCTGAGCGCATGCACAGGGATGGATGGTTTGGAGAGCGATCCATGATGCCGGAAGACACCTACGACCCATACGAAATCGACTACCGCAGAGGTGGCAGAGGAACAGGTCGGAGGGGCCGCAGCTACTGAGGAGCAGACGCAGATTGTCCAGCATACAATCAATATATTGATACTTATGGATATCACTTTTCCAAAGAGCTTGCCGAGTTTGCTACTGAAAAGATGGAGAATGTAACAGGAGGTAAGAGGGTTTGGAAATGTGATGAAATAAAGTCCATGTATAAGAAGTACGGGGCGGAGAAACCCGAAGATGCTACGTGGGGAGATGTACATTACGTGTTCTCTATGTTATTTTCGGACTTTTGGGCAAAGGGTATAGATTCAGAACAGAAATTGGTTACCGCTACCAATGCTTATCTGAATGACCCGGATGCCCCTGAAGGTGTTGCCTTCGTAAGGTATATTGCAGTTGCGGATTTTATCGGCGAAAAAATCAACTGGAAAGATATGATCTGAGATCCGGATGATTTCTTTCCGGGAGGCAGTCCGGCAGCTATAAGCTATCGGGCTGCTATTTTGTTTAACTAAAAAGAGATAATTGGTATGATATTTTTTCCACTAGGATACAAGGATAATCCGGATAAGAAACATAGGTTTTTCGATAAACCAAAAGAAACCAAGAAACCTAAGAGGGTTAAGTCGAAAGATGTCAAGGAAGAGATTTTGGAATTACTTTCAAAGTAATAATTCCAGCCCTATCTTACGATACGACTGGAATTTGATGAAGATTTTATGAATAATCTATAAAAATGAATATATTAAAAAATCTTGCAAATATATATATAATATTGAAGCTATGCATATTAAGCTTCATAAATTTTATCAGAAGACGACATCCATCTGACAATCATCTTGTATGTAGTCTCCTCCGTATTGGATAACCTATAAAGCATCCAGTCACCACGGAGTCTATCTTGCCATATGGAATCGTAATTCATTGCTTCCGGATTTATAACCCTGTATATATCCAGTAGATCTCTTATCCATATAGGATTGCCACTCATATCATCCTTTGTTCTATTGAAGAAGTCTGCCAACTTCCATGTGTCATCCACTTCATCCAGTACTACTTCACTGTAATTGTCATAATACTTGGGATACTCCAGTCTTTGATACAAGTCATTCTTGTCTCCGGGTATAAGCCTGAGCTCTCCGGAGCAATCTCTATTATTGTACAGCCAGGCTTTATTAAATCCAACTGCCCTGTGAACTATATAATCTATTTCATTTACATATTTCCTTGATTCCATGCGGTATTGAACAGATGCTAATATTTTATTAACAAATTGTTCTTTCACCGGAACCTCTATAGTGAATTCATATTCGTCGCCATAAAATGTCTGGAATGACTTGTTGGTAAGAAGGTGGGACCATAGTCCTATTCTTTCGCTCTTCTTATCGAAGTTTAATCCTGTCTGGAAATAGTACATATGCTCTACGTAATAGTCCGGGATGAAACTGTAATAAGAAAGCCATTCGCCCTTGTCTACCTTGAAACCAATAGTGAATGATACGTCTTCGAAGTATTCTTCATCATGGATACTGATTTCCGTATCGCCAAAATAAAACTTGCCCTCCTTGAATTTATAGGCGCCGTTTTTCTTTGGTATATAATCCTTCTTGGTAAGGAGAATTCTTTTGAATCTATTATCCCATCCAAGAGACAATCCTAGCGACATGAATTTGTTATCCAAATCCCTGTATGTTATGGCCTCTCCGGTATCTACATTTACTATATCATACTTCAGTAGCTTCATGGGTAGGTGTTCTTTTAACCAGTATTTTACCCCATTTGAAAGTTCTTTTAATCCCTGCCCGTTTGGGTTAACCTGGAATACCTGCCCTCTTTTTATATCCGCCCAGAAATGTCCGTATTCATTGCTTACGATATCACGGCTTTGGGTTCCGGCATACCCAAGGTCGGTGCTGTTGAACTCCATCCCACGTGACGCAAACAATCCTCCGGTACCCAGCTCTTCCTGTCCGGGCTGAACCCTTTCTTTAAGTACATCTATAGCATTATCAAGTCTTACCTGGTTCTCGAATCTGGACAATACTTGCCCGGACTCTATTCCTTTCATATGGATAAGCTTTCCATACTTAGCCGGGAACTCAAAATAATCCATAGGCTTATACGTCAGCCATGGGTCCGACTTACTGTTTTCAGATACATCCTCTATGCTCCATATAACGCCGTTGGGTCTTTGGTAGGCGCAATCCCATTGCCTTTTCTCGTATGTAGAAGGAAGAATCATTCTTGACATTGAGTTTCTTCTTCCGTATACATTACTTATCCTGAAGTCATTGTCTCTGACTATGGATACGTTCTTTTCCTGCGTCCACTGAATATAGTCCCCTACTTCCGGATAAAACTTTTCATGATATTCCTGTCCTTCAAGACGGAAGTTGCAGTTTGTTTCAGACTCCACAAGAAATTGCGGTATCCCATAGAAGTACAGATAAAACCTTCCATACACATACATATCTCCGTCTGCATCGTTAAGCTTGAAGACGCTTTTCCTTGTGGGGAATTGAAGCAGCTGTCCACTTTCGGAGTCTGTTACATCCAGGGCTTCTTCTCCGGTATCAAAGTTTACGAAGTACTTCGGGAAGGCTACATTTCTTGAATCATTGTACGGGAATGGTATCATATCCCCAATGCCGAATGCATCTTCGGTAAACATAGGGAATTTTCTTTTCAGGGAGAACCTGCTTATATACGTATCCCCGCCAAATATGAGACGGTTCATAGTGCCTGGTTCATACTCGTCATTTATGCCTGTAGATATCCATTTTATATCTTCTATCCGACCATACTGATTCGGTATATACTTCTTTATCTTCATATACGGTGAGGCTATAGACGATGTCTGCTTTTGCAGGTCTATTGTCTTTCCAGCAATCGAGTCATTTGCGCTCAAGCATGGATCGGTAACCCGGCTCTTGTCATATCCGGATATACTTTGAGGGTATTTTATTCTGTAAAGATCATCTCCTTTGCCATCATATCCAAACGAGAAGAACATACACGATTCTCTTTTGAAATTGTTTATCACAATAACATCGCTCTTTACCCCATACTTGCTCCCCGGCTTATTGAAGTATTTGATACTAGAATCGGTTATGGCGTAATTGCCATTCTTTATATACTTCACAGTAGATGCTCCACGAAGGGAATTTCCTTTTCTTTGAGCATCTGTTGGTATGTACATATTGTTGTATTTCCCTTCGGATGTGTAATAGTAGGCATAATTCCTTCTGGGTCCTCGGTCCATATAAGTGTTGAGCCATTCATATCGATATTTACCTCTGTTTACGAATGACCTTGATGTAGCCTTGGCTATGGCTGCAATCATCTTTACCGTTGTCATGGCTATACCGGCCGGGTTGGCTATAAATACCATACCGGCTCCGACATACATCTGCTGGGCGGCTTGGTAGGTGGCGTCAGCAATCTCTATGGCAAGTTGAGCCGCGGCTTCTATTGTAGCAAGCGTCTTGGCCATATGATATGCCTTCGGTCCAAGCACGCACCATTTCGGGTGATTTTCCACCAGTGTAAAAACACCATTGGAATACCCTCTTTGATACCCCTCGATCTTTATCTCGCTTGGAAGGTCCGGCTTGTTGAAATAAAGATCAGGGGAATAGAATGTATACCAGCAGTTACCTTTGCTTCCGAATGGATAATCCATAAGCTCGCTTCGTTTGGAGTCAGAGTATATGAACTCATCCTTATAGAGATCGTTGTATGGGTAGTTTGAGTATATATTGAGCCTTCCCGACCGGTCTACATATTTCCACATATCGTACGCCAAACCGTTCGCTATCACGCCGCGGTTGAGCGCCCTGTCTCCCCTATATATAGTATATGAATACACGTTATCCCTTTGTTCTTTTGTTATAAGCCCGGACTCGACAGCTATATCCAGAAACAGGTTTACCTTGCTGTCGTCAAGAAGCACACCAAGTACATATATGTTCGAATTATCTTCCGGCGCCTTTATATCTTCGTTCATAAAAGGAGATATGAAGTTGTCCGGGAATTTGTAGTGTCGTATTTTCTTTTGACAGAATACAGTATCGGCTTCCGGATATTCAGCTGTATTTCCATCGAAATACCCAAGACCTTCTTTGTCTGTTTTAGGCGCTCCGTAATATTCCGATAATTTGGATACTATTTCAGAGTATTTGTCATCAGATGTGTTAAATTTGACTTTTGATGAATCAAACAGTTCGAAATTTGCCGGGTATTTTTCAGAAGATTCCCAATATCCGAAATCTCCCTGATCGTGATATCTTGGGGCGCAATCTATAATTTTCTTACCACAAGAAACGCAATCGGATACAAATGTTGCTGTAGATACAAGTTTTATTGAATCAGCTCTCAGGTCTATGAATTTTATCTCCTTATCCCTGACACCTACACCATAAGAGGATGGGGTGATAGCTGTAGTTATAGAGAAGAAGCTGGCTCTTAAACCATGTGCTCTATCTCCCTTTCTTTCCAATATATACGAATCCATGACGCATATAGGAGTATCTACGGCTATAAGTATCTTGGTTATGGAGTCGCCATTTTTAAGACGGAAAGAGCTTTCTGTAAGGTCTACGAAGAATCTGTCTCTATACCTCACTATTATAGAGTTGTCGCTTTTGGTGTACTTTCCCAAGTCTTCACTCTTTATCCCAAGAGGATTTCCATTTTCCCCCAAAGGTATTTCGTATCTTCCATAATCAGTTTGATTCCTTTCGTTCTTCATTTCATACCAGAAAGAAAGCCTTACCCAGTCGTATGAACTGGAATCTCCAAGTGATATATTGGAGTTACCAAGTATTTCAAGTATTATACGTTTTTCGTTTACATGCGTGCTTGGTTCATTCCATAGTGTGGGTTTATCTATCTGCACCCATCTGGTATCCATGTGAAGCTTCGGGGCAAACTTGAAACGCGACTTTTGGCTGTCAAACCTGAAGTTAGAATCCGGTATGGAAAATTCTACTTCGTTCTGATCGAAATTCCTTTCCTTCCAGTCAGTTTCTATTCTCGTGTCGAAGTTCTTTATTTCATAATTGAATCCTTCGTAAGTGAGGGCAAATCCTTCGTAATACCCCTTTATTTCCGTGTCTTTAATTTGGTCAAATATTCTGTCTGTGTCCCTTTTTAGGTTTTTCATGAGCGTACTGGAAGATCTGCCGCTGTCAATCCTTTCGCATATGACGCTCATACTTTTTATCGGTAGACGCTGGAATGAAAGACCTGATATCTTCTCTTCGCTCACTACCGGGTTTGTTACCGGAAGTTTTATCGAGCACCCATACAAACATTCCGACAAGAGGTATAGCTTTCTTCTATCAGATGATATGCCAACCAATTTATCAGCCGGCCGGTTGTCGATAAGAGTAGTGTCTTCTCCGTTTTCATAAACCTCTTCTATGCATTCCTGAAATTCATCAATAAGGTCTATATCGAAAAGGTATTCCTTTTTGTTGTCTGCTTCAGCTCTGGAGGTTTCAAGACCGGAGGTACGGACGTGGTCCATCTCCTTTAACTCCTTGTATGTATTTACCACCATCGGATTCTCGAAGTATTCCTTCGGCGCAGAAAGCTGTTTTCCAGAAGAATCTAATACGGGTTCCAGGCAATTTTCGGGTATGGCTATACTGTCCGGGAATTTAGTGTCTCCTTTTTCCAAGTCCCATGCAGTCTTTATCTCATTTGCCGTTTCTTCGTATTTTCCTCCCCATTTTTGCGATTCATTAACTACCTTTTCTATATTTGATTCCAGGTAATCAACGGCATCCTGATTGAGGGTTTCCGGTTCAAACCTAAACCATACGTCTTCAAACAAATCAAGAGAGGATCCTACGGGGCCGAATGCGTGTTCATATACGAAGGTTTGAGGTATTTTTACTTCGTTTTCGCATATCTCTTCTGCGAACGTGGATATAAACCTGCTATCCGATGTTGCCGTATTCCTGTATTGCCATTTCTCCACTCGTTCTATCTCTGAGCATATAGGGGCATTTTCGTTTATAGACCTGAATTCTATGTCGCTATCATCGATAAGTTCTGCCTCTTCCTTTTTCTTGGGTCTGGGGATAAGGGTGAATATGGGTGTTATATACCCGGTTTTTGTTTCGAATGATATACCAAAAGGATATACTTCGTCACGCATAAATCCGGCATAAAGCGAACATGCCGCCCCGTCTTTATATAGGTTCTCGGTAGATACAGAAGATTGCCAACGAAGGAAGTGTCCAAGGAAATTGCATACCGGCTGAAGATTCCATTCGGTCTCAGCGGTAAGACCATACTGGAGTAACCTGTTACCAACAGATGTTATGCCTTCCGACGTATTATATACCGCCCTTTTGGATAAGATATGCTCCAGTGTCGTGCGCTTACAGTTGACATCTGTATAGTAATAGACTGAGCTTTCTGTTATAGGATGTATTCCTTCTATTAAGAAATCATTTACCGGTTGAGGCTCGCCATTGAAGCCTACCGTATTTTGTATGACAGCCACCTTGAAATAATTAACCTGTCTATCGAGGTTGGATACGGTAAGCCGGATGCCAAGGTTTGTAACCTTGCCCCACATTCCATCCTTTACGGTTATATCCTGCTTGTCGAATATAGGTATAGGATTGGATAGGCATACATAGTCTGTTTTTTCGTTTCCGAATTCATCACAAAGGGCTACGGCAAATTGGTATACCCCGGACCTGAGGTTTCCACCGAACTCTATTACTTCCGGCTTTATAACGGGAAGTTCTAAGAGAGGGAATACTCTTAATTTTTCACAGGCAATTGTACACCTCTCTATGGGTGTATTATCCCCGCATATCTTATACCCATGGTAATGATACCATATGTCTCCGTCGTCGTCCGGGTTTAACGCCAGGTCTACAATCACATATCTGGGAGGATTGAAGTCGTCCGTCCAGTAGATGCATTTCCCACATTTCTCTTGTTTTATCTCTATAGTGTAAATAGGATGAGAAAGCGAGAAGTTGAGACACGGGTCGGACGCATCATCTTCTATAAGGATCTGGAATGCGTCGCATATTTCTGTATACCTTCCTGCCTGCCGGCTTAACGGTTCGGAAAGGTTTACAAATTCGGATATATCCAAGCCAACAGCGTCGCCTTTTCCTGCTATATAGTCTACCGATTTTAAGAATACTATCTTTGATGTATTATTGCTTGGGTTTGACAGGAAAAACCATGTATATCCGTCCGAAAGATCGTTCTTGTATCCAACAACTTTATATCCTTCAAGTTTACTGCAAAGAATATTAGACGGCTCGTTTTGAACCATCATCATATCGCCTGTATCGTTTTCTATACAAGCGTTCATGGCAAATGAATACTCCGAGTCAGACAGCATGCTTGGATGCTTGTCCCGGTTCATGCCGGACTGAGGTAATGAATGACTGCTACTATTTTGCACGTTGGTAAATCTTTTTCCACAAAGATAATCATGTTGCTGTAGAGAAAGAGAGGATATAGTTATTTTAGTTAGGTAATTGCGCACATTTTACACCACTATGTTATATAACATAAGTAAAATGATACATAATTACTTTTTATATTTTACCTTTGCATCAAAACAATAGTAGCATGTTGAAAGCCTACAAATATAGATTAAATCCTACATCCGAACAAATTTCCTTGATGGAGAAAACGTTTGGATCAGTAAGATTTATCTATAATTGGGCTTTACAAACTAAAATTGAAGCATATCAAAAGGATAAAACTTCTCTTACCGCTATTGATTTATGCAAGAAGCTGACCGAGCTAAAGAAGCAGAAAGAATATTCTTGGCTCAGTGAGGTTTCCAACGAGTGCCTTCAACAGTCCATTAGAAACATGGACCAGGCTTTCGTTAAATTTTTCAGAGAAAAGAAAGGTTTTCCAAAGTTTAAATCAAAGAAGAGATCAAGAAAGTCATTCAAGAATATTCTAGGTGTTAAAGTTGACTTTGACGGCAGCAGAATAAAACTCCCAAAACTTGGCTGGGTAAAATTTTACTCCAACCAAACCTTTAAAGGGAAAATGGGAACTGTTACCATTTCAAAATCTCCAACAAACAAATACTATGTCAGCATTTTGGTTGATAACGGAATCAGGGTTCCGGACAAGTATCCGATAAATCCGGATGCTGCTGTAGGTATCGATGTCGGGATAAAAACTTTCGCAACACTTTCTGACGGTTCGTCTTTTGAAAATCCGAAGTATTTGGAAAAATCTTCCGCTCGTTTAAAGTGCTTACAGCGTAGATTATCTCGCAAAGAAAAGGGAAGCAAAAGGAGAGAAAGAGCTAAACTTGCCGTAGCTAAAGCATACGAGCGTATATCGAATCAAAGGAATAATTTTCTTCATCATGTTGTCAACAATATACTAGGTGAGAATCAAACCGTAGTTATCGAAGACTTGAATGTGGAAGGTATGATGAAGAATCATAAGCTTGCTAACAGTATTGCTTCTGCGTCCTGGAGCGAGTTCTTTAGAATATTAAGCTATAAGTCAGAATGGAAGGGAGTAAATCTTATTCGGATTGGAAGATTCGAACCTAGCTCAAAGATGTGCGAATGTGGATACATTCATCGAGATTTGAAACTATCCGATCGTGTATGGAATTGTCCTTCCTGTGGATCCGTTAATGATAGGTATTTGCTGGCAGCTAGGAACATTAAAAAGTTCGGGTTAGAAAAACAAAATCTTCTAACCCGATAAAATATTGTCACCGGTGGTGAACCGGGCAGGGGACGTGGAGCTGCCGACGTTGGTCGGGGCTGTGAAGCGTCAAATTATACTGGTGTAAATTGGTATGTAATCACCTCACGGAGACAGTAAAATTTAGGTTGTGGACCAAGCAGGGATTGAACCTACAACCTACTGATTATGAGTCAGTTGCTCTTACCAACTGAGCTATTGGTCCCTGTTGTAGTGTAGCTCCGCCTGGAATCGAACCAGGATCTAAAGTTTAGGAAACTTCTATTCTATCCGTTGAACTACGAAGCCGTATATTGCGTTTTGTTGCGCAAAGGTAATTATTTTAGGTGATTATATACAACTTTATACTACAAATATACTGAATTATTTTTATATATAAATAATAATATCTACATTTGCGTTATGAGATTGGTCGAGCGACATACAATCAAACCAAGTTCAATATACTACAATGAGCTTCAGGATTTATTGCATAAGTGTAAAAACTTATACAATAAAGGATTGTATGTTGTTAGACAGCATTACTTTCAGTATAAGGATGATAATACTGTAAAGTATAAATATCTCAACTACTATTCTCTTGAAAAGAAGTTAAGAGCAGAAGATGATATTGATTACCGCGCCTTACCAGCACCGGTTGCTCAACAAGTGCTGATGATGGTTGATAGGAACTTCAAATCTTTCTTCAATCTTCTCAACAAGAAAGGTAGAGGTGAGTATTCTGAGAAAGTAAGAATGCCCAAGTATCTTAACAAAGATGGGATGTTTACTGCTGTTTTTACAACAACGGCCTTTTCTCAGAAATGGATAAAACAAGGTGTTGTTAAGTTACCAAAGCAATTCTCCTTTACAACAAGAACAAATAAAAAGAATATCCAACAACTTAGATTTGTTCCTAAAAAAGGGTATATTATTCTTGAAATTGTTTATAACAAGAAGGAAAAGGATCTCATGCCAGATAACGGGAATTATCTTGGTGTAGACATAGGATTGGATAATTTAGCTTCTTGTGTTTCTAACAACGGTTCTTGTTTTATCATAAACGGTAGACCTCTGAAGTCTATCAACCAATATTATAACAAGAAATTAGCATATCTAAAATCAAAATTAAAAGATAATAGACAAGTTTCTAAGCAAATCATATCATTAATGAATAAAAGGAATAACAAGATCAAGGATTATCTACGCAAAGCAAGTAGGATATTGATTAATCACGTAGTTTCTAATGGCATCAATACAATCATAATAGGTCACAACAAATGCTGGAAACAAGAGATCAATATCGGAAAGCGAAATAATCAGAACTTTGTATCTATTCCTTTTAATACGTTTATCAGTATGATATCTTATAAAGCTACATTAGAAGGCGTCAATGTTAATATCGTTGAAGAATCTTACACTTCAAAATGTAGCTTTTTGGATAATGAACGGATTTGCAAGCATGAATCTTATGCCGGAAGAAGGATCAAGCGAGGATTGTTTAAAACTTCTTCCGGAAAGATAATCAATGCTGACATCAATGGCGCATTTAATATCATTCGAAAGTCAGCAAAAGAATCCTTCGATGTAACCATGTTACCAGAAGGTAGAGGGTTTTGGTGGAACCCATTACGGATTTCCGTATAGATATATATTACTTTTTGGTGTAAAGTTATATATAATCACCTATGGTCCCCAAAAACCCCACCACCACTTCTCGTACTGGTACCATCACCCTCACCCAACCCTCCTCTGGTAAGACCCTAAGTGTGAGTGTTACGCAGAGTGGGTGTGAGGAGACGAAAGGATCTGTGAGTGCTATATTAAGGCTTACTCCTGAAAAATCATGGTATTCAGGTACTGTATCTTTTTATAATACAAAGACTTTTGATACCTACAGAGTGTTATTTAGGGATGGCAAAAACGGAAAATTAAATAGGGTGTCTGCTCCTGCTGGCGAATACACCGTTTCTGTTAGCACAACATGTGTAAGGTGTACAACCTCACTTCCCGGAGGAATGGGAGACTGCATGTCTGCGTCGTCTGTAACCCTAAGTTCAAAAAAAGTTACGGTGTCTGGCGGAAAGGATACCAATGTTGCCGTAAATGTCGTCGCTGATTGCACAAGCGTGTCTTGATATAAATCTTAACAAATAAAAAGAGCAGGATTAATTCCTGCTCTTTTTTGATGATTAAATACGTTGACCATCTCACCTATACCAGCTTAAATTCTATTACTAACAAAGACAGCATATTGCAATATTTTATATATTTGCATGTATGATAAGAAGACGTATATTACAGTATGAACCAACAAATGGAGTATTCTCCATCCTCAAATCATTTAGGTTGCGTTTAGATACATCAACTAATGGGGATACATTTATGTTGGTGTCTAAACCTGATGGTTCAGGAGGAGCCACTATTTTAGCTAATGATCCAGTTACGGTAGACAATTTTGAATTGATATATTCAAGTAGAGATGTTGATTTCAATTTGGTTCCAACTATTTATGGTCAATCTGTTGTTTTAGCTACAGATATAAAGCCTAAATCTAATGGTTTTTATATTTATAAATTTAGCTACAAAAACATTAGTTTTATTATTAATATAGTTATATCGACATCATATAGCCACCAGTTTGATATATTATACAGGCAACTTGGATTACAAGTTACAGAAGAATTAAGAACATCCAGTTCTTGTACTGGCAATAATTATATAAGACTGGTGATTGACGAATAAATGTACTATATTTTATTTTTCGACATTCCTTTCACATTATAATTCAAAGCCATCAATGCATCATCTACCATTCTATCCAGGATGGCATTACTGTTCTGCGGATAGATATTATCTTCTTTCTCATTTTCTTCATTGGCCACGCTTCCCATTTCCGACATAACAGGCTGAACATCAGAAGAAACATCTTCCTCTGTTTTGCCATAATTTAATCCTAAAACAAGATCTTTTCCGTAGTCCTCAAACCACTTTTCAAATCTATCTTCACTAGAACTATAGCTTTCAGGATATTCGAAAGCTTTATCGGATTGATCCTGCTTCTCGCTTTGATTACCAGCATTATCAGAAAGCATTCCAGAAACACCTGCATCTACTCCAAATTTTTCGGCCAATCTTTCAGCTTGCTTTACCCTAAAGTCATTTCTGAGGTTTTGTTTATAAGCTCTACCAAATCCCTGGTTATACATAATTGTGGCATTAGCCACAGAATCTGCATTCTCAAACTCTCCTTTTCCGTATTGATAGTAATCCCATTCTTTGCCAAACTTATCCGGATTGCCTTTATGCAAATTCCTGCCTTTGGTTTGAAAATTCCATCCGGATCCTGGTACTTCTCCGTTATATTCCATTATAAGGAAATCCAGCTGATCATCGAATGTAGGTTCTTCATGACCCAATCCTTTGGCATACTCGTACAGAGCCTTCTTCCTGGGACCTATCCATTGCTGAAGACCAAAATCGGATCCACCTTTCCTTGTTATATTAGCCTGTAATCCGGATTCGCCTATAAGATTGGCTATTATAGCCACAGCCTGAGTATCGCCAAAACCATTGGATACAAGGTAGGAAAATATATAATCTTCTGCTTCATCCCGGGTTGTGCCGCCATATTCCATCTTTTTAGAATCACCTGCTCTCCCCTGTATCTCGAAAGGTTCTCCTCCCAAAATACCATCTATAGGAATACCAAATACATCAAGATCCCATACATCTCTATATCTCATATCCCCCTTGTCGTCCTTATACATGGTGTAATTTCCAAGAACATTCAAAGGCGATTCGTATTTGTCCTCGCTTACGGCCTTTTTTAAGTTTCTATCCTTGTAGTTAAACTCATTAAAAACCCCGGGCTTTCCAGATAATACACTGTCTATGGCACTCAGGTTGTCTGTGTCTGCCATATATGCGATAGCGTGCGCGACCCTATTCTTGTCGCCTTTATGGTCACGTCTCAGCTTGGCTGCTCCCTCAAGATCCATTCTGTCTATAGCGGCAGCGTATTTACTCTCGAATTCCTCATCCATTTCATCTAGCTTCTTTTTATTTATATCGGCTGATTTTTTGATGTGTGATCGAGATGTAACTATTCTTTTCTCTATGTCTTTCGGAAGACGAAATGTTCCATCATTGTTATCTATGATTAACGATTCATCATAGGGAAGCTTGTTGTATTTAGCCCATGCAGCCATGGCAACCTTCTTAGAGAGACTCATATCATCATATTCCTCATATTCCACATCACTGAAATCTCCGGATATATATTTACCGGCAACCTTTCCGGCCATCAGTAATGCGCTGAATACATCGTTCGGCTTTCCACCTGTAGGGTCTAACGAAGAATACAGAGCTTTATTCAGATCGGTAGGTGTACCTTTTATCCTTCCATAAATTTCATCTATGATGGTGTAAGGCACGGGGGCCATCATCCTGGCGGCGCTTTTCCAGAAACCCCTGTCTTTTAGTCCATCATCGGAAATGTCTTTTTGAGTATTTTTTTGCATATCTTCTTTGTCGTTGGAGTCGGAAAATATCCTAGCTACGCCTAACCTGTTTTTGTAAGTACCTTCTCTGTCGCCAGGTCTTTCGAAGCCGTTGACAAAAGCATACATTCTGTTCTCCAAGGGAGTATCTTCTCCCCAGAATTCGTCTCTTGGTTTGCTATGATCATTCTTGCCGTATCTGTACCTTTTGCCATCCCTGCTTCTTCTGCCGCTGAGAAACCCTCTATCTCCAACCGTTTTCAAATTCTTGGATAAGTACTCGACTTGTTCGTCTATAAGCTCGAAATCACTTTTATTGTCCTTTCCTTTGAGGTTGTAATGCTTGTCCTCTATCTGGTAAAGACCATTGTATTTGCCACTCTTGGATTTAGCCCTGGGGTCGCCTCCGGATTCTTCAACGGCGTTAGCAAGCATAACATATAGCACATCACCGGTGAAGCCATTATCGATAAGCCTGGACTCCAAATACTCCAGGTTTTTCTTATTCAAATCCCTGGGCCCTCCGCCAGCTCGCTTCATAGACTTATATCGAGATGAAAACTCATCCCAGTTTACACTTCCGTTGCTATTGAAAAGGTTGTTTTTTGGCATAATAAATCAATGTTTACCCACATGATATGCAGCCAAGGCTTTCTTGGCTGACTTCTTGCTCTTGTATTTTGCCGGCCATAGTTTCCCTGTCTTGTTGCTGATAACTCTATAGTCAGATCCTACTTTCTTCGTGCATCCCTTCTTTGGACATTTTCCTGTTTTTCTTTTTGTCGTAGCCATGGTTAATCACCTATTAACATAAAACATGCAAGAACGTTCATTCTTATCATACTCCATAGTACCCATCTTGGTGTAAAGATTGGGTATATTCTGGAAATTACTTTCCCCCTGGGCATTAACGGTAGTATTTTCAGTACCGGAATAAACTTCTTCTCCGCCATCATTGATAAAGTTGAATCCCTCTTTTCTCATGATGCCGCCCTTGTAAGCGGTAAAAGATATCGACACTCTTCCATCCCCCTTCGCGCCATACCAGTTACCATAAACATTAAGCTGGATAAATTCGGGCAACGTTTCCATATTGCCTTCCAAGAGTGTCTTCATATTGATAAGAGCGGCCTCCCTGCCAGATGACATATTATCACCCCCATGGATAAGGTAGTCGCCTATCTTTTCTGAAGTATATTCATATCTTCTACTCCATCCCACCAACTTTCCATCGACATCTTGAATACCTGTATTTACAAATCCAGTAGCAGTATCAAAATCGGTACCAGATGCCTGCGACCATCCATAACGCAATACCAGATAGTCAAACTCGGGTATCACAACTACGTGGCCGGCAGCTTGCCTTATGGTCACATACTTCTTTTCCCCTTTTGCAACTTTTGTGACCGTGAGTATCTGTTCGCGCTCATCATTTGTATCGTTCTCCGGCACCTTTGCGTTTACCTCGAAACTTCCTTTTCCGGAGGATTTACTTAATTCTACAAAATTCATCTTTATACCAATCTAATATTTTGATTAATTGCAGGAGTCATGCGTTCGTAAACGGAAATCCTCCTCCGGTTATTCTTTTTTAATTCCTCAAAGAATCTGGGTGATACATGCATCATCTTACACTCTCTTTCGGCAAGTGAAAACAGCCCAGCTTCCTCTTGGGACAATACCTTGTATATTTCGGCGGCATTTGGAGCCTCTCCGTTTATTACGGCATCCCAGACTATTTGCTTCTTTATGTAGGCTTCCACATATTGAAGGAGATAACCAAGTGGAGTATCCGGGATGACGGGGAGTCCCTCATCATCCATAGGAATACTCCGGTACTTAACATATATAAACCCATCAAAATGTGTATACATCTTATCCCCATTTATTGTTATCTCACTGGGATCCTCATTGTAAAATTTCGACCTGTATTTGTCAAGACAATTATCTTTTACAAAAGAACCCGCTTTTTTGAGTTTTTTGGGGTGTTTTTTATAATGAAACCTAACATCTACACCTTTTATATACATCCTTTCTACGACGGTTTTCTCATACTCCTCTTTGCAGCATTCATCGCAGGAGCACCATTTGAATCCCCTCTCCGATCTTTCGGTCCAAGCGAATTCGTGTTGTAATTCCGGGATAAACTTTTCGTTTTCCTTATCCACCTCGCATACGTCGGGATCTATGCGGTAAGCTTCTGTTAAATCAAAGAATCCTCTAGGCAGAATAGCCTGCTTGTTCTTGGCTTCTATTACAGCTTCGGTAGGTATGACTATGGTACCACCGAAACGTTTCAATGCTATCTCAGCCCACCTGTAAACAGACGGGGTGCTTATTATGCCAAGATCTTCATACTTGTGCATCGAGGCTTTTATTTCCACCAAAAGATCTTCAACTCTTGTCATTTTACAACAGTTCTAACTTTAAACTTTTTCCTGTTCATCTCAGATCGGATTATTCTGTACAAAAACTTATATGTCTTATTGTTGGACCTCATATACAATCTTATTTCAACATTCAACGTAGGAAATGGAAACAAATGATAGTACCTTCCTTTTTCATTGAAATCCAGGCATATATGCTTGTACAAATATCCGTCTGTAAACTTTCTGTACATGTCTCCCGTCTTAAGATTTAATCTTCTTTTTCTGACAGGATTCATTATATGGCAAAGATAGCCAATGTTTCTAAGATATACACCTCCTTCGTTAAGAACATATCTATCATATATTGTTTCAAGTATTAAGGATAAAGCCTTGAGCACTCTCTTTCTTGACGAGATACTTCTCTTTTTGAAGACTTCGTTTCTTTGCATTATCTTATGGTAGAAGGAAACGAAATGATGGGTAGATATGGATATTTCTCGCTCGTTATTCATAGGATGTTTTTGTACAAAGATAAAAAATAACCCCGTAGCTTTGCTACGAGGTTATTAAATACAGAAAAAATCTTTTAAGACAGAGGTTGGCTGGGAGACGATCCATGCTGGCAATTGCAATCACCACAGCATTTCTTTTTCCCGGCATTCAAGAAATTATATATCTCCTCAGCAGTAAGGGTAAACTTATGCTTGCTTAAGTTGCAGCCTATTATTTCCGCTGCTATCTGTGCAGCCTTGATTCTTAATTCGATGTCTTTATCCACGGCAAAATATTTTTTCAGCAAATATATGTTTGCTTTGTATTTGCACAAATGCTAAGTTTCTTAAAACAAGGAAACTTTACAGGATATTGAATAAATACTTATATTTGAAACAAAAAAATCATGAGAAGGATAATGTTAAATACCCCCCCCTATTACCATACGCTTATATAGAGTTTAACACATCGATATCTAACCCTGCTAATATAACTGCGTCAAAAGATAGATCTATATTGGATGTAATTCTGTCAAAATTTCGTAGATGTCTTTGCAAGAAAACAAATGAAGGCAAAGTGACCATAGCGTATCTCGATGATTCAAACAGTAATTTCTATGAGGACGGCAGCCCGGCTATATTGACAGGAGAAGAAGGAGATGTTATGGTTTATTTCCCTGAGTTTTGGTATAAGGGAGAAACCACAAGTAAAGGTTATAGGTTTAATTTTGCGCTAGAACAAATTGATAGCACTTGGAAACATGCACCGGCATCGCTGGTTGGAGCGTATAAGGCTTACATCTATTCAGAGAAACTTTATTCAAGATCGAATGTAGAGTCTACTGGGAATATAACAATGGCTGAATTTGGCTCATGTGCTAGAGCTAGGGGTGCAGGATATCATATCATAGATTATCAACAGCATTGTATCATAGCATGGATGTTTTATGCTAAGTATCTTACCAGGAATTCTCAGGCTGTATGCGGAACTGGCAAGGGCGATTATACAGGATTAAATTGTGGAAGTACTAATACTTTAGGAATAACTGATACTACCGCAACTAATGCTACTTCAAACTCCAGCCTACATGTCAACTTCCTGGGGATTGAAGGATGTTGGGGCTATAAATGCGAATGGATTGAAGGAATTCATACTCACTATAAAGATAATAAAGTTAATGTCTATGACAAAGGGGATTACCATAATCAAGCGTTTTCAAATATAGTTTCTCCTACTAAAAGACAATTTGATACATTTAATTCAGGCAACTATATTAAAAAAATTCAAGCAGGAGAATATATGGATATGTTGGCTTCTAATATATTGGGTGGATTATCATCTACTTATTTCTGTGATTACGGTGGTTCTTTTTCTTCTTCCTCTTATATTTTCTATCGCTCCTGCGAGAGAGATAGTACGTATGGAGGTGTATCGTATTTGGTCGGTAGTAAACCCTCTGCGTCGGCCACGTATGATTACGTTGGGTCCCGTTTGGCGTTTGACGGCACTATCACGGTAGCAAGTAGTGTGAGTGTGTTTAAAAGTTTAGATGTGTTATAGACGTTAATCACCCTCACCCAACCCTCCTCTGGTAAGACCCTAAGTGTGAGTGTTACGCAGAGTGGGTGTGGGATATACCATGTTTCATTCCAACCTACCAACACCATCGTGCAGCATTGCTCGACGAATGGATTCCTGGATCATTGTGAGGTTGATTTGAGAACTCCAAGTGGAAATACCGTTACTATTCCAAACGGGTCCGGAATGCGGGTGGAAGGTCCAGGTGTATACAGTGTAATAGCGGTAAGGGTTTATTGCATCAACGGGCAAACAAGTGACCACTGGGGAGCCACTCCGTCATCGTTTACACTATCGGAAGATAATCGTGCTATTGAATTAAAGTTGAGTTGACGTAGTTTGGTAACAAAAAAAGAGCAGGAAATTAATCCTGCTCTTTTTTAATTTGTTTAGTATTTAAGCCGCCTATCACATAGCAAAGTTATGCCACACGGAAATATAATCCATGTTTATTGATTTGTTTTGTTCTGATAGTTGTAGATTTTATAGTAAAATATAAAAACTTCACTATTTCACCCTAAACGCTTCGCCGCAGCTCGTAACCTCACCGCTCTGCGTCCGATTAGAGAGGATGCCAACTCCCACCCTCTTGATATTGATTGCGGCGTTCAGGTCTCTGTCGAGTTCTGAACCGCAATTGATACATTTGAAAATTCTGTTAGAAAGCTTCAGACCTTCATTCTTCCAACCACAACAAGAACAAGTTTTGGATGATGGATAGAACCTATCAATCACAATGAGTTCTTTCCCATACCATGAGCATTTGTATTCTAGCTGAGATCTAAACATTGAAAATGAGGTATCAGAAATACAACCTGCAAGGTTATGATTCTTCAACATACCAGATGTATTCAAATCTTCAATGCAGATCACATCGTAATTGCTAACTAACATTATTGTCAAATTATGCATATAGAAAGATCTTTTATCAGATATCTTTCTATGCAATCTGGCAACTTTTAGCTTGCACTTGCGTCTTCTGTTGCTCCCTCTCTGTTTTCTGGACAGGTGTTTTTGCATCCTTGCTAACTTCGTTTGGCTCTTGCGAAGAAAGTGAGGATTGCTAATAGTAATCCCATCTGATAAGGTAGTCAAAGTTTTAACGCCAATGTCCACTCCGATGGATTTTCCAGTCTTTGACTTATACACCTGTTCTGTTTCAACAAGGATTGAAGCAAAATATCTACCTGATTTATCTTTGGAAACCGTACAGGATATAAGCCTTGAATTTTCCGGAATTGTTCTATCTATGACAATTTTGACATAGCCAATCTTTTCAAGTCTTATTTTGTTGTCTTTTAGCTTGAACTTCTTTGCCGGAAGCCTAAAAGATTGGTGGTCGTCCTTACTTTTGAATTTTGGCTTGTTTACTTTCTTTTTTCGGCTTTTGCTGAAATATTGCTTTGAGAATTCGATGAAGTCCCGCTGCTTCTGTTGTAAGGTAGCAGCAGAGACTTCATTCAGCCAAGGTTTCTCTTCAACCAAATCCAACTTGCCTGGCATTTTGGGGATCGGGTTTAATTCCTTGTCGTATGAATTAAATGATTCAACGCAAGCATTCCAAATTACACGAACACAACCGAAAGTCCTGGAAAGAAGTTCTTTCTGGGACTTTGTAGGATATATGCGGTATTTAAATGCTTTATCAATCATTTACTGCTTCTTTTATTGTTTCGCAAATGTAGTGATTTATTTGTAAAAATAGAGTATCAGTCTTTGAGGCGCGTTGTGACTTCCAGTATCTATTACAATCATTGTAGAATTGGACTCTTTCCTCGCTGTCGTCTTGATGGATAATACTTTTCATTCTTTTTTTGTTTTAAAGTTTGACAAATGGTGGGAGGATTACTGTTTGTAACCCACCCCACCCTAAAATGGCAAACATAGATTCGATGCAAAGATGGAAAAATATTTTACACAAAACAAGTAAATATAGTTGTATTTTTCTTGTTTGTATGTATTTGTTTTGTATATTTGCCGTATCAAAAAGAGTAGAGCATGGAAAAGAAGAAAAATTTGGTATCAGAAATATCTGATATGTCTGGTATCAGCCAGAAAGATGTAAAAGCTGTAATCGCAGCTTTACCGGTAGCTATCAAAAATCAATTAAATGAAAATGAAAAATTGAACATTCTTGGGTTTGGTACTTTCAAGAAGGTTCATAACGGCCCCGTTGAAAGACGTAACCCGGCTACCGGAGAGAAGTTTATCTCTGAAGAAAAAGACGTACTAAAGTTTAAAGCCTCACCAACTTTTAGTTTCTAGTTTTTTGTGTTAAAGTGACCAATCCTCCATCCAAGGCCGCCAAGGATGGAGGATTTTTTTTGTTAACAAGGTGTTACCCCCCCCCCTTAATAGATAAAAGTGCCATACATAAATGCTTTTGCTATATTTGCAGTAAAGTATTATTAAAAAAACATTACAATGAGCGTATACGAAGGATATAACTCAGTGGTGGCTGCAACCGGAGAGGATCTTGACGGTATATTGGCTAAGGTAAAAGTAGCCACTCCTGCCACGGCTTCTGGCCCTGGAGAGGAAGGTCTTGTTCCGGCCCCACCAGTTGGAAGCGAGGATGGTGGAAAAGTTCTTGTCAGCGACATGACATGGGCCAGCATAGGGGGAGAATCAAACAATGACATAGCTGTAAAAGGATATGTAGACAACAAGGTGAAAGAAGCTGCCTCTGCGGCTAAGATGAAAAAGCGGATCGTGGATGCTCTTCCTGATCCTGGGTCTGCGGAGGATAATGTTATCTATCTTATAAAGGACAATACAGCTTCAGGTAGTGACAATAATGTATATACGGAATATATATTAGTTTCTCCGGAAGGGGGATCGCCAGTACTAGAAGCTTTAGGTACAATTCAAACAAAGGTAGAACCGTATATTCTTCCTAAGGCATCAAATGACACCCTGGGTGGTGTTAAAACCGGATATACGGAATCTGGAAAGAATTATGGCGTAAAAGTGGATTCCAATGGGAAAATGTTCGTATTGGTTCCATGGACTGATACAACTTATAGCAATGCCACAAGTAGTGCGCCAGGACTCATGTCTTCAGCTGATAAATCAAAGCTGGATGGTCTTAACAACTATACACTGCCAACTACATCCGCTTCAGCTTTGGGTGGTGTAAAGGTAGGGTATACCACAAATGGGAAAAACTACAAAGTACAAGTAGACGAATCTGGTAATGCATATGTAAATGTACCTTGGACAGATACAAATACCACCTATAACGAAGCTACTACCAGTGCTGCCGGACTTATGAGTGCTGCCGATAAGACGAAGCTAAACGGTCTCAATAATTACAGCTTACCCACATCAACAGCATCTGTTCTTGGAGGTATAAAGGTAGGATACACAACAAGTGGCAAAAACTATAAAGTCCAGCTTGACGATAATGGGAATGCCTATGTCAACGTCCCTTGGACTGACAATAATACCACTTACTCTGTGGCTACAACTTCCGCTAATGGATTGATGAGTAAAGAGGATAAGTCAAAATTAAATGGTATAGCGGCTGGCGCCAACAATTACTCGTTGCCAAAATCTACCGCTTCTGCTTTAGGTGGTGTCATGATAGGTTATTCTGCCAATGGTAAGAATTATGCTGTTCAATTGGATACTTCCGGCAAGGCTTATGTCAATGTGCCATGGACGGATACCAATACGACTTATAACGCAGTTACGCAGTCTGCAAACGGTCTTATGACCGCTGCCGATAAAAAGTTGCTTGATTTTCAGACAGGTGCTAATTCGGTTACATCATTGGCTAATTTGCCTGTAACAAAAAGATTGGTGAAGGCAAATCTTTCAGGCGCCACGACAATATCAGTTGTTTCCGGAATGACCATAGGGCAAGAATTGTATGTAAGATGCACGCCTTCTGCATCATTTACACAGGCTATCCCTAATACAGGATCGTTTACATCACTCTCCGGTAGCTCGTTTGCTGTTACATCTGGGAAGGCGTTTGAAATGAGCATATTAAAGATAGCCGATTCAGGTGTTATGTATTCTATAATTTTAAAAGAAGCAGAATAATGTTCGCATACCTAAAAAAAGATATCGAAAATAGATTCGTTGAGTTCCCAGAAAAACTTGATGAAAACTATGCGCAAGGGACATCTTACGATGACTACCTTGCCGGAATGTGGATTCCTCTTAGTGAAGGGCGGCTCTCGTTCAAGAATGAGAATCCGAGTGCATCTCCTAAAGAGATCATAAATATGGCTTTCGATCCGATTCCAGATCCTACACCAGAAGAGCTTTTACTAAGAGCCAAGAGAAGCAAATTTGACGAACTTAACAGGTACGATTTTAGAAAAATATACCTTGACGGAACAGATGCATGGACATCGGATAAGTTGACCGTAAAAGATAATTGCGATAGAAGCGACACTGTAGAGTTTGCCGGATCTATTTACCCGTCAAGCCATGTAAGGCTTTTTGTGGATAAGCAAAGCAATTATGAGGATATATGTGGCGGCGTTTATAAAACATTATATACAGCCATAGAAGAGGCTGATACCGTCAGTGCCGTTGAGTCTGTGGAGATAAAAGGTTTTCCGGAAGTCATAAATATGACTAATGCCGATCTTGAGGCTGAAGTCAAGGAGAAAACAGAGTCTTCTGTTGAATATCAGGCCGTAATGTTTTCCCGGATGATGATAAACACTCCGACTATGGCTGCATCAATCCTTCCTGGTGACGCATTGAAGGTAAAGAAGTTGTATCCAGTATGGGGCGAATATGGCGCAGAGGTGGGCAAGGAAGTGACTCCCGGATTCAGGTTCAACCATGGCGAGGATTTGTACGAAGTCGTACTTCAGCACACATTGTCATCAGAATGGGTTCCAGGTGTAGGTACCGATAATTTGTACAAGGTTGTCCAGGAGGAACATTCGGGCACCATGGATGACCCTATCCCCTGGAAGTATAATATGGTTCTTGAGAAGGATAAGTATTATATTGACAAAGGAGCGAAATATGTTTGTGTAAGAGATTCCATTAATCCCATGCCTTACGCAAATCTTTCTGATCTTGTTGATGGAGGGTTTGTTGTTTTAATCAATTAATCAATATGCTGTCATTGTTTTTATGCAGTGACAGCATTTAATGATTAGCCTAAAAAGACAGTAATATATTGATGATAATCATTTTTAATATATAATATGGAAATAATATTGATATTTATAGGTTTTTTCTTTATTTTCGGAGTATTGTATTATGGTATAATAAAGGATAGATTTGCTGTAAAGACAATTTCTTTGATAGCGCTATTTGCATATACTATACTTGCCGTGTATTATATGTATTCGGTGTATAGTATTTAGATAAGGTAATTATATATCTTAATTAATATGAGAAGAACATTGATGGATTCATATCATAAATTAGGAGGAGATATGGTTCTACCTATAATGGGCGTGAGTTATGCAAGCTATACAAGTATTATAGTGACCCAAAATTTGTCCGGTCAAGTAGATGCCAAGAAGTACCTGAATGACGATTCTTTTGAGCTGGTTTACTCCAGTATAGAAGGGAGTGAGCTATTATGGCCTACAGTTCAGACTAACAGAACGGATGGTGGTCGCTCTCTCATGGCTAGACTCAGAGTTATAGCGGATGACCAATACGGAGTGTTTGTATACAAAGTAACTCACGCTTATGGGTCTTTTTATATAGGACTATATAAGGATAGTGACTATAACGCCAAATCAAAGTTGAGCAATATTGGAGTGCACAACACAGTTACTGGAGCCGTATATATAACACATCCTTCATTTACGACTGGATAACTTGAATGAAAATATAAACCATGGTGACCACAATAAAAGATCGGGTAAAAACCAGCGAAATATCATCGTAAAAAGATGTAAGTTGTTGTTTATCAAGTTTATATTTATCGGTAAAAGATCGTTCTAACAGACCGGCAACGAGATCGGCTAAAATGCTATTCTCAATGTATTTAAACATATGATTATCAAGTATTAATTATGCGGCAACGAACAAATAAAAATGCTATATACATAAATTGAATACACACGTCTGTTTCTCTTTTTAGTGTGAAGTCGCATACAATTTATATATTTGGTAAAAAAAAGAATGAGAAGAAGTCTTTTAGGGTCGGGTAAATACACATTTACCATTACGGCCGACCAATCATCGACAATTACCATAGGGGGGGGGTTAAGCAGGGAACCATCTACTCGGCAGATTTTAAAAAAGGAGAGAACGTTTCGTGGTCTGTAGCAAGAACCGGCTATGTAACTCAGAGCGGAACCCAAAAAATAACCGGTGATATAACTAAAAATATAACACTGGTTAAACAGAAATTCAATGTCACTGTAACATCCAATGTCAACTCAACCATAACAATAAACGGACAATCGTCATCCGGGGTAAAGACGAAGACGGTTTCGGTGGAATATGGATCAACCATATCATGGTCCGTTTCCGCAACGGGATACACTACCCAATCCGGTACATTCGGCAATATAACCGGGGCCCAATCCAAAAATGTCACACTGTCCAAACAAACATTTACTGTTACTGTAAATTCTAATGTTAATGCGACTATAACGATCAGCGGACAATCGTCCAGCAGTGTTAAGACAAAATCCGTAACGGTAGAATACGGCTCCAATGTATCATGGTCTGTATCTGCGTCCGGTTATGATACTCAGTCTGGTACATTCAGTAATGTGACCTCCAATCAAAGCAAATCCATAACACTTGTATTATCCACCTACTCTTATACGGTATACTCTAATATACCAGGAGCATCCGTTTATTTTGATGGGACATATAAGGGAACTATCAGCGGAGGATCTTTCAGTACATCTATACAAGGAGGTGACACGTATTACAACGTAACTATTAGCGGAGGAACACTTCCTTCCGGCCGCAGGGTGAATGGAAGTACTACAACGGAAAAGAATACCGAGACGGGTACCGATACCGATACGACTACAGAAAATAATTTCAGCGTGTCGCCTACATCATCTGCATTCTCTCAGGGCGGAGGAAGCAACACGTTGTCTGTGGTATCAAATTATAGAACCGGAACAAGGACAAGAAGCAAAACGCGTACAAACTCAAGAAGCAAGACTCCGTACACGGATTACTCTTATTCAAGACCTAGTCAAGAATCAGTAAGCAGGAACAGTAGCGTTACGATGAATGCGGTTGAATCCACATCTTCTGGCACTTCTTACGGTTCATGGTCGTACGGATCTTGGTCTTACGGTTCATGGTCTTCCTGGTCGTATGGATCATACACAAGGAGTTCATCGCTGAATGTTAGTGGGGTAAGTTGGATCTCAAGCTCAAAAACCAATACGGGATCAGGTTCTTCTCAAGGATTTTCTGTTTCGATAACCGCATCTGCAAATGATTCATACGATGCCAGATCCGGCACATTAACAATATCAAATAGCCAGGGATCCAAGAATGTTTCTGTGTCCCAGTCGGCTAAATCCGTCAATTGGGTATTTAGCTCAAACAGCAGCAGCTTATCATTTAGGCCCCTGATACAGAGTAAGAGCGTTACTATAACATCTACCAAGAATGGATCTTATATAGGGTTTTCTACCACATCTAAACCTAACTGGGTTAACGTCACCATTGGAAGCAACGGGTCCGTGTCCATTTCTTCCACCTCCAACACCTCCACCTCATCCCGCTCAGGCTCCATAGTCTTTACTCAAAACGAGTCCGGGAAGACGGTTAGTGTGTCGGTTAGCCAGGAGGGGAAACCAGCTGGCAAAGAAACTAACACCATCACTCTATTGGAAATAGGATCAGATACTGTAAGTGTTAAATCATCTAAGCCTGTTGCTTCTACACTTACTATAACAGTTAAATATACACTTGTTAGTGATCCCAGTTACGCAACATATACATCATCAGCTAAAATGTTTTCTGGAAATACAAGATGTATAATCAATACTACAAACGGAAGAGCTAATACCGTATCCAATATAACCGTTAGTCCTACATCGGATAGTACATATAACTATTCTGTGATTTGGTGATATATTTAATACAAATCCGAATCCATTATTGCGGATTCGGATTTATTATTTTAGGAGATCGTTAATGATATACTGGAATTGCTTTCGCTAAGAGTAAATTCGGATGGAGTAGCCCAGAAGCTAGTAGATGTATTTCCGTTATTACAATAAACTGTAACAGATTTAACCAGGTATTTCCCGGGTCCTTCCACTTGTATACCAGATCCATTTGGAACGGTAACTGTTTTCCCGCTTGGGGTTTTAAGGTCTACTTCACAACGGGATAGCCCGCCATTTGTATTTCCATATTGAACAACCGTACTGGCTGGCTGAAAAGAAACATAGTAAGAAATACTTTTCCCCTCCTGGCTAACCGACACACTAACCGTCTTCCCGGACTCGTTTTGAGTAAAGACTATGGAGCCTGAGCGGGATGAGGTGGAGGTGTTTTAGCCAACCTTTATATAATAAGTGTACCCTGCCTCTGTATTGACTATTATTTGTCCGGCGCCATGCCTAAATTCTATAGCCTCCGAAGCCACACCAGGGTCTGTTGATTCTCTGTTATAGCTATCTAAATAAATATATGATTATTCCTGTTTGACCAAAGGTATAACCGGTTTTGACCAGCTTCCCCATATAAGATATGTATCTCCGCTATATAAATCTATGTCTTTATGGTAAATACTAGAGATATTATCTTCCATTAAAACAAGTAGTTTATCGTTTAGTTCTCCAAAACAGGTCGCTCCATTTACTATTACATGAGAATATTTTTTATTTGATATCAATTTATTGAACAATTCAAGATCTCCCTGTTGAAAATGGATCTCAACAACATTAGCATATTCGTTTGGTGGACCCGCAGTATCTACAGCTGTCATTACAACCATATCTCCTCCAATCAAATCATCTACATATTTCTTTGTGGCGGGATGATATTTCTGAGAAGGGGTATATTCAGTTGTATTTGTTTTGGTCAAGACGGAATCTCTATCAACAAGATCGTATGCAGTTAATAAATAATCCATATGCTGGTTTTGTGTACTCAAATTGCTTATATTCAATATATACAGCATTTTGTCTTTTGATAAGAAAAACATTGTATAATTGTCTATTCCTATGCATTTTGTTTTTTCTGACGACCAGAGAAGAGGGCTAAATGTTATATTTAAATATGGATTATTTATAAGTATATTTTTAAATCTCTCCGCCTCAATATCGTTTCCTTCAGGATCATTTATCATTAAATGATTCCCAATACCAGGCTCAGTGTCAAAATGTATTTTGTACATAACATTTTTATCATCCACATACTTTTTTGTAGCCGGATGGTAATCCCCAGTAGGGGTAAACGGCGTGGTGTTGGTTTTGGTTAATACGGATTGCTGTAGAGGATAGGTTTCTGCCTTGAAATCAATACGAGCGGTACCATCCTCTATATTGATGTTTGATATTTCCATCACTACAAACCCTCCAATTGCGACATCTTGACCATAATGCCTATAGCATTTTATATGACTGCCATCATTGTAAGAGTACAAATACGCGCTATTTCCATTTATTGACGCGCCAACAATAAAGAATTCTCCATTTTTCTTACTGTTTAATATTTCAGCTTTTTGGATAGGTACAGCATCATTGATTCCTTTGTTCAATGTTATAGAACCCAGCTCGATCCTATCTAGGATGTTTTTGTCTTCGGGCTTAACTACCCCCCCCTGTATTCCATCCAGGATATCCTCTATCTGCCCTCCGGTGTATTTACTATCAAATTGCATAACTGTATAATGTATTAATAATAAGCAAAGGTAATTATATACGACTTTACACCAACAAATTTACAATTTAGATTTGAATTGTGTATTTTATTTCATATTTTTGTACTAAACAATTTGATTTTCAGAATGTTAAAAGCATATAAATATAGAATATATCCCTAACTTTATTATTCGTCAAGGATCAGCATTATACTTTCTCTGGCAAGTGGCTTGCATGTAATACGAGCACCAAAGTTATCGTATAGTGTGAAACTATCAAGATGGCTATAGGTATTCATTATATATATCTCCAAGGGGAATCTTATGTTTCTGTAACTAAAGTTATATAGATATAATCCAGGACCGCCTGGCACGACGTCCGTTTTTACGTAAACATTTCCTGTTTCGTTTGAAGTAAATATCAGGGTGAAGTCAATATCTCTGGTTTTGTATATCAGTTCGAAATTATTATTGGTAATAGGGTCTTTAGTTAAGATATCCCCCCCTGCCTGTTAGGCTTGTATGTTTTAAAGATACAGTTATAATTATCGGTAGCATTCTTTAATTCCAAATAGTAAGTATGGAAGATAAAGCTTTCTGGTAGCAATTTTTGCTGCATGATATTTCTTCTCATTTTTTTATGATTATTATTTGCGTCAAATATACGGATAATTTGCGAGTTGGCAGCCATAGAATAAGTCTTCGGATTGCCGTGTTGATGAGGAAGGCTTTCTCTCGTGGAGATTGCCGGGTCGGAACGGGTTTGCCGCGCCCTCCTGGTATAGTCCCATGGTGCATCAAGGTGTGTTAAGTAAAGTACGTTTCGTGTGATAATAACCACACTTTGCGTAAAGAAATGAATGTATTTCGTACTAGATTGTACATTTTTCGATAATATGCGTTGAGGTATATTTGGTTTTATGTAAAGTATATTATACGATAAAGAGGGTGTATATGTTTCAAGGGAGGTATGTTTTGTGAGAAGGATAGAGAGATTCGGGTAAGATATGATTAAATGTTTTGTGCGAGTTGAGTAAATATGATTCGCGTGAGGGGGGATCTACCGCAATCCTCCCCTCCCCAAAACGCCATTTTCCCCTACACCCCTACAGTGACATTTCGGAAAAATTACAAACGTTCTAAAAATCAACTAGTTAAGTATTTTTTTCTCGCGCGTACGTTATAGCCTTGAAAAATACGTAAAATGTTTGCAAAACTTTTTAGCGAAATATTTATACGAAATAATTGATCGAATAAAATTAATATCTACATTTGCACTGTGATCAAACAATAACGATCACGGAGATCTTTAACGTATTTGAAGGTGGGCGTTGCGGTAAATACTGCAACATGTCACTCACCAGCTATATGGCATATAACATTGCTAATAGTAATGCCTATTTAATAGGGCGCGTATAATGTATGTGCGTATATGTTATAATAGCTGGTCAAACACACCGGAAACATGTAGATGATAAACGCTTAACAACTGCATGGCAAAAATCTAAATGTTAGCAGTGTATAGATAATGTAGCTATACGCGGGTGCCTCCCGCAAAATCATGCGCCAATAGACGTATAGAGAAAAGGATAATAAATAGAGTATATAACATTATAATAGGTTGCGGGACGCGGGTAACGCCCGACAGAAAAGCGAATCGGATCAGCCGCAACCACAAATAGACAACTATATTAATCACTTAAATACGTGAGTCACACGAAAAAAACTGAAAAAAGATTATGAACGCAAAGCAAGTAAATCAATTTGTTAAAGGCTTGTATAATGCTAATTTCTCAACTCTTAGTGGTGCGGTTAAAACATTTACCGATAGTTGCAAGTCTGCTGATAAAAACAAAGTTGACGAAATGGCAAAGGAAATAAATATAACCATTTCGGAAGCTCGAAAGTTGGCTGCTTTTTGCAAAAATAGAAGTGCTGTGCTAAATGCCTGTAGGGCAATGTTGCCCACAATAGATGGGGTTATCTGCGAGTTTAAAGTTGTAGCTAAAGACTATCGTCAGAAAGATATTACGGACAAATCATTCAACAATATAAGCAGCTTAAAAGATGGCATGTTGATTGGTAAGTCTTATAAGCCTTATGGCTATGAAGCTGGTATTGTCGAGCTAATACCTTCCGAACCCAATTATATATTAAAGGAAAGCGATATTGCTAGTACTACGTATGCTCCATTTTCTGTTGATATATTTACGGTAAAGAAAGTAGCAAAGGCGACAATAGACTATATCCGCCATTGCGAAAAGAATGGTATAGATTGGACTAAGGCAAACAGAAACAAGGAAAATGCTTAATTACTGCGAATGGTGTAAGCGGTTTGGTTGCATATTGACCAAACCGCAAAAGCGTATAGGATACTCCATGTATTTGAAAGAGCACGGAGTTAAAGACCTGATCAGAATGGAAGTGGGGAAGACCGAACGTAACGCATGGAAAGTTCGGTCTTATATGGCTAATAAATTAAGACAATAAAGAAAGGAGTTTTTATGATGGAATACAAAGAATGGTCATGGGATGAACATGATCTTATAGCTTGCAAACGGGCCTGTCATGGCATAACCATGGAATTTGGTGAAGAAGAAGCTATGGCTTTAGGGGAAGCTGGATGTTTTGGTTTCTTGGATTACATTTCGGTAATCTACGATTGATTCGAAAGCCCGTATACCGGTAAAATGGTATACGGGCTTTTTGTTCATAGGCGCGTCTTGTTGGGATGATCTGGCATGGCGCGCCTTTTTCCCGTATAGGTCTTTCTGAGTGTGATTGCCGGTTAGCCGTAGTCGCAAAAGAGGAGTTGTATATAAATTTATAGAAAAATATTTGCAAATAATATTTGTGTAAATTTTTTTATAATAAATTAATAAACCATGAAGATATACATAAAATATAAAGGAAAACACAGTGTATCAGTGCATTATGTAAACGAAGGGGATGTAAAGACGGTTTATGCGGGAGATGATATAAATAAAGCCGCCAGTTACATAAATCCTGAATACGGAGAGGTAATAGTAGACGAAAATATGCCTGAAGATATGCTGGAGGTATTGTTCACAGAGTGGTACAAAATGGCTTCTTGATAAGCGGTCGTAAAAAAACTCGGTAAATTTCCGGTATAAAAACGCCGGTTTTGGGCAAAATGGTAAAAATTAAAAGTGTTGATTATCATGGTTGAAGTGCGGTTCGTCCACTGGGCGGACACCAAATGTATAGTCTTCGGCATTTTGAATAATAAAAACAAGGGAAAATGAAAGCAAAAAGTATAGTCTTATTAATCGTAATAGTGGTACTAGGATATATATCGCTGGCGGTAAATGCAGCTGATCATTTTATAGTGTGGTTATTGGCTATTTTGGCGTACGCCGCGGCTGTTTATAGATTCATTAAAACTATGTAACACCATGAAAACTAAAGATATAGTATTATGTATAGGCATGGTTCTATCATTGTTATTTATGTGGCAATGTGTATGTGTAGACTCATACTGGTTCTTTCTGTGGTTGGCAGTAGGGGCGTATTGCGCTAATAAAGTGTTTGATGGTAGGAGATAAGGGTAGGTTTGCGTTGGAAAGTAAGGGGAAATGTTGAAGTTTAGGGGAGTTAGGGCGCGAGAGGGGACTCTCCGTAAGGATAAAACCTATTTTGTAATCGTAAGGATAAAACCTATTTTGTAATCGTAAGGATAAAACCTATTTTGTAAT